>Ga0208297_1000812_pt1 | contig 45414 bp, 30 predicted proteins | sample LMS_cellobiose_e_FD_187367 | JGI IMG/M metagenome (GOLD analysis project Ga0208297, IMG submission 187367) | Rumen-fistulated moose microbial communities from Alaska, USA - LMS_cellobiose_enrichment (SPAdes) (version 2) | ecosystem: Host-associated > Mammals > Digestive system > Stomach > Rumen... | reverse complement strand
TCGGCAACGCCGGAAAGCGTCCCCCTCTGTCGGCAAAGGTGACCGGGATCCCGCCGCGCTCGGGTGTCGCCTCGGCCACCGCAAATCCCTCGACCTTGACCCGCCTTTTATGGCGAATCAAGGATCGGGTCTTTGCTATGGGTCACGTTACCCGTATTTTATGGTTCGCCCTCCGTCGGTGTGTACGTTGCGGGCAGTCGCACGCTGGTGTTTGCGGAGTTGAGGGCGGCGGTAAAATAAGTGCGGCGGCGAGTATAAGCGGGGGCAGCCGCCCGCCTTCGGCCGGTCGGGTAACACTACAAGCGTTTGTTTGCTGGTTGTTTTACCGCCAGCGGTAGTTTACCGCGTCAGCGTGGCACTGACGCCGGTGCGCGCACTTCCAGCCACCTCTCTCCGTTCAAGTCCGTTCAGGTCCGTTCAAGTCCGTTCGGGGCGCTCATTCGCGCAACGGCGGCCGGCAGTCGCGCCAGCGGTAAAACCCACCACACCAATTCGCGGGGGCGCTAAATTTACCCATTACGGTCGTCTGCCCACACCAGCTTCGTGCGAGGCGGTCGCCACCGCGCGCGTCCCCCTTCGCCAAGGCTGCGGCGCGACAAGCAGGGGGCGAGCGAGGCTGGCTTTTTGCCGGTCAAAAAGACGGCCGAGTGCACCCGCGCATTAATGCCGCCGCGCCCGCTTATTTTGCCAGCCTGCGCGCCTTGCGCCGATTCGCGTCAGTTGTCGACGACGACGGTCTCGTTCTGCGGGGGCGTCCAGCGGCGGCGCTGTTCCAGTTCCTTGGGGCGCACGCGGTAGCAGTTGCGTCCCAGAAGTTCGTCCAGCTGCCGCAGCAGCGCTCCCGTCACCGTGATGCGCCGATGCGACTCCAGATAGGTCACGCGGTCGCGTTTATCCACGAAGCAGACGTAGAGTTTCGCTTCGCCGGGGCGGGCGAGGCAGAGTTTCGCCGCCTGTTCCCACACGGAGCGGGGGTGGCGCTCCAGATAGAGGTGCAGGTACAGTTCGTCGGTGAAGTTCTCGGGCGCGTAGTCGAGGCGGTGGACTTTGTCGACCATGATGCGGGGTTTTTCGTTGGGGTCGCGGCGGCTGACGGTCGCCTCGATGCAGAGCGGGGTGCCGGGGGCGAGCGGGACTTCGTCGCGGGCGACCTGTCCGAGCGCGCGCTCGTAGAGCATGAGTTCGCAGCTCGCGTCGATATCCTCGAGCATCAGCACGCCGAACTGCTTGCCGCTCTTCTTGCCGAAGCGGTAGTCCATCGAGCTGACCATTCCGGCGAGGCGGACGGGGGCGTTGTCCTGCAGGTCGAGTTCGTCGAGTTCGCGGAGCGGCGTCGCGTAGGAGCGCAGTATCTCCGCCTCGGAGTCGAGGGGATGCCCCGAAACGTAGAAGCCGAGGAGTTCCTTTTCGCTCCTGAGGATCTCGCTCCACTCGAACTCGGGGATATCGGGGATCGGCACGTCGCATCCGGCGTCGGAACCGTCGCCGTCGCCGCCGAGCAGGTCGAAGAGCGACCCCTGTCCCATCGCCTTGTCGCGGGCGCGGCCGGCGGCGTAGCTCATCATCTGCTCCGCGGTCGCCATGATCTGCGAGCGCCGGAGTTTCAGTGTATCGAGTGCTCCGGCGCGGGTCAGGAACTCGATCATCCGCGAGTTGAGTTCGGTGCCGCAGCGTTCGCAGAAGTCGAGGAACGACTTGAATTCGCCATCCTGTTCGCGGCTGGAGATGATCTTCGCCGCGGCGCCTTCGCCGACGCCCTTGATCGCGCCGAGCCCGAAGCGGATGCGGCCGGAGTCCACCGAGAAGCTAATGCCGCTCGAATTGACGTCCGGCGGCAGGATCGGGATCCCCATCTGGCGGCAGACGCCGATCAGGAACGCCAGTTTTTCGGCGTTTTCGATTTCGCTGGTCATCACCGCCGCCATGAATTCGACCGGATAGTTCGCCTTGAGGTACGCGGTCTGGTACGACACGATCCCGTAGGCGGCGGAGTGCGACTTGTTGAAGCCGTAGCCCGCGAACATCTTGATCTTTTCCCAGATCTGTTCGGCGAGTTCGGGAGCGATGTTGTTCGCCTTGGCGCACCCCTCGATGAATTTGATGCGCTGCTGGGCCATGACGTCGACCTTTTTCTTGCCGATGGCGCGGCGCAGGATGTCGGCGCCGCCGAGGCTGAACCCGGCGAGCGCCTGCACGACCTGCATGATCTGCTCCTGATAGAGCATGATGCCGTAGGTCTCCTTGAGGTACGGCTCCATCTTGGGGTGGTCGTAGACGATCTCGACCGCGCCTTTCTTGCGGTTGATGAAGTCCTGCATGAACTGCATCGGGCCGGGGCGGTACAATGCGACGAGCGCGATGATGTGTTCGACGGTGTCCACGCCGAAGTTGCGGCAGAGGTTCTGCATGCCCGAGGATTCCAGCTGGAACACCGCGATCGTGTCGCCGCGCCGGAGCATGTCGAAGGTCTTTTCGTCGTCGAGGGGGATCTTGGCGGGGTCGATGTCGACGCCGTGCTGTTCCTTGATGAGGTCGAGGGCGTTGCGGATGATGGTCAGCGTCCGGAGCCCGAGGAAGTCCATCTTGAGCAGGCCGAGTTTTTCGCACGGCTCCTTCGGGTACTGCACGACCATGTCGCCGGTGGCGCTGCGGGAGAGCGGCACGAGGTTGTCGAGCCGCTGGTCGCCGATGATGACCCCCGCCGCGTGGACTCCCGCCTGCCGGTTCAGCCCCTCCAGCGGGCGGGCGAACTTGATGACCTCGGCGATCCGCGGATCGGTCTCCATCGCGTTTTTGAGGTCGGGCGACTGTTCGATCGCCTTGTCGATGGTGATCTTCAGGTCGTCGGGGATCATCTTGGTGAGTTTGTTGCCGGTCTCGAAGTCCAGCCCCAGCACGCGGGCGACGTCCTTGACGACGGCCTTGGGCTTGAGCTGGCCGTAGGTGCAGATCTGCGCCACCGAGTCGAAGCCGTACTTCTGCCGGACGTACTCGATGACCTCGCCGCGGCGTTTTTCGCAGAAGTCGATGTCGAAGTCGGGGGGGCTGACGCGCTCCGGGTTCAGGAAGCGCTCGAAGAGCAGGTTGTAGCGCAACGGGTCGATGTCGGTGATGAGCGAGAGGTACGCGACCAGACTGCCCGCGCCCGAGCCGCGCCCCGGACCCACCGGCACGCCGTGTTCCTTCGCGTACCGGATGAAGTCCGACACCACGAAGAAGTAGCTGATGAAGCCCGTCTTTTCGATGATGCCGAGTTCGTATTCCATGCGGTCGAGGATCTCCCGCTGGTGCGGGGTCGGATCCTTGACGTCGATCTCGAAGCCGTAGCGCAGCGGCAGGTTTTTGGCGCAGAGTTCGCGCAGGTCGTTCCGGTCCGGCGGTTCGCCGTCGGGCATGTAGAAAACGGGATAGTGGTTCGCCTTGTAGTCGAAGGTGACCCCCTGACAGCGGTCGGCGATGATCCGGGTGTTCTCGATCGCCTCCGGAACGTCCTTGAAGAGCGCCGCCATCTCGTCGCCGGTCTTGAAGTAGAACTCCGGCGCGGAAAACCGCATGTGGTTCGCGTCGCTCAGCAGCGCGCCGGTCTGGATGCAGAGCATGATCTCGTGCGCCTCGGCGTCCTCGCGCTTCATGTAGTGGACGTCGTTGGTCGCCACCAGCCCCACGCCACGCCGTCGCGCGAGTTCGATGATCCGGGCGTTGGCCTCTTTTTCCTCGGGCATGCCGTGGTCCATGAGTTCGAGATAGAAGTTGCCCTCGCCGAAGATCTCCAGATACTCGTCGAGCGCCCGCTCCGCGCCCTTGGGGTCGTGGTCGAGAAAGTGCGCCGGGATCTCGCCGCCGATGCACGCCGAAAGCGCGATGATCCCCTCGTGGTACTGGCGCAGGATCTCCTTGTCCATGCGGGGCTTGTAGTAGATGCCGTTGCGGTACGCCTCGCTGATCAGCTTGCAGAGGTTGTGGTAGCCGCGGTTGTCCTCGCAGAGCAGCACCAGATGGTAGCCCTTGATGTGCGGGATGTGCGCGGACTTGTCGAAACGGGTCGTCGGCGACACATAGGCTTCGCAGCCGACGATGCCGTTCAGCCCCGCCTCCTTGAAGACCCGGTGGAACTCCTCCGCGCCGCCCACATAGCCGTGGTCGGTGATCGCCGCCGCGTTCATGCCGTACTCCTGCGCCAACTTCGCCAGACCCTTGGGAGTGCACGCGCCGTCCAGCATGCTGTAGTGGGTATGCAGGTGCAAATGTACAAAATCCGCCGCCATCTCGTCTTTCTCTTCTGTGAAATAAAGGTACTCTGCTTTCCGACTTGTCGTCACGGTACCGGGAAATATAAGCGGCATCGGGGCAAATTGCAAACCCTCCGCCCCCGGAACCGCGCAAAAAAAAGGCGCCGGATCGCTCCGGCGCCGGGATCACTAACGCCCAACGGTCACTTGACCGCGTTCTTGCAGGCGTTCGGACACGCCTCGCGGCAGGGCTTGGTGCACTTGCCCGCACCCGCCTCGGAGCAGCACTTGGCTTTCGGGCAGGCGGCCTGCTTCGGGCACTCGCCCTGCTTGGCGCACTTGGCGCACTTCTTGCCTTCGGCCTGCTTGCACTCGGCACACTTGGCGCACTTCTTGCCTTCGGCCTGCTTGCACTCGGCACACTTGGCGCACTTCTTGCCTTCGGCCTGCTTGCACTCGGCACACTTGGCGCACTTCTTGCCTTCGGCCTGCTTGCACTCGGTCTGCTTCGGGCACTCGGTCTGCTTCGGGCACTCGGTCTTGCCGCAGCGGCAGCCCGCCAGCACCAGCGCGCACAACGCGCACAGCGTGAGCATCAGAGTCTTTTTCATTCGTTCTCTCCGTTTGGTTGATCTTGAAACACGGCGAAACCGTGTTTTGTTAAGTTTACCTAATTTATACCGCCGACGGCGGTTTTTCAAGCGTTTTCCGTTGAATAATCCGCCGCCCGATGCTATATTTCGAGCGTTGCCGCCGCGGAAAAGCCGGCGGCTTCGTTTTATCCGAGGGGAGTTTTTTTCATGACGATCCAATGGCTGCCGCCGGTGCTGCTGTCGGCGCTGATGCTGGGCTTCTGCGACATCTGCAAAAAACACGCCGTGCGCGACAATTCGGTGATCCCGGTGATGTTCTTTTCCACCGGGTCGGGCGCGGCGGCGTACCTGCTGTTCCTGACGCTGACGGGAGGCGTGACGGCCGCAACGCGGATCTCCGCCGCGGAATCGGCGCTGATCGCCTTCAAAGTGCTGCTGGTGGGCGGCAGCTGGGTCTGCTCGTACTACGCATTCCGCGAACTGCCGATCACACTGGCGTCGCCGATGCGGTCCACGAGCGTGCTGTGGACCTTCTTCGGCGGCGTGCTGATCTTCCGCGAACGGCTGGGCGCTCCGCAGCTCGCGGCGGCGGCGGTGATCTTCGTCGGCTACTACGTCTTCGCCGCCTGCGGCAAACTGGAGGGCTTCACCCTTCGGAGCCGCCCCATGCTGCTGAGCATCGCGGGGACGCTGCTGGGTTCGGCGAGCGCCCTCTACGACAAGTACCTGCTGAACCTCCGCCAACTGCCCAAGGAACGGGTGCAGTTTTACTTCATGGCGGGTCTGACGGTGATGCTGGGCGCGGCGTACCTGCTCCGACGCGGCCGCGGCCGGCGGCCGACGACGTTCAAGTGGCGGTGGACGATCCCGACGGCAGGAGTGCTGCTGATCGCCGCCGACGCGGTGTACTTCTACGCCCTCGGACTGCCGGAGGCGCCGATCTCCCTGATCGGACTGCTGCGACGTATGAGCTGCGTCGTGAGTTTCGGCTTCGGCGCACTGATGTTCGGCGAGCGGAACCTCCGACGCAAACTCGTGGCATTGACGCTGTTCCTGCTCGGTGTGCTGCTGCTGTCGATCCGCCACTGAACGCATGCCGGACAATATATCCGGCGGGGGCGGCGGGGGTTGCTTTGCGGCAATATTGGAAACCGGCTATTGAAAAAGGCTTCCGGGGGAGCGATATTATAAGATATCGTATTTTCTGCTTGCAAAAAAGGGGGGGGCATGAGCATCCGGGGCATCTGGAACGGCTGGCAGCGGAATCTCGTCTGCATGTGGGTCGCGCAATTGCTGGTCTGCACGGGGTTCAATGCGGCGTTTCCGTTCATCCCGCTGTATCTGAGCGAGGAGAAGTTTCACCTTGCCGACGCCGCGCTGCGCGGTTACTATGTATCGCGTTTCTATTTTTTCGGGATGCTTGCCTACGCGTTGTTCACTCCGCTGTGGGGTATGCTCGGCGACCGGGTCGGGGTCAAGCTGATGCTCTACCGGGGGAGTTTTCTCACGGCGTTCATCTATCCGCTGCTGGGCATGGTGAGCGACGTGCACTGGCTGATCTTTCTGCGATTCGTCACGGGGGCGCTCTCCGGGACCACCATTGCCGCGCAGATGCTGCTGGTGAAGACGATCCCGAACCAGCGACAGGGCTATGCGCTCGGGGTGCTCGGCACGGCGATCTGGGGCGGGGCGATGATCGGCGAGGTGCTGGGCGGGTTGGCGGTATACCGTTACGGTTACATGGTGACGTTCACGCTGTGCGGGGTGCTGTTCTTCGTTTCGGGACTGTGCGTGGTGCTGGCGCGGGATTCGGAGAAGGCGGCGACGGCCCCCGGCCCGCGGCGGCGGCTCTTCACCGGGGACGGGGTGCGCTGGATGTTCGTTCCGCCGATCGTGCTGATGCTGATATTGTTCCTGCTGTGCGGGATCGCGCAGCGCTTCCACATGCCGTACACGGCGCTGATGGTCGAGCGGCTGGCGGCGTCGACGCGGGAGGCGGCGAAGTGGCTGGGGATCATCGGCGCATTCGCGGCGGCGGGCGGCATGATCTCGGGGGTGGTGCTGGGGGCGCTCTCGGACCGGTTCCCGGAGTGGAAACTTACGACGCCGATGCAGTTTCTGTCGGCGGCGATGCTTTTTCTGGCGGCGGGGGCGACCTCGCTTTTCGGCTTCGGCTTCTGCCATGCGGCGAACGGTTTTGCGCTCGGCGGGCTGTACTCGGTATACCAGAAGGTGATCTCGGGGCTGGTCGAGCGCACGAAGCGCGGCACGGTGCTCGGCTGGGCGACGACGATGTTCAACGCGGGCTACATGCTGGCGGCGGTGATCTCGGGGCTGGTGGTAAAGGCGCACGGTCTGCCGGCGGTCTACCGAACCGACGCGGTGCTGATGGTGATATTGGCGGTATCGTCGCTGCTGATCGTCCGCATGGCGACGCGCCACCGGGATCGGCTGCGGATCGCGGCCGGAGGCGGTAAAAACGGGATTCCACAACCAACGTCCGGGGGGAGGGACAAATGAGACAGGTGATCGGGGCTTTCATCGGAGCGGCGCTGGCGCTGCTGCTGGCGCTGGCGGTTTTTCTGGCGGTGCGGCGGGATGCGGCGCCGCCGGCGGCGGAGGCGGTGCGGACGCGGATCATCCGGGGGTTCGGCTTCGTACGCGGCCGGAGCAAGACGGTGCTGCGCAACAAATTCGCTGGCTTCGTCACGAAGGTGAACATCTATTCGCAGACCATGGTCAAGCAGGGCGACGTGATCATCGAGTACGACGATCTCGACTGGCGGACCGCGGTCGCCAAACTTGAAAACGCGGTGGCGGAGCAGAAGAAGGCGCTGGAGATCAAGATCATCGAACTTGAGCTCAAGAAACTCGATCCGCTGCCCTCGGAGTACCGCAAGACCCAGTGGAAACTCTCCGCCGCCAAGAAGCGGCTGGAGCGTCACAACCACGAGCTGGAGGTCTACCGGCGGCTCTACCGCAGCCAGAGCATCTCGGAGTTGTCGCTGCGCGAAAAGGCGCAGGAGGTCAAGGACGCCGAGGCGGATCTTCTGGGCTACTCCGACGATCTGGACAAGCTCAAGAACGGTCTCGCCAACATCTACGTCCAGCAGGTCGAGCGCTCCGTGGAGGCGGCGCGGATCAAACTCGCCAGTCTGGAGCGCGAACTCGAACTCCAGCGCGAGCAGGGCAAATACTACAAGATGGTCGCCCCCTACGACGGGGTCTGCATCACCAACAGCGATACCGTCCACGCCTACAACGCGGCGGGGACCGAGGCGGTGGAGGTCCACCGCGTGACTCCAAACGACAAGTGTCCCTGCGGCAAGCTCGTCTACGCCTACTTCGACGAGGACGATCTGCACTTCGTCCGGGAGGGGGTCCCCTGCCGTTTCCGCAGCAACCAGTACGACTGCGACGCGAAGGGCTTTGCGACGCTGCTGCCGTTTCAGGTCAAGAAGCAGCGCAGTTCTTACGGCTACAAGGTGCTGCACCTCGTCAAGTTCCGCGTGATGAAGGAGACGGTGCCGCTGCGCATCGACTCGACGGGCTCGGTCGAGATCTTCGTGCCGGAGAGGTAGGCGGACGATGGAAAAGTATCCCGCGGTCGGTTGTTACTACTTCCCCAACTACCACGTTTCGGACGCGCGCAACGCGCTTGTCCACGGTCCCGGCTGGAGCGAGTGGGAGGTCGTCCGCCGGGCGGTCCCGCGTTTCGCGGGGCACCGCCAGCCGCTCGTTCCGAGTTGGGGGTACACCGACGAGGCCGACCCCGAAGTGATGGCGCGCAAGATCGCCGCCGCAAGTTCCCACGGCATCGACTACTTCATCTTCGACTACTACCACTACGACGACGGGCCGTTTCTCGAACGCGGGCTCGACGCGGGGTTCCTGCGCGCCGCGAATCCGTCGGGGCTGCGCTTCGCGCTGATGTGGGCGAACCACGACTGGCTGGACATCCACCCCTGCGGACGGCTGCCGCGCCATGTGCTCTACCCCGGGCGGGTGACGGGCGACACCTTCCGCCGGATGCGCCGGATGCTGATCGAGAGGTACTTCGCGCACCCCGGGTACTTCACGATCGGCGGCGCGCCGTACTTTTCGATCTACCATCTGCAGGAGTTTCTGAACGGCTTCGGCGGCGACCTGACTTCGGCGCGGAAGGCGCTCGACGAGTTCCGCGCCGAGGCGCGCGCGGCGGGGCTGCCGGGACTGCACCTGAACTGCGTGGTCTGGGGGCAGCCGCTGCTGCCCTGCGAGGGGGCGATGACCGGCGTGCCCGAGATCGTCCGGCGCCTCGGCTTCGACTCGGTGACGAGTTACGTCTGGGTGCACCACGCGAAACTCGCGCCTCCGACTACCGACTACGGGGCGCTGGAGGAGGCGTACTTCGCCCACTGGGAGCGCATGCTCCGCGACTACGACATCCCGTACTACCCCAACGTGACGGTCGGCTGGGACCCCTCGCCGCGCACGCTCCCGAGCGACGTGTGGACGCCGGGACTGCGCTACCCTTACACGCCGGTCGTCACCGGCAACACTCCGGAGCGCTTCGGAGCGGCGCTCCGCCGCTGCGCCGACCGGGCGCGGGAACTCGGCGTCGCCACGCTGAACCTCAACAGCTGGAACGAGTGGACCGAGGGCAGCATGCTCGAACCCGAGGCGAAGTACGGCATGGCGTATCTGGAGGCGGTGCGCGCGGTCTTCGGATCCCGCCCGTGACCGGAAAGTGCTATAAAACGGTCCGTTTGTCAAGGTGACAACCCCTTTCCGGTGGTAATTTTATCCAGTATCACCGAAATTTCAAAACCCTTTGCGGAGGATGGCAGGATGAAGGAAAAAGACGTCAGGATGATGTACGAGGCGGCGGCGCGCCGCTACCGGGAGATCGGGATCGATACCGACAAGGCGCTCGCGACCTTGAAGACGATCCCGGTGTCGATGCACTGCTGGCAGGGCGACGACGTGGCGGGCTTCGAGGCGGCGGCGGGGGGCGCTTCGGGCGGCATCCTCACCACCGGCAACCATCCGGGGCGGGCGCGGAACATGGCGGAACTGCGCGCCGACATCGAAAAGGCGTGGACGCTGATCCCCGGCGCCAAGCGGCTCAATCTGCACGCGATCTACGCGGACTACTCCGCGGGCGCCGTCGAGCGCGACGAACTCCGGCCCGAGCACTTCGACAGCTGGATCGAGTGGGCGAAGCGCCACGGCGCGGGGCTGGACTTCAACCCGACCTTCTTCGGCCATCCGCTGGCGGCGTCGGGGCTGACGCTGAGCCACCCCGACGCGAAGATCCGCAACTTCTGGATCCGCCACGGGCAGGCGTGCCGCCGCATCGCGGCGCACATGGGCAGAAAACTCAACAACTGCTGCGTGATGAACACCTGGGTCCCCGACGGCTACAAGGACCTCCCCGCCGACCGGCTGGGCGCGCGTAAACGCCTCGCCGCCGCGCTCGACGCCATGCTGGAGGAGAAGTTCCCGAAGAAGCAGATGCGCGACGCGGTGGAGTCCAAACTCTTCGGCATCGGCTGCGAAAGCTGCACCGTCGGCTCGGCGGAGTTCTACATGGGCTACGCGGTCAAAAACGGCCTCGTGCTCTGCCTCGACGCGGGGCACTTCCACCCGACCGAGGTCATCAGCGACAAATTGAGCAGCGTGTCGCTCTTCGTCGACGAGATACTGCTCCACGTGAGCCGTCCGGTGCGCTGGGACAGCGACCACGTGGTGATCCTCGACGACGAACTCTGCGCCATCGCGCAGGAGCTCGTGCGCGGCAACCTGCTCAAGCGCACCCACATCGGGCTGGACTACTTCGACGCCACCATCAACCGCGTCGCCGCGTGGGCGATCGGCATGCGCAACATGCAGAAGGCGCTGCTCAAGGCGCTGCTCGAACCCGCCGCCCAACTCGCCGCCTTCGAGAAGAAGTTCGACTTCACCAGTCGCCTCGTCTACATGGAGGAGCTCAAGACCATGCCCTTTGCGGCGGTCTGGGACTACTACTGCCTCGAATCCGGCGTTCCGGTGGGGCTGGACTACTACGCCGCCATCTGCGACTACGACGCGCGGGTGCAGTCGAAGCGCTGACGCGCCCGTCCCGGCAAGTCGGAGGAGGAGGAAAAAGATGAAAAGTTATCTGGCGTTCGACCTCGGCGCGTCCAGCGGCCGGGCGATCCTCGGCGGCGTCGAAAACGGCCGGCTCGCGCTGCGCGAGGTGCACCGCTTCCCGAACAACGGCCGCAAGGTCGGGGGCGACCTGCGCTGGGACATCGCGGGGCTGCGCGACGAACTCGCGACGGGGATCCGCAAGGCGTTCGCGGCCGGGGCTCCCGTCAGCATGGGCATCGACACCTGGGGCGTGGACTACGCGCTCTTCGCCCCCGGGAGCCGCGAACCCGTCGAGGAGCCGTTCACCTATCGCGACGACCGCACCGCGAAGATCCGTCCGGTGGCGTTCGCCCGCGTTCCGCAGGACGAACTCTACCGCCGCACCGGGATCCAGGATATGGCGTTCAACACCGTCTTTCAGCTCGTCGCCCACGCCGAACGCGACCCGGAGACGCTGAAAAAGACGACCTTTCTGCACATTCCCGACGCGCTCGGGTACATGCTGGGCGGCACGTTCGACACCGAGTACACCGACGCCTCGACCTCGGGGCTGATCGACGCCCGGCGGCGGGAGTGGGATTGGGAGATAATCGACCGGCTGGGCTTGCCGCGCACGCTCTTCCCGGCGCTCGTGATGCCGGGGAGTTCGGGCGGCGCGCTCGGCGCCGAACTCGCGGCGCGCCTCGGCGTCCCCCGGCTGCCCATCGTCAAGGTGGGTTCGCACGACACCGCGAGCGCGGTGGCGGCGGTCCCCGACACCACGGGAGAAGAGTTCGCGTACATGAGCCTCGGCACCTGGGCGCTGCTCGGCGCCGAACTTGCGGAGCCGTGTCCGACCCCCGCCGCCGCGCGGGCGCACTTCACCAACGAGGGCGGTCTCGACCGCACGATCCGCTTTCTGACCAACATCATGGGCTGCTGGCTCTTTCAGGAGTGCCGCCGGGCGTGGCAGGAGCAGGGGCGCGACCTCTCGTTTTCCGAGATGGAGACCCTCGCCGCCAAGTGCGAAGCGCTGCGTTTCCGCATCGACCCCAAGAGCGAGGAGTTCCTCGCGCCGGGCAACATGCCCGAACGCATCGCCGCCGCCGCCGCGCGGACGGGCGAACGCCCCGAAAGCGCGGGCGAGATCGTGCGCTGCGTCTACGATTCGCTGGCGCTCTGCGTCCGCGACGAACTGCGCACGCTCGAAGCGCTGCGCGGCCGCCGCTATCCGGCGCTCCACATCGTGGGCGGCGGCATTCAGGCGGAACTGCTGATGCAGCTCGTGAGCGACGCCTGCGGCATCCCGGTCCTCGCCGGGCCGGTCGAGGCGACGGCGATCGGCAACCTGCTTGCCCAGATGATCGCCGCCGGGGAACTCGCGGACCTCGCCGCCGCCCGGCGCCTCGTCGCGGCGAGTTTCGACGTCAAAACATACCGGCCGCGCGACGACATGAAACGCCGCTTCGACCGGTTCTGAACCTTCAGCAACAGGAGTTTTCGGTCTTTATGGACATCCTCAGGGCTCTCAACGGTTTCGACCCGAAACCGCGTCAGGCGGCGCTCGCCGAGTGCGCGAGCTGCTTCGACTCGTTCAACATGCACTGCCACAGTTTCTACTCGTACAACGGCTACGGCTACTCGCCCGAGATGATCGCGGCGCTGGCGGCGATGTTCCGCTGGAAGGGAGTGGGGCTGGTGGACTTCGACGTGCTCGACGCCGTGGACGAGTTCCTCGCCGCCGCCAAGCGTTTCGACCTCAACGCCGTCGCCGGGATGGAGACGCGGGTCTTCGTCCCCGAGCAGGCCGCCGACGTCATCAGTTCCCCCGGCGAACCGGGGATCACCTACCACCTCGGCTACGGCTTCGCCTCGTCGCAGGTGCCGGAGCGGGCGAAACCCTTCGCCGCCGAACTCCGGCGCAAGGCGAACGAACGCACCGCGGGCATCCTCGAACGGGTCAACGCGGTGCTGGGCGAGATCGCCCTCGACTTTCCGGAGGTCGCGCGCGCCTTCACTCCCCGCGGCAACGTGACCGAGCGGCATCTCTGCGCCGCCTATCGCGCCCGGGCGGAAGAGCGCTTCCCCGATCCCGGCGAGCGCGCCGCCTACTGGACGGGCAAACTCGGCAAATTCGAGAGCGATCCCGTCAAGCTCGAGGCGCTGATCCGCTCCAAAACCATGAAGAAGGGCGGCGCGGGGTACGTCGATCCCAAGCCCGAGAACTTCCCCACGCTGCGCGAGATGAACGACTTCGTGACCGCCTGCGGCGCGGTGCCCACCCTCGCGTGGCTGAACGGGCTGTCCTCCGGCGAGAGCGATCCCGACCGGCTGCTCGATCTGCACCTGAGTTACGGTACGCGCGCGGTCACGATCATCCCCGACCGCAACTGGCGCACCGGCGATCCGGAGCAGAAGGCGAAACTCCTGACCGCGCTCGACCGCTTCCTCAAAGCCTGCGCCAAGCGCGACCTCCCGGTCCTCGCCGGGACCGAACTCAACGCTCCGGGGCAGCTGCTCTGCGACGACTACACCATCCCCGAGCTGCGGCCCTACCGCGAGCAGTTCCTCGCCGGAGCCGCCGCCGCCGCCAAGTTCACCCGACGCTGAAACCCAACCCCCCATCAGGATCATGGATAAAATGGACATGCTCGAAAACATCGCGCGGCTGTCGCGCAAATACGGCGCCGATCCCCGCTTCGTCTTCGCGGGCGGCGGCAACACCTCGTGCAAGGACGACGACTTCCTCTATGTGAAGCCGAGCGGCGTCGCGCTGGCGACGATCCAAGGCGGCGACTTCGTGAAACTCGACCGCGCGGAGATCCGCCGCTGCTTCGCCATCGACCCCGCCAAACTCACGAGCGACGAGCGCGAGGCGGCGATCAAACGCCTCCTCGGCGCCGCCGTCCTCAAAGGCGGACGCCCCTCCGTCGAGACCCCGGTCCACGAGGCGCTGCCCTTCAAGTACATCGTCCACCTCCACCCCGCGTTCGTCAACGGGCTCACCTGCGCCCGCAACGGCAAGGCGGAGTGCGGCAGACTCTTCCCCGACGCGCTGTGGCTCGACTACTGCGACCCGGGCTTCACCCTCAGTCTGGCGGTCAAGCGCGCCTGCGACGACTTCGCCGCCGCGCGCGGAAGTTATCCGCGGGTGCTGTTTCTGCAGAACCACGGCGTCTTCGTCGGCGGCGACGCCCCCGAAGAGATCGAACAGGCCTACGACGGCATCATGTCCGCCCTCGAAGCCGCCTACCGCGCGGCGGGGATCGACACCGCCGAGGCCGCGGGCGAGCCCGACCTGGACGCCGTGATGGAGTTCGCGCCCGTCCTCGCGGGTCACCTCGCCCCCGGTGGAAGCAAAGTCACCGTCGTCTCGGCGGGCGACTTCGCGCTCCCCTCCGGACCGCTGACCCCGGACCACCTCGTCTACGGCAAGGCGTTCGGACTGACCTCCGACGCCCCCGACCGGGCGAAAGCGGAGGAGTTCCGGCAGCAGCGCGGCTACCTGCCCCGCATGGTGCGCGTCCCCGGGCGCGCCGTGTTCTGCGCGGGCAAGGACAAAAAGGCCGCCGACATCGTACTCACCAGCGCCCGCAACGGCGCGCTGATCGAACGCCTCGCGGGAGCCTTCGGCGGCGTCCGCTTCCTCGACGACCGCCAACGGGGCTTCATCGAGAACTGGGAGGTCGAATCCTACCGCGCCAAGGTCTCCGCCGGAGCCGGATCCGAACTCGGCGGCCTCGTCGCCGTCGTGACCGGCGGCGCGCAGGGCTTCGGACTGGGCATCGCGCAGGAACTCGCCAAACTCGGCGCGAGCATCGCCGTCGCCGACATCAACGCCGCCGGAGCGGAAGCCGCCGCCGCGACGCTGGGCAACGGTTCGCGCGGTTTCGCCGTCGACGTCTCCAGCGAAAGTTCGGTCGAAAACCTCGTCCGCGAGGTGGTGAAGAACTACGGCGGCATCGACCTGTTGATCTCCAACGCGGGCGTCGTCCGCGCCGGAAAAGTGGTCGATCTCGAGTTTTCCGCGTGGGATTTCGTGACCAAGATCAACTACCACGGCTTCTTCTTCTGCGTCAAGCACTTCGCTCAAGTCATGGCGCGCACCAACGCCGCCACCGGGCGCTACAGCGACATCGTCCAGATCAACAGCAAGAGCGGCCTCGAAGGCTCCAAGAACAACGCCGCCTACGCCGCCAGCAAGTTCGGCGGGATCGGCATGGTCCAGAGTTTCGCGCTCGAACTCGTCGCGGATAAGATCAAAGTCAACGCCGTCTGCCCCGGCAACTACCTCGACGGTCCGCTGTGGAGCGACCCCGTCCGCGGGCTCTTCGTCCAGTACCTCAACGCGGGGAAGGTCCCCGGCGCCAAGACGGTCGACGACGTCCGCCGCTACTACGAGGGCAAGGTGCCGATGAACCGCGGCTGCCTCCCGGTCGACGTGGCGCGCGCCATCGTCTACATCGTCCGGCAGCAGTACGAGACCGGGCAGGCGCTCCCCGTCACCGGCGGTCAGGTCATGATGAACTGATCCCCGCCCGCCGCAAAGCCATGCCGACCGGCGGAGGCGCGTTGAAGCCTCCGCCGGTTTTTTTTGCCGCGGCCGGAGAGCGGATTTTTACGCCCCGCATCTTGGAAAACCGGCGTTGGCGGGTTATCTTATGTATCTTAACGGATCAGCGTCCACTAAAGATCGGAGTCCTGTAAAATGCTGCTTGATTGGTTGTTCAACGCTCTGGCGATCGTCTTCGTCTTTTTCGCCATCGGCTTCTGCATCTTCGCCCACGAACTCGGGCACTTTCTCGCCGCCAAGTGGCGCGGGTTGCATGTGGACGCCTTTTCCATCGGCTTCAAACCGTTCTGGCGCAAGAAATACGGCGGCGTGGAATACCGCCTCGGCTGGATCCCGGTCGGCGGCTACTGCGAGATCCCGCAGATCGACGCCACCGACGGTACGCCCAAGTCCGCCGACGGCCGCGAACTCCCCCGCGCCAAGCCGCTCGACAAGATCGTCACCGCGGTCGCGGGTCCGCTCTTCAACATCCTCTCCGGTTTCCTCATCGCCTGCGTCATCTGGATCTGGGGCATGCCGCAGGATACCCCCAAGATGCGCGAGATCACCATCCGCACCATCGACCCCGCCGGGCCGGAGTACGCCGCCGGACTGCGCGCCGGAGATCGGATCGTCGAGGTCAACGGACGGCGCTTCTTCGCCACTTGGGCGAAATTCACCGAGCAGCTCATCTACACCATCGGCGAGATCGACCTCACGGTGGAGCGTTCCGGCAAACGGTTCCACGTCCGCTACGTCCCGCGCGAGAACCCCAACGCCCCCGAGCGGCTGCGCAACGAACACATCGCCTATCCGTTCTTCACGCCGCTGATCCCGATCGAACTCGTGCCGGTCCCCGGCGGGGTCGCCGAGCGGGCGGGCGTTCGGCAGGGCGACCGCATCGTCACCGTCAACGGACGCGCGCTCACCACCCTCGGCGACTTCCAGCTGGCGCTCGATCTGTCGCGCGGCGCTCCGGTCAAACTCCAGCTGCTGCGTTCCGGCAAGCCGGTCGAAGTCACCGTGACGCCGATCCCCATACCCGGGGCGGAGCCCAAGTTCACCTACTACCTCGCCGGAGTGCAGTTCGCCGCCGAGCCGCCGCCCGAGCGGAAGCTCGTCCTCGTCGGCGTGATCCCCGGCGGAGCCGCCGAGCAGGCGGGGGTCAAACCGGGCGACCGCATCCTCCGCTTCAACGGCGCCGCCCCCGCCGACGCGCCCGACTTCACCCGCATGGTCCAGGAGAACCGCGACCGCCGCGCCAAACTCGAACTCCGGCGCGGCGAACGGACCCTGACGATCGAACTCGCGCCATTCAAGATCGTACCCATGGGCATCGACGCCGAGTTGTCGCTGCGCGACCATCCCTCCCCGTGGAGCCAGTTCGTCGCCACGCTCGACATGAGTTACAAGGCGCTCCGCGGCATCGTCATCGGCGTCGGCAACAAACTCGGACTCACCCGCGCCACCTCGCAGATCGACCCGCGCCACCTCTCCGGACCGCTCGGCATGGGCACGGTGCTCTTCGCCTCGGTGCGCTACTCGACCCTCAGCACCGGGATCTACTTCCTCGTAATCATCTCGTTCGCGCTGGCGATCTTCAATCTGCTACCCCTGCCGGTCCTCGACGGCGGGCACATCCTCTTCGGGTGCATCGAGGCGGTCGTCGGCCGACCGCTCCCCGTGAAGGTCGTCAAGGCGCTCTTCACCGTCTTTGCCGGCCTGCTCATCCTGCTGATGGTGTACGTCACCGTCAACGACGCCCGAAGGCTCTACGACAACCACCTCAAACGCGCCTTCGGCCGCTCCGAAAAAACCGAGGCGAGACCATGAACCGCCGCCCCTGCCGCAAGATCATGGTCGGGAACGTCGCCGTCGGCGGCGACGCTCCGGTGTCGGTCCAGTCGATGCTCAACGTCCCCACCGCCGACCTCGACGCCGCCCGAAAGCAGCTGGAGTCGCTGCGCGCCGCCGGCGCCCAGATCGTGCGCCTCGCCGTCGACGGCGAACGCGACGTGGCGGCGCTCCGCGAACTCGTGAAAGCGACGCCCCTCCCGCTGGTGGCGGATATCCAGTTCGACCGCCCCAGCGCCATCGGCGCCATCCGCGCCGGTGTCGCCGCCGTGCGCGTCAACCCCGGACTCTTCCCCGCCGACGGTGCGGAGTTCTCCGCCCTCGCCGCCGAACTGTGCGAACACGGCACCGCCATCCGCGTCGGAGCCAACTCCGGCAGCATCGGCGAAGCCGCCATCCGCGAGGCGTGCCGCTCCGGACTCGACCGCGACGACGCCATCGCCCGGACCCTCGCCGAAAAAACCCTGCGCCAGTGCGAGGCGCTCGAAAAACTCGGCGTCCGCCACATCAAGGCCGCCCTCAAAGCCTCGAACGTCGCCGTTACCGTCGCCGCCAACCGCTTCTTCGCCACGCGCTCGGATCTGCCGCTGCACATCGGCGTCACCGAGGCCGGGACCGCCTACCGCGGCGCCATCAAATCCGCCTGCGGCATCGGTTCGCTGCTCCTTGACGGCATCGGCGACACCATCCGCGTCAGCCTCACCGGTGCCCCCGAACAGGAGATCCGCGCCGGGATCGCCATCCTCGAAGCCTGCGGACGACGCGACCCCGCCCCCGAAGTCGTCTCCTGCCCCACCTGCGGCCGCACCGTGGTCGACCTCGAACGGCTCGTGGAACAGGTGGAGTCCCTGATCGCCCGCCTCAAAGCCGCCGGCACCCCGCCGCCGTACCGCAAGATCGCCGTCATGGGCTGCCCCGTCAACGGCCCCGGCGAAGCCCGCGACGCCGACCTCGGACTCGCCGGGACCCGCACCGGTCAGCTGCTGCTCTTCCGCCGCGGCGAAGTGCTCGGAGCCTTCCCCGCCGAACAGGGATTCGCCGAACTGGAAAAACTGCTCGCCTCCCCGCCGCAAAAGTGACCCCGCTCAAACCGCAGGCAGGCAATATAACGGGCGGCGGCAGGGAAGATGTGGGGGCGAGGAGCCACCACATCTTCCGGTAGACATTTCCGTGATCTGCCGTAACGATCCGTACCCTGCCGCCGTCCATCTCATTGGGGGGCTTGCATTTCTCCTCCGAGCGGTGTATTTTAGGGACACATGTTATCGGCGCGGTCGGCGGATGGTCCGGGGCGCAAAGTTTTCAACACGGGGGGAATAAAGCATCATGAAGAGTTGGTTTTCCAAGTGTCTGCTGGCGGCGCTGCTGGTCGCCACGGGAGCGCTGACGCTCGCGGGCGAAGAGGCGAAGGTCGTCTACCGCAACGGTTTTGAAGCGCCGTTCGAGTTTTCGGGGATCCCGTGGCGCGGGGCGAACGGCGAACTGCGTCGGCTGCCCGTCACGATCACGGAGAAGGAGGTATCCAAGCACACGGCGAACTTTCACTCCTACCACACTTCGGGCGGGGAGGTGCGTTTCCGGACCGACAGCGACGTGATCTCGATCCGGGCGGAGGTGTACCGGATCTCCGATCCGGCGCACATGACGCGGAACGCGGCGGCGGGCTTCGCGCTCTTCGTCGGCGTGGGTACTCCGCAGGAGCGGCTGCTGCGCGCCATGTCGCCCGCCACGCCGGAGATGCGGCACAATCCCGCCAAGAACTTCTGCCGGGTCGACAGCACCATCACGCTCAAGAGCGGTCGGCGGATGCGGGATCTGTCGCTCTATCTGCCGCTCTACGCGGGGGTCAGAAAACTCGAGATCGGTCTCGTCCGGGACGCCAGGATCGAAACTCCCCGTCCGCGGCGGGTGAAACTGCCGGTCTGCTTCTACGGATCCTCGATCACGCAGGGGTGCAGCGCGGGTCATTCGGGGAACATGTATCCGACGCTGCTCTGCCGGGCGGTGGACGCGCCGCAGATCAATCTGGGATTTTCCGCCGGAGCGAAGGGCGAACTCTGCGTGGCGGAGGCGATCGCCGGACTCGAACTCTCGGCGCTGGTGATCGACTACGACCACAACGCGCCCAATCCGGAGCATCTGCGCAAGACGCATGAAAAGTTCTTCCGTGCCATCCGCAAGGCGCGGCCGAAGCTGCCGATCATTCTGGTCTCGGGTCCGCGCGACCCGAGCGTGCCGGGTTCCCGCGAGCGGCGTGACATCGTGAAGGCGACCTACGACCGGGCGGTGGCGGCGGGGGACAAGCAGGTGTACTTCGTCGACGGTATGACGTTTTTCGACCGGGTGCCGCGCAAGTTCTGCACCGTGGACAACACGCATCCCTCGGATCTCGGCTTCTACCTGATGTACGAAAAGATCCTGCCGGTACTGCGCCAGGCGCTGGGGCAGTAATATTTCTTCCGGCCCCGCCGGAAGTCACCGGCGGGGTATGCCGAGGAGCGAGAAGTGCTTCTCGAAGTGCTGTTCCAGCGCCTCGGCATAAGCCTCGGCGAAGCGGTCCATGGCGGAAAAGAAGCGGTCGCGGAGTTCGCCCGTAAGGATCGGTCCGTAGGTGATGTGGAGCAGCTGGCGGGCGTCGGGGTGCTCGTGGATGAGCGCGGGCAGTTCGGCGTCGCGGAGCCGGTCGAGCGGCGGGATGCGCGACAGATCGGCGGTGATGTGGTAGAGTTTGAGCATCTCGCCGAAGTGCGCCTCGGCACAGCGGTGCATGTCGCGGTACAGCGCGGGATCGTGGCGCGCGATGACCTCGACCGCGACGAGCCAGCTGGTCCCGGCGGTTTTGAGGTGCAGATAGCCGCGGGTCTCGCTGCCGACGGTCGGGTAGACCGCGAACTTGTCGCTGCCGGAGTGGACCGAGATCTTGTAGTTGCCGAACGCCCGGGCGATGCGGGCGTGGATCTGGAACTGCCGCGCGAACTCCTCGACGTCGCCGATGTAATCGACCGCCTTCTGGAACTCGCCGACAAAACGCGGCGCGATACTGGTGACGGTCACGCCGCGGATCATGAGTTCGCGCGCGATGTAGAGGTGGTGCGCGGGCAGCGTGGGCGTGGTGGTCTCGTCGATGGATATTTCGAGGTCGAACTCCTCGCCGCGCCGCTTGCGGAGGTGTTCGTGGACCTCGACCGCGAACTCCAGCGCGCGGTTGTACATGACGGCGCAGCGGCGCGCGTCGGCGGCGGAGATGGCGACCTTGAGGTCGTCGAAGACGTAGTTCTGGTCGGCGTAACCGGCGAGCGCCTGCTGCCGCTCCGCCGGCGGCAGCGCGTCGAACGCGCGCCGGACCTCGTCGTCGCTCCACTCCCCGGCGGCGGCGTTCATGACTTCGGAGAGGTCGAGCGTGATCATCGGCATCCCGGCGTCGAGCGCGGTGTCGATGTCGGGGATGTTCTTGAGGTGGTCGCCGTCGGCGCCGTAACCGTCGCGGTAGTCCTCCTCGAAGACCATGAACGCGGCATCGTCGACCACGTCGCGGAAGGTGCGTCCGGTCAGCGTGAGTTCCCGCATCGACTGCTGGGCGAGCACCGGAGCAAGACGGAACTTCTTCACCGCCCGCAGCTGCCCCGCCGTCGCCAGCCCCAGCCGGTCGCCGCAGCCGATGGAGGTGCGCTCGCGGCGAAGACTGCGCGGCGCGCACCACGGGAAGTGACGGCGCAGCGCGGCGGCGTTTTCGGGCGACAGCGGCGCCACCATGCCGCACTCGCGGCCGGGGAGTTTCACCACTTCGCCGACAAAGCCCTCGGGAAGGCGCTTTTCCCCGGCGGCGACGATCAACAGCCGCTTCCCCTGCGGCGTCCGGCCGAGCGCCACGATCGAGTTGGCGAGCAAGTGGATGGAACGCGGACAGATCCCCGCCGGCGCGGGATCGCCGACAGCGGCGCAGTGGTTCAAAAACGGCAGCAGCGATTCGAGCAGCGTGATCATATCGGCAAATACTCCCCCTTGGTGATTCGGATCCCGTTATTGGGATAAATATAACCCGTCCGACGGGCAAATGCCAACGCCCCGGAGGCCGGACCGGCAAAAAAACGGGCGTCGGGCAGGGGGGGAGAGGCGGCGTCACCTCTCCCCCGCGTTTCGTTCCCGGCGGCCCGGTTTTACCGTGTGCGGTTAGGCTCCGTGTCGGCGTTGGCTCCCGCCGGGGCGGTCTTCTTTGCGGGGGCGGCGGGGTCGGGCTGTTTCACGAGGCGGTCGAGTTCGCGTCCGCGGCGTGCCAGCTGCTGTTCCAGATCTTCGCGCTCCTTCAAAAACAGCACCCGCAGGTGCAGTTCGCTTCGGAAGTGTTCCTCGCCGTAGAGTTCCGCCGGTTCGGGGTTGCCCAGCGAGGTTACGGTACGCGGCGAATCGTCGAGGTTGTTGGCGGTATTGGAGCGATGCGAGATATCGCCGACCGAACTGCCCGGTTCGCGGTCGTAGATGCCGACGAGTTCCCGGCGCGCGTCGACGAGCGCGGCGGCGTTGGCTCCGCGTTTGCGCGCCTCGTCGATCAGGAGTTCCTGGATGTCGTATTTGTCGAGGCGCCGGGTGGTGGAGATCTTCGCGCGTCCGATGATCCGGTACTTGCCGGGCGGGATCTCGCCGCGGTTGGCGTAACACACCACCGGCTCTTCCTCGGGGATGGGATCGAAGCACTGGCCGACATAATCCACGTTCACGCATCCGGAGAGGATCAGCAACGTCGCGGGCAGGCATTTGAGCAGGAACTTTTTCATACCTTGACCTCCTCGTCGATTTTGATTCGCTTCACGTTGAACTCCCACACCTGACCGCGGCGGGTCTTGCGGACGTGGAACTCGGCGTTGCCGAATTTCAGCACGTCACCGACGTGGGGCGGGTGTTTCAGAGTGCGGACGAGCCACGCCGACGCGGGTTCCGCGCGGTGGGGCAGTTTCAGACCGGTATCGCGGGCGAGCTGCGCCATGGGGACGCCGCCGCCGGCGATGTAACTGAACTCTTCCGGCGAGTAGAAGGTGCGCGGGAGCGGATCGAATTCGTCGTCGAGGTCGCCGAGCAGTTCCTCGATGATGTCCTCAAGTGTGACGAGACCGAGCACCTTGCCGGTGCCGGGTTCGCGGACGATCATCATGTGGCAGTGACGGGCGGCGAAGCGCTCCAAGAGTTCGCTTGCGTTCTCCTCGGGCGAGGCGAAGGAGATCGGTCGGATCACGTCGCCCACATAAAGCGTTTCCTTATGGGTGCGGGCGATGGCGACGAGTTCCTTGAAGTTGGCGTAGCCGATCACGCGACCGGGATCGGCGCTGTCGCGGACGGGGTAGCGGGTGTGGAACTCCTTGTTCGATAGGTCGATCGCCTCTTCGAGGGTCTGGCGGCTGTAGAGGAACGAAATGTGCTGCACGTCGATCATCACCATGCGCGCGGTGCGTTCGGAGAGGTGCGGCACCATGCGGATGATGCGCTCCTGACGGCTGGAGATGACCTGCGAACTGCGCGCCAGCGCCGCCAGCGCGGAGATCTCGTCGGCGGCGCTGGGCCGGGCGGTCTTGCGTCGCTCGAAGGGGCGGTTCAGCAGGTGGGTGATCCCGATCAGGGGGCGGAACAGCGTCACCGCCGCCGCCAGATACTGCGCGGAATACGCGAGGATCCGCGCGTTGTAGCGCACTCCCATCGTCTTGGGCAGGATCTCGGTGTACTGTACCATCGCCAGCGTGAAGAGGAGCGAAAAGATCCACATGAACCGGCCGCCGAAGAGGGCGTTCAGACTGCCGCCGGCGACGGTGGCGCCGATGGTGTGCGCGGCGGTGTTGATGATGAGGATCGCGGCGATCGGTTTGTCGATGTCCTTTTTGAGCGCGGCGACGATGCGGCCGGTCTCCGGCGACTTCTGGCGCAGCAGCGCCAGCTGGCTCGGCGTGAGGCTGAGCAGCGCCGCTTCCAGCAGCGAGCAGAGGTGCGAAGTCACCAGCGCCGTCACGACGCTGCCGATGAATAACAACCAGTCGTTCAACACCCAGAACTCACTTTCCGGCGGCGGGCGGAGCGGCGGCGGGAGCCGGGCGGGAAGGTTCCGCTTCGGCCTCGGCCTGTTCCGCGGCGATCTTCGCTTTCAGCACCTCGACCAGCGCGGGCGAAAAGACCTTCATGCAGCTTTCGACCACGGTGCGCTTGATCTCGGCGAACTTGGGGATCTTCATCCGCTCCGTGTTGCCGATATTCTTGGAATAATAGTTGTAGATGTAGCGGGCGATGCGCTCGTTGGCGACCGCGGCGTCGTGGTCGTTGTAGAGCATGTAGTTGATGCTGCGGAAGATGAGTCCGCTGATGATCTCGCTGGCCTGCTTGGCGTTGGCGGTGGTGATGATCTCGACCCACTGCGCCATCACGAACTCCTCCAGATTGCGGTAGTAGGTGATCTTTCCCGGCTCCTCCTTTTTCTGGATGCCGTCGTCGGCGACGAGGCGTTTGTAGTACTCCTCGGCCTTGGAGAAGGCGCCGTAGTTGTAGAGGATGGTGATCGCCTCCTTGGTGAAGTTGATGCGGGCGGTGCGGAAACTCGAATAGAATTCGCCTTCGCCGTCGTGGTAGGTTTGGGCGTCGGTGTAGGTTTTATACACGGCGTCGACGAGGGCGAGGTTGGGGATCACGATCATGGTCTCGAAGTTGCGTTCGTCGACGGTCAGGATCTTGCCCGCCTTGAAGGATTCGTAGAGGGCGTGGGTGATCATGCGGTCGGCGTTGATGTCGCGCTTGTCGGGATTGCGGAGGATGCTCTCGGTCGCCCAGTAGATCGCCTGCGACTCGGGGACGCGCCAGTCCATTTCGCCGTACTTGCGGTTGAATCCGAGTATCTTGCGGGAGTCGAGGCGGCAGCGGTCGCGGAGGAGTTCGGCGCGCAGGTAGTTCACGAGTTCGTCGCGGAGCGCGGGCTCGCCGGCGAGGGCGCTTCGGACGGCGGCGGGCAGTTCGGGCGCGGAGATGCCGAAGCCCGCGTAGAGGCGGTCGTAGTCCGGGAACCCCGCCCCGGCGAGGAGCGTCCACAGGCGGTGGCCGTTTTCGCCCTCGGGGTAGAGTTTGAGGAACGCCTTTTTGCCGACGGGGGCGGCGGCCATGCGTTCCCAGTCGGGACGCGGCCCGAAGATGGAGTCCATTTCGACGGCGAGGCGGTTCTTGTAGTACAAGTTGGCGTCGTCCATGACGTTGCCGAGTTTGTGCTCGAAGATCCACGCGAGTTCCTTGTAGAGTTTGGGATCGTCGGGGTTGTAGTCGATCGCCTTGTCGCGGAGGAGTTTTATCCCCTCATTGACCCAGCGCCAGCGGTCGCCGAAGTCCGAGCAGGTGACCGAGATGTTGTACGCCATGTTCCACGCGAGAAACGCCGTCGCCCCGGAAAAACTCGGCTGCAGATCGGTGATCCACTGCGCCAGCTGGACCATCTCGTAGTAACTCTGCTTGGTCTTGAGCGAGTCGGCGCGCAGCCACAGGAGATCCGCCACGAGCCCGCGGAAACTCCCCATGGCGACGGTGGTGAAGACGACGAGCGGCGGCGCGTTTCTGATCTGCCCGGTGAAGCGGAGCCGGTGCCGTTCCACCTGCGCGTCGAGGTTCTTCTGGACCCCCCGGATGCCGATCAGCATGACGACCGTCACGCAGATCATCCCCAAATATATGCTCAAGGTACGGAATCTCATTTTCTTATCGCCAATCCGAGTTCACGCCGCCAGTAAAAGTAGATGCCGATCAGCACGAGCGGCAGCGCGCGGCACAGCAAATAAAACCACGAGAGGAACCAGATCTGCCCCCACTCGACGAGTTCGCCGCCCGCGATGAGGTCGGTGACGTCGAAACTCTGGAGCGGGATCACCACTTTCAGCAGCCAGCGGGCGACGAACTGCCCGACCCGGTCGGTCGCGCCGTTCACATAGTAGTCGCGGTCGGTCATGAAGACCGAGATCGCGCCGAAGAGCAGGTAACTCGACGTGACGAAGACCGCCGTCGGCAGCGTCAGAAAGCCGCCGAACGCGCAGCTCAGCGCCGCCATCAATATTATCTGCATCGCCAGCACCAGCACTCCGCGCAGGTAGTTGCCGAGGAACCCCGTGACCTCGATCAGGATCTTCGGGCCGTCGGCGGGCTGGTAGTAGTGGTTGGCCTGCGCCGGATCGGCGTTGAAGACGCAGATCATCACCTCGTTGTCCGGGGTGACGACCCCCCATTCGCCGCGGAGCCGGAGTTCGTGGAACTCGCCCGACATCAACTGTTCGGGGCGCGGGGTCATCGGGTACATGAAATACTCGCGCTTGCCCGCCTCCTCCCGGCCGGTGTCGTTCCCGTCGTTCCCGGCGTCGCCCTTCCGCGGCCGCGGCACGCCGACGAACCAGTGGACGCGGGTCATGCGCTGGCGTTCGCTGCTGACGCGGCCCACATAGGGGCGGTAGCGCAGGAACAGCGGCTTGTCGGAGTGGCGGGGCACGTTTTCGTAGACCCACGCGCGCTGCCGCCCCGGCGGGATCTCGCTCGCCTGGGTCATGACCTCCTTGAGGCACGACTTGAGGATGCGCTCCTGCGCCTTGGGCGAGAGGTCGAGGACCACGCCGCGCTTCTGGCGGTCGAGGATCTTCTGCTTGGCGAGTTCCTGCGCGAGTTCCTGATAATCCGGCTGGCGCGGCAGGAAGACCCGCCGCCCGACCAGAACTTCGCTGCGGATCCTGTCGCGCTCCGCCGCCGGGAAGTTCCCGTGGTCGAAGCGCCACGTCACGACGCCGTAGATCGCCGCCGCCGACAGCCCGAGCAGAAACAGATGCAGCAGCACGACGCCGGTCCACTTCGCCAGCCACACCGTGACGCGCGAGACCGGTTTGGCGACCACCATGTGCAGTTGGTAACTGTCGATGTCCGCGGACATCACATGGCAGCCGACCCACAGCGCCGAGAGCGACAGTATCGCGCCGACGCCCCACAGACTGTACGACAGCGACACCCGGATGAAGTCCGTGGCGGTGCCGCCGCCCACCGTGGTCGGTACCAGCCCCACGCAGAGGATCAGGAACAGCAGCAGCAGTTGGAAGACGTGCGAACGCACCGCGTTGCGCAGCGTCAGTTTGACTATGGCAGAGTATGCTTTCATCGGTATTCCGCGATCGTTAGCGCCGTTATTCCCGTTTGCCGCCCAGCAGGTCGTTGAGTTTCGCGTTGGCGGCGCCGAGGTCGACCCCCGGCCGGGCGGGAGCCGGAGCCGCTTCCTCCGGGGGTTCGGGGTCTTCGGCTTCGCGCGTCAGCGATTCGAGGCGCGCGGAGAGTTCGGGGGTGTCGTCCGCCGCCGGAGCGCTTTCCGGTGCCGGAGCGCTTTCCGGTGCCGGAGCCGCTTCGTTCAGCAGATCGGCCAGCACCGCGCTCGATTCGTCGCCCTTCGCCAGATACTCGGCGATGTGTCCGCCGCCCGAAACGCCGGCGGTCTCGACGCTCTCGGCGCGCGCCTTGGCGATCACGTCGAGGAAGAACTCCTCCAGCGTGCGGCGCGGACGGTCGATCCTGAACTCCTCGCCGTGGAGGTTTTCGCGCAGCAGCGCCAGCAGTTTTTCCATCGCGGCGGGGGGCAGCGCAGGGGTGGTGATGCGCTGCGCGCCGCCGACCGTCAGCAGGTCGTTCAGACTGCCCTCGGCACGGATGCGCCCGCCGTAGAGGATGATCACCCGGTCGCAGACATCCTCGACGTCGCTCAGCAGGTGGCTCGTGACCAGCACGGTCTTGCCCCGGCGCTTCAACGTGAGGATCAGATCCTTGACTTCGCGGCAGCCCAGCGGATCGAGTCCGCTCGTCGGCTCGTCGAGGATCAGGAACGACGGATCGTTGATCATCGCCTGCGCGAGCCCGATGCGCCGCGCCATGCCCTTCGAGAACTCGCCGACGCGGCGGCGGCGGGCGTGTTCCAGCCCGACCATCTCCAGCAGCTGGTCGATGCGCTCCTTGCGGTCGGCGGCGGAGAGGTTGAAGAGCGAGCCGAAGAAGTCCAGCGTCTCGGCGGCGGTGAGGTACTTGTACAGATACGACTCCTCGGGCAGGTAGCCGATCTCGCGCTTGGTCTCGACCACGCGGGGCGAGCGCCCGAAGACCGAGAGCCGCCCCCCCGTCGGGTAGAGCAGACCCAGCAGCATCTTGACCGTGGTCGACTTGCCGGAACCGTTCGGCCCCAGCAGCCCCACCACCTCGCCGGGGCGGATCTCGAAGTCGATGGAGTTCACCGCCTTCGCCTTGGGCCGCCCCCAGAAGTCGCGGAAGACCTTGGTCAGGCCGACCGCGCGCACCACCGGTTCGATCTGATTAGCCATGACGAGCGCCTCCCCGGATTCAGTTCTTCCCCGGGGCGTCGTCGGCGGATTCCGCCAGCGTCAGTTCCTCCCCGGTGCGGACCAGCCGCGCGCTGTTGAAGACGATGATCAGCGTGCTGGTGGCGTGAAGCACCGCCGCCCACACCGGCGTCATCACGCCGATGATCGAGAGGATCATGCCGCCGAAGACGAAGAGCATCCCGAAGACCAGATTCTGGTTGATGATCAGCTGGGACTTGCGCGACAGATACATCAGCATCGAGATCCGGCGCAGGTCGTTGGTCATGAGCGCGATGCTGGCGCTGTTGATCGCCACGTCGCTGCCGATGGCGCCCATCGCGATGCCGAGGTCGCCGGCGGCGAGGGCGGGCGCGTCGTTGACGCCGTCGCCGACCACCGCCACGGTGCTGTTCTCCTTGACGCGCTCGACGAAGGCGACCTTGCCCTCGGGGAGGCATTCGCTTTGGAACTCGTCGATCTGCAGCTGGCTGGCGACCGTTTCGGCGACCGAACGACGGTCGCCCGTGACCATCGCGCAGTAGCGGACGCCCATGCTTCGCAGCGAGGCGAGCATCTCCTTCGCCTCGGCGCGGATCTTGTCGCGGAAGCCGATCCAGCCGAGCACCTGACCGCCCCGCGCCACATAGACGACGCTCATCCCCTCGGATTCGGCGGTGTTGTGTTCGGGGATCGCGACCCCCTGTTCCTGCATCCAGTTGGCGCGGCCGACGCGCAGTTCGGCGCCGTCGACGCGGGCGCGGACGCCCTTTCCGGGAGTTTCGCTGAAGTCGACCGCTTCGGCGAGGGTCAGCCCCGCTTCGGCGGCGAGTTTCTGGATCGCCACGGCGGTCGGATGGTTGCTGTAGCGTTCGACCGATCCGGCGGCGAGCAGCAGTTCGGCGGGCGTGACCTCGCCGAAGGGCTGGAGTTTGACCACCGACAGCAGACCGTCGGTCAGCGTGCCGGTCTTGTCGAAGACGAACGAAGTGATCTTGCTCGCCAGTTCCAGGTGGCTGACGTTCTTGATGAAGATGCCGAGCCGCGCCGCCGCCGCGACCGCCGCGACCACCGCCGTCGGCGTCGCCAGCACCACCGCGCACGGACACGCGATCACGAGGAACGCGATCACCGAACTCAGATCCTCGGTGAACCACCACGTCACCAGCGCGATCATCAGCACCGTCGGCGTGTAGTAACCGGCGTAGCGGTCGATGATCCGCACCACCGGGGTCCGGCTCGCCTCGGCCTGAAGGATCATATCCTTGACTTTGCCGAGGGTGGTGTCCTCGCCGACCTTGGTGACTTCGAGGTCGAGCAGACCGGTGAGGTTCTGGGTGCCGGCGAAGACGTCGTTGCCGGGCATCTTTTCGACCGGGATGGATTCGCCGGTGATCGACGCCTGATTGACGGTGCTCTCGCCGCTGCGGATCCGGGCGTCGACGGGGAAGTTCTCGCCGGGACGCACCCGGATCACGTCGCCGACGGCGAGTTCGGTGGCCTGCACTTCGACCTCCTTGCCGTCGACGATCTTGCGCGCGGTGTTGGGCGTGAGTTTGATCAGTTCCTCGATCGAGCGCTGCGCGCCGCTGGCGGTGCGCGTCTCGATGATGATGGTCACGAGCAGGAAGAACGCGATCAGCCCCGCCGACTGGAAGTCCGCCAGCGCCAGCGCCGCGAGGATCGCCAGCGCGACGAGTTCGTTCATGTAGACCTTGCCGCGGACGAGGTCCTTGATCGCCACCCAGATGATCGGCAGCGCCAGTATGAACGCGCCGAGCAGCGCGCTCATCTGGGCGGCGAACGCCTGATTCGGCAGCAGCGCGTTCAACAGGTAACTGTTCAGCGTCAGGAGCCCGCCGACCAGCGCGAAGAAGATCCGCCCCATCGACCGGTCGTGACCGACGCCGCCTTCGGCTTTGTGGTCGTGGCCGCAGATGCAGGTCGAATCCTCGGCGTCGTGGTCGTGGTGGTGATGGTGGTGGTGTCCGCAGCCGCAGGCGCAGGTGTCGGCGGCGGAGTTTATATTCAGCTTGTCATCGGTTTCCGGCATAGGTCATTTCTCCGCTTTTTTCTCTTCCGGATCGGCGGGGCGCTTGGGCTCGGGATTGAGCCGCAGCCACAACTGGCGTTTCGCGCCGCCGGAACTTAACACGAACTTCTCCTCGCCGAGATCGGTCAGCGCGCCGGAGAGCGCCGAGGTGAACAGCGCCATCCGCACCGGCCGCGGATTGCTCCGGTACTCCTTGAGGATGCTCCTGAAGTAACTGCTCTCGGCCTTGACCGAGGCGACCGTCTGCGTGCGGTAAGTCGTGGCGGCGGCGAGGATCTCCGCCTCGCGCGCCAGCGCGTCGTTGGCGGTCTCGACCCGGTACGCCTCGGCCTGATTGCGCAGCGTGGACATCGTGGTGCTCGCCGCCGTCACCGAGGCGAACGCCTCCTTGGTCTTGGCGGGGGGCAGCACCTGATCCAGCACCACGCTCTCGAGTTCGATGCCGCAGTCGGCGGCGCGGAGCAGTTTCGCGAACTCGCGCTGGACGGCTTCGCTGTAACGCGCCTGCCCCGAGGCGAGGAGTTCGTCCACCTTGCTCGTCGCGCTGACGCGCAGCACCGCCTGCCGGAACAGATTCCGCAGCAGCGTGCGCGGACCGCGGCGGCCGGTGAAGCCGTTGGCGTCGACGACCTCGTCATCCTCGGCGACGCGGCCGTTGTCCACGGGCTTTTCCGGGGTGGCGAGCGTGGTGTAGTACTTGGCGGGGTCGGCGATCTTGTAGCCGAGCGTCCACGACGTGAGCACGATATTCGCGTCGCCGGTCAGCAGATAGTTGTCCAGCCCCGGCTCGAAGGAGTCCTTGATCTCGTCGGGGTTGACCTGCGACTGCTGGAACGCCACCTTCAGGAACTGCTGGTTGGTCTGCACCCGGATGAAGCGGTGCACCGGGTACGGGAAGTACCAGTGACCGCCGGTGGTCAGCGTGTCGCGGATCCGGCCGAAGCGCATCACGATCACCGCCTGCTGCGGCTCGACCGAGAAGTACCCGCCCCAGCTGAAGAAGTAGATCAGCATCAGCACGATCAGCGCGAACAGAATGGCGAACGCCCATTGCAGGCTCTTCACCAGCGACTTGAGACCGCTTTCGTAGCGGCCCGAAGTGTCGAATGCCGGAAGTCCGGTTCGGTTGTCCTTTTGCATGTTTCTACGGCTCCGGCGGGGTTACTTGGTCGCTTTCGGAGCCTCGGCCCCGGGTTTGAGGAGGTCGAACGGCGGGGTCGCGGTGTCGACCACCAGCGTGGTGCGTCCCTTCATCACGGTCCGCAGCGCGTCGAGTTTGCGGAGGAACTCGGCGAGTTCGGGATCCTGCCGGAACTCGGCGTAGTACTGCGCGGCCTCGGCGTCGCCCTGGGCGCGGATCTTCTTGGCCTTGGCTTCGGCCTCGGCGAGGCGGATGGTGCGCTCGCTGTCGGCCTTGATCCGGATCTTGCGCGCCTCGCTGTTGCCCTCGGCGATGTACTTGTCGGCGATGCGCTTGCGTTCGGCGATCATCCGGTCGAAGACCTTTTCGCTGATCGTCTTGGGCACGTTGATCGTGTTGACGCCGACGCTGATGACCTCGATGCCGTAGGCGGAGGCCTGCCGGGCGAGGTCGGCCTTGATGGTCTGCTCGATCTCACCGAGTTTCATCTGCCGGGGATCGGTGTTGATGATCTGGTTGAAGCGGTAGCGGCCGAAGGCGGCGTTCTTGGCGCCGCGCATCCACGAGTTGAGTTGGTTTTCGGCCTTGGTCAGGTTCTCGAGCGTAACGAAGAAGGTCTTGGCGTCCTTGATGCGGAAGTTCACATAGATCCCGACGAGCAGGTTGTGGCCGTCGCCGGTCATGGTCTCCTCGAGTTTGCCCTCGCCGCCCGCGAAGCACCGCACGCGGTGGTCGAAGCGGTAGACCTTCTGGAACGGGAACGGCCAGCGGAAGTGCAGCCCCGGATCGGTCACCAGCGCCGGACGGCCGAAGGTCGTGACCACCGCGCTGTGCGTCTGCGCCAGCTGGAACGAAAAGACCGCCACCAGCAGTATCGCCGCCACGACGAATCCCAGCAGCATCGTCGGCCAATGTTTGAAAATACTCTTTTCCGCCATAAGAATCTTGCTCCCCGTACTTTTATTTAAGGATTTATGATTGGTGTTCAGTATTTGATTTTGGTGACGTCGGTATCGATCAGGTCGAGGCGCTCCTTGGCCTCGAAGTTGAACTGGAAGACGTCGTTGTCATGTTTGCCCGTGAGCACGAATTTGCGCATCGCGGCGCAGTCCTGTTCGAGAAACTCCAGAAACGCCCGGAGTTTGAACATCTTGGGCATCGCGCGGAAGGTCGCCAGCTGCGCTTTGAAGCGCTGGCTTTCCGCCGCCGCCACGGTGCGGGTCGTGAACGAGTAGGACTTGGCGAGCGACTCGAGTTCCAGCGCCGCCGCCTCCGCCTCGGGGAGCGTCTGCGCCTGATAGGCTTCGGCTTCGAGGATCGCCGTCTCCTTCTGCTCCATGGCGCCGATCACGTTCTGGAACGCGGGCGCGACCTTTTCGATCGGGGGGTGCGCCCCGGTGATGGTCACGGCGACGATCTCCAGCCCGAGATCGCAGGCGTCGGCGCGCTTCTGTATCCGGTCGCGCATGGTCTTTTCGGCGGAGCCGCGGCCGGTGGACATCACATCCATCATCGGCACCGACGCGAGGTACTCGGTCGCCACCGCCTCGCTGATGCACTTCAGCGTGAAGAGCGGCGACACGCTGCCGTAGGCGTACTTCATCACCCCGTCGGGGCGGATCCGGAACTGGATCGGGATCGACATCCGCAGAAACGAGATCGACGCCGTTTCGGAGTCGTTCCCGCGGTCGCCCTTGACCGCGACGATGAAGTTCTCGTCGTCGCCGCCGTGAGCGCTCGTCCAGGTGACCACCTGCGAGGGTTTGTTCCGGTCGTCCTTTTTCTTCGCGGCGCCGTGACCGTGACCGTCATCGGCGGGCGCGGCGCTCTTCTCCTTTTCGGGAGCGCTCGCCATCTCGCCGATCACGATCTGCCGCAACTCGGTGCAGCTGAAACGTTTGACGTCGCCGAACGGCCACGGCAGCGTCCAGTAGATCCCCGGCGGCTCCGGCCGCGTCGAGACCACCCGCCCCAGACGTTCCCGGATGCCGACCTCGTTCGGCCCCACTTCGTGCAGCGCGGTGAAGCCCCACAGCAGCGCGAGCCAGACGAGCAGCACCGGGAAGAAGGACTTCTCCATGAAACCGTAGAGCCACGTCCCGGAGACCTTGAATCCGAACTGATAGTCGAGCGCCAGCGCCACGTTGCGCATCACGCCGCCCGGCTCGGTGAAGAGCGCGAGCAGCTGGCTCTCGAAGACCGGGCGCGTTTCGCGGAGCGTCCGCGGACGGTAGAACTCGATGATCATGCTTATCACCAGTTCCGCCCCCAACACCGCCAGCACCCAGAAGATGATCCGCGCCAGCACCACATCGACCCGGGCGAGGTTGTTGCCGTAGCAGATCGCGGTTATGGTGGCGACGGTCATCACCGCGAACCCCGCGATCAGCCACGCCCCCGCCGGACGCAGCCAGCGGAACCCCTCCGTCCGCGACTGACCGACGAAGAAGGCGCCCGAAAAGACGCTCAACAGCATCATCACCGCCGAGATCAGCGCCGAGTGGATCGCGTCGCCGTGCAGCGACGAATACGACCGCCCGGAGAGCGCTCCCCACGACCGGTAGAGCAGCCAGCCGACGATCAGCACGGCGAGCACGCTGAGCACATAGGGGGCGAAGCGGCGGTAGTTCTCGAAGGTGCGTCCGGCGGTGAAACGGACATCCTCCTCCACGTCGAGGGCGCGGGTGTCGGCGCGCTTGGCAAGCAGGATCTTCTCCTCCTCGTCGAGGGCGGCGGCGGTCTTCAGCATGCCGTAGAAGAGCGTCCCCGCCGAGAACAACAGCGCCAGCGCGTAGGGGATCGACCCCAGAATGAAGACGTCGCCGCCGCGAAACGCATAAAGCACCTCGGTCAGCACCAGCATCACCAGGGCGGCGACGCCGCTGGCGGCCGCCATCCGGGTGATCAGGCGCGAACTGTCGATGTCGCGTTGGATGTCGGATTTTTTCACCACTTGATCAAGCCTCCGTATTTGAATATAGGTACGAAAATCACCATTAAAGTAATTTACACCGGTCCGGCATAAATATCAAGCCCCGCGCGCGCCGCGCGAGTATAAAAAGGACGCGCCGCCACGCCTGTCCGCCCGGTTGTTTGCGGGGGGGGGAGGCGGGGGTCAGAAGTTCAGTTTGGCGAGGGCGGCGCGGATCAGTGCCTCGGTGGTCTGTTCGGCTTCGGGCAGTTCCGCGGTGATCGCCTGCAGGGTCTTGCGGATGGCTTCGCGCTTGTAGCCGAGATTTTCGAGCGCCAGCGCGGCGTCGTTGATGCTCTCCAGATTGCCTTTGGGGGCGTCGGCGCCGCCGAAGGCGGAGGATCCCGGACCCGCGAGTTTGTCGTGCAGTTCCACGACCATTCGTTCGGCGGTGCGTTTGCCGATGCCGCTGATGCGCGACAGCGCCTTGACGTCGCGCTGGGCGATGGCGTCGCAGAAGTTCGCCACCGACATTCCGCTCAGGATGTTCAGCGCGAGTTTTCCGCCGATGCCGGAGACCTGCACGAGTTCGCGGAAGAGGTTCTTTTCCTCGGGCGTGGCGAAGCCGAAGAGCGTGATCGCGTCTTCGCGCACCTGGGTCAGCACCTGCAGTTCGACCGCCTCGCCGGGCAGCGGCAGTTTGTCGAAGGTTGAGAGCGGGATGCTGAGTTCGTACCCGACGCCGCCGACGTCGACGATGCAGTTGGTGTAACTGCTCTCCGCCAGAGTACCGCGCAGTCGGGCGATCATTTCGCCACCTCGATATCGAGCGAGATATCCGCGGACTTGACCGAGTGGGTCAGCGCTCCGATCGACACGAAGTCCACCCCCAGCGCGGCGATGCGATGGAGCCGCTCCTGCGTGATGCCCCCGGACGCCTCCAGTTTGGCGCGTCCGGCGACGATCCCGACCGCCTCGCGCATGGTCGCGTCGTCCATGTTGTCGAGCATGATGTGTTCGGCTCCGCTCGCCAGTGCCGCGCGCACTTCGTCGAGCGTATCCGCCTCGACCTCGATCTCCAGCGCGGGGTACGCCCGCCGCGCGCGTTCCACGGCGCGGGGGATGGCTCCGTCGCCCTCCATGGCGGCGAGTTCGCGGTGGTTGTCCTTGATCATCACGCGGTCGTAAAGCCCGACGCGGTGGTTTTGCGCTCCGCCGACGGCGACCGCGTACTTTTCGAGGTTCCGGTAGCCCGGAGTGGTTTTGCGGGTATCCAGCACCACCGTCCGGGACCCCGCGACCGCCTCCGCCGCGCGCCGGGCGGCGGTCGCCACACCGGAGAGCCGCTGGATGAAGTTCAGCGCCGTCCGCTCGGCGGTCAGCACGCCGCGGGCGGGGCCGGAGATCTCCGCGAGCGCTTCGCCTTTTTGACAGCGGTCGCCCTCGCGCTTGAATGGCGTGAAGACGAGTTTCGATTCGACGCGGCGGAATACCCGTTCCGCCACCGGCAGACCGCAGAGCGCCATATCCGGCTCCTTGCAGAGCAGTACCGCGCGGCACCGCGCCGTTTCGGGAACGACCGCCAGCGTGGTCACGTCGCCGGCGTCGCCCAAGTCCTCCTCCAGCGCGAGGTCGATCAGGGTATCGACCCGCTTCCAGTCGATTTCGGGAATGTTGTGCATCAGGTTCTCCTGCGGTTGGTCTTCAGATCCTTCGCGTGCGCTGGAGCAGCAGCATATCCGCCAGCACGAGCGCGGTCATCGCTTCGATCACCGGCACGATCCGCGGCACGATGCAGACATCGTGGCGGCCGGTGACGGTCAGTTCTTTCGCGTTGCCCCGCGTGTCGACCGTCTTCTGGGCGATGCCGATCGAAGGCGTGGGCTTCACCGCCGCGCGGAATTCGAGCGCCGCGCCGTTGGAGATGCCGCCGAGGACTCCGCCCGCCCGGTTGGTGACGAATCCCGCGGGCGTGATGGGGTCGTTGTTTTCGCTGCCCCGCAGCCGGGCGGCTTCGAAGCCCGCGCCGAACTCGATCCCCTTGACTGCGCCGATCGACACGATCGCGTGCGCGAGGAGGGCGTCGAGTTTGTCGAATACCGGTTCGCCCAGCCCCGCCGGGACTCCCGTCGCGCGGCAGCGCACGATGCCGCCGACGCTGTCCAGATCGCGGGCGGCGGCGGCAATCTCGTCGCGCATCGCGGGGAGCGCCGCGGGATCGAGCGCGTTGAGTTCGTTCCGCCCCGGCGCGGAAAAGTCGAGCGCTTCGCACCGGGCGCCGCCGATGGCTTCCACCCCCGCCGCGATCCCGATATGGTACTCGCGCAGCAGGAGTTTCGCCAGCGCCCCCGCCGCGACCCGCGCGGCGGTCTCGCGCCCGCTGGATCTGCCGCCGCCCCGCCAGTCGCGCCGGCCGTACTTGCGCTGGTAGGTATAGTCGGCGTGTCCGGGGCGGAAGCACTCCTTGAGTTCGTCGTAGTCGCGGCTGTGCTGGTCCGAGTTGGCGATCTCGAGCGCGATCGGCGTCCCGGTGGCGACCCCCGCCAGCACTCCGGAGAGGATCTTCACCCGGTCGCCCTCCCGCCGCGCCGTGGCGCCGGGGATCCCCGAGCCGGGACGGCGGCGGTCCAGTTCGCTTTGGATGAACGCTTCGTCGATCTTCAGCCCCGCCGGGACTCCGCAGACCACCGCGCCGAGCGCGACGCCGTGGGACTCCCCATACGTCGTGACCTGAAACACGGTGCCGAAAGTGTTGCCGCCCATGATGCCGCCCGCGTTGACCGAAAGGTTCACATCACCGAGTCGGGACGCACGATCTGCGTGCCCACGCCGTTGCCGGTGAAGATCTCCAGCAGCAGCGAGTGCTTGATCCGCCCGTCGATCAGATGCACCTTGTTGATCCCCGCCTGCAGCGCGCTCACGCAGCCGGCGATCTTGGGCAGCATGCCGCCCGAAAGCACCTTGCGGCGGATCAGTCCGTCGATCTCGTCGGTGCGGATGGTGTTGATCACGCTGGTTTCGTCGTCCTTGTCGGCGAGGATCCCCGGCACGTCGCTGATGAACACGAGTTTGCGCGCGAAGAGCGCCGCCGCCACCTGACACGCCGCCGTGTCGGCGTTGATGTTGTAGACGTGACCGTCGTCGCCCATGCCGAGCGGCGTCACCACCGGAATGAATCCCTCGTTCAGCGCGTCGAGGATCAGCGTCGGATTCACGCCGACGATCTTGCCGACGAAGCCCACCTCCTCGTCCTCGCCGGTCTCCGGGTTGTGCGAGAGGGTCTTCTGCGCCTTGAGCACCTGCTTGCCCGAGATGCCCCGCAGTTTGCCGCCGGCCTCTTCGCCGAGTTTGACGAGGTTTTTGTTCACCTGATTGTGGAGCACGTCGTCGACGATGCCGATCGTCTTTTCGCAGGTGTAGCGCAGACCGTTCACGAAGCGGACCGGGATATCCCGCCGCTTGAGTTCCGCGCTGATCGCCTTGCCGCCGCCGTGGACCACCACCGGACGGATGCCGATCGCTTCGAGCATCACCACGTCGCGCATGGCCCCGGCGACGAGTTCGGCATCCTCCATGGCGCTGCCGCCGAACTTGATGACCATGATGGTGCCGCGGAACTTCTGGATGAACGGCAGCGCTTCGACGAGGATATCGGCTTTACTGATGAGATCTTTCATTTTTACGACCGGGGGTTGATGATGTATTGACCGCTTGGGGTTGTTCCATTGTCTCTCACGTGCGCGGGGGCGCGCCGTACCGACCTGCAAATGCGCGTCCCCGCCGTACGCGGAAAATATAGCGCTTTTTCCGGAGCATTGCAAACGAAACGGTTGCATTTTACGCGCTCCGGGATTAAATTTAACGAACCATGGTATTATTTGGCAAACCCCAAAAACCGCGTGGAAAGGTGTCGGAAATATGGATATGAAAGCCATCCTGCCCGAGTTGACGGCGACCATCGAAACGGAACGCCGGACGCTCATCGAAACGGCAAAGACCATCTGGAACAACCCCGAACTGGCGTTCAAGGAGTTCAAGGCCTCCGAACTGCTGGTGGGACTGCTGAGGAAGTACGGCTTCAAGGTCGAGTATCCCTACGCGGGGATGGAGACGGCGTTCCGCGCCGAGTACACCCGCGGCAACGGCGGAGCGACCTTCGCGCTCGCCGCCGAGTACGACGCGCTCGCCGGGATCGGCCACGCCTGCGGACACAATACGAGCGGAGTCGCCTCGGTGGCGGCGGCGCTCGCCGCCAAGGCGTACATGGATAAACACGGCATCGACGGCACGATCCTCGTCCTCGGCACCCCTGGCGAGGAGGGCGGCGGCGGCAAAGTGCTGATGCTCCGCAACAGCGACTGCCTCAAAAACGTGGACGCGGTGATGATGGGCCACGCCATCGGCAACCAGACCAAGGTCGACGCGGGATGCACCGGGATCCGCCGCTACGAAGTGATCTTTCACGGGCGGGCGTCGCACGCGGCGGGGAGTCCCGAAAAGGGGATCAACGCCCTCGACGCGCAGGTGCTGCTCTTCAACGCGGTGGGGCTGTACCGCCAGCAGATGAACCGCGAGGCGCTGATCCACGGCGTGATCCTCGACGGCGGCGAGGCGGCGAACGTGATCCCGGACTACACGCGGAGCCGCTTCTACATCCGCTCGCGGAAGGAGGAACTCATCGACGAGGTCTACGACCGCTTTGCCAAGATGGTCGAGGGCGCGGGGCTGATGACCGGCGCCACCGGCGAGATCAAGGATTTTTCGATCCCCTACAAGGGGCGCAAACCGAACCGGGTGCTGAACGACCTCTTCATGGAGGCGGCGCGGATCCTCGACATGAACACCACCGACGAACTCCCGAGCGCGCGGGGGTCGAGCGACTTCGGCGACTTCAGCCACGCGGCTCCGGGGGCGCATCCCTACTTCAGCATCTGCGCGCCGGGACTGCCGTCGGCGCCGGGGCACTCCGAACTCATGAAGAGTTACGCGAACAGCGAGTACGGCTACAACAACATGCTCAAGGCGGGCGCGGCGCTGGCGATGTGCGCGCTGCAGGTGCTCGCCGACGCGGAGGTGCGCGCCGCGGTGCGCGCCGATTTCGAAAAGCGCTGACCACTCAAAAAAGAAAGGGCATCCCGTGGACATCAAAAGCACTCTCGACGAACTGCGCGCGACCATCGAGGCCGAGCGCGGCGAAATAGTCGGCGTTTCCCGCGCCATTTGGGAGAATCCCGAACTGGCGTTTCAGGAGTTCAAGGCCTCCGAACTGCTGGTGGGGCTGCTGAGGAAGTACGGCTTCAAGGTCGAGTATCCCTACGCCGGGATGGAGACGGCGTTCCGCGCCGAGTACACCCGCGGCAAGGGCGGGGCGACCTTCGCGCTCGCCGCCGAGTACGACGCGCTCGCCGGGATCGGCCACGCCTGCGGACACAACCTGATCGGCTGCGCTTCGGTGGCGGCGGCGCTCGCCGCGAAAGTCTACATGGATAAACACGGCATCGACGGCACGATCCTCGTCCTCGGCACCCCCGGCGAGGAGGGCGGCGGCGGCAAGGTGCTGATGCTCCGCAACGCCGACTGCCTCAAAAACGTGGACGCGGTGATGATGAGCCACGGCGGCGCCGACCGGACGCGCGGCGACCGCGGCAGCACCGGGATCCGCCGCTACGAGGTGATTTTCCACGGGCGGGCGTCGCACGCGGCGGGGAGCCCCGAAAAGGGGATCAACGCGCTCGACGCGCAAATCTTGCTCTTCAACGCGGTCGGACTGTACCGCCAGCAGATGAACCGCGGCGCGCTGATCCACGGCGTACTGCTCGACGGCGGCGAGGCGGCGAACGTGATCCCGGACTATACGCGGAGCCGCTTCTACATCCGCTCGCTGCAGGAAAAGTTGATCGACGAAGTCTACGACCGCTTTGCCAAGATGGTCGAGGGCGCGGGGCTGATGACCGGAGCCACGGGCGAGATCAAGCAGTATTCGATCCCCTACAAGGGGCGCAAACCGAATCAGAAACTGAACGCGCTCTTCATGGAAACGGCGGCGGCGATGGGTACGATGAATCCCGTCAGGGAGAGCGGCGAGGGGCGGGGTTCGAGCGACTTCGGCGACTTCAGCCACGCGGCTCCGGGAGCGCACACCGCCTTTGCGATCGCGCCTCCGGGAACGAGCGTGCCTGGACACTCCGAGGTGAAGAAGGCGCTGTCTAACAGCGACTACGCCTACGATCGGATGCTCGACACCGGCGCGGTGCTCGCCCGCTGCGCACTGAAGATCCTTACCGACGCCGAACTGCGCGCGGCGGTGCGCGATGAATTCGAGCGGACGGAGTGATCCGGCGGCTCCCCGCTCCCAACGATCACAACGTTCTTTGCCCGCAAACTGCCGCCCGCCCCGCCGGAAGTGGGGCAGGCAATATAACGGGCGGCGGCGGCATTGGGAGATGTGGGGGCTCCTCGCCCCCACGCCCCTCGGCAGGGTCGCCGACCCTGCACCTCGAGAAAAATGCTGTCGCATTTTTCCGCTACTTTAAAAGAGTAAGCGGAAAGGGGTTGACGTTCCCGGTCTTATGCCTGACGGCAACGCCGGGAAGCGTCCCCCTCTGTCGGCGAAGGTTACCGGGATCCCGCCGCGCTCGGGCGTCGCCTCGACCACCGCAAATCCCTCGACCTTGACCCGGCTTTTCTGCCGAATCAAGGATCGGGTCTTTGCTATGGGTCACGTTACCCGTATTTTATGGTTCGCCGCCCCGTCTGTATGTACGTTGTGGGCAGCGGTATGCGGTCGTTTGCAGTGTTGGGGGGCGGCGGTAAAATAACCGCTGCGGCGAGCGCTGGCGGGATCAGCCGCCCGCCTTCGGCAGGGCGGGGAACACTACAAACGTTTGTTTGTGGGTTGTATTACCGCTTGCGGCGGTTTCCCGCGTCAGCGTGACACCAGCATCAGTGCGCGGGCTCCAGCCACGCCCGTCCTATGTGTCTTATATGTCCTATAGGTCCTATTCGCTTATTCGCGCAACGGCGGTCGGCAGACGCGCCAGCGTGCCCCCCGCGCCAATTCGCGGTCGGTTTTACCGCAAGCGGTGGTTTCCCGCGTCAGCGTGGCACCGACATCGGTGCGCGGGCTCCAGCCGCCTCACTCCGTTCAAGTCCGTTCAAGTCCGTTCATGTCCGTTCGGGGCGCTCATTCGCGCAACGGCGGCTTGCAGGCGCGTCAGCGTGCCCCGCGTCAGCGTGTGTCAAGCATCGGTGCGCGCTCGTCCAGCCTTGGCGAAGGCGGGTCCGTTCCGGTGCTTGCAAACTTTGCGGACCGGATGTATAATAATCCGATGACGGGACTCCGATTGGGCACCGTCGGGGCATTTTCTGGGAGAATTTCGGGATGAGGACACAAAAAGCGGCGAGTTTCACGCTGATCGAACTTCTGGTCGTGATCGCCATCATCGCCATTCTGGCCGGGATGATCATGCCCGCCCTGGGTCACGCCCGGGCCGTCGCCCGCGGCAGTCAGTGCCTCGGCAACCAGAAGCAGATCGCGCTGATGCTGGGGCTGTACGCCGACGACCGCAAGGGTTGGTATCCGGTGCCGGTCGGCGTCGCCTATTACGAGGAAAGCGGCAGCAAGGTCGGCTGGATCAACCAGCTGAAACTGGTGAAGATCGCCGAGAAGAAAGTCTTTCGTTGTCCCGACGAGCCGAAGCGGGATTTCTCCTACTCGCTGAACGTCCACGAGCCCTACATGCGGGTCCGGCGCTGGAACAGTTGGACGATGGCCCGGCTGGCGCAGTCCAAAAGCGGTCCGGCGAGCATGATTTTGGTGGAGGAAAGTCCGTTCGACCTCTTCACCGACGGGGACTGCGATCAGGACAACTACACTCAGAACTCTTCCCCCGACGTCGCCGGCGCTCCGGAGCGGCACTCCGGGTTCACGCTGTCGTTCGCCGACGGTCACTGCGCCAAGGTCAAGCACTACGACTTCGAGGCGATCACCTATTACACCGACCGGTTTTCCGGCTGGCTGGGCGCCACCTGGACGCCGGATCCAGCGGTGACGGTCAAGCACAGCGACATCCGCTGACTCCAACGCGCTCCGACTGTTGCAGTATAGTGCATGTTTTTGCATTATAGTCAATGTTATTCCGTCACCCGCCGGTATATATTACGGCACTATGATTCAGAAAACCGGAAATTTCAGGAGGCGTATACGCATCAACGACCGGGGGCGGCGGCAGGGCGAAAATTCCGCCGCGGACGCGATCGTATGAAATTTCTTGCCGGCCGGGCAGGAAATGACCGTGATGTAATTTGGCAGAAACGATGATTTTTATGGTATAATATACCGGAACCGTATTATTCAAGGAGGCTACCAAAATGTCGTACCAGATCGCAGAAAGTGCCACATTGACCACCGCCGCCGGCAACTATCTGATCGCGTCGGATGCGTATGTGACCGATCCCGATTACAAGATCCTGACCATGAACGGAGCGAAAGTCGTTTACTCCGGCATGAACGTCGTCTCGGGCGGCACCGCGCAGCTCGGCGGCGGCGCGATCCTCTCCGGCGCCGCGATCTCGGCGGGCGGCTCGCTGTATTTCACCAACAGCGCCAGCGCGATCGGGCTGACCGTCAAAAGCGGCGGATCCGCCGGAGGCGCCGCGTGGGCGCAGAACTACGAGGACCTGACCTTGGAGTCGGGCGCCCAACTCTCCGTGGCGGCGGGCTCGTTGCGCGGCCGGAACAACGACATCAAGGCCGGCACGCTGACCGGTGCCGCCTCCATCGCCTCCGACTCCGTGAACGGGGTGCTCTACGGCGTCACCCAGACCGGCGCCGCGATCCAGTACTTCGACATCGTGTTGAGCAACTACGTCAACAACGGCGGCTTCACCTACATCTGCGCCAACGCCTCGGCGTACGATCTTTCCGCCATCAAGGCCAACACCGGCGTGGGCCTCGCCGGCGGGTATGCATGCAACCTCCACGTCACCAACGGCAATCTGTGGATCCACGATCAAGACAGCAATACGGCGGTCAAGCTCGGCGGCGCGGCGACGAATATCGCCAAGGGGCACGTCTACCACTGCAACGCCGACGGCAAGACCAACAACGATGCCGACATGTACGCCGCGGACGGCGTGCTCTACGGCGTCACCGTCAAGCTTGGCGGCACCGCCAACAAGTGGCTGCGCAACCTTCAGATCTTCGAGGGGCTGAGGATCAGCGCGCCGGTCGTCAGTTCGGGCGGCACTCTCACCATCGGTTCGGGCGGCATCGGTTCTGCCGTCACCGTCAGCGCGGGCGGCAAGACCGTGATCAGCGCCAACGGGCAAGTCAACGCGGCGACCGTCGCGGGCACACTCGAAATGTGGGGCAACGCGACGGTCAGCGCGCTGACCGTCAAGACCGGCGGCCTCGTGTCGATGGCGAACACCGGCGCCGTCTTCCGCGACGGACTCACCGTCGAAAACGGCGGTCACGCCTATCTGCGCGCCTGCGTCATCTGCGGCCCCATCGACGTCAAGGCGGGGACGCTTTCGGGCAACCTGTCGGTCGCGTCCGACTCCGTCGACGGCGTAGCCTACGGCGTCACGCAGACCGCGGGCGCCCACACCTACTGCTCGGGCGTCGTCATCAGCAACTACATCAACAACGGCGCCTGCTACACCTATCTGAGTTCGGGCGGGCAGATCCGCAACGGCTCCGCGTTCAAGACCAACGGCGGCTTCGGCCTCCTGAGCGGCGGCTACCTCTACAACGCCTGGATCTCGGGCGGCAGTTTGTGGATGCAGCACAGCGCCGCGACGGGTCAGGCCCCGGTCAGCCTCGGCGGCGCCGAGACCTACATCAAGCAGGGGCAGGTCTACCACTGCACCGCCAACGGCAAAACCAATCAGGACGCCAACATGTACGCCGAAAACGGCGTGCTATACGGCGTCACCCTCAAGGCCAGCGGCCAATGGACGCGCGATCTGACGATCCTCGAAGGACTGACCGTCAGCGGCGCCGTCATGAGTTCGGGCGGCAGTCTGACGCTCGGTTCGGGCGGCATCGGCGAAAACCTTCAGGTCAAGGGCTACGGCCGACTGTACGTCAAAGACGGCGGCGTCGTCAACGGCGTCACCGGCCCCGGCGGCATGTATGTATCGGCCAACGGCGTCGCCAACGACGTCACCGTCGAGACCACCGGTCTCATCGTCGTTTCGGGCGCCACAGTCAACCGCCTCACCGTCAGCACCGGTCAGAACACCGGCCTCCACGCACACTTCTCCGCGGGGGCGGTGGTGAACGACCTCAACATCTACGGCGACAAGAACATCGGACAGTACGACGTCAAAGCCTATTCGGGCGCGGTGCTGAGCAAGGTCTACCACTCGGGCGGCGGATTGTGGGCTTACGGCAACGCCGTCGTCAAGGAGCTGAACATCGAAAAGGGCGAGACGGTGTTTCAGGACACCACCTATGCGAGCGACGTCAGGGTCGCCGGTTCGGGCGCCTATCTGTACATCCGCAACGGCGCGCTGGCCGAAAACGTCCGCATGTCGGGCGGCAACGCCCGCTTCGAGGGCGGCACCATCCGCAACGCGACCTTCGAGGGCGACATCAACCAAATGAAGTGCGGCGCCAACTTCCGGATGGAGAGCGCGACGTTCATCGACGGCGCCGTCCTCTCCGCCACAAGCGGCGGCAGCCTCAACAGCGCCACCATCGGCAGCCACGCCGTGATCCTGGTGTCGAGCGGCGCCCAAGCGACCAACGTGGTCGTCAGCGGCAACGACTGGGACGGCAGGCTCCGGATCTACGACGGCGGCCACGTTTCCGGCGTAACGCTCCTCGGCACCGCCGGCGACCGAAACTACATTTCGATGTACACCGGGACCGGCGTGCTGGAAGACGTCACGGCCGACAAGGGCGGCATCTACCTCGCTTCTGGCGGCATCATCCGCAACGTCACCCAGCGCAACGGCGCGCTGGTGATTCTGCGCGGTGAGAACCCATATGCGAGCGGCGCGGTCGTCTCGGGCGGCACGATCTACTTCCAGAACGGCGCGAAGGGCGAAAACATCGTCGTCAACGGCGGCGGCATGAACATCCACGACGACGGCTACGCCGCGGTGATCAAGGGCTCCGGCGCGAGGGTCTCGGGCGCGGACCTCGTCGCGGGCACGATCAACGTGTCGGCGGGCGGCAAACTCTTCGATCTGTGCGCCTCGGGCGGCACGGTCAACGTGACCAGCACGGCGAACTACAGCGGCGCGGTGCTGTCGGGGGCGACCTTCACCGGCGGTACGCTCAACGTGAACGCCGGGGCGGTCGCCGCCAAAGTCGCCGTCGACGGAAACGCCGCGGTGGTCGTTTACGGTACGCTGAACGATCTCAACGCCAAGGTGGGGGCGCGCATCAACTTCGTCGAGAACAAGACCGCCGCCACCTTCAAGGGCGGCAGCACCAATATCGCCGAGGGCACGCTGTTCTTCAACGGCACCGCGGTCGCGGGTCACGCGACGAACGGCGTGCTGGAAGGCCTGAATGCCGACAACGCGACGCTCGGGTACAAACTCTCGATCGGCTCCGGGATCGTCCTCAAGGACGCCGTCGGCAACAACGCGGCGGTGCGCGTCTCGGCGTTCGACGGCGCGGTGGTGAGCGG
>Ga0208297_1000808_pt1 | contig 45542 bp, 40 predicted proteins | sample LMS_cellobiose_e_FD_187367 | JGI IMG/M metagenome (GOLD analysis project Ga0208297, IMG submission 187367) | Rumen-fistulated moose microbial communities from Alaska, USA - LMS_cellobiose_enrichment (SPAdes) (version 2) | ecosystem: Host-associated > Mammals > Digestive system > Stomach > Rumen... | reverse complement strand
TATCAGGCCCTGCTCGAAGAGAAGATTTTGGAGAAGTTCGGCCTGGCTCAGGTGTCATGCATGAATCCCGGCTCGCTTCCCATATGGCCGCTTACCCAGCAGACAGAACTGTTCAAGGTCCTTGCCCCTTATCCGGAAAAGCTGGGAGTGAGGCTCCTTCCATCCTGCCTGATGTATCCCGCGTACACTGTGGATGGCATCTATTTTCAGACGAGCAAGAAATACTATAACTGCCAGCTTTGCCCCCGCGAGAACTGCCCCAACCGGAAGGCCCCCTCTACGGTTATCTAGTCCTGCTACCCGCCAAAATGTGCGGCAACGCATTTGCCCAGACAATCCCTGTACACTCTTTTTCATTCTATAACGAGGCGATACCGTCTCCTTCAAGGAGGGCATCCCTGCGGGATGTCCTCCTCGCCTCAAAGCCTGTGGGGAGATTGACTTATGGCAGATGAGAAGAATGAGAATTATGAACCCGTACGGGAAACCTGCCTGTCTTTGTATGAACGAGGGCAGTTCAGCCCGCTCTCTCTGTTGGAAAGCCTGATGGATGTGCCGGGTGTCCCCATGCATGACCCCGTTCACCATTATATCATGCCCTGCACCCTGCTTGCCCTTGCCGCCAGGGAAAAAAAGCAGGATATCACTGTACTTGAAGAATGGCTGAAGATAGCGGAAACACGCGCCCGCAGCGTGCTTCCCGGCTTCTGTGGCTGGTGGGGCTGCTGCGGTTCCGCTGTTGGGTGCGGCATCTTTGCCTCGATCGTTATGAACGCGTCTCCGAAGCAGGAACTGCACTGGGCCACCATCAACGCCTACACATCCCGGTGCCTTGCCAGCATCGCTTCCGTGGGCGGCCCCCGCTGCTGCAAACGGACATCCTATCTTTCGCTGAAAGCAGCAATACACGAAGCCCCTGAACTGCTGGGGATAAATCTGGGGCCCGAGCCATCACCCGTATGCACTTGGTCGCCTTACAATGATGACTGCCGCAAGGAAGGCTGTCCGTTCTACTCAGCGGAAGCCTTGACTGTTGAACGGAATCTCCGTAAAGTACAGTTTGCCTTCCTATCGCCAGAGGCAACACAGGAAGGGCAAAAATAAAACCGTCCGGGCAGCTTTTTTCGCTTCCGACTGGCGCGGCGGATTATGCTAAAAGGAGCCCCTCATGAAACTCGGCATCATCAGGTGCATGCAGACGGAAGAAATCTGCCCGGGCACGTCTGACTTCAAGGCCATACGAGAAAAGAAAGGCGTGTTTGAAGGCGTTGAAGAGGATATCACACTCATCGGATTTACCAGCTGCGGCGGCTGCCCCGGCAAGAAGGCCGTCCTGCGGGCCCGCGAACTGAAGAACCGGGGAGCCGATACCATCGCCTTCGCTTCCTGCATACAAAAGGGCCTCCCCATAGGCTATCCCTGCCCCTTTGCGCACAAGATGAAGACCGTTATCCAGGAGGATCTGGGAGAAAAAGTCACACTGCTTGACTACACGCACTGATACAGAGCTTCCGGATCTTGTTGGCCCCGTCCAAAACGAGCCTTCCCATGTCAGGATGAGCCACAATTATCGCTGTGGCTCATCTCTTTTTCAGTGTTCTATGCCCATCTTCTTGCGGAGCATGCGCAAAATCTCCGGAGCCAGTTCCCCGAGGTCGGCGATGATGCAGCATTCTTCTTCCGGCAGATATTGCAGAATGAAGGTATTCTGAATACCTACGCCCAGGAATTCCACACCGGACTTCCTGGCTCTGGCTATGACATCCTCAAAATTTTCAGCGTCATTGGCATCGCCGTCGGTCAGCATGATGACTATTTTGCGGGGATCCGACGAAGCGGAGAATGTCTGCATCGCGAATTTCAAGGCGCTGCCACACAGCGTCCCTCCGTCTGGAACGATGTTCATCCGCGGGGTGACGAAGTGCCCACTTTTGAGAATATCGACAACATGGTTATCAAAGAACCCTATGATGCTGAAGGTGATGCCGCGTATCCTGGCGAGGCTGTGGGCAAGGGAAAACAGAGCTTTTGAAGCGAGCAGCGCCTTGTTTTCAAAGCGCATGCTGCCGCTCATATCGATGCAGAGAACGATCTCGGTATTGACGCGCCGGCGATCCACCTTTTTGAAGAAAATATCGCTCTTGCCCGTGAACAGTTTGTATAGCGTATTCGTGTTCAGCCTTCCATTACGCATAGGCGCGGAGCGGTTGAGGAGAAAACTTTGCAGCAGCCCCTGCATCTGGGCTTCCATCTTGGCCGAAGCCTGAAGAGCCTCAAGCCGTTCCTGTTCGCTCAGGTTTTTAACCCGTTCCTGCCAAACCTTACTGCCCATGGCATCATGTATGGAGATATGATTTTCCAGAAAACGCGGATCCATCTCGCTTACGACAGCATCCACCATAAGCTCGGCAGCCCTGGCGATATCCACGCTTTCCTGTGACGAGCCGCCGTTTCTCAGTATCCATCGCAGCGTGCGGAGCATTTCCGGCGACAGGGCAAATCCTTTATATCCGGCATCAGCAGCGTTTTCAAAAAAGAACTGCTGCGCCGCATCAAGGACTTCCCTCGCGAGAAGAATATTTTCCGCCGTGCCGTTTCCACGTTCCTGAATTCCGGCCAGTATGGGTTCAAGTTTATCCGTGAGGGAAGGCGCCAGAAGATCCACCGGACCGCGGAAACGGGGCAGACAGGCTTCAAGAGCGGGAAGCGCCGTACTGCGAACCCGGTACAGAATATACTGCGTCACGGCGGTCCACAGCACATAAGGCATTCTTTCAGCCCTGAATTGCCCCGTTTTTATTTTTCCCAGTATATCCGGGACATCCACAGGGGACGGGGCCTTTTCAAGGAAAATGATCCTGCTGAAGTTGCGAAGATTGCGGCGGCACCCGGGGAAACATTCCCCCATGCGGCGTTCCACATAGATATCTTCAAAAACATGGCTCAGGTTTTTGAGCGCCCCGATGATGTCCGGATGCCGGAGCAGTTCTCCGGTCAGGTATTCCCTGTCTGTAAAGCGTATATGTCCCACTTCATGATCGACATAACCGCGCAGGAGGGCCCGATAGTTTTTATCAGCAATAGGCACGGAAGGAATAGTGATAGTACTCTTGTTCGTCTGCTCCGAAAACGAAGTAAAAGCGCGCTGCCCGTTGCACACCACACTGACGCAGTATTCCTCCGTCATGGCCACGGCCAGCATTTCCAGCGATCGAGCCTCAATGTCGTGATACATGTTCAGCCCCGTCAGCCAAAAATACGCTGATGCAATTCGTATAAGGCCATGCGCGAAGGGGGGGACGCGCGGAAAGCCAGCGCGCAATCCAGAGCATGGCGAAGCGCTTCCTCACCGTGGGAACGCTGGAAATGCTCTGTCAGCAACGCCCAGCGGATGAGCGTACGCGTACTGAGAGTGACTTCGATGGCCGCGTCCATGTCTTCGGCATCGTTCCCCATGAATAACCGGCGGACGGCATTGGCAAAACGGACCATCCTGGAAAGCGTCTCTTCCGGCATCCGGCCATTGATATACTTTTTCAGGAGAAGCAGCTCCTGTTCTTCTTCCATATAGGAACACTCCACCAGCATGAAGCGATCCATGAAGGCGATATTCTGGCGCAGGACCCCTTGGTACAGCCCGGTGTGATCACTTCCGCCGTTGCTGTTTGCCGTGGCCGCGAAGCGAAACATCGGGTGCGGCGTGACAAGCTCTCCCCCGTTCTCCACGATGACCAGCGGATAGCCGTCAAGGACGGAGTTCATGCCGGCGGCAGTGCTTGGATCAAGAAGGTCGATCTCGTTTAAAAGAAAAAGCCCCCCCTCTTTCATGGCCTTGACCAGCGGTCCATACTCATAATGCATGGTTCCGTTTTGTACGGTATGATGCCCCACCATTTCGGGAAATTCCAACCGGCTGTGGCCTGTGAGTTCGTACACCGGGTAATTCAGCGCCTGCATCACCTGTTTGACGCAGGAGGTTTTGCCGCATCCCGTAGGGCCAAACAGGTAAAGAGGATCACGCGAGCAGGCAAGCCATGTCACGATATCCTGCATCCATCTAGAAAAATGATAAAAATGATCTTTGGCAGGAGTGAACGGAGACGGAGATTCCCACCCCGGCAGCATGACATGCGAAGATTTCCCTTCAAAAAGAAGCCCGGCATCAAAAAAAGTCGCACGGTTCATCCAAGTACCTCCTGGAACGAACTCGAATGCTCGTTAGTTTATGCTTTATCTGACATGTACTTCGTAGTAGTTGGAGCAAATTATGTGAACATATCAAAAATAATGCTGACTCTTTTAATACAATAAACAAAAATAAAGAACAAATCAATATTATTTTTATCAATATATTTCCCATATCGAACAGATAAAATTTCATAAAATGACATGCTATATGTATTTATGCATGTTGTTTTTACAATAAAATATGCTCATGCAATCAATTTTTTTCTTTTGAGTACATATTGTTGTGACATTACGTACCAAAAATGATACAGTTTGTATCAGATGCGCCGCCCTGCCTTATCGAGAATTGTCAGATCCATATGATATCATACCATATTTCTTTCACAGCCTGTTGGTGGCATTATTATTGCTAACGTATTATTTATACTGAATTTATCATAGGAATTGCTGCTACCGCGAACTTCCTCAGTCCCTTATTCCTCCTGGCACATCATGAAGCGGGCCAGCTACCAATACATCCCCCCGCAAACGCTGTGCCAACCGTATGACTTTCAGAAAACTGAGCGTCGTCATGCGGAATACAAGTTGATTCTCCCTCAGCCCGCTTGGCCTCACAGGTTTTGTTGCCGATTTGGCTTCATGTGACGACATAGTGCCCGCCGCGTCCTTCAAATGCTTTATGAAACAAAGTATCAGAAGAGGATAGCAGCATGAAACAAATAGATAAATTTAGTAATGTCTTGTATGAGCAAGTCATACAGAGCATTCAATTAGGAGTATTCGAACATTTGCACATGGCATGCGCTCTGCTCTCCAAAGAAGGGAGTTTTATATACTGCAACAAAGCGTTTATGACCATGTATAATCTGAAGCCAGATGTCACATCTATAAATATTAATGATTCTCTTATTATTGGCAAACTTGATATAACAAGTTGCCTTAAGAATCATAAAGTTGTCGTTACATTCAGCCAGTCACACAGCGAAAGCTACGGCATCGCCATGAGCTATCCTGTTTATGACAGCGCGCATGAGCTTAAGGGCGCCTTTGTGGAAATCATCCCCATGGGGACAGACAAAACAGCACTGAGCACTCTTGTCGAAAGCATGCGCCACGTGGAGATGAAAACCTACTCATCCTCTCCCCCAAAAGCTCCACGTAAAGGGAACGGCCTTCTTACCTTCGAATCCATCGTCGGCAATTCGCCATCCATGCGAAACTTGCGCCGTCTGGGCTATATGCTGGCCAACAGCCATGAACCTATTCTCATATACGGCGAATCAGGCACTGGCAAAGAAATGGTGGCGCAGGCCATACACATGGCAAGCCCGCGGGCCGACGGGCCTTTCATCTGTGTGAACTGTGCCGCGCTTCCACGCAACCTGATGGAGTCGGAACTTTTTGGGTACGCTTCCGGTTCGTTCACCGGCGCCAGGACGGGCGGTATGAAAGGCAAGTTTGAGGAAGCGGATAACGGCACTATTTTCCTGGACGAAATAAGCGAAATGCCCCTTTCTGTTCAGGCCAAGCTGCTGCGCGTGCTGGAAAGCGGCGAAATACAGAAGATAGGGCACAAAGGACAGCTGCGTTCCAACTTCCGCATCCTTGCCGCCACCAACAGGAACCTGCTGGAAATGGTCCACCAGGGACGCTTTCGCGAAGATCTGTATCACCGGCTTAATGTCTTTGAACTGAATATTCCGCCGCTGCGTGAAAGAGAAGGGGATATTTTCATTCTCATTCGCTTCTTCATGGACACCTATCTTGGCGTGGAGCGAAGCAAGCATGTGCAGCTGGACGACAATCTTGTACGCATGCTGACGAGTTATCCGTGGACAGGCAATGTACGCGAGCTGAAAAACACCATGGTGTATGCGCTCTTCCTTCTGGAAGAAGATGAGAATGTGCTGGGTCCGAAGCATTTCCCGCACCGCTTTTTACAGCACTATTCCACGCCGGGGACTTCTGGTGCGGAGCTTTCCTCCGGATCTGCGCCCATGCAAAAGAAGAAAGGATTAAGGAAAGACGTCTTCAACGAAGAGCGCCAGAAACTTCAGAACGCCCTGCTCATGCATCAGTACAACAAAGTGCTTGTCGCCAAAAAACTTGGAATTTCACGCAGTAAGCTATACCGCGATCTGCGCAGGTATGGCCTCATCACACACAACAAGGAGGACAAAAAGGAAGAATAGCCTATCATTTCAGACCAGCTTTTTGGGATGTCCATTTCTACCGGGCTGAAACCATGCGGAAACTGACTTCTTTTTTTCTCCTCTGCGCCGCTTTTTCGGGCTTTCTGCTGCTGCGGAACCTTCTGCATGAAGCCTCTGCGCCACCGCTTCCGCCGGCAGAGCCGAAACGTATCGTCTCGCTGGCCCCCAGCGTGACCGAAACACTGTATGCCCTGGGCTTTGGCTCCGATGTCGTAGGGGTGACCACATTCTGTGCATGGCCTGCAGAAGTCAAAAACAAACCCAAGGTATCGGAATACAGCCAGCTTAACCTCGAAGCTTTGGTACGCGCCAGACCCGATCTGGTGGTCATGCCCGCCAACCATCTGGAATACCGTTCACTTATCGAAAAAATGGGCATCCCCGTACTGTACCTGAGCACGCTTACCCTGCCCGATTACGTTCAGGCCATGCAAAAGCTGGGGCAATCTATGGGGCACAGCGAACAGGCCGCCTCCGTGGCCGAGGAATTCCGGCGGGCAATCCGGGACGCAGAAGCGAGGGCCGCCGGCAAGAAACGCCCGCGCATCCTTTTTTCTGTGATGAGATCCGAAGAAGGGCGACTGGGAAGCATTTCCGAAATCAGTGCGGTGGGAAACAGCGGATTTTACAGCGATCTGCTTCGCCTCGCCGGGGGCGACAACGTCTATACGGGCACACTGGCTTTTCTCCGTCTTTCTCGTGAAGCGGTGCTGCTGCTCGATCCGGACGTCATCGTGGACATCATACGCCCCAGCGACGATGCGGAATCTGTGCGAAGGGACTGGCAAAGTCTCCATTCCGTGCGGGCCGTGCGGGAGAACCGGCTGGTACTGCTTTCCGGCACAGAAGACACCGTGCCGGGGCCGCGTTCCGTCATCACGCTGTCCAGATTGTCAAAAGCCTTTTTCCCGGAGGAAGGACCGCCATGACTTGCCTTCGCAGCGTCCAGGCCGCAGGCATAATCTGAAAGGCCCGATCTCTTATAAAAGGTTAAAGAAAAGCAAACAAGGCGTACCGATGCAACCAGCTGTTTCTTGTGCTAATTTTGGTTTTTATCTTGCGGGGATGCCCATTTTGCGCGGCGTGAATTTCGCGCTGAAGCAAGGCGAGTATTTATCTATTATAGGACTTAACGGAACAGGAAAATCCACATTGCTCAAATGCCTGCTGCGTCTGCATGATACAGGCAGAACCCGAGGCGAAGCGTTTATTCAGGGAAAACCCTTGTCCTCATTCAGCCAGCGCGAATTAGCCAGACTCATTGGCTACGGACCGCAGGCAGGCGGGCGCATCCCTCCCTTCACGGTCATGGAGTTCCTCAAACTCAGCCGATACCCCTATCGTTTCAGGCAGGAGGCGCTGAACGCCGCCGATAAGGCCAGTATCAAAGAGGCGCTGGAACTTACAGGGACAGCGCGCCTTGCCGATAAACGTCTGGACGAGCTTTCCGGCGGCGAAAGGCAAAAGGCTTTTCTGGCAGCGGCCCTGGCCCAGGGAACCGATATCCTGCTGCTGGATGAACCAGCTTCATTTCTCGATCCTCATCATGCTTCCGAGCTGAATTCATTACTGAAAATGCTCAACAGGGAAAGGGGAAAAACCATTTTGACCGTAACTCATGATTTGAATCATCCGCTGGATGCCGGCGGCATGGTGTTAGTCCTGGGGCATAAAAAACAGCTCTATTTCGGCCCGGTCGGAAAACTTACCGAGCTGGATGTCCTGGAGCAGGCTTTTGAACACTCGTTTACCTGCATCCGGCATCCCAAAACCGGCCGGTTGCTTGTGCTTGCCGATTGAATATCTCCTTCAGGAGAACAGCCCCGGACGCGCGTACGGATAACGCATCCAGTTGCTCTGTTATCCGCTGCAAGTTTGACGAAAACCGCTTTGAGGCAAGGTTCGGCATGAACGGGACGCATAAAAAATTTCTGCTTCTGGCCGTATTCTGTCTGCTGGCCACAGCGGTATCGCCGTTCTTTGGGATGAGCGCCATCTCCCCTGGATCACTTTTTGACGCTGGCAGTCCCGATGCCGAAGTGTTCTGGAATCTGCGCCTGCCGCGTGCGACAGCAGCCTTTCTGGCCGGTGCGGGGCTCGCCATAAGCGGCATGGTGTTCCAGGCTATGTTCCGCAATGTGCTGGCAAGCCCATTTACTCTGGGCGTATCCAGCGGCGCAGCCTTCGGCGCATCGCTTTATTTCCGTTTTTCCGCGACGGCCACGCTTTTTGGCATGATAGGCGGCATTGGCTGTGCCATTCTGGGCGGCTTTGCCTCTATGGCATCGGTCTACATGATAACCAGGGCCAGAGGCGGTTTTTCCACATCCGTTATGCTGCTGGCAGGGGTTATCATCAATTTCTTCTTCTCAAGCATGGTCATGTTCGTCCAATACTGGAGTGACGCGCACGATTCCCTCCAGATCATGCGCTGGCTGATGGGCTCCCTGCTTGGCGTGGAAGTCATACACCTGCTTGATCTGGCTTTTGTGGTCATATTGGGCGCATGGTTCATCCATACCCTTTCGCTGGAACTCGATCTGCTCATGGCAGGCGAAGAACTGGCAGCCAGCCGGGGAGTCGCCACGCAAAAAACCAAGATCAAGGCTTTTGTCGTGGCCTCCCTCATTGTAGCCACAGTGGTTTCGCTCACCGGTCCCATCGGCTTTGTGGGCATGATGGTCCCGCATATATGCCGCCTGCTTTTCGGATGGAGTCACAAAACGCTTCTGCCGGCTTCATTTGTGCTGGGCGGCTGCTTTCTGGTATTTTGCGACCTTATGGCCAGAACGCTTCTTGCGCCCGCTGAACTTCCAATCGGCATCATCACGGCTATGCTCGGCAGTCCCTTCTTCTTGTGGACGCTGTTCAGAAGCAATAAGTCCGGAATCACCCTGTGATTCCCCCCTGGTACCAGACGTTAAACACAACACGGGAGGATATCGCGATGCCAAAACAACTCGCTCGGTTAACCTTGTGCGGTCTGGCCATGCTTTTTGCGCCACTCCTCGCGCAGGCCGACGAACCAAGAACAACAGAAACCGTGTTCGTCACTGCGGGCCGTATCGCCGAACATCCCAAGGCTGTTACACAAGCAGCAACGATTATCCCTCATGAAGAAATAGAAAAAAATCTGCATAAAACACTGGAAGACGTTCTTCTGCAAAACGGTGTGCAGATCATGCGCACCGCCCCGGATACGACTGCGATTCCACAAATTACGCTCCGTGGCCTCCGTTCCAGCCAGGACGATCCGAATCAGGGCAGTGTCATGCTGCTTGTCGATGGCCGGCGCATCGCTTCCGCCAATATTGCCATGATTCCCATCGTGAGTGTCGAACGCGTGGAAATCATCCGCGGACCGAGCGCCGTGCAGTATGGGACTTCTGCTATGGGCGGTGTTGTCAACATCATCACGAAGCGCGGAGGAGAACAGACGCAGGCTTCCCTTGAACTTGGCGGCGGGAGCTGGGAAACATGGCGCGGCATGGCAGGCATTTCCGGCATGGCGGGAGACTTTGACTACGCCCTTGGGCTTTCCCAGTCCACCAGAGCCCGGGACTGGAAGGACGGCGACGGGAACCGCATTGACAACTCAAGCTATAACACGATGACAATGTACAGCGCCAATGTGGGCTATACCTTCCTTGACACGCATCGTGTGGGCTTGTCCTTTATCGGCGCCAATTACGACCGCCTGCGCGATCCCGGCGATCAGAACTGGCCAAGTCCGCACGCGTTTTCCGATCGCAACGGCTACGCCCTTGATGTCAACTATGAAGGCGGACTGAAGGAATACGGACTGAGCTGGATGCTCCGCTACAGCAACTCCAAGGAAAAGTACCTCTATCATGATACCGCCAGTATCTGGCCTGCCAGCACCAACAGAGCAAAAAATCAGGGAACCCAGGCCCAGCTTACCTGGAAATATGATTTCCTGACGCTGACCGGAGGCGTGGACTGGACTGAAGCCAAATATATCACCAGCGGCTACATCGACGAATGCAGGCTGTCCAATGTTGGGGGCTTCCTGCTGGGCAAGGCGGCCTTCATGGACGAGAACCTCGTCTTCAGCGCAGGCGTACGTTATGATGACTTCAATCTGAAGTTTGCAGAAACAGACAGGAATAAAGGCCATACCAGCCTGAGCGCAGGCGTGGCGTACTCTCCCCTCGACTGGCTGACCTTACGAGCCAATATCGGAGACTCCTATCGTATGCCCACCGGACTGGAAGCCGCCGGCTACGCCTGGGGAAGCACGAAATATATAGGCAATCCGAATCTCAAGCCCGAAAAAGGCCTTGGCTGGGACGCCGGTTTTGAAATCAACTACAACGCGTTCAAGGCCGGCCTGACCTATTTCTCGACCGATTACGATGACAAAATCGCGACCAGGCCAGTCGGCCTTGACAGCCAGTACTACAACATCTCGGGAACGGCGAAATATCGTGGTCTTGAAGGGCAGGCCAGCGTGGACGTCGGCCAGTTTTTTGACTGGCCCTTCATGCTTCGCCCCTATGTGACGTTCACGCATATGCTGAAATATGAAGATGATAAAGGAAATGATATTCCTTTCGTACGCGATTGGATAGTCGGCTTTGGGGTGAATTATGCTTACCCGGACATCGGGCTTGATATCGATCTGCGCCTTATCTACCTGGGAGATCAGAAAGAAGACATCTATAACTACACGACATGGACCAATGAAGTCATCACCACAGGCGGTGATGTCACTGCCGATCTGACCGTAAACAAACAAATCTATGAATGGGAGGATTACGGCAATCTCAGTGTCAAAGGCGAAATCCGCAACCTGTTTGACAAGCAGTACGCCCTCAAATACGGCTACCCCATGCAGGGGCGTTCCTTCTTTGTCAGCCTGTGCTGGAAGTACTAGCAGCGGACAGATTCCATTCTGATACACGTCAGCCTGTGGCCTCCCGCTATGGTGGGAGGCCACCCCCCTGGCGTACGTTTTGGACAACTTCTGTATTTTCACGCAGGGAGTAGTTATGTGGGAGCTCTTTCAGGCTGGCGGACCGCTTATGTGGCCTCTGCTGCTGTGTTCCATCATTTCTCTCACAGTCATTCTGGAACGCTTCCTGTTCTGGGTGCGCCACCACCCCGAAAAGGACGCTTACAATGCCGACCGTCTCCTTACATCTGTCGCACAAGACAGCAGCTACAAGCCCGACACCGAAAGAATCGGCGTCATCTGCCGCGTTCTGGCGGCAGGGCTGAGCTGCGAAAAAAACTCTCTGGACAAGGCGATGGAAATTGTCGCCATGCGCTCCATAAGCAAAATGCGCCGCGGCATGACCATCCTTGATACCATTATCACCGTGGCGCCCATGCTCGGCATCATGGGCACTGTCCTCGGCATCATTTCATCGTTTGAAATGCTGGGGGCTGCCGGTGTAAGCGACCCCCGCGCCGTTGTCTCCGGCATTGCCGAAGCCCTGGTGACCACGGCCGCCGGCCTTGGCATTTCCGTACTGACTGTTTTTCCTTACAACTATTTCAATTCCCGTATTGAACGAACGCAGGATCTTATAGAGATGTACGCATCACATCTTGAGATCACGCTTCATGGACACGATACAAAAAGCATGGAGTAAGTCATGCAGCTTCGCCGTTCCAGAAAAACAACCCGGGTGGAAATGCTGCCCCTGATGGATGTGGTTTTCCTGCTGCTGGTCTTTTTTATCTACTCCATGATGTTCATGGTGGTACAGCGGGGGCTTGCCGTGTCGCTGCCCGCTTCTTCCACTGCAGTTTCGGAAAACAAGGCCGTCATCGCGCTGACGGTCACAGATGATGGCGGCATTTATGTTGACAAGGAACAGGTGCACTTGGAACAGCTGACAGAAACGCTGAACATGCGTATCGCGTATCACAGTGAGGAAAACACCGTGGACGGAGAAACCGGAGTGCAGATTTTTGCTGATGAAAATGTCCGGTACAACGATCTGTATCAGGTTCTGGACGCGGTCAAACTTTCCAAAATCCGCAAAATTTCTTTGCAGGCCAGGCAGAAATGAATATCTTTGGCGTTCCATCACCGGAAGCTCACAGCTCGGAACCGTCATGGGTGATCCCGTTCTGCGCGGGAGTGGCCGTCTTGCTGCACGGCGTGCTCCTGTACGCAGCCCCATGGATGCCAATAAAAGAGCCTTTGGAATTGCAGCAACATCAGGGAATCATTATTGAAATGGAGACTTCTCCTCCAGCGGAAACCTTAGAAGCGCCGCAGGAGCCAACGCCGCCTTCTCCACCGCCCGAGCCAGAATCTGAGCCCGAGCCAGAACCCGAACCAACTCCCGCGCCTGAAAATATGTTGGAAAAACAGCCTCCCCCCCAAAAAGAACGCCATGAACCCCGCCGCCAGAAAGCAAAAAGTCAGAAACCTTCTCCAAGCAGGGCGACTCCCGCGCCTCTCCCCGTGTCCAAGCCGGCTGCGGCCCCTGCGCCGGCGCCTTCTGTCATAACAGTTCCGAAGCCCTTGCCCAAATACCTGAACAACAAGCCCCCGTACCCCGAACTCGCCCGCAGGCGGGGCCAGGAAGGCAAAGTCATCGTGTTGGCTCATATTGACGCGGAAGGCAAAATCACAGACGTCGACGTGGCGCAAAGCAGCGGGCATTTTCTCCTGGATGAAGGGGCGAAGAACGCCATACGGCGCTGGCGCTTCACCCCCAGCCGCAAGGATGGCGTGCCCATTCCCAGCTCCGTGCTGGTGCCCGTGGACTTCCGGCTGAAGCAGACAAAAAACGCATTCTGACCACACGACTGAAAAAGCGGCTCGCCCGCTACGAGAGGTACTTATGAACAGCATTGGGATCAACAAGATGATAGCGGACATGAAACGTCATTCCGCGATCCACGCCAGCCTTGTCGACGAGGATGAAGAAAAGGAACAGCGGTTTCAGAACTGGCGGGCAGAACTGGACGCAGAAAAGCGTACCGCCAGGGAAGCCGAGCTGAGAGCCATATTCCAAATGGATACGGAACTGAAGGAGGTGGAAGCGGTATTTGAAGAGCAGGACACTGACGACTGGGGACGCTGCCTCCACGCGTTTTTCCTCACCTGGAAAAACCTGCTTCCAACTCACGAAACCTATCTGGCGCGCTATACCGCCCTCCGCAAGAAACTTGAGGGGGCATCCGCGGGCGAATAAAAAGGCGGTAAACCGGGTATGCACCCAAGCAGGAATCAGAGCGGCAATTTCGATACCAAAATCCGCACGCTTTCTGCCCAGGAGAGGGGACGAATGCCCCCAGATGGAATACTCTTTCCTTCTTTATAGTCAGCAAGCCACTTTTTTATGCAATCTGCCAAGGGTGTTTCATCCAGCCCGTTGAAATAGGTGGCATGTTCTCCAGCTATTTCGCGGAATACAGGAATGTCGCGGAGAATAAGCGGCTTGCCGCGCTGAGCCCCTTCAATAACTGCAAGGCCAAACCCCTCGGCTTCAGACACGAAAAGGACCCCGCTTGATTTGGCGTAAATCTTATCCAGATATTCATCGCTGATCCCTTGCAGCCAGAAAAGGCGCCTCCCTTTTTCAGGGTGGCTTTCAATCTTCTTGATAAGGCTCTCGACTTTCCAGCCTGCCTTGCCCACAATGATAAAATTAACATCCACACCCGATGCCCAGAGAAGCTCAAAGGCTTTGAGCGCCTGCGCGTAACCTTTACGAGGCTCTATCGTGCTGACCTGGAGCAGGGTAGGCCGGACTGTCATCGCGGCAAAAACTTTTTCCGCATCGTCTGGGATCCCCCTGGTTGCGGCATTATTTTCCATGTCCGCTCCCAGATGGAACCAGTCAATCAAAAAGTTTTCATCTGAGTCCGTGATATTGTTCTTGCGCCATTCTTTATACTCTTCCGCCACACTCTTCGAAATAGCTATGATCCCTGACAAGGAAGAAATACTCTTTAAATAGCCTGCAAAGCGTTTAACTATTCCATCAGAACAATAGTGCGGATGCCTTACAGGTATCAAGTCAAAAATGATTGTGTAGATTCTGCATCCGTTTGAACACAATTTTTGCATCAATCCGGATTTGATATGCGCATCGTCCTGATTAAGTTCAGGGCACAACATGATATCACCGGCGCGGGGGGCAACGACATAATCAGTTTCTTCGGGGCTTGAAAAGCCATAATTCAGAAGATACGCATTCGCCATGCGCCATTGTCCCGCATCAAGATACACCGGCACAACATCATACTCAGATGGAGGCGCTTTCAATAAGTTGAATACAACATTTTTAGTCACGCGCTGGATGCCGGTACCCGCGTCAAACTTCTGGAGGATACTGATATCCACAAACAATCTTCTTTTCTTCTGGAGAAAAGATTTCGCCATGGTTACGGCAAGCAGGCGAAGCTGCTGGTCCGAATGTTTTTGGGCAAGGATTTTTCCGGCGGCCAGACGAACAATTGCTTCGGCCGAAACATCTGTCATCTTACTTCGCCTGGGGCACTGCGAATAATCAAAATCAAGCACCCTTGACGCAGAAATATCCCAGGAAAAGTTCCTGCACTGTTCCCGGCAATGCGCGGCTAAACGCGAATAAAACGTGTCATCAACAAGGGCTTCGCAGATTTTGTCTCTTATGCTTGACACACTTTCTGCATCAAACATGGCCTCCTTTAAACCAATCACCTCAGGCAGTGAAGTATTATCAGCGCAAATGACAGGAGCGCCGCAGTTCATGGCTTCCAGAACAGGCAGACCAAATCCTTCATACCGAGAGGGGAAAACAAAGAGTTTGCAAGAAGAATACAACGCTGCCAATGCATCATCGCCGATATATCCAAGCAAAACACATTCCGCATCTGAAAGGCCAGCTTCAGTTTTTTTATGCTGAAGCTGCTGGCGAATATCATCATGCCTTCCGCACGCAATCACAAGCTGATGTGATTTTCGTATGCTCTCATCCAACGCGGCGTATGCGCGTATCAGCGCAGGAATATTTTTTCTTTCCTCAACACCTCCCGCATAAAAAATATAGGGAGACACAATGCCATATTCTGAAACAACGTTTGCCTTTTTTTCCGGAGGAGAAGGCGTAAAACATTCGTCGCATCCTGACATGATATTTACTACTGTCTTTTGAGGAAATTTTTCAGATGCCCTGGCTGCAGTAAAGTCAGAAATTGCATATAGTATATCAAAATACTTCATCTTATCATAGCATCTTCGATACCATGATTTTATAATCGGATTTGCAAGATACTCCCCGGGGTGGTCCGCCGGTATAAAATCATAAACGATACACCCCGTAACGCAATATTGACTGATAATATCCGCCGAAAGGGCATATTCATCCCCCAGGCCTTCAAACAGCGAGCCGGCAATAAAAACATCCGGTTTATACTGCAGTATGGTGTATTGATAAATAATTTCAGCGTCAAATCGATTGATTTCACTGTTTATTGAGGTATAGGCAAGAGGGGCAGGCGCGTGCCACATAATGATATGATCATAGCCCACATATTCTTTAAAATAGTTCTGTATGGCAAAAGCAGTCGCCTGTTCATCGCCATTCACAATCAGAAATATCTCATGCTCCTCTCTGTTGCGCAAAAGACCGCGAACGAGTCCGCGAACATACCTCCCGATACCGCGGGTCTTTGAAGCGGTCTGCATTCCCTGCGCATCAATCACAAAACGCATTATGTATTCCCTGTTTTCCCTTCTGCCTTCTTCAGCTTCGCATAAATTTCCTTTGCCGCTAAAGACATATCGGTAAATTCTATGCTTTTTCCTGCGCCGGAACCGTTCATTTTTCTATACACCTCTATCCCCAGCAGCCTGATATTATAGCCTGCGGTGGACTCTGAAGTAACAAGAACCGGCACTGTAAGAAATGAATATGCTTTGAGCTTACGGTATGTGATAATATCGAAAAGATGAAGGCCAAAAAGAGAGATTCTTTCTTTAGCTGCGCTGCTTAATTCTTTTTTGGATGCTTCATATTTTTCCTTATATTTCTTTTTTCTTGCCCCTGAAGTCATCCGGGAAAGAATTCTAAACCCCAAAAGCCGGTAAAAGGGGTTCCACCAAAACGTATGGGGCATTAATTCTTCTCCCAGAACTCTATCATATCATTAAGCGTTTTTTCAAATGAAAAGGCTTGAGCCCAGCCCAGCTCAGCCTTCAGCTTCTCGCAGCTTCCAATGATACACATATTCTCCGTGGGACGCACAAGGGCAGGATCCACTTCGATCGCAGGCTCTATTTCAAGGATTTTCGCTACCGTCTCAATAAGGGTACGCAATTTTATCCCTTGCCCGGAGCAGACATTGTACACCTCGCCGGGGACGCCCCTGGTCAGTATGCGGTAGTAGGCATCTATAACATCACGCACATCGAGGAAGTCACGCACGACCTCAATATTCCCCACACGCATTGTGCCTTTGCCGCCGCTTTTCTTGATCTGGACAAGCTGCTTCACAAAAGAGGGAACAACAAAAACATCACGCTGGCGGGGGCCGATGTGGTTGAACGAGCGCGTCATCATGACATTCAGCCCATAGCCTTCAGCGTAAAGCTTTGAGAGCATTTCCTGGGCTACACGCGCAACCGCATAGGGATTGCCGGGCTTCAGCGCGTACTCTTCGCGCAGGGGCATGGCTTCAAGAGGATAGTTGCCATACTCTTCCGAAGAACCAACAGACAAGATTCTTGCCGCGGGACATTCAGCGCGCACTGCTTCGGCAAGAGCCAGGAATATTCCGGTATTGTTGCTGAAGCAGCCGGCAGGGACCTTCCAGCTCTGCCCCACAGAGCTGAGGGAAGCCAGATGCACAATATAGTCAGGCGCGAAACTGACAATGATTTCACGCAAAGCCGCAGCTTCCAGCAGATTGACCTGACTGTACGAAAAACGCTCGTCTTGCCAGGGCGCATCGGGCGCGATATCAAGCCCGCAGACACAAAAATCATTTTCGTGCGCCGTCAGGTATTCCCAGAAATAACGTCCTACAAATCCACCCACGCCAGTGATCAGATATTTTTTCATACGCCAACCCCACGCGGTTCCAGCGGCGAAGGCCTTCGCCGGACGCTGTTTGCGCAGCTACTTTTCGTTCTTCACCAGTTCCATGTCGTGAGCGACCATGCGCTTTACAAGTTCGCTGAAGGGCGTTTTGGTAGGATTCCAGCCGAGTTTGGTCTTGGCCTTGGTGGGATCTCCCCACAAATTGACGACATCAGTCGGACGGTAAAACTCGGGAGAAACTTCAACAAGTACCCGTCCGGTAGCCTTGTCGATGCCCTTCTCTTCTTCGTTTTCCCCGCGGAACTCCAGCTCAATGCCAACCTCGCGGAAGGCAAGCTCGCAAAATTCGCGCACGGAATGCTGTTCGCCTGTGGCGATGACAAAGTCATCGGGCTCATTCTGCTGCAGGATAAGCCACATGCATTCCACGTAATCCTTGGCATAGCCCCAGTCGCGCAAGGCGGAAAGATTGCCAAGATAAAGTTTGTCCTGCTTTCCCTGCGCGATGCGGGCGGCGGCAAGCGTAATCTTGCGTGTCACAAAGGTTTCGCCGCGCCGCTCGGATTCATGATTGAACAGGATGCCAGAACAGGCAAACATGCCATAAGCTTCACGATATTCCTTAGTGATCCAGAAACCGTACTGTTTGGCAACCGCATATGGAGAATACGGATGGAAGGGGGTTTTTTCGTTCTGCGGGCATTCCTCAACCTTGCCATACAGCTCGGAAGTGGAGGCCTGGTAAATACGGCAGGTCTTCGCGAGCCCGCACAGGCGGACGGCTTCAAGGATGCGAAGCACGCCGGTCGCGTCCACATCAGCCGTATATTCCGGCACATCAAAGCTCACCTGCACATGGCTCTGCGCGGCAAGATTATAAATCTCATCGGGCTTCACCATGCCAACCACGCGAACAAGGCTCATGGAGTCGGCAAGATCGCCATAGTGCAAATGGAAATGCGGATCCCCCTCCAGATGATCAATGCGTCCGCGCTTTTCCGTAGCAGAACGGCGCACGACGCCATGGACATCGTATCCTTTTTCAAGAAGGAATTCAGCAAGATAGGAACCATCCTGCCCAGTAATGCCTGTAATAAGAGCTGTCTTCATGTATTCTCCTGCCTTATGGCTTCTCTACGGTCAATAGTCCACGCACCAGGCTGAAGCCGGGTTGCGCGGCACAGTTTGGCATACTCCGCCAGACCTTATCCCATAAGCCGTCATCGCAGATGCCGGAACTTTACGCGTCCATGCTGGTTTTTGAGTGCAGCCAGCCGCAAGCGACCTCCACCATGTTCGCGCCTGATACACATAAGCTCCTTTCCCTTATACCCGCCGGTGCGCTTTGTGCGCTCCGGGCTTAAAGGAGGAGCTTATCCTCGAATCTCCTGCAAAAGCGCCGATGTCTTTTCCTGCATCAACGCCGCATCTCCGCGGCTTTCCACATTCAGGCGCAGTATGGGTTCGGTATTTGATCCGCGCAAATTGAAGCGCCAGTTATCAAAAGCCACAGAAACGCCGTCAATATGTGTCACTTTTGCGCTGGGAAGCGCCGCGTACTTCGCCTCTACCCGTGCGATGACCGCCTGAATGTCTTCCACCCGGGAATTGATCTCCCCGCTGCACGGGAAGGCCTTCATCCGCGTTTCCACGCATTCAGACAGTGTTTTTCCGGAATCGCTGAGCAGCTGCACGACGAGAAGCCATGAAATCATGCCGGAATCGCAGTAGGCAAAATCACGAAAATAGTGGTGAGCACTCATCTCACCACCGTACAAGGCATCCTCTGCCCGCATACGCTCCTTAATGAAGGCGTGGCCGGTTTTGGATTCAACCGCTACACCTCCCGCCTCAGCAACGACGGCCTGTGTGCTCCACACCAAGCGGGGATCATGAATGATTTTTTCGCCGGGATGCTGCGCCAGCAAAGCTTCGGCGATCATACCGACAAGGTAATACCCTTCAACGAAGTTTCCGTCGGCATCATAGAAAAAACAGCGATCAAAATCGCCATCCCAGGCGATGCCCAAATCCGCCCCACTCTCCCGCACAGCGCGGGAGGTAGCGTCACGGTTTTCCGGCAAAAGCGGATTCGGGACGCCGTTGGGGAACGTTCCATCCGGTTCCGCATGAATGAGCCGGATATCCAGCGGCAGACGCTCTGCCAGTTTCTTTACCACAAGCCCCGCGCAGCCATTACCAGGGTCAGCCACAATCTTAAAGCGGCGCAGCCGTTCAGGATGAATATAGCTCAAAAGATACTCGATATAGTCATCCCGGAAGCAGGCCTCACGCAATGTGCCCGTCAGTTCAGAAGGGATGACTTGCCCCGCGGCGATGCGATCACGAATGGCGAACAACCCGGAATCGCCACTCACGGGGACTGCGTTGCCGCGCACCATCTTGAAACCATTTTCATCCGCCGGGTTGTGGCTGCCGGTGACCATAATGCCGCCGTCAAAGCTTTTGGCAAACGACGCGTAATAAATCTCTTCGGTGCCGCACATGCCAATGCCGGTCACATGCACGCCAGCCGCGCGCAGCCCTTCGGCCAGGGCGATGTACAACGCCGGTCCGGAAAGACGGGCATCGTGACCGATGACAACAGTTTTCGGATGAAATTCCAGCGCATAGGCGTAACCTATCTGCCGGGCGAGTTCTTCATTCAGCGTGGAGGGATAACGTCCGCGAATATCATACGCCTTGAATCCGGAGAGATTCATTTGCCCTCCGAATCGGCGCGGCCGTAGTGATCCTGCAGCCGGACGATGTCGTCTTCGCCCAGATAGGCGCCGGATTGAACCTCAATGAAGACAAGCGGGATCGTGCCGGGATTTTTGATGCGGTGCCGTTCCCCGAGGGGCACATAAATGGACTGGTTTTCTGTCAGCAGGTGTACCTTATCTCCCAGAGTCACTTCAGCTGTACCGCTCACCACAACCCAGTGTTCGGCGCGGTGATAGTGCATCTGGAGAGAGTTTTCTTCCCCCGGGTTCACAATAATACGCTTCACCTGGAACCGGTCTGAGATGACAAGCGTCTCATAACTGCCCCAGGGGCGGTATACCTTGAGGTGGATATCAGATTCCGGCCGCTGCTCTAGTTTCAGCTTCTCAACGACATTTTTCACTTCCTGTGAATTGTGCCGGTCTGCGACAAGAATTGCGTCGCGCGTCTCCACCACGGCGAGATCGTGCACGCCCAGCGCCGCAATAAGCCGCCCAGAGCTGCGAAGGTAGCAGTTGGTGCTGTTTTCGGTGATGACGTCCCCCTCACAGGCATTGCCGGCGGCGTCTTTTTCGGTCACTTCATAGAAAGCGTTCCACGAACCGAGGTCACTCCAGCCGCAGTCTACAGGTACGACCGCAGCCTTTGCCGTGTGCTCCATCACCGCATAGTCGATGGAATCCGAAGGCGAAGAACTGAAGGTCTCGCTTGGCCGCACGAAACCAAGATCAATATGGCGCTCATTCCACGCCTGATGCACAGATTTCCAAATCGTGGGGGCAAACGCCTTAAGTTCATCCAGGAATACGGACGCCTTGAAGAAGAAAATTCCGGAATTCCAGTAATAATCTCCTTCAGCAAGCATGGCCTCCGCCTTCTCAAGATTCGGCTTTTCAATAAATTTCGTAACGTTAAACACGCCATCCCCGATTTTTTCTCCAGATTGGATATAGCCATAACCTGTCTCGGGGCTGGCTGGCTGGATACCAAAAGTCACCAAACTGCCGGCTTCGGCTGCGCCGCATGCCTTTTCAACGGCGGCACAAAATTCCTGCGGTTTCTGGAAGCGATGATCTGACGGCAGTACCAGCAGCAGGGCCTCTTCCCTTTCCAGCGCGGCAAAGGCAGCAAGCGCGATTGCGGGAGCCGTATTACGGCTCTTGGGTTCCAGGATGATGGTTCCTTGCCTGCCTTCCTCACTCAGCGCGGCGCTGGCGTAAAAGCGATAGGCATCGTTGCTGACGACGATCGGCTTTTCTGTGTCAGCTAACCCTTCCGTTCTCCGCAGCGTTTCTTTGAACAGGGAACTTCCGTTCCCGAGAAGCATAAATTGCTTGGGATACTTTGTCCGGGACGCGGGCCACAGACGTGTACCTGAACCTCCGCAGAGGATAACTGGCTGAATTTTCATTTTTCCCTCTCAATTCAATGCTCAAGCGGCCGGGCCGAACAACTGAAAACAGCGCTAACACGTGTAAAAACAGGGGGATACTACTGCACCACCTGTCAGTACCAGCGAGCGTTTTTTACAGAAGATCACCTCTTTCCGCCTTGCGTCTATCTACGCGAAACAAATCCATTTTGCAACCCACACAGAAATGGAAATCCGAATGATATAAAAAATGAAAAAGAAAGAAGGAAAAAGAGAACGTCATGTCAAAAAATAAAAAACAGTATACTGTGTACGCCTGTTATACATGGTACATCAATCATCATTCAAACTACTTAATATCTTTTCATGAAAAAACTTTTCGGAAAACATTGAAAGAGCTTCTCTCGGTTTTGGGGAACGCTCAGCCGCGGTCAATTTTTCAAACCTGTCCAGTGCTGAACACAAAGATTGCTCCGTCTGATCGTCAAAAAACAGCGCCCCTTCACCATTCTGGAAAGAGTCCAGGATACCGCCCTTGCCGTAGGCGATGACGAATGCGCCAGCGGCTGCTGCCTCGAGCGGAGCAATGCCAAAGTCTTCTTCGCCGGGGAACAGAAAGGCCCTGCAGCCGGCAAACAGCGCGGGAAGCAATTCATCAGAGACCCGGCCGATGAAACACACTTCAGGCCCCGCCATGCGTTCAAGCGTCTTCCGGCAGGGACCATTTCCAGCGACCAGCAGTCGTCGGCCGGTAGAAGAGCAAACCCGCACGGCGAGATCGATGCGTTTATAATCCACCAGCTCGCCGAAGCATAAATAGTATCCACCCGGCACAGGGGAACCAGGAACCTGCTGAAGAAGTGACAAATCCGCATCCCGCATAAACAACTCGATATTCACCGGAGGATGAATAACCGCAGCGTCACGTCTCCACCAGCGTTTTACCCGCCGCGCAACTGCTGATGAATCAGCGACAATGCGGTCCACATGCTGCGCAGAAACATAATCCCACTGCCGCAGTCTGTGAAAAACCCCCTTCATGATAAATCGTGTAAAAAAATTCGCCGACTCAATATAATCCTGATAAAAATCATAGAGATACCGCATCGGTGAACAGCAGTAACAAAGATGAAAGGTATCGGTGTGAGGAACTATCCCTTTGGCCGGACCAGATTCGATGGAAATGACAAGATCATACCCGCGAAGATCCAGCTGCTCCAGGGCAAAAGGCATCAACGGCAGATAATATTTATAAAAACGCGCCGCCATGGGAAGCTTTTGAATAAACGTCGTGTAAATTTGGTGTTTCCGCAATTCACCGGACAAGACATTCTCGTTGACAACATGCGTATAAATATCAGCCTGGGGAAACAACCGGCATAACGATTCAAGCACTCTCTCCCCGCCGCGCATATTCGTAAGCCAGTAATGGACCAAAGCGACTCGCAATCGGGTTCCATCATTTCTTGTTCCAACGGTCCGTTGAGCAAACATTAAAGGCTCCTTGAAGTGCCTCTTTATGGGGTACTTCCCTAAAACGGTTCTTCCTTGCCTGAACGTTGTCCGGCCAGCAGCTGCTCACGCAGATCCTGTAAAATTTTTGCCGCCGCGCGCGTATCGGCCTCTGCCCAGCGGACGTTAAGCCCCTTGTAAGGGCCGGAATCCAGACGGACAGGCACAAGCGTGTAGGGGACGGCATGCGCAAGCGGTCCCTTCATGAAATCCATATTTGCGGACCATCCTGTTGCAACCACATGCAGGCCGTGCAGCATGGCCTCGTGAATCGTCAGCCCAAATCCTTCCGAACGGTGCAGGGAAAGATAAATATCGTGCTCCAGGTAAAGCTTGGAAAGCTGTTCAGGAGTGAAGATGTCAGTGATGATACGCGCGCCAGGCACCAGGCTGCAGGCTTCACGCAATGCCTCAAATTTCCGGGACGCCGAGCGTGCATTGCTCACTTTGAAGGTCAGTTCCGCCTCCCCCGCAGAAAAGGCCTGGGAGAAAGCCTGGAGTGCCGCCAGAGGATTTTTGCGCTCAAACGACGATGCGGCGTCGAACGCGAACAGGCAGCGTACAATCCCGTCAGGCGCAAAGCTCGTTTTCTGCCGGGCGGGCCGCGGCGTTTTGTACGGGAACAGCCGTATCTCTTTTGCGGTGTATTGCTGAAGCGCATCCCGGACAAAAACACTGGGCGCTTCTATCGCGTCCACATAGGGCAGGGCCTGCAGCCAGCTGGAAGGGATCTTTTCCAATTCCCATACCCAATACGCGACGACTCGTTTGTTCCGCAAAAACGCTTTACCAAGAGCGCAAAGAGCCAACTGAAATTGCGGCGGGTTGGCGTGGATAACGACCGTGCCTTCTTCGTCCAATTCCCGTGCCTGGGCAATCGTCAACGGCGTACCGTCCAGGGCAGAGGTATAGTTGCGCGGCATGCGCATGGCGCCGGTAATATCCACCATGATGCCGCGTTTCCCCGCAGTCTTGCAGGCAGCCGAATAAAGCCGCGCGCCCTGCGCGATTCCACTCGAATTATAAAACGCCCCGCAGATAAAAACAGGCTCGCACTCCGGCAGAGAGACATGCCGTTTTTGTGCGCGCAGGCTGCATAGCGCAACGAGAAAAAATTGGCGCACCCACTGCGGCGAATGCTGCCAAACCCGTTTGAGAATATCCCCTGCCATAGGCCACCGTCTCTCAAGAATCCGTAACAAAGTAATGTTAGGCAATAGTCCTTATGAAGTCAAAATATCCGTTTACGCCTGTCAGCACAAGGCAAGCTGATACATTATAAAGGGGCATACCTTTTTAACCCGAGAAACGATAATATCATACAAATTATTCCTAGATTTTCTCTTTACCCTGTGGTACCTCTTGACGGTGCAACTTCTTGCTTGGGAATCGCATTCTGGACATCCCAACAATATGTTCTGCCACCGGGGCACGTATGTCTTTGTCCTTACAATCACAGAAATTCATTCTCCCGAATTCCAAGCGTTTCTTCTGCCTTATCGCGTCAGACTGCGCAACGCTCATGCTGACGCTCTTTCTGGCAATGTCCATCCGGAAACTTTGGGGAGGGGTCATTCCTCTCGAGCCGTATCTAAGGCTGCTGCCTTTTTTCCTATTAACGCTTTTTCTCAATCTCTATCGCGGGTTATACGGCAATATGCCAATGGCGCGGCCAGAGGAAATGCGCACTTTGGCCATCAGTATTTCGCTGACGTATCTGTGCATGGGGATCAGCTTCTTTTTCACGCGTGAAGGGATTGCTATTTCCCGTTTCACCTTCGCTGGCGCGTGGTTTTTCAGTCTCTTTACCGTACCGCTGGCGCGCGCGTTTCTGCGGGCGCGCTGCGCCGCGAAAAAATGGTGGGGCGTACCCGCGGTTATCATAGGTTCGCGTGAACGGGTGCCTGGGTTGCTGGAGCAGCTCCGGCGAACGCCATCCATTGGTCTGAGACCTGTCGCGTATGTCGGAAACGAGCCTTCTCCCGACGGGGACCTGCCCCTTTTTTCTGTGGAAGAGCTTCAAGATTACAGCAAATCCCACTATGGGAACATCTGCGCTCTGGTGTTGGCCGATGACACGTACGCCTCCAGCGAGCTGGAGTCATTAAGCAATCTTTTCAGGGATATCATTTTCCTTCCCAACTGGTATGGCTGCGAGCTGACCGTTTTTGGCACAACACTGGCACAACTGGGAGACTTCGTCGGTCTGAAAAGCAGCCAGAAGCTGCTGGACCCGCGCCGGCGCACCGTGAAGCGCATCATAGACATTGTTGGCGCTGGAACGGGATTGATACTCCTCGCTCCCGTGTTTGCGCTCTTAGCGTTGGCGATCCGGCTTGACTCGCCGGGCAACCCTTTCTACCGCCAAAAAAGAATCGGGCTTGGCGGGAACCCGCTGTACGTCCTGAAACTCAGAAGCATGGCGGCGAATGCTGATGAGCTTTTAAAACAGCATCTCGCGTCATCGCCTGAAACCCGGGAAGAATGGAGCCGCGACCAGAAACTGTGCAACGATCCAAGGATAACGCGCTTTGGCCGCTTCCTGCGCGCCACAAGTCTGGACGAACTCCCCCAGCTGTGGAATGTTTTGCGCGGAGAAATGAGCCTCGTTGGCCCGCGGCCCATTGTGGCCGATGAAATTGCCAAATACGGCGCGGCATTCGAGCTTTACAAACGCGTGCGTCCCGGCATCACCGGCCTGTGGCAGGTTTCGGGGCGAAGTGATACGGCGTACACCCGGCGCGTGTGGCTGGATCGTTTTTATGTGTATAACTGGTCATTCTGGCTGGATATTTATATCCTTATGCAAACGATCCCCGTCGTCCTGTACCGGCGGGGGGCGCGATAAACCGGCCAGCGCGAGTGATGTGCTCCGGGGACTCGTTCTAAGAAAAATACGCCGGCAGAACCGCCTCGGGAATCCCGTCCATACGAACCAGCCCGTGCTCCAGCCAAATCACCCGGTTGCAAATTCGGGAAATCAGCTCCCGGGAATGGCTGGCTATAACCAGAATCCGCGTTTTTTCAACGATACTGGCCAGCCGGTCTTCAGACTTCTGACGAAAACTTTCATCGCCCACAGCCAACCATTCATCCATAAGTAAAATATCCGGTTGGATGATGGTGGACACTGCAAAGGCCAAACGCATGTGCATTCCGGAGGAATACGTGCGAAGCGGCAAATCAACAAAACTTCCAAGTCCGCAAAAATCAATGATTTCATCAATGCGCTCATGAATTTCATTCTTTTTCAATCCAAGCAGAGCGCCGCGAATATAGATGTTTTCCCGCCCCGTTGCCTCAGGGTTGATGCCCAGCGCGAGCTCGATAAGCGAACCGACACTCCCCTGGATGTCTGCTGTCCCCGATATAGGCTCATACACACGGCTGAGCAGCCGAAGCATGGTGCTTTTCCCAGAGCCATTGTGCCCAATAAGCCCAACCTTTTCGCCCTCATGAATCGTCAGTGTGATTCCATTCAAGGCGCGCACGACAACATAGCCTTCTTCGCCCACATCGACTTTCCCGCCGGTCGCCATCTGAATCAGACGTTTTTTGAGAGAACGCCCGCTGGCATTGTAGATGGGGAACTCGACTATAACATCTTTCAAATCAATATACGCCATCTCTTATCCCCAGAAGCTTACAGCCAATAGGCCACACGTCCGCGATAACGTCCCAGAAAATACAGCGCCACACTCCAGCCCAGAACTGCGAGCGACAGGGACACTTCCCAGTTCAATAAGGTGGGGAACTGCCCTAGCAAAGGGGCACGGACAATTTCAAGCAAATGAAAGGCTGGATTCAAATCCAAAAGAAAGAGCCCCGCGCGTTTTGGCAACAACTGCGGCATCCACATCACAGGAGTTATGTAGAAAGTCACCTGCAGAATACTGTTGACCAACTGCGGAAGATCGCGATAGCGAGTACAGATAATACTTGCCAGAATAACCATCCAGCTGACATTAAGCATAAATAAACAGAGCCCGGGGATACCAGCCAAAGCAACCCAGGTTATGCCCTTCCCCATGACAAGAAACACCAAAGGCAATATAATAATGTTGTGCAGGAAGAAGAGAAATTCACGCCAAATTCCACGAAAAATATAAAGCCCCATAGGGAGCGCCAGTTGGGTGATCATGCCCTGATTTGAAGTAAAGGCATTACAGCCTTCAATAATTGCGCTGCTCAACAGATTCCAGAGAATCATCCCCACAGCAAGAAAAGGGAGGAATTCACCTATGGCTGTAGAAAAAATCTGCCCGAAAACGACACCAAGGGCGCCAATCATAATGCCCATGCTGATCGTAATCCAGAACGGGCCGAGAACAGAGCGCCGATAACGAAGGACAAGATCCTGCTGGCCAAGCAAAAACACCAGATCGGCATTCCGAACTGTCCCAGCGAGATCGTCCCACGCTTCTCGCAGAATGGTTTTAAAGCTACGCCTTTTCATTTAAATCCTTATAGTTAAGACAAGCCTCGCGCTCTTCCTGCGAAACGAGCGGATACCGCCTCGTCACAATTCTGGCATTTGCCAACACAAGAAGAGCGGAAGCCAAACGCCGACAAAAAGCGAATTGTTCGATAATAAGTCCCGGTTACTGCCCTCGTCAAGCGGCGGCAAACGCAACTGCCTCCCCCAGAATCCCGAGGCTGCAATACTCCACAAGGGCAGAATTCAGAGCGAAACGAGCTGGGGCTCCATAACCAACACTGCCGCGCCCACCGGGCTGTCAATGGTGCTGACAGCCAGAGACGTGCTCAAGGCATTGCTAGGATACCCTGCCCTGCAGGGGACATTATATAAAAACAAATTTCCAATAGAAATCACCGCTATTTTACCCACGGACACAAATACAAGGGGAACATACCGTACGGTATGTTCCCCTTGCGATAACGGCTGTCATTTTACTTTTTCTCCAAGCCGGCCTTACAGATAAGCTCCAGGAATGGGCATCCTGTTTGGCAATCAAATTTTATGGTCTGGAGCAGCGATTTCTGGGAACTCGTTGGTTTCGTTTTATGTTGCCTGACGACATTCTGCCATAATGTTATGTGCTGATGCATTTTCCTTTTTACTGACAACTATTACTTACTACGGAATAATGCAAGTAATGTACGAACCGATTGATTATACTCACCACGTAACATGTCCACTACAGTTTGGATCGCAGACAAGGACAAGATAGCCTTAGCTTCTTCACGAAATTTATCTTCTAACTCATCTCTTGATACAGGATTATCTGGTGTTCCACGTGGCGAATCTATGGAAAATGACAGCACTTCCCCACTCTTCATGGTGGCAACAAGGCGGCAAGCCCGCCGCTTAGGGAATGCCTCATTCAGATCTGGCGCTTCCATAAGATGTACTTTTTTACTAAGCTCTAACATGGTTACATCATTCAATGTAGATATTAAATCAGAACGCGTAACTCTTCCTTTCAATAAGGCAAGCGATAGAATGAAGGGGACAGAAAAACGTGCCTCTTGTATTGTTTGAGGGTATTGATTATTTAATATAGTAGACGCATGGTAAGATTCATATCTAATTTCCTGTATATCACAAACTGATAAATTACGTTTTTTTAGATCGTTACGCAATATTAATGCAGTATCAATCGCTGGAAATGTATGGCCGCAAGCGGAATACATTTTAAAGTAGACTTTCGTCAATTCTGGCTCACCTAAGTCAGCATCTAGAAAATCCGCATCAAAAGATTCTGCATACGCGCGGAAAAAACCTTCCTTTGCTTCAAAGACGGAATCTGGCCCCGTCATACCACCTTGGGCAAGCAACGCTGCCATTAATCCATCAAGGGCAGGACGCCCCGCATGAAAATGCTTGACTGTTGCTCCATTCTCTAAAAAAGCAAAAAGCCCTGCTGAAGAAGATGCAGCTATGCCTAATGCATTTGCAATCTGTTGCTCGTTCATTTGCAAAAGGACAGAACAACCTGCCGCTGCCCCGAAAGGAGCAATAGTACCTGTAGAATGAAATCCTCTTGCACGATGCATTTTATCTATGCATCTGCATAATCGTCCTGCGATCTCATAACCACAAACAATAGCTTGCAAAACTTTATCTATAGATGCATCTTGTTCTTCAGCTAAAGCCAATACTGCAGGGATAATTGCTGTACCAAGATGTAACCCAGATACATATCGATGCGAATCGTCAAGTTCTTCTGCATGGCCAATCAGTCCATTATACAAAGCAGCTCCTGCAGGTGACGTTGTACGGCATAATCCAATAGCTGTACAACTCCCCTCACCAAATACCCTTATTACACCAGCTCCGACCCCCGCCGTCCTGCTAGTTGTTCCTGCGCAAGCTGCTGCAAAATAATCCAGCAGACAGCAAGAGGCTTTATTGCACATTTCACGAGCCAAAGGGGCTCGACGCCATGGCGTTATCGAGCCGACAAGCCGATTCACAAGATAGGTATTGGCAGTCATAAGACGATCCATATATAAATGTGGTTGTTAATTAGTTATCAGTAAATATTAATGTTAATGACCGTGCCTAGAAAAGCATTCTCCAAGGCACGGTCATGGTACATTAATTTTTTATTTGACTAGTTTTCTGAATTATATCCTTAAAAATTTCATCCTGCTTTTTCAGAAAAACCGCCGTTTCCTCAGGCGAGTAATCCAAAACAATTGACCCGCGAGATTCCAGCGATTTTCTATACTCTGGCTCGTGCACAACCTTGCGGAATGCCTGATAAAGGGTATCAATAATTTCTTTTGGCGTTCCCTTTGGGGCAAGAATAACCCGCGTGCTACTTAGCTCAACATCATATCCCTGCTCTTTGGCTGTTGGAACATCCGGCATAATCGCAACGCGTTGTGCACTTGTAAAAGCCAAGGGGCGAATCTTTCCAGCTGAATAAAGCGCATTCCCCTCTAACGGTGAACCCATGGCTGCTACCACATGTTTTCCTGCAAGCGCCGTGAGCCCTGCAGCCGCCCCGCCTTTCTGGGCAAGAACTCTAAATTCCAGCCCTGCAGCCTGCTCAAGTAAGACCATCTGGAAACGGGTTACCGTTCCAGGAGCTGAGCCAGCAATAGTCACTTCCCCTGGTCTTTGTTTGACATATTCAGCAAACTCCTTGAATGTCTTCCAAGGAGCATCTTGGTGTACCCAAATTCCACCGGGGCCCGACTCAAAGGTAATGATAGGCTCAAAGTCACTGCTGTCTAATGGGACAAGCCCTGCCGGTTTGACTGATGATATTGTACCTGTCGCCAAGCCAATAGTATAACCATCCGGCTTGGACTTGGCGATAGTCATATATCCCTTGGCACCAGCACCTGCTGGTAAATTTTGAATCACCATAGGTTTGTTAAGATATTTCTCAGCACGCGCACACAATGCACGCCCCGCGAGATCAGAAGCACCGCCAACATCCCAGCCGATGATAAACTGTATGGGGCGTTCAGGGTAAGCAGCTTCCGCAACACCGCCGCCAATCAGTATCATTGCTGCAATAAGAACCAAAAAATTTTTCATTAACTCACCCTCTTAGTTAAATGTTGCCGGAATCGGTTGCATAGGCAAAAATGATTTTTTGCCAAAGGCTTGTCCAATTATTTAAACAAAGCACAAGAAGGCAATATAACGCCTAAGCCAACACTAAATAAAAGGTATAGAATTAAAGGGAAACCAATAGATATTAATATATTTATTTTTAACCTTTTTTCACCTAATATCCATTGTAATACAAATAAAAAGATAGCAGACCACGCAAGAAAACCTAACATATCAACAGCAGTAATAAAAATTAGTACTCCTGCTAACACACTTCCAGCACTAAACAAACTCTTTTTTGAAAAGAATTGTGCAGGAAAAACTGGACCACTGGGTGAAAAAAAACTTTTTGCGGTTAACATGATGCTCAATACTAACGTGGAATAGCTTAGGACATTGGGGAAAAAGGTAGGGCCTATTGCCCGCACTTTTTCATCTGGTTGTTGAAATAAAGAAATTTCATGCAATATAAAAAGACTAAACAATATAAAAAAAACACCAACCACCATATCTTGATTTTTCAGAATCTTCATTAGAATATTCCTCCAGCTTCAGCATTGAATGATAATTTAGCAGCAAGTTGATTGGTGGCTGTTCCGATTTTTTTGAAACTTTCGTTGTACAACCTTGCGGATAACCGGAAATAGAATCAGCAATAGCGTTAACAACAAAATAAAAGCCGAAATGGGAGAAGTAATAAATACCAGTAGATTTCCACCAGATAGTTCCATAGAGCCGCGAAAATTGGCTTCAGCGATAGGCCCTAAAATGAGCCCCAAAATTACCGCGCCATTGTTTATGCCAAATTCTTTGAATAAAAATCCAATGATACCAGCTGATAGCATAATGCCCACATCAAAAAAACTGTTCCCCATAGCATATGCCCCGAGTACACAAAGTATTGCTATACTGGGCAATAGCGCACTACGTGGAAGGTTGACAATATGCGGAAATAGCTTGGCGCACCCCAGCCCCAGCACCAGCATAGCAAAATTCGCTACAATCATGCCAATGAATATGCTATATACTACACTAGCATTGTTTACAAAAAGCATCGGACCAGGAGTTAGGTTGTGCATCATCATTGCTCCAAGCAATACGGCCGTAACAGAACTGCCCGGGATTCCAAGCGTCATTAACGGTACCATAGCCCCCCCTATAGAGGCATTATTCGCCGTTTCGCAGGCAACGATTCCTTCTGGAATGCCAGTACCAAATTCCTCTGGCTTTTTGGCCATGGTCATGGCCCGATTGTAACTGATAATAGCGGCAATAGCAGAGCCTGCACCAGGCAACGCTCCAATCAATGTGCCAATCCACGATGGATGAATAAAATTATGCAAAATTACACGAAAATCATTACCATGCGGTAAGACACGGCTGACTCTTTGACGTACAGCAATACGAACTTTCGTATCCATGGCCTGTGTGAGCACTTCACAAAAGCCAAAAAGACCAATAACAACCGGAATGAAATTAACGCCCGCCATAAGCTCAATAGAGCCATAGGTAAAGCGCGGCACAGAAACCATTGGGTCCATACCAACTGTAGCAACAAGCAAACCAATACATACACCAATAAAACCTTTTAAAATGGACTTGGCAACAACCATGACAATAGCCGAAAGCCCGAACAGCGCTAATGAAGCATACTCAGTGGGCCCAAAGCTCAACGCTGTTTGAGCAAGCACAGGAGCGACAAAAATTAACGAAAAAAGCCCTATCGTCCCGCCTAAAAAAGAACTTAGCGTTGCGATTCCAATGGCACGTCCCCCTTCGCCACGGCGGGTCATTGGATATCCATCCAACGTTGTCATAACCGAGGCAGGGCAACCAGGAATATTGAGCAAAATCGCTGCAATGGAACCGCCATATATACCACCTGTATAGATTCCCAATAGCAGAAGCAACCCCTCGACTGGAGAAAGGTAATAGGTAACAGGCAACAAAATTGCTACGCCTAACGTTGCGCTCAATCCAGGCAGCGCTCCTACTACAATACCTACAAACGTGCCTGCAAAAATAAACAGTATCATCTTTAAAGAGAAAACAACTGCAAGTCCAGATAAAATGTGTTCCATAGCTCAATCTTCCTTATTAAAAGAAAAATATTCTTATCTATAGGTGAATATAGATAAGTTTTGCACATGGAGACTTCCCATAGCTCTACTTCTTTGATTTTAGCATTGCATTCCTAATAGCGCATATTGTTTCTTCGACGGAACAATCATCTTTTTTATTTTCTATTTGCAGTTGTTCAAACCAGTCAAAGGCATGTATGCTAGCTTCTGACATAAATGAGGGGAGAGACATAGTTTCCAATATATTTGCTACAGTGCGCATTTCCTGTGACATCCGGCGAGCGCTACTTACGGCTTTAGGAACCATCCGCTCCATCATATCCTCCAGAGTAACACCATTAAATGTTTTTCCTATCGAACTAAGTACTGCATTTTCAACGCCACAGGCCTTAGCAGCAACAAGCAACTCAAGGAATAAACACATCAGCCCTTTTTGAAAAACGCTTCTTACCATCTTTACTGCAGCAGCCTGCCCTGGTTTTCCATCAAGTACTGTAAGTTGCATACCGTAAGATTTCATTAACTCATAGAAGGCAAGCGCCCCGTCACCGCAAATAGTTATCGGAACCTTGTGTCCTAACGCCCCAACTGGTCCTAAAATTGCGCCATCCACGAATGATGCCCCTGTGTTGCAAACAATTTTAGAAAGTTTTTCTTTTACCTCTGGGCTAGTGGTATTAAAATCCGCATAGATATGCTTTGGAGTAAGATACTCTGATGCCGCACGGCATACATCTAACGCAGCACTACCTACAACGCAAGATATAATAACTGTAGAACTTTCCAGTAGTATTTTATAATTCTGGCAATATTCAGCGCCTGATTTTTCAACATGCTGCGCCAGTATCCCTGTAAAAGGGGGAATATCATGGTGTTTATAAAAAAATATATGTTCTACGCCTTCAGCCCGCAACCCAAGAGCAAATTTATAGGCCGCATTACCAAAACCAATAAATGCACAATTCATTGATACCTTCCTTCCTTTTTGACAGTATTTTCACTGTGCGAAACTGCCCAATAACAACCAGAATCAGTTTACAGGATAGCTACGTTATATCTGGTGCCCAGTTCTTGCAAAGTTTGGTAAAGATCTGGAGGTAGAGCAATGCCATTCCGAAGATTGCGATTTTCAAGTTCTGCTTCGATTTCACCTGGCAAAAACACTTTTTCCCCCTCAACAGCAGGCATAGCATGTATGCGCTCTGATGCGTCTTGGACCATGGCAAAAAAAGATTCTATACCAACAAACCTAGCTATATTGATGGATATGAAGCAGTGCCCTGTTCCGGCTGGGCCAGATATATCCGTAATTTCTTTAACCTTACCTGTTGCGGTTGAACCGGTCAGCACACCACTCAATATATCAATCATAAACGATAGGCCGGAGCCTTTTGGTCCCCCCATGGGGCTCAAGCTGCCTTTAAGAGCAGCCTTGGCATCCGTAGTGGGTCTGCCATCTGCGTCCATTCCCCATCCAAGCGGTATGCTTTGACCAGAAGCGGCAGCTCTGCGAATTTTTCCACGAGCTACGGCAGTTGTTGCCATATCAAGCACCAGTCCGCCGGAAGCAGTTGGTATACCAATAGCCAGTGGATTTGTACCAAGCAGTGGCTTGGTTCCGTTGAATGGAGCCATGGCAGGAGCTGCGTTGGTCATAACGATGCCAATATGTTTCCTGGCATTCGTAAGCAACGTGTAATAGGCAGCAACTCCGAAATGATTTGAGGAACGAACACCCACCATTGCTATACCCATTTGCTCGGCTTTCTCTATCGCCATTGCCATAGCTTGAACACCAGCCGTCTGCCCGAAACCATTATGGGCATCCAACAAGGCACTCGCGGGTGCTTCTTGAACGACCTCCACCGTCGCCTTAGGATCAAGTACATTTGCTTCAATGCGGGCGACATACGAGGCAAGGCGTGTAACTCCATGGGATGCCACGCCGCGCAAATCGGCAAAAACCAATGATTCTGCAACAGTTTTTGCATGTGCTGAAGGTGCGCCTGCTTTTTCCAAAATGTGAGTTGCAAAATTTTTCAGCGTTTCAGCCGCTACTATCTTTTTTTCCTGCATGTTATACTCCCACGAAGTCATAGTTTGATTCCGTCAAAAAGTGAAGATGAAGCCGCCCTTTTGACGGAATCGCATATGCTCACCTTGTCATTTTGCAGTATTGCCTACTTTTTCTATCAATGCCTTAAATTGAGCGTTCTGCTTATTCATTTCTTGCCTGCAACGCTCAGGATCCCAATCCAGCCAAGATGTTCCCCGCTTATTTAAGTTATCACGGAACTCCTTATCTTCGGTAGCTTTTTTGAAAGCGGTGTAAAGAGTATTAACCACGTCTGCCGGGATCCCTTTAGGACCAATTACAATGCGTGTTGTCGTCATTACAATGTTGATTCCCTGCTCCTTAAATGTCGGGACCTCAGGGAAAAACGGAAGCCGTTCACCCGATGTAAAGCCAAGCGGACGAATTTTCTGTCCCGCATAAAGTGACGCACCAGAAGGCGGCGTGCCAAATGCCGCATCCACATGGCCTCCGGCCAGTGCAAGCAATCCAGGCGCATTTCCTCCGGATAGCACACGAAATTCCAAGCCAGCTTCCTGTTCCAGCGCCATCATTTGGAAACGTGTAATTGAACCGGGATTGGATGCCGACACCTTTACTTCACCAGGACGCTGCTTTGCATAAGCAATGAATTCCTGAAGTGTCTTCCACGGCGCATCCCATTTAACCCACAGCGCAGTCGGATCTTCAGAGTAAGCAATTATCGGCTGCATATCATCTGAGTCCACTTGGATCATACCAAGAGATTTCAGCGTGGCAATGCTACTCGTTGTTGTGCCTAATGTATACCCGTCAGCATTAGCTTTGGCTATGGAAGTATAAGCTTTCCCGCCAGAACCTCCGGGTACATTGCTGATCACGAAAGGTTCTTTCAAGTATTTTTCTGCATAATGGCACAATGTTCGTGCCGAAAGATCTGTCCCATCCCCTGCTTGCCAGCCAACAATGAACTGAATTGGTTTTTCAGGGAAGGCTGCATTAGCTGAAGGCGTAAACAACAGCAACATAACGATAAAAAGTATCCGATACATGCTTTCCTCCGGTAATGTTTGGTTTTACATAAGGTTCACCAAACAGGATTCAATGTTACCTCAAACCACATACAGATGAAAGACACATGCCTTTCAGAAGCTTTTATATCGAATATTAAATTTACCTTTCCTCCCAAGGAAAATTTTGATTGCTGCATTGTCCACATAAGGGTTAAATAACAACACTTGAATCAACCTCAATCAAAAAACGTTCTCTAGCATTTTCTAGATGCTCACGCATTATATTGGAAGCGACATTCTGATCTCTGTCTAATATTGCGTTATAAATAGACTTATGCTCATCTATTCTTACACGTATAATAGCTTGAGCATCCAAGCCTTTTTTCATAGCACTCCATAATGGTGACCTCCTGCTCTCCAACTGTTGCTGTAAAATTTGTACTAAACTATCATTATGTGTCGAACATGCGATACCTAAATGGAATTTAATATCTTCATCTATATATTTTAGTGTATTTTCAGAATGTAAAGCTTCTATCATTGTTTGAATATTTATTTCTAATTGATGTAATTCGTCATCAGTGATTCGTTCAACTGCCAACCACACTATTCCAGGTTCCAATGCAATACGTATATCCATTACCGTAAAAAAATCTGTATTAGATTCTAAAATATATTCGACTTTTTCATCTATTAGATTTCTTTCCGGCAACATGGCAATAAAATTTCCCTGGCTGTGGCGAACCTCAATCAGCCCCATAAGCTGCAAGGCGGCGATAGCTTCGCGCAGCGTATTGCGACTGATACCCATCTGCTGGGCTAAAATCCTTTCCGGCGGAAGTTTGTCTCCAATGGAATAGGTCTGGGCGATGACTTGCAACAGCATTTCTGCCGCGAGGATGCTCTTCTTGCGCTGCTGGGCTATTTTGGGGAAATTCATGACTTCTCCTTGTTTCCATTATAGATTACCGGGGGGGAGTCTAACGCACCCGGTTCCTGCCAGCAACAGAAGAATTAAGGAACTTCCCCAGCCAGACTCCGGGGAGGCAATTGCCTCCCCGGGCTCTAAAACGGCTCTACATGTTCTCATCGCAGGGGAACGGAAGCTTGCGCAGCGGAAATGGCTTGCCCGCATACTCAAGCAGCGCCTTCTCATTCGGTTCAAGCCCGAGGCCGGGCTTGGTTGGCAGCGTGATATACCCGTTCACAGGCTTCAGCTGCTGCTCGCCGGGGAAGAGCTTGTCGCAGAAGTCCACAAACGGCAGGAAGTATTCGGTGATGATGAAGTTCTGCATACCGGCAGACGCGTGCACCGTAGCCGAGAGCCCAAGGGAAGTAGAGTTGTAATTATGGGGCGACATGCCCACGAAATAAGGCTCCGCCATAGCGGCAATTTCCCGCAGCTCAAGGATACCGCCGCAGTTGGCGACGTCGGCGTTCAGATAGTCGGCGGCGTGATTTTCGAGCACGCGGCGGAACGCCGCCTTAGTGAAGAGATTTTCACCAGTCATGATCGGTGTATGCGTCTTTTCCCGGACTTCAGCAATAGCCAGCACGTTTTCAGCCTGGCAGGGTTCTTCGAGCAGGAACGGATTATACGGAGCAAGACGATCCGCTACGGCCACCGCATGCGCCGGAGAAAGGCGGCGATGCAGTTCAATGAGCAGATCCACTTTCGGCCCGACGGCATCACGTACCGCCTTGACCACTTTTTCGGCATGGGCTTCATGCTCACGAGGAATAAATGTTCTCCATGGGCGGGGAAGCGGATCAAACTTCAGCGCGTCAAAGCCCAGAGCAACAGCTTTTTCCGCGGCACGGGCAAAGTCGTCGGGGTTGAGCATCTTATAGCTCCACCCGTTGGCATATACACGGATCTTATCGCGGCATTTACCGCCAAGCAGATTGTAGACCGGTTGATTGCAGGCCTTGCCCACGATATCCCACAACGCGGCTTCAATACCGGATATGGCACAATAAAACTCAAGGGAGCCGCGGCGCTGGGCGTAGTCGTCATACGCCATCTGGCAAAAATATTTGATTTCAAAGGGATCACGCCCGATAAGATACTGCCCGAGCAAATCGGCGTGCACTCTCATCGCAGGATCGCGATCATACTGTGTATAGACTTCGCCCCAACCGGTGATACCTTCATCGGTTTCCACCTTAACGAAGATAAGATTCTTGCGCCAGCCCGGATGCACCGGAAACGTCGTGACTTTCGTGACTTTCATCTGAGAATTACCTCACCGTTGAAGGCGTTTGCAGGGCAAACAGAGTGCGGAAGGCTCGCTTAGCCCTGAGAATGAGATGCCGGCCGGCGCGCAGCCGGCCGGCGTTACCGTCAGATCTTGCTCATGTCGAGGCCAGCCCGCTTGATATCTTCATCCGTAATTTCGGGCATAACCGGATTGACGCCGTCGTAGATCTTGGTGCTCACGAAGGTACGACCGCAGCCGGGGCAGCCGGAGTCTACGCCGTACTTCATGGTCAGCTCGCGCAGTGCGCGGTACACGTGCACCAAAAAGGCCGGTGTCGGCGTAGGGTGCTTTTCGAGATGCGTGCCGGGGATAGGGCGGAATATGCCCATCCGGGGGACGACGCCGAGCTGGCAGAGCTTTTCGATGCCCGCGATGGTGGATTCCAGAGGCTCAAGCCCGGTAACAATAATGGAGTACGCTTTGTTCGGACCACCACGCTTGGCCGCATAAGCGAGCATGCGGAAGAAATGCTGGTGATGCACGCCGCGGTCTACTTCAATAAACTTCCCGGGACAGATATACTCATACAGTTTGTTATCGAACACTTCGATATCGTACCCAATCTGGTCGGCGCCGGCATCATAGAGGATATCAATGTACTTTTCTTCTTCCGGCGGGCAGATGGACATCCGCACCCAGACATCGTGGCGGCGTTTGATTTCGCGCACGAGCTCGGCATATTCTTCATGGCCGCGCCCTGGAGGGGCAAAAGTACCGGCGTTAAGGCCGATATGCTTGACGTCGCCGCCCTTGACGGCCGCGTCAACGACTTCCAGGATATCTTCGTTGCTTTTGCGGTAGAGTTCGTCGCGCTTCATGCTGAGGCCGATACCGCAGAACTTGCACTGGCGTTCCTTGTATTCGGTCAGCTCTTCGCCGCGATAATATCCCCAGAACCAGCAGCGGTTGTCCAGCGCGATGGCGAGGAAGTCCCCAGTCACCACGCCAATCTTTTCCATAGGAACGCCGCTGGTGGTCAGCTTGCCATAGTAGCTGGGCCGGGGGCAGGGGGTCACATACTGGACCGGTTCACCGTTCTTGGTGATGATGGCTCTGCCATCAGCATCCCTGGTAAGCATGAAAGGCGAGTTCTTATAATGCCATGGGAAGCGCTCGCCTTCGATGGCGGGGCTGCAGTACATGCCCTGCTCAAGACGCAAATCCATCCCCGTGCTGGTCGGACCCGTACGCGTCCAGAGAGGCTCCTTCAGGGCGCCGCCGAACTGCTTGTTAAATTCAGGGGCGACCTTCATCCCCTGGGCAAGCAGCTCAAGACGCAACAGCGCCGGATTGTAGTTGTTCATCCCAGTACTCCTTGTAAAGTTGCCGCGGGCTTCCCCGCGCGGGAAAAAGAAACTCTTTTCATTCCATGGTTCTACCTATGAACCATAAAGGATACATTTCCAGTGCTGAAAAATGTTGCCCCTTCCTCTATGGTTATTGGTAGGTTCTTTATACCAATGGCTCTAATCCCTGTCAATACCCCAAAAAAATTTCCCGGGGAAAAACCGCAGGCGCATTTCATAACCAAGATACCGGCGCAGGTTCGCGAGGCGGCACACGCAGATAGCGCAGCGCAGGACGCCCAACCATCAACCCCGCAAAAATCTTGTGCCCTTCAGGAAGAGGCAGCGATTTCAATGCCCCCGAATTGGCCGCCCGGATAAACACGCCGCACCAGCAAGTTCCAAGCCCCATGGAATGCAGCGCGAGTTCCAGATACGTCATGGCGATGGAGCAATCGACTTCCGCCCATTCCCACGGCGCCGCATGCGCCAGGACAACGCAGGGCGCGCCGCGTAGTATAACATCCCTGCCTTTCTCCTGCGCACGTACGTAGGCAGCATAGCGTTCGTCCTTCCGCAAGCCATCCACCGCCTGCAGCAGCAAAGGTTCAATCTTTTCCCGTCCATTCACCACCAGCCAGCCGACTTCACGATGATTTCTGGCGGTAGGCGCCCAATTGACCAGATGCAGCGCCCGTTCCAATGCTTCTCTCTCCACGGGCTGCCCATCGTACGCCCTGATGGAGCGTCTGGATTTAAACAGCATATCGCGGTGGCGTTCAGTCAGGGAGGCTTCCTCAACAGCCTGAAGCGAGTCAGCTTCCAATCCGTCCAGCGCAATGGCCTTCGATGGGCACACCGACAGGCAATGCCCGCAGCCGATACACCGGCTGACATCCCGGATTGCGGTAAACCCATCGGCGCCAATCGCAAACACGCCCGCCACGCAGGCGCGCACGCATCGCCGGCAGTTGGTGCAGACGTTTTCGTCGAGTACGGGTACCATACGGCGGTTCTCCTCCCATTACCTCGGGCCTGGCTTCATGATTTCAATGAGCAATCCCTCTGGCCCCCGGATAAAGGCCGCGGCCTTTCCCGGTGTCCAGCGTTCCAGTGTGCAGCCGAATTCCCCGGTCATTCTTGTAAGCGCCGCATCTACGTCATCCGCAAAAAAAGCGATGTGATCAATCCCCGCGTTCCCGGATTGCGCGGCTCCAGCCGCGGGCTCTTCCTTGATGTTGATCTGGACGCTGCCACACCGTAGCACCGCACCCTGCTTATCACCAAATTGCCTCAGCTTGACGAATTCCGCTCCCAGCCCATCCCTCCAGAAACGGATCATCCCGCTTAAATCGCGACAAAAAATATGTATGTGGCTGAATGTATACATAAAAGATCTCCTGTACCAGGTTTTTTCAGCATGCAATGGAAGCAATACACACAGTGCATCATATACTTAAGTGCAATATATTCCAAACAACGTAAAAATCCAAGAGGATCATTTGCGCATGAAGTGTGTTTTTTGATAAATTAAAGTATAATGAATAAGTTATAAAAAAATATCTCACGCTATTTCACTGGAAATTGCATGCCCAAACCGCCTGCCTCCCCGAAGGTGCGGGCAGAACTGCACAGGATGATTGACATGCTGCGTAAAGCGGACATAATGACAGGAAACACACATTGTTAAAAGGAAGGTTACCATGGCGAAGCCAGAAAAGTTTGTGCCGCTGTGTCTTTCAATATGCCTCCTGTGCTCCGTTGCGGGAGAAGGCAATGCTTTTCTCACAAACGGGGAAAGTGGTGAAAAGGTAAGTAAGTACATGGATAAACTACATGAGCTTTCCATAAATCCAAAAACGCAAAAAAAATTTTTAGCTCAATGTGAGCAGATGAAGCAGCGATGATGAATATGATAAATTTGTAGCCTGGATGTATTTTAGTGAATACAAAGCCAAAAATAAAGACGCGGAGAGTACAAAAGAAGCGGTAAAAAAGCTCTATGAAATAAATGAGGATGGTATCCTGGCAGCAGACTACGGACTACGCCCCTTGGCAAGAATAGGTGAAGAAAAAAAAGCCCTTTCGGAATTTAGGGCCAAATGCAAAGAACTGGCTAGTTTTTTTATAGATGCGATAAAAAAGGGAGTAGAGGCTGAAACCGGTAAAAAAATAGGCTTAGCTGACGAAATGAAGTTCAACGAGCTCTTTAGTAATTACGCAGAAGAATATGGTAAGTATGAGGTTGCCAAGGCGAGAAAAGTATCGCCTTCAAAAATCTGGAATGATTTTAATGAAAACGAGGTTGCCGCGGAAGATGAATATAAAGGTCATATCCAGGGGGTAACAGGTAAAATCAGTAAAATTACAACTTCCCCCAGGGGGTATCCTGAAATCACATTTAACATTGATCAGTTTGGGCTAAAAGCCGTTACGTTTCACTTTGCTAAAGAAGCCCGTAAAGCGATAGCAAAGCTAAAGAGGGGGAAAACAATCACCCTGGGGGGAGAATGCACGGGGTTCTTCATGGGGACTATTGTCGTTTTTGAGGATGCGTTTATTATAGATGACCAGGAGTTGGAGCAAAAATTGGACACTGCTTTTGAAAATCTGAGCCAAAAGTATCGCCGCGCTGACGCGCCCCCCAAGCAGTGAAAGCGCTTCAAATTTGGGGGCGATACTGCTCCGTTCACGCCATGACAGCTGTTGCTCTCCAATCCATCAGGGCGGAGAACTGCTCCTGATTAATGCCAAGTTGCTTTCTCCGTTTTTTAAGAATATACTTAGACAACCGCGCCAATGTTTCGTTTTCTGCTTTCGCCAACAGGTTTCTTCCTGAATTATATTGCATAATTGCAGCAGGATAAGATAAAGAAAGGGGTGCGGAGAATAAAATATAAGTACTCAAGAATACCATCTTTGCGGTAAATATTATTTTATTGGGGGATGGAAATTTAATGAAAAAATTTTTATCGGTATTAAAATGTATCTTTATATATGTCTGCATCATCTTTGCCGCTTCTGAAGCTGCATGCTATATTTATATTCGTTGGTTCAACACGAATATCCCATTGCCGACATATACATTTATCAATGCAAACAGCCGATTCTGGGTGCCTGTAAATAAACACTTTGGTGTCTGGCACGAACCGCATTCTGCATATCTTCACAATAAAGCCTGCTTTAATGTCACATACACGGCTAACAGCTTTGGCATGCGGGATAAGGAGCGTTCACTCCATTCCGCAAAGCCGCGCGCTGTGCTTCTTGGTGATTCCTTTATAGAAGGCTGGGGGAATACGCTGTCTGAACGCCTTTCCGGGCAGCTGGAAAAACGGTTGGGATGCGAAGTCTTAAATTTCGGCACCGCCGGGGGCTTTGGCACCATTCAGGAGTGGCTGCAATATAAGCACCTTGTCAAACAGTTTGAGCATGATGTCGTTCTGCTTGGCATACTTCCGCACGATGACTTCAAGGATAACAATCTTGAATATAATGAAAAGATAAATCCTGATAGCTATAAACCTTTCCTAAAGGGAAATTATCCGGATTTTAAGCTGTATTACAAAGTTAATAAAATTCCTTCACCAAAGAATCAAAATCAGATAATGCGGAGCATTGACTTCACATTGCGGGAATGGAGCTCACTTTACAGAGTGTTACGCTATCTTGGCTCATACCGTCTCAAAGATATGAAATTGGTTCCCCGCTGGCAGGCAGCCTCAAAAGCAAACCTTTGGACTATATCACAGTACTACTCATTCAATCAGAAAGATTGGATGGTGATGCGGTACACAATTGAGCAGCTGGTGTTGGAATCTCGAGGAAAGAAATTAATTGTATTTACTATTCCTGTTCCTTCAGATTTCATGCACTATACAGGGACAGAACCCCCTCTCGCCAGAAATTTGCGTGAATTAGCAACGAAGCTGAATTTTGTCTATATTGATCTGCTGCAAGAGCTCGCAGCGCGAGGGATTCCCCATGAAAAATTATTTTTTGTCTGTGATGCCCACTGGAATGCCTATGGAAATGCAAAAGCAGCGGAAATTTTGTCTCCTTACATTAAAGAGGGGCTTGCCCAAAGTTCCCGCGCGTATGCAGCATTGTCCATATTGCCTGATGCTGACCAGATAGACTTCAACTATGGCACTGGCCACCTCTTAAAGCAATGTGTGCGAAATAAATAATTTAAAAAGATAACCTGCATTAAAAATGATATTTTCATCCTTATTATTTTTATTTGTATTTCTTCCTGCGGCAGTGCTTGTTTGGCATATCTGCCGTATTTCCTTTCAAAAAAAATACAGCATATCTTTTTGGGCGCTTCTGGGGTTTTCATTAATCTACTATGGATGGTGGAATCCGCGTTATTTATATATCATTCTGATTTCCATACTGGTTAATTATGGTTTAGGACACTTGCTCGCGCGAGCTGACAAGGCAAGAAAAATGTATGTTGCGGCAGGTGTACTTTTTAACATATCTGTGCTTTTTTATTTTAAATATATGGATTTTTTTCTGACGAACATTAACCAGCTTGCTAATGCTCAACTTCCACTTCACCACATTGTTCTGCCCATCGGCATTTCTTTCTTTACATTTCAGCAAATCGCATATCTTGCTGATATTTATAACAAAAAATACATGCCGCAAGCTGGGTCGCTACTCCATTATGCACTTTTTGTATGTTTTTTTCCTCAATTAGTGGCTGGTCCAATCGTTCATCATCAGGAGATGATGCCTCAGTTTCTTGCGAGCGCGCAGCAGAAACTGCATTGGCCAGATATCGGTAACGGATTGATACTGCTCAGTATCGGGCTTGCAAAAAAAGTTATTGTGGCGGACAATCTTTCACCTGTGAGTATATATGCCTTTGATACGGCAGAAACGTTGAGCTTGTTGGAAGCATTGTTCAGCTCAGCCTGTTATACTCTCCAATTGTATTTCGATTTTTCCGGTTATTGCGACATGGCTTCTGGATGCGCCATGCTCTTTGGCACTCATTTGCCCTGGAATTTTAACTCACCGTATAAGGCTTCGACCATTCAAGATTTCTGGCATAGATGGCATATTACGTTATCTCGGTGGATGCGTGATTATCTTTACATTCCGTTAGGCGGAAACAGGCAAGGCCAGGCAAGAACCAGTATTAACATATTTCTTACGTTTTTACTTGGCGGGCTATGGCATGGGGCTGCGTGGACATTCGTCCTGTGGGGAGGTTTGCATGGTATAGCGCTGCTCATCCACAGATATTGGTCAAACAAAGAATATAAGTTACCGCCTGCAGTAAGCTGCGGGCTTACTTTCATATTCGTCAGCGCGGCATGGATTGTCTTCCGGGCCAGTGACTTCGCTTGCGTTATAAAGTTTTATGAAGCCCTTACGTGCCAGTCAGGCATATTCTTTGGAGCATCGTTTTCAGAAGGCATCAAGGCACATAGCCTGTTGAAGGGAAATGAACTTCTCTTCATGCTTCCAGCACTTCTTTTTATCGTGTTTTTTACAAAAAATTCTATGCAGTTGATACAGCATTCTGCCTCACGCCTCCTTCATTTCTGGGCTATATTTTTATTTATACTGAGCACCCTCCTTATGTGTATTCCAGATAAACCACAGGAATTTATTTACTTTCAATTTTAAAATAAACTAGGCTGACGACTTTGAACCAGGCAGCGTCTGCTGTAAAAATCCCCCCGCTTAACCAGCATGCCCGCCATTCGCGAACACCAGAGAACTTGCTGCTGCACCAGACAACCATAAAAACTACACCAGCAATTTTTGCCATCCCCGTTCAGTCAGCTGCGGAGAAACTCCCTATTGACACCGGGATAAAAGCTGTTCTACCTCTCCCCCAACGGCGGATGTTTCAAAAAGGGAATACGCCTGCGCGGCTGTCCCTTCTGCCGTGGCAACGTGACCAGCGGCATCACACTGAGCACCCCGCCCCTGGTGTTTCTGTGCGGTGCGTCATCGGACGTTACGTTCCTTTTCATTGTGTCTGCTGTCCATTTCCTTCGCCAACATCAACTTTTTGCGCAGGTGAATCATGAGCATCAGCATCAACCGACAATGGTGCAAAGGCTGCGGAGTATGCGTAGCGTTCTGCCCAAAAGGGGCCTTGCGTCTGGACGAGGAAGAAAAGGCCGCCTGGGACGCGGAAAAATGCGTCAGCTGCGGCATGTGTGAGCGATACTGCCCAGACCTCGCCATTGAATTCAAGAGCGACAAGCCGCAGGAGAAAGTGAAACCATGAACGACAACATCTGTTTCGTGCAGGGTAACGA
>Ga0208297_1000806_pt1 | contig 45574 bp, 35 predicted proteins | sample LMS_cellobiose_e_FD_187367 | JGI IMG/M metagenome (GOLD analysis project Ga0208297, IMG submission 187367) | Rumen-fistulated moose microbial communities from Alaska, USA - LMS_cellobiose_enrichment (SPAdes) (version 2) | ecosystem: Host-associated > Mammals > Digestive system > Stomach > Rumen... | reverse complement strand
CACGGTAGTTAAGGGCTCCAGCGGCGATGGTACTGTACAATTGACTATGGGAGAGTAGCACGATGCCGGGAATTTTTCTTGAGGACCTTTCAGCGATTCGCACTCGCCGAAAGGTCCTTTTTTTTCGCCCCGCGGATCCTGCGGCAGTTGCCGGGTCCGCCGGAACAGGCGGATCCGGCGGGCGCGGCCGGGAACAGTACCGGGAATTTTTTTCTTCGAAGCTGCTTTCCCCGCTTGAAAAAAACGTCTTTCCGGGGTATATTATGGAACACGGAATTTTTACTTTCAACAGAAAAGGAGTGACAAAATGTCCGCAATCGAAAAATTTGCCGAGCGCGCCCGTTCCGTGGCCCGCACCATCGTTCTTCCCGAAGGGCAGGACCCCCGGGTCGTCGCCGCCGCTGACAAGGCCATGACCGAAAAGGTCGTCCGCAACATCATCGTCCTCGGCACCGAGGCCGAGATCGCCGATGCCTGCGCCAAGGCCGGGATCACCACCCGGAAGTTCCAGTGTCTGGACTACATGGCTTCGCCCCTGCTCAAGGAATATGCCAACCAGCTCTACGAAAAGCGCAAAGCCAAGGGGCTGGAGCCGGAGAAGGCCCTCAAGATGATGTCCAGCCGCATCTATTTCGGCGCCATGATGTGCAAGAACGGTCTGGCCGACGGTCTGGTCGCGGGCAGCATCGCCTCCACCGCCGACATGCTCCGGGCGGCTTTCCACTGCATCGGCACCGCTCCCGGCATCAAGAGCGCCAGCAGCACCTTCGTGATGGATCTGGCGACCCCCACGGAATCCGGCGACGACGTCCTGCTCTTCTCGGACTGCGGCGTCATCCCCAACCCCGACGCCGCCCAGCTGGTGGACATCGCCATGGCGACCAGCAAGACCTACCGTTCGCTCCTCGGCAAGACCCCCAAGGTGGCCTTCCTTTCGTTCTCCACCAAGGGCAGCGCCGAAAACGACATGCTCATCAAGATCCGCGAGGCCGCCGCTGAGTTCGCCCGCCGGGTCGCCGAAGAAAAACTGGACATCCTCTGCGACGGCGAACTTCAGGCCGACGCCGCCATCGTGCCCTCCGTGGGCAAGTCCAAGGCTCCCGGCAGCCCCGTGGCCGGTCAGGCCAACGTGCTGATCTTCCCCGATCTGAACGCCGGAAACATCTGCTATAAGCTGGTCCAGCGTCTCGGCAAGGCTCAGGCCTACGGCCCCGTGCTCCAGGGCGTGGCCAAGCCCCTCAACGATCTTTCCCGCGGCTGCTCCGCCGACGACATCTACGGCGAGATCGTCATCACCGTCTGCCAGTCCCTCTGACCGGAGACGGCTCAACGCAAAACGACAGCTCTCCCCTTTTTTCGAGGGGAGAGCTTTTTGATGAAAGGAAAAAACAATGTTCATCGACATCCACGGTCATGCCGTACAGGAAAAGACCTGTCCCTTTCCCACGACGGGGAGACAGCTGATCTCCACCCCCGACGTCCTCATCGGGCGCTACGACCAGGTGGGCATCGAACGGGCGGTGATCCTGCCCCTGCTCACTCCGGAGAACACCCACATCATGCAGTCCAACGAGGAAGTTCTGCGCATGGTGGAAAATTTCCCCGGCCGCTTCATTCCCTTCTGCAATCTGGATCCCCGTGCCTGCTACAACAGCAGCTTCGCTCCCCTGAGCAAGGTGCTGGCCTACTACCGGGATAAGGGCTGCCGGGGCGTGGGCGAAGTCACCGCCAATCTCCCCATACTCGACCCCCGTGTGCAGAATCTTTTCGCCGCCGCCGAGGAGAACGGTCTGGTCCTGACCTTCCATCTGGCCCCCTTCGTGGGCGGCCTCTACGGACTGGCGGACGACGGCGGGCTTCCGGGACTGGAACTTTCCCTCAAACGCTTCCCGAAGCTGAAGTTCTTCGGACACTCCCAGACCTTCTGGGCGGAAATGGGACCCAACACCGCCATGCAGGACCGCATGGGCTATCCCAAAGGCAGGATCGACCCCGAAGGCCGCATCCCCAAACTCATGCGCGAACATGAAAACCTCTACGGCGACCTTTCCGCCGGTTCGGGCTGCAACGCGCTGACCCGGGATCCCGAGTACGCAGTGAAGTTCCTGAACGAGTTTCAGGACCGGCTCCTTTTCGGCACCGACATCTGCTGCCCGGATCACCTCGACACTCCCCTGGTGGACTTCCTCCTCGATATGCGCAAAAAAGGCGCCATCAGCGAGACCGTCTTTCAGAAGATCGCCCGCGAAAACGCCATCCGCATCCTCGGATTGTAAAAAGCGGGCAAGGGCGCCGGGGCGGAGGGGAAGCCCTTTTGAGGAAAGGTCTTTCCCCTCCGCCCCAGACCCCACCTCCCTTTTCCAAACCTTTTCGGGTTTCTTTGTTTTACCGCCAGTCTCAGACGCGCAGCCCCCCTCGGATGGCAAATTTGAGAAAAAATGGTGTTTTTTTCCGATTTCCATTTGCATATCTTCTGATGAATACTATATTATTTGCAGAGCATTTGAATTTCATGCGAAGAGGAATCGTATGCCGAACGTAAATCTTGCAAAGGCTAAGAACGCCAAGAACGACGAGTTTTATACGCAGTACGCGGATATTCAGGCGGAAATCAACGCCTATATCGAGTACGATCCCGACGTTTTTCGGGGCAAGACGATCCTGCTCCCCTGTGACGATCCCGAATGGAGCAACTTCACCAAGTTCTTCGCTCAGAACTTCGAAAACTTCGGGCTGAAAAAGCTCATCAGCACCAGTTACGCCATCGAAAGCAAGCGCATCAGGGAGTGGGAGCCTACTCTCTTCGAAACGACCAATCCCAACTTCGATGCGGATAAAAGCAAGACCAACGGGAAGATATTCGTCCTTGAAAGGGACGTCAACGGGAGCGGCAAAATCGACATCGACGACTTGGAATGGCAGTATCTTGAGGGCGACGGCGATTTCCGCAGCGATGAGGTGAGGCGCCTGCGCGACGAGGCGGACATCGTCATCACCAATCCTCCCTTTTCTCTCTTCCGGGAATTTCTGGCGTGGCTTGTCGAAGGCGGGAAAAAGTTTTCCATCATCGGCAACATGAATGCCATTACTTACAAGGAAGTTTTTCCCCTGATAAAGGAGAACCGAATCTGGCTGGGAGCGACCGGCAACGGCAGCGATATGGTTTTCGGTGTTCCAAAAGGGGCGGTAGTCAAGGAACAGGATAGACTGAAAGCAGCCCGTTTGGGGTATGTCGGCGATTATACGCGACTGGGTAATTCGTGTTGGTATTCCAATATCGAACATGGACGCCGCCATCGCCCTCTTAACTTGATGAGCCAAGCCGACAATCTCAAGTTCAACAGGAAGAAACTGCCCAACGGATATGTCCGCTATGACAATTATGATGCGATAGAAATTCCATCCACAGAGGTCATTCCGAGTGACTACCCGGGGGTGATGGGTGTTCCCATTTCGTTTTTGGACAAATATTGTCCGGAGCAATTTGAAATCCTCGGATCTGCCGACAATGTTGGATGGCTGGCTACCATCGGCGTAAAACCGATGGGAGAGCGTACAATAAGCCAACTGCGGGCGCAGGGAAACAAGGCCCATGTCACAGCCAACATGACAAGTTTGTATTACGTGGATGGGTCTGGTGTCAATTTGCCGTTCAAACGGATTTTGATCCGCAAAAAACAGGTCGAACAATGAAAACCAATCTCAGAACCGACATCACTGTGGCGCAAATCTGCGAAGGCTTCGTTTACAACGAACTGGAGGGGAAGGGGCTCTTCGGCCTTGCCGGGAAACTCACCATTCAGCCGGAATACCAGCGGAATTACATCTACGCCAAGGAAAACCGGGAAGTCGCGGTGATCGAGTCCATCCTCAAAGGGTATCCGCTGGGGTTGATCTACTTCAACACCGTTACTGCGAACGGCGAAAAGCGTTTCGAGGTCCTGGACGGCCAGCAGCGGATCACCAGCATCGGGCGCTTCCTGACCGGGAAGTTCGCCATTCAGGATTCCAACGGGATGCAGCAGTATTTTTCCGGTCTGGCGGAGCATCTGCGGGAAAAGATTTTGAACACGGTCCTCCTGATCTACGAGTGCGAGGGGGAGGAAGCCGAGATCAAGGAGTGGTTCAAGACCATCAACATAGCGGGGATCCCCCTGAATCAGCAGGAAATCTACAACGCGGTCTACTGCGGGGAATTCGTGACCCGGGCCAAGGAGGAATTCAGCAATTCCCAGAACGCCAACGTGCAGAAATGGCGGGCCTATGTCAAGGGCGACGTCTACCGGCAGGCCTTTCTTGCGGCCGCATTGCAGTGGATCAGCAGCGCAAAAGGGACGGACGTGGAAAGCTACATGAGCTCCCACCGGCACGACAAGGACATCAACGAACTCCGCGTGTACTTTTGCAGCGTCATAGACTGGATCAACAGCGTTTTCACCGATGTCGAAAGCGAAATGTGCGGCCTCGAGTGGAACCGTCTTTACGAAACATATCACACCACCGCCTACGATCCGCAGGAAATCCACCGGAAAGTCCAGGAACTTTACGCCGACCCCTACGTCAAGAACAGAAGGGGGATCTTCGAATACGTCTTGGGCGGGTGCATCGACACGAAACTTCTGGATGTCCGGGTCTTCGACGAGGCCACGAAGAAAGCCGTCTACAAGCAACAGACCGCCGCGGCCCGCGAGGCGGGCAAGTCGAATTGTCCACTGTGCTGCCTCGGCCACGACGGAAACAGCAAGAAACTCTGGGATCTGAAAGACATGGACGCCGACCACGTCACCGCCTGGAGCAAGGGCGGCGCCACCGACATTTCCAACTGTCAGATGCTCTGCAAGTCCCACAACCGGGCCAAAGGCAACCGATAATTTTTCCAGTCTTCTGACTGAGCGATGTTGAAAACGTTGCGGTTTATTTCGTACTTTATACAGTTTGAATTTTAATCTTGAGAGGAAAATGCAGATGACAGATAGTGTGTGTTGCCCCCTGTGTGAAGAGCCTTTAGCACGGTTTTGCTGTTGTAATGGAGGGGGGGGTAACCTTTACTTTCTGGGGGAGTGCCGTAAGCATGGAGCATGGGGCTTTACTCTGTTTGTACAACAAATACTAACTTCATCAAAACAAGAACATCGTGAAATTCGATACAAAACTGGACAACTTTTGATTGAAAAAACACTTCGTAATAAATTCAATCAATCTAAGGACGAACACTTTATTCCCGGTAAAATGATTACAGAATCTTTGCTAAACGCAGTAATCCTTTTAGGTGATGAAGAATCAGAGATTCCTCAATGTACATCTTTGCAAATCAAGTTAGGTGAATTTTTAAGAAAGTATCCGACAAATAACATGTTAGATATTTTAACGCGTTCTCTTTGTAACATAGCACGGCATATTTCATTACCAGACAACTATGCAAACGACTTTATCAGACACGGCTCAACTCTTCATAATAGTCTGATTTTCTCGCTAAAGGATTCTCATGAAACTAACGTGATAAAAAATTTGGTCGAAGCTGGTTGGATAACATCGAAAGAAAATGCCAATGGGGATGAGCGGATCACCTTGACTTTTGAGGGGTGGAAAAAATTCGGGGAATTGGAAGAGGCACGAGAAGAATCCAATACTGCTTTTGTGGCAATGTGGTTTAGTAAGGCGACAGCAAAATTTCGGGATGTCGCGAAAAAAGCAATCACAGAAGCTGGTTATGATGAACCAATAATCATTGACGCGTATGAGCATAACAATTACATCATGGACGAAGTTATTGATCAAATCAGGCATGCAAAGTTCATAATAGCTGATTTTACTTGTGTCCCAGAAACAGTTGCAGATGGCAAAATCACTGGCGGTGTTAGAGGCGGTGTGTATTTTGAAGCGGGGTTTGCAAAAGGACTTGGGAAAGAAGTTATCGTAACCTGCAAAGATGATGAGGAAGCCAAAAAACGCCGCCATTTTGATATTGAACAAATAAATACCCTTTTCTGGCAAGAAAACTCCGGGAAATTGATTGATAGCCAGGGCAATGATTTTCAAAAACGTTTGGCAGATCGAATCAAGGCAACTGTCGGCCGAGGTAAAAACAAAAAGCGAACGTAAAAAGGTTTGGAAAAGGGAGGTGGGGTTCGGGGCGGAGGGAAAGACCTTTCCTCAAAAGGGCTTCTCCTCCGCCCCGACTCCTTCAACCTTCTTTTTCGAGGCGTCTGACCCAGATGTTTTCGGCGGCGGAAACGGGAAGCTCCAGCGCCTTGCCTTCCGCAGTAATCTTGAGGGTGGAGCGGTCGAGGGAGATTCCCGTCAGGACGACGGAGTCACCCTCTTTCAGGGGAATTTCGCCCGAAGGGGTGAAATTGCGGCTGAAGCGCTCGATGACGGCGGTTTCGTCGGGGGCGAGATCGCTCAGGACACAGCATTCCCGGAAATCTTCCCGCGTGAGGTTGCTCATGGCTTCGGTGAGGTAGACTTGAAGACTCCGGGCGTCGGAGCGTTTGGTGATGGCGTCGGAAAAAATGACGAAACGCTCGATGGTGTCGGAATCCACCACATGCTCCAGATGGCAGGCGGTGTCGGCGGCCTTTTCGGGGGAAAGCCCGAGGATCTCGGTGAAAAAGCGTTTCAAGACACGGTGGCGGGTGACGATCTCCCACGCCACCTCTTCGCCCGCCGGGGTGAGCTCGACCGGGTAATGGACGTTGTAAATGATATAGCCCATATCCACCAGCTGGCGGAGCGCTTCGGTCACGGAGGGCATCTTGACGCCCAGCCGCTCGGCGATCTCCTTCGAATGGGCGTGGCCTTCGTGATGCGACAGTTCGGCGATCGCTTCGAGGTAATCTTCAAGGCTTGCGGAAAGTTTCCTCGCCATGGGTTTCTCCGTTGAAAAGTGAACGATAAGAACAACATCAGGCAATATACCACACAAAGGCGAAAAAGTCAAGTTTTTTTCGGCATCCCGGACAGAATTTTTGCCAAAATTTCCCCTACGGGGAAAATCAGACGGCGGAAAAGATCAGATCGGGCTTTCTTTCGGGCGGGGCTTCGGCCGCGAGGCGGGGCGTGGTGATCCCCGTGAGCACCAGGCAGGAGCGCAACCCGTTGGCGTTGGCCCCCTGGATGTCCGAGTAAAGGGAATCGCCGACCATGGCGATGCGTTCCGGGGGGACCGGACGGCCCAGACGGGCTGTCAGTTCCGCTTCGACGCCTTCGTAGATGAGTGGATAGGGCTTGCCGATGTAGCAGGGCGTCACCGTAATCCCCGCCTCGGCGAGGAGCGTGCAGATGAATCTGGCCTGCGCTCCGCTGCCGATGCCCATGGCGTCGCTGTCGGAGCAGGGCCAGTAGCTGTCGGGGTTGACCACGATCATGGGCAGTTCGGGACGGCGCAGGTAACTGTTGAAGACCGCCTCCAGCTGCCGCTGCCAGTCGTAATCCCCCTCGCCGAAAATGATTCCGGCACAGCGGGGGAGTTCCGCCGGATCCTCGGTCGTCCGGAGCCCGGCCAGCTCCGCGTAACTGGGATCCCCCAGTTTTCCGCACTGGAAGAGGAGCTCACCTTGGTAATTTGTCCGGGCGGCCCAGAGTTTCAGCACGTCGCCGCAGGAAAAGATGTGTTCTTCGCCCACGGGCAACCCGCACTCATGGAGCAGCGCGGCCTTTTCGCGGTGGGAGTTGCAGCTGTCGTTAGTGAGGAGCAGGTGGGGGAAGGCGAGTTCGGAAAGGTGTTCCAGCAGCTCCCGCGCTCCGGGGAGGGGACGCCCCCCGGAGGAAAGGGTCCCGTCGATGTCGAAAAGAAGCAGGTCGAATTCATCTTTTCCCTGCCTGAGAAAGTACTGTGTGAATGTTTCCGGCATTGTCGTATCGCCCCTCCTGTGTCGTTTACATAATGTAGACGCTCTTTTCCGGGAATCAAGTCCCCGGAAAGGCTTTTTCCTGATTTTTTCTTCAGGAACGGAAAATCCGCCCCGCATCGCGGGAGAGAAAAAAGTTGGAAGCTCCTAATTATCGGAGGAAAGGGGGATTTCCCCGGCCAAAAAGAGTTTTTTTCATAAAATCGGTCGATTTTTCCTTGCAAAATCGCTTGTGGAGGGTTATATTAAGCACATGATATGTTAGGAGAGACTAATAAAATAAAAAGAAAGGACTTCTCTCATGCCGAAAGAGACGAAACGCGGTGCTGAAGAAAACGGCCGGGAAATGACTTTGGCGGAACTGCCTGTGGGGCGTTCCGCCACCATCGTCAAGGTCATGCCCAAGGCCCGCGGACAGAAAAAATTTGCCGATGTGGGACTGGTGGCGGGGGCGGAACTGCTGATGGAAGCTCACGCGCCCATGGGCGGTCTGCTCAGGATCCGGATCATGGGCACCAGCATGGCGCTCCACCGCGACGATGCCGCGCATTTCATCATTTCCGAGGGAGAAATGCGATGAAACAGCGATTCCGTGTGGCTCTGGCGGGCAACCCCAACTGCGGCAAGACCTGCATCTTCAACGCCCTCACCGGCGCCCGTCAGCATGTGGGAAACTATCCCGGCGTGACGGTGGAAAGCAAATCCGGCTCCTTCACCCTCAACGGGCTTGAGATCGAACTCATCGACCTGCCCGGCGTCTACTCCCTTTCCTCCAGCTCGCCCGAGGAGCGGGTGGTCTTCGACGAACTCACCGCTCCGGGCATCGACCTCATCATCAACGTGGTGGACTCCACCATCCCCCGGCGGAGTCTCTACCTCACCACCCAGCTGGCGGAGCTCCATATCCCCATGCTGCTCGCCTTCAACATGAGCGACGACGCCCGGCGCAAGGGCATGAAGTACGACATCCCCAAGCTGGAGACCTACTTCGGCTCTCCCATCGTCCAGACGGTGGGCAGCCAGAGTTCCGGGGTGAAGCCCCTTCTGGACCGGCTGGAAAAGACCCTCGAGGAGCTCGAGGACCACGGCGTCCCCATGCTCTCGTACGGCGCGGACATCGACGACGCCATCAACGCCGTTGCCGGGAAAATCGACGCGCTCCACGTGGAGCGGTACAAGCACGTGCCTGCCCGCTTTTTCGCCATCAAGCTCCTCGAACACGACCGGGCGGCCATGGAGATCCCCGAGTTCAAAAGCGTCTTCGACGAGGTGGAAAAACAGATCAAACACCTCTGGGATGTCCACGCCATCAACGCCGACACCTTCATGGCCGACCGGCGCTACGCCATGCTGGCGGGGGCCTGCCGTGACGCCATCTCCATGACCCAGGAGCGGCGGCGGGAGATCTCGGACAAGATCGACCTCGTCATGACCAACCGCTTTCTTGGACTGCCCATCTTTCTCGCCATCATGTTCGTCACCTTCTGGGTGACCTTCGTCTGCGCGGAGCCCATCATGGAAGGGATCGAGAGTTCCTTCGATTGGCTGGCGGAGACCGTCGGCAGCGTCTGGAGCGAGGAGACGGCACCTTTCCTGCGGTCGCTGCTCATCGACGGCGTCATCAAGGGCGTGGGGGGCGTGATCGTCTTTCTGCCCAACATCCTCTTCCTCTTCTTCTTCATCGCCATTCTGGAGGATTCCGGGTACATGGCCCGGGCCGCCTTCATCATGGACGGCATCATGCGAACCTTCGGACTTCAGGGCCGCTCCTTCGTGCCTCTCGTGCTGGGCTTCGGCTGCACCGTGCCCGCCATCATGGCCACGCGGACCATCGAGTCCGACCGGGACAGGACCGTGACCATCATGGTCCTGCCCTTCATGAGCTGCAGTGCGCGTCTGCCCATTTACGCGTTGATCATTCCGGCCTTCTTCCCCAAATACGAGGCGCTGACCATGTTCCTGATCTACCTCATCGGCATCGTCGTCGCCCTGGGGGCCGCCCGGCTGATGAAATCCACCCTCTTCAAGGGGGAAGGGGAGGTCTATCTGATGGAACTGCCGCCCTACCGCATGCCCACGGCCAAGAGTCTGCTGCTCCACATGTGGGACCGGAGCAAGATGTATCTCCACAAGGCGGGGACCATCATTCTGGGGGCTTCCATCGTCCTGTGGATCTGCAACACCTTCCCTGAAAAGAAGAGCGGTTTCACCCGGGATTACGATGCCGAGATCGCCAGGGCGGAAAAGATGCGGACTCTCACTCCCGCCGCGGCCGCCGAGGCGGCGAGGCTGCCCGGGCTCGACAGGGAGCAGTCCGCGGAGATCATACGGGAAGCGAAGGTGAATTCAGCCATGATCGAGGCGGTCGATGCCCGGAAGGACAGCCTCACGCCCGCGCAGAGGATCTTTGTGGAAAAACTCCGGGCCGGGAACGAGACGCTGTCTTCGCTCAAGAACGCCAAACAGGCGGAGATGATGGAGTACACCGTTTCCGGTCGGGTCGGCCACTTCATGGAGCCCGTCATGCGCCTGATCGGTTTCGACTGGCGGCTTTCAACCGCCTTTGTGGGGGCGCTGGCCGCCAAGGAGGTCTTCGTTTCCCAGATGGGCATTCTCTACTCTCAGGGCGAGACCGACGAGGATTCGGATTCGCTCCGGAGCGTTCTGGCGAAAGAATACACGCCCCTTCAGGCTTTCTGCATCATGCTCTTCGGTCTGCTGACCATTCCCTGCATGGCGACGCTGGCCATCGTCAAGCGTGAGCTGAACTCCTGGAAGATGGCCGTCGCCGAGGGCTGTCTCATGCTGCTTTTCGCATGGTGCGCCGCCTTCATCGTCTTCCAGCTGGGGACGCTCCTCAACATCGGGACGAAGTTCCTTTCCTGACGCCGGGAGCGTCTTTTACTCGGTAACGGAGACGATCTCGCCGTCTCTGAGGGCGGACTTGTCGGCGGCGACGCCCATGGCCATGTAGTGCGAGGCGATGCCGATGTCCACGGCGGGCTTCCGGTCTTCCGCCACGCTGGTGCAGAATTCGTGGACCAGATAGGGGTGGGAGCCGCCGTGGCCCGTGGGAACGAAGTCCCCGTCCTGTCTTTTCGCCCGTTCTTCCGGCGGGAGCTGATTCAGCATCACCTGACGGAAGGCTTCTGTCACTTCGGGGGGCAGGGGGGTGAACATCTCCTTCGACGTAAGTTCCCTGCGTTCGAAGGGACGGACGGCGGGGCGGCCCTCGCCGCGGCGGTTTTCTTCCCACACGTCCCGTGAGAAGCTGCCCGCGCTGCCTACGATGCGGAATATTTCCGCTTCCCTGCGGTCGAGGGCGCTGAGGCCGCACTCCCGGAATTCGCAGATTCGCAGCGAAGCGCCGTTGGCCAGCTGGAACAAGGCGGTGATGTCCGAAAAGTCGTTGTTTTCGAAGAAGGGGTCGTTGTCCCGGTTCCGGTAGCCGTAGGCGGAAACCTTCACTGCACGGGTGTTCATCACCGCCAGAGGGCCCGAAACGGAGTGGGTGGGGTAGAACATGGGACTGTTTTTCACTCCCCGTTTCCGGTAGGGTTCCATGAGGACGGCGAACTGTTCGCCCACGATCCCCGTGGTGCGCGACTGCTTCACCATGCGCAGGGAGCAGGGGGAGTCCAGGTCGTGGGTGTATTCGCCTTCGGCGTAGATGAAGTGGCCGAAGCGGCCTTCCGCGGCCATCCTGCGGCAGAACATGGTCTGGGGGCGGTAGACGGTGGTCTCGCCCAGCATGTAGTGCCGCCCGGTACGCTTCACCGCCTCACGGAGCTTGCCGCACCAGTCGAGGATCTCCTCGCCGTCGGGGAGCGAAATGACCGGGACCGCGCTGTAGACCGATTTGCCGCTTTCGAGGACTTGCAGGCACTGGGGCGCGTGGAGCCAGGGCTGGGTGATGATGGCGATGGCGTCGAAGTCCGCCTTGCAGATGTCGTCCAGCGAAAGGAAAAGATCCTTTTTCGAAAGTTTGTCCTGCATGAAGGGATCGTCGGCGAACTTTTCCAGCTTGGTTTTCTCGCAGTCGCAGAGACCGATGCGGCTCACCGCCGGATGGGCCTTGAAAAGTTTGGCGAAGGCGGAGCCGAAAGACCCCAGACCGACCAGTCCGATGGAAATACCCATTTTTAACTCCTTTGCTTGGTATTTTGATCCGGATTCCCGTTGTTATTTTATCTCGACGAACCGCCAGTTCATCAGGTGCGACCACTCCCGGAGGTGTTCGACCGATCCTCCGTAACAGCAGGTCAGGTGGTGCGTCCCGCCGTAACGGCTGTACGCTTCGAGGAACGAACCGATGTTGCCCGCAAGGGGTCTGAACCAACCCGCATTGGCCTTGGGATTGCTCAGCTGCTCCGGGACTTCGTATTCGACCTCCGCTACGATGAGGATGAAGTCGCCGTCGGGGCCCGGCGCGAGGTCGGCGAGGAGCGCTTCGCCCGCCTTGAAACACCCCGTGGCCAGCACGGGGTTCCCGGTGTCGCTGAAGATGTATTTCCGCTCGTGGAGGAGGGGCTTTTCGGCGCAGATCGAAAGATTGATCTCCCCCATGTGGCTCGTGTAGATCCGGTCGTTTTTCCAGTCCGGGCAGAACATTTCGGTGAAGGAGCTTTCCGGGAAGAGCTCCAGCAGGCTCCGGGTGGCCGCCGCCGTGAGCACGTCGCCCTCTCCCGCGTAGCCGATGCCGCGGGCCATGGCCTTGGAACATTCGAGGAAGGGCACCGTCTGCCACCCGCCCGCCCGGTCGATGCCGGAAAAGGTGATGGTGAAGGCGTCCAGCTTTTCCTTTTCCAGCCAGTGGCGGATCTTCAATGAGGCGCCCATGGTACGGCGGTAACTTTCTTCCGTCACGCTTTCGTCCCAGCGGAACTTTTCCCGGTCGAGCCGCATTTCGGCGTCGATCTCCTCTTCGGCGGGCTCCGCCTGGGGCGTGTACCCAACGACCTTCATGCCGAAGGTCCCGTCGGGGACCCGGAAATCCCCCATCCCCGCGAAATCGCCACCTGCCTTGCCCACGCGGATGTGGGTCATGCGGTAAGCCATCAGCGCACTGCGGAGCTGTTGAGCCACACGGTCGAGAAAACGGGGCTCTCCGTGATGTCCGGCGGAAATGAGGAAGGGCTTCCTGTGCCTCAGGAGCAGATTGCAGAGGTCCTGGACCCCGTGGATCCCGTGGTTCGCCATGGTCAACTCGGGGGTGAAGGCGAAGTCCGGCGTGGTGTCGACGACCACGACGGGGAGGGAGCTTGCCGCGAGGGCTTCGACGGACTCCAGCGAGGGGGAGTAGGCCAGATGGAGCGTGGCGACGGCCTGACAGGAGCTTTCCTCGAAGAGCTTTATCGCATCGGCGAACTCCTGTTTCAGGCGGCAGGCGGGGCTTGTTGCCACTTCGAATCCCCGTGCGGTCAGTTTGCTTGCGATGACTTCGATGAAGGTGCGGGCCTTGGCCGCGGCTTCCTGACAGAAATTGTCGTAGAGGGCGAGATAGCAGGGGAGAAGTCCGATTTTCATTGCGCTCTTATTCCCGTGAAAAGTTGGTGTGCATTGGTGAAAAGGACCTTTTCCAGATCCCCTTCCGGGATCCCCGCGAGAAGCCCCCGGAGCTGTTCGTAGAAGAAGAAGGTGAACTCCACCGCCCCTTCCGTGTCGATGATGGAGGTGCCGATGGCGTAGTTTTCGCCCATCAGATAGGCGCACTGGTCGTTGATCTCCACCGATTTCCCCCGGAGCAGGGCGATGGGGGTGTCGGTGCCGAAGAGGATCCGTTCCGCGGGGAAGCGGTCGCAGAGGTATTTCAATATCTCCGCGCTGTTGACCATGGCGGTGTCGAAAAAGGCGTTGGGGTACTGGACGAACTCTTCGAGGTTGCTTTCCCGGAGGTTCCGCATGAAGTACGCCCGGCCGATGTGGGCGAAGATGAACTTGATATGGGGATACTTTTCGCAGAGTTCCCGCATCTGGCGCTGGTTGAGGGGATCGGCGAAGCGGCCCGCCCGCGGGATGTGGAGCGTCACCGCGAGGGCTTTTTCATCGAGATAGGCCAGCTGTTCCGGGGTGAGCATGTCGAAGATCTCCACCTCGCCGTTTTTTTTGCCGTAAAGTTCTGCGGCGTAGTTGAGATAGGGTTTGACGCCCACGGCGCGAGCGGACTCGATCCGCTGTTTCACCTTTTCCACCGGGTCCGCGGGGGAAACGAGGGCCATGACGAATTCACGGGGACCTTTCACCTCCGGCATCCGGTCCCGGTCGATCTCCCGTCTCGGCGTGGAAAAGCAGTTGAGCCACACCTCCTGCTCGGGGAGCAGTTCCTTCATCGCCTCCCGCCAGAGGGGAAGAGGAAAAGCGCCTCCAAACTTGTGGTAGCAGGTCCGGGGCGGGAAGGTGAAGCCCGGCGGGAAGAAATCCCGGTCGAAGACGTGGACATGGGCGTCGAAGATCCTTGCGGGCAGACGGGGCGCCAGCTCTTCGCGGTAGATGCGCCGGTCTCTTTCGTTCAGCAATTTCATTTTATGACGGCTCCTGCGATCATGGCGGCGCCGACGGCGCCGGTGTAACTGTGGTAAGGGGAAACTTCGATGTCGGCGTCGAGCTGTTCCCGGAGAAACTTGAGCCAGCCCGCCCCCTCCGAAGGGCCGCCGCAGACCACCAGCCGGTCCACCTTGGGATGCCGGTCGAAGCGTTCCTTGAAGCGGCCGATGACTTCGAGCATCAGTTCTCTTGCCGGGCCGTCCCCCGCCAAAGCCTCTTCGTTGAAGCGTTCGTAGCGGCCCGGCGTGTTCCCGTAACGGCCGCAGATGAATTCCTCGGTCTTCACCCCTGCTTTGGCGATGGAGAACATGGCCCCCCAGCAGCCGCCGGAAGCGGAGCGGAAGGCGTCGCAAAGTTCGTTTTCGGGCACGTCGTCCCTCGCGGCGCAGGGGTAGAATCCCACCCAGCTGGTGCCGCAGCTGAGGAGCATGCTCCCCGGTTCCAGGATCCCCGCCGCCCGTGCCGCCGCCGGGTGGTCGAAGCTCCCGAGGCGGATCTTCGTGTTTCCCGTGAGGTTCCCGCGATGGAATTCCCGTTTCAAATTTCCCGCGACGCTCCCCACGGGGAGGATCCGGGGCAGCTGCGAGGGGGCGAGGCCGTAGTATCCGAGGTAGGGCGCATATGTGTTTGCGGCCTGATCCCAGAGGTAGAAGGCCGCGGCGTTGGAGCTGTCCAGCAGGTGTTCTCCGCAGAGCCGCCAAACGAGGCAGTCGTTGTTCATGGCGACGACGGAAGTTTTCAGAAGCTCAGGCGATGTGCGGCGGAAATACTCCAGGTGCATCAAAGGGAAGGTCCTGATGGCGGGCCAGCCCGTGGTTTTGCGCACCTGCCACCCTTCGGGCGGCAGCCAGTCTTCGAGGCGTTTGTCCAGCCAGCTGATGACGGGGGTGCGGGGCGTGCCGTCGGGAGCGCACAGGAGCGTGTTGCCCGAGGCGGCGGCGAAGGAGATGCCGGTGATCTCCTCTTCGGCGGCCTCCGCGAGGGTGCGGATGATGTCGAGCACGAGTTCCGTATAGGCGGCGGGGTCCAGTTCCACCCGGCCGGGGGCGGGATGATCGAAAGTCACCCGGCGGCTGATCGACTTCAGGACGCCTTGCCGCACACTCCAGCAGACGCCCTTGACGGCGCCCGTGCCCAGATCGAGACCGATGGAGGTCATGCTCTTTCTCCTTCCATCCGCGTCAGGACCGACTCCATGGCGTCGGCGACGAAGTCCAGCAGTTTTTCCGAAGCGATCAGGGGCAGTTTCGTCAGCGCGGCGGGGGGACAGTCGGCCTTGTAGGTCTGGGCGCTCACGTCGATATGGTGCTCCCTGTTGAGTTTTTCGCAGAAACGGGCGGCCCGCCCGGCGTCGCGGAAGAGGAGCGTTCCGAGCAGCCCGTCCCCTTCGGCCTTCTCCACGAGGTCCGGGTGGTGCGCCGCGAGGAGCTGCAATTTCTTCTGCCAGAGTTCGCCCATGGCGCGGGTGTGTTCCCGGTTGTGTTCCGCGAAGCGGAGCGTCAGCAGACAGCCGAGGCTCGCCAGCTCCTCCTGCCCGTTGGTGACGAGAGCTCCGAACTGGTCGAGATCGTCCATCGCCGCCGTGGTCAGGATCTTGGAGGCGGGGTAGAGCCCTCCCGGCACTCCCTTGCCGACGGAAACGAGATCCGGGCGGCAGCCGTACTTCCGGAAGAGGAAGATCTCATCGGACCACACGCCGGTCTGGATCTCGTCCACGAAGACGGGGATGTCGCGTTCGGCGCAGAGCTTGTGGCAGAAACTCACGTAATCGTCGTCCAGACGGAGCCCGCCGTAGTTCATCAGCACGAGTTCGTGGAGGAATCCCGCGATCTTGAACTTCCCCGTGTCGTATCGTTCCACGGCACGGGCGAAGGAGCCCTTGTCGTTGATGGCGACGGCGACGCATTTGCAGGCTCCGGCCTGTTCGAGGAGTTCGCAGAATCCGGGCCACATGCCCCGGAGCAGCTGAGTCATCACCGTCGTCCCGTGGTAGTTGGCCTCCTTCCCCTGCCGGTGGTCCGCCATGACCGGGAACACGGGCGTTTTCCCCGCGTAGGGAGGGGCGGGAGAGTGGGCATGGAGCCGGTAGAACCGGGCCAGCATCATCTTGAAGGCCGCTTCGCAGGCGAGGCTCCCCGTTTCCAGATTGATGACCCGGTTGAGCACGTGGGGCTCGGTGCTGCGGATGACCGCCCCGAGGGCTTCTTCGTCGCCGGGGGCGAGGCCGTTGGCGATGCGGATCAGTTCCCGCTCCAGGAGCCGCGTGATGTGGCCGCGGGTGTTGTTGTGGGTGATGTTGGTGATGCCGACGGCCGCGGCGTTGGCGACCAGCTTCGCCCCAGGAAAGTTGTGCCCGCAGCTGGCCTGATAGTGTTCGCTCTTGCCGATGACGGCAAGTTTCCCGTCCTCCCCGACCCGGAAAAAGCCCAGTCCCGTCAGGGGGGCGTTTTCCCGGTGGAACGCGGCGTCGAAGGCAGCCGTCCCCGCGCCGGGAGAGCTCGATTTCAACGGCTCGGAAAAGGTTTTGCCAGTCATGGGGAGCAATGAATCGAGTCTTGCCGCGAAATGTTCCGGGAAGAATCCGACTTTTTCGTCCGCGATCTCCCGCAGTTCCGCGAAACTCCTGCCCGTCAGACGGGCGGAGGCACGGCAAACCTTGTCTATGTATCCCTCTCCGGCGAGATCCGTCAGGGAAAGTTCGAGATTGCTTATCATGATCTCTCCTGCTGTGATATATCTTTTTGCGGGGAGGGGACGAGAACGATCCCGGCTCCCGCCCGGCGCAGTCGTTCGATGATCGTCCCGGCTTCGGGGGTGTTCGTTATCAAAGTGACGTTTTCCGCCAGAAGCGTCCCGTAGGAGACGAAGGACTTTTTGCCCAGCTTGGAACTGTCGGCGAGGATGAACGCCTCGTCGCTGTGCTCCAGCACCGTCGCCGCCAGTTCCGCCGTCTCCTCGTCGGAAGAGCTCAGGATCCCCTCGGGAGAAATGGCGTCGGTCCCCAGAAAACTTTTGGTGAAGTTGCACCTCCGGAGATTTTCCAGCGTCACGCTCCCGCAGAGGTCCATCCGCGACAGGCGCATGGTGCCTCCCGTGAGGCCCACGGGGCAGAAAGCCGTCAGTTCCGCCCCGAAGGCGAGGGAGTTGGTGACGATGCGCAAGTCGCTGCATTCGGCGTTGCCCAGCCGCTCCGCCAGGGCGTTGCCGCATTCGAGAACGGTGGTCCCGGAATCGAAAAAAAGGCGGTCATGACTGCAGATCAGCTTCGCCGCCGCCGCGCCGATGAGGTGCTTTTCGGCCGCGAAGGAGGAAAACGCCTCGTCGAACCGGTATCCGGGATTGCCCTTGTCGACGATGAGCCGGATCCCGCCGTGGTAGCGGAACACCTGACCGGAACGCTCCAGATCGGCGAAGTAGCGCCGGACGGAAGCTTCGGAAAGACGCAGGGATCTCATCACGGTCCCCACGCTCAGGGAACCGTGACAGCGGAGCATCCGCAGGATCTTTTCCTGATTTTTCTCTCTGATCCCCACAATTTCCGTCCTTTCGTCGATATTGCCATAAGATAACCTCCGGGCACGGAGAAATCAAGCGCTTCTTCCATTTTTTACGGAATTTGAGCGTTTCGGTCAAAATGCGGACACTCCGGAAAACGGAACGTCGTTTTTTCGGGAGGATTTCCGGAAGAAAGATTTGCAATTGCCTTCACGTGATGGTACATTATGTGAACGACAGTCATCACCGGATCACACAAGGAGTTCGAGGAATCATGCCTGACATCATGACGTTTGAAGAGATCTTTTCCCGTCTGGAAAGCAGGAAACGGGAGCCCGATTTTCCGCCCGCGGGCCTGCGGGAGTTCTGGGAAAAGATCCCCGGCGAAACGAAAAAGAACTTCATCGCCGAGGCGGAAAAGGCGGCGCGGGAGCCCGTCCCCTTTCTCAGCGCTTTGGACTACATGAAATTCACCCGCACGGGCAACCGCATCGACTACGAGACCCCCTATTTCAGGCGGCGCAGGCTTCTGGCCCTTCTGGCGCTGGGGGAGGCGGCGGAGTACGAGGGCCGTTTCCTCGATCCCCTCGCGGAGATGGTCTGGCAGATTTTGGCGGAGCCCGTCTGGTGCCTGCCCGCCCACCAGCATCTGGGGGAGGAGCTTCTTCCCGGTCCGGAAGAGTGGGTGGTGGACCTCTTCGCCGCCCAGACGGCAAAAGTGCTGGCCGACCTGCTCCGGCTGTTGGGGCCGGAGCTGGAAAAAACGTACGCTCCCCTCGTCGCCCGGATCCGTTACGAGATCTGTCACCGGGCGCTGGAGCCCGCGGAAAAGCTCACCGACGAGACCTGCTGGTGGTATGCGGGCACCAACAACTGGAGCGTCTGGTGCTGCTGTTCCCTCTGTTCCGCCGCCATCGAGGTGTGGGAAAATGACCGCGAACGGCTGGCCCGTTTTCTGCACAAGCACATGATTCCCTGCAAACGCTTTTTCGACCGCTATCCGCCCGACGGCGGCTGCAACGAAGGGCCCTGCTACTGGGAAGTTTCCGTGGGGATGCTGATGGACGCACTCGACATGTTCCAGCGCCGTCTGGGGGGCTTCGAGGCGTGGTTTCGGGATCCGAAGCTCAAGGCCATGGTGGAGTATCTCCCCCGGATGAATCTCTGCGGCGCGTGGTTCCTGAATTTTTCCGATGCCGAAGCCAAACTTTCCAATCCGCCCCTCGGGAGATTCCTTTCCTACGGCAGGCGGACGGGGTGTCCCGCCATGGTCGCGCTGGCCGCGGATTTTCCCGCGGCGGGGCCCGACCGTACGGGGCAGGGCAACCGGACCGCCAATGCCGTCGATGCCGCCATGGCCGCGCTGACGGCGGATTTTTCCGGCGCGCCCCCGCGAAAATTCAACGCGGCGGACTTCTGGCCCGATCTGCAGGTCTGGATCGCCCGCCAGTTCCCCGAAGCCCCGGAAAAGGGCCTTGTCTGCGCCCTCAAGGGCGGCCACAACAAGCAGAGCCACAACCACCTCGATCTGGGCCACTTCACCTTGTTCGACCGGAACCGGCCCGTCATCATCGACGTGGGCCGGGGGACCTATGACCGGACCTGCTTTTCCGGAGCCCGCTACACCTTGTGGAACCTCAACTCCGAAGGCCACAACGCCCCCCGTTTCGACGGAGTGGATCAGGGGCTCGGCATCGAGTTCGATACGAAGATGACCGGTGATGAGGCGAACGCCGTCTGCGACCTGACCCGTGCATACAGGGAAGAAAACGGCGTCAGCTCCTGCGTGAGAAAGGTCTTCCTCGACCGGGAAAAGGGCCGCGTGACCTTGCAGGACTCCGCCGCCTTCGCCGGGAAGAAGCACATCACGATCAACTTCTACACGCCGGAAGAGCCGAAGGACGTCGGTGCGGAAACACTTCTTCTCGGGCCCGTGCGCATGACGTGCCGGGGAATCGCCGTGCAGTCGGCCGCTCCCGAGGAGCGGGCCGATGCCAAGCTCAGGACCCTGTGGGGCTCCCTGCGGCGGATCACCTTGAGTCTCGAGGCGGAAAACGCCGCCTCGTGGGAAATCGTCTTCGAGGAAGTGTGACGTGGAAAAATGGAACAGCTTGCCGATACCGACCGCCACTGGAAGTGGAACCTTTTCCTCATGTGGAGCTCCCAGCTGCTGATCCTGGGGGGCTTCGCGGCGGTGATGCCTTTCATCCCGCTCTTCATGAAGAACGAGCTGGGGCTGACCGATGAACATATCCTGGGCGTGTGGGTATCGACGTTCAACTTTTTCGGCTCCTGCGCCTACGCCATCTTCTGCCCCATCTGGGGGGCTCTGTCGGACCGCTTCGGGGTGAAGCCCATGCTGCTGCGGGGGACCTTCGGCACGGCGCTGATCTTTCCCCTGATGGGCTATGTGCACCACGCGTGGCTGCTGGTGCTGCTGCGGTTCATTTCCGCCGCCTGCGCGGGGACGACCGCGGCCTCGCAGACGCTCCTGGTGAAGAACACCCCCGAAAACAAGCAGGGCTTTGCCCTCGGCGTGCTGAGCACGGCCATTTGGGGCGGCACCATGCTGGGCAACGTGGTGGGGGGACTGGTGGTCCACTATTACGGCTACAAGTTCGCCTTCACCGCCTGCGGCATCATGTATTTTCTGGCGGGCTTCATCGTGCTGCTGGCCCACGAGGATTTCAAGCCCGTGGCCAAGCCTGCGTCTCAGGGACACGGCGGGAACCGGCGGCACTTCACCGGCTTCCGGGGGCTGCCGCAATTCACCACGGCGGTGTGGATGCTCCTCGGGACCATGTTCTTCACAGGATTCGTCCGCTACTTCGAGATCCCCTATCTCGCCATGCTGGTGGAAAAGATCGTCGGCGAAAACGAGGCCGCTTACTGGACGGGCATCATCTGCGGCGCGGTGGCCGTGGGCGCTCTGCTTTCGGGGATGCTCACGGGCTACCTTTCGGACTGGGTCAAGCCCCTGTATATCCTCGTTCCCTCCATGGGCATTTCGGTGGCGACCATGCTCATTCAGGCGTCGACCTCGAATCTCTGGGTCTTCGGCGTCAGCCGGACCATCATGTATCTGGCGGCGGGGGGGACGGTCTCCGTGATCCAGAAGCTCCTCTCGGCGGCGACGCCCAAGCGGAAAAGGGGCAAGGTCTTCGGCTTCTGCACCACGGCCAACGGCGTGGGAATCATGCTCTCGACCGTGGCGGCGGGGGGCGTGATCTACGTGACGGGCGTCAGGGGCGTTTTCTACACGGCTGCCTTTCTGCTGCTGCTGCTGATCCCCTGTCACATAGCGGTGTTCCGCCGCATCATGCGGCAGCGCTACTTCGCCGCCCACTATAAGGCGGTCATGGCCGAAAAGTGACCGCCCGCCGCTCCCGCGGACGACCGTGATCGATGCCGTCCGGCAGGTCCGACATGTCCGACGGGTCCGACATGTCCGACGAATACCCGCAAAGGTTTTTTCTTTCGATTCCCCCCGCTTCCGGGCTTTTTTTGCATTTTTTTCTCAAAATCTTCCAAGAAGCGCATAAGAAAATGCCGTTTTTCGGAAATAATAGAAAACGAGCGAATGGTTCGCGAGGAAGAGCAGCAAAAAAAGCGTTGAAAGGAAAAATGAAACACTCATCGGCTTTCGGGGCAGTTGCGGCATGTGCGGTCTTTTTGAGCATATCGCCTGTCGCGGCGGCGGATTTTACCTCGAATTCGGGGAAACTCTACAAAAATTACCGCGTGATCGAAACAACGGCGCAGGGGGTGAAGATAGCCCACAGTGAAGGTCTGGCCTATCTTCTCTACTCCGATTTGCCGTATGAAGTGGCGGGGCCTTATTCCGCCGACCTGCAGACCCGTTCAGGGCGGGTGCTGAAAAAGTATTCGGTTACGAAAGTTTCCCATAAGAGTCTCAAGATACTCCACGATTCCGGCTCATCCTGGATCCCGCATGGAGAGCTGCCCGAGTTTCTCCTGAAGAAGTACGAAAAGGAGATTCGGGAGGAAAAGGCACGGCACGAGGAGAAGATGAAAAAAATGCAGGCAGAGGCGGCAAAAAAGGCTCCGGCGGCACCGGTCCGCACAATCGACTTCGCTGCACAAACAAAGGCATTTCTCACCGAAGCCGGACTGACGGAAAAAGAAATCAAGGAGTTGCACGATTGGATGGCAGGAGCATCCGCGATTATCAGGAAATTTGAGCAAGAACAGCGATCTCGCAATTCGGCGAGAAGTTCGGATTCGGGCAGCTACACATTTTTTTACCGAACGCTCCCCCATGTGCAAAACAATCCTCAAGACTATGCCCGCTGGAAAAAGATGCCCAGAAGGTGGGTGCCTTCGAAAAATGATGTTCTGCATCTTGCCATTCAAGTGAAAAATCTCAAGCGGGTCGATCAGATGCTTGAGGCGGGCGCCAATCCCAATATCATAGGCAGTATGGGCGACACGCCGTTGGTCTATGCCTTAAAAGAGGGGCAGCCTGATATGATCGTGCTGCTGCTTAAATCCGGTGCCAATATCAACGGTAAAAACAACCGGGGGGAAACGCCGCTGTTTTGGAGTGTTATAACTCACAATATCGGACTCTGCAAAGTGTTCATCGCCAAGGGGGCCGATCCCAATGAAGGGAAGAACATTTGGAAATGGGTATTGAAGTACGAAGACGAAGAGTCTTTCAAGACTGCTGAAGTGCTGGCTTCCAAGGGCGCGGATTGTGACACGAGGAACCTGATAGACCTTTCCGGAGAGTCGCTCACACGCTACTGCAAAATCTTGTACAAAGAAAACTGGCAGACAAAAGAAGCGGAAGTGAGACGGCTCCAGGCTGAAAGAGAGGAACGCCGAAGGAGGGAGGAAGAAGCAAGACGCCGGCAGGCCATGCAGAATCGAAGTTACGGCTCGGGACGGATATGTGCCGACTGCCGGGGCAGGGGAGTCGTACAGGTCAGATATAATGGGCAATGGTATGACCGCAGCTGCTCAGGTTGCGGCGGTTCAGGCACTGCCGGATACGGGACAGATTATCTTTCGAACGGCCAACGGCATCGCTCCCAATTTGACCAGAATCTCGGGCGCATGATGGGAACGTCGAATAGCCCCGGCGGGATCTTCGATGGGTGCCCCTGACGCGCCGCTTGTGCGGCGGAGTTTCCGCGTCCCCCCTTGCTTTTTCGGGTTTGCGTGGTATATTATGTGAGCTCACCGGGGAGGAAAGTGGCAAGTGTCGGTTTTTTTCAGAAGCGGAGAAGTCTTTTTCGGGTGCGAGATCCTCGCCGTCTGCGGACGGGGGGCTTTCGGCGTGACCTATCTGGCGAAGGATCCCGTCGGCCGGAAGATCGCCGTCAAGATCGTCGGATCCACGGGCCGCTGCGACCGGGAACTGCAGGGGATCCGGAACTACATGCGGATCTCCGGGCTCCATCCCAATCTGCTGCGGGTCCACCATATCGGCGAGACCGAAGAGGGATTCTTCTACACCATGGAGGCCGCCGACGACTGCGGCGACACCTCCGGTTACGTTCCCGCCACGCTGGGCAATCTTCTGCGCCGCAGCCGGAAATTCACCCCCGAAGAGGCGGTGAAGATCACCCGTGAACTGCTGGCGGGAATCGAAGTCATGCACGACGCCGATCTGATCCACCGGGACATCAAGCCCGACAACATCATCTTCGTCGGCGGCGTCGCCAAGCTCAGCGACCCCGGACTCGTCATCAACGAAGGAGAAACCGCCTCTCTGGCCGGGACCCCCGGCTTCATCCCGCCGGAAATGATCGAATCCGCCCGACCCTCCGACCGGCAGAGCGACCTCTACGCCATCGGCAAGGTCTTCTACTGCATGATCACGGGCTGGCCGCCGACCCGCTATCCGGAACTGCCGAAGGAGATGCGCATCGAGGTCTGCCGGCAGATCTTTCCCGCCCTTTCCCGCATGTGCAGCAAATCGCCCGCCAAACGGTTCCGCACCGCGGCGGAATTCCTCGAGGGGCTCCCCGAAAAGATCGAAAGCCCCACCCGCTGGGAACGATTCCGCACCGACTTCCGGGATTGGCGGATCCTCAATCCGGGGCGGGCCCGTGCCCTTTTCGGCGGCATCGCCGCCGCCGTTCTGCTTCTCATTGCCGCGGCGGCGGGGGCCGTCGGCTGGCACATCCGGAATCTCCGGCTGGAAGCGGAACAAAAACACCGGATCGCCGCCTTTCTCGCCCTCAATAAGGACCGTCCGGAAGTGCTGGAGCTCCAGATGGAAGCCTTTGTTCCGGGATCCCTGGCCCGCTTCCGTGAACTCCGCCGGGCGGTTGACTCAAGCCGGAAGGCGAACGACTCGAAACTCACCGCCTCTCTGTGCGGCGAACTGCAAAAACTTCTTCGCGCCGCCGCCGAAAAGCTTCTGCCGGAACTTCCCGCAAAGCCCGGCGAATTAAGTTCCGGCCTCGCCGCCGTCGCCGCGCTCCGGGGATTCCTTTCTTCGCCTCTCGCCGAGTATCTTCCTCCTGAACGCAAAACACTTCGCCGCAAGGAGCTTGTCCGGTTCGAAAAGATCCTCTACTCCGGCTGGCGGGGCCCCCGGTGCGACCGCATGTGGGAGGTTTTTCAACGCGCCATGCTGATGCCCATGGTCTTCGTTCCCCCCGGCGCGGTCCGGATGCGTCACAGCGGAAAGATCGTCAGGATCCCCTATCACTTCTGGATCTGCCGGGACGAAACGCGTCAGGAACACGTGCGGGCGACTCTTGATATCTCGCCCCAGCAGTCGCCCTTTCCCAATACGCCCGTCGAACGCATCTCGTGGAACGATGTCCTCTTCCACTGTTTTGTCGTCACCGCACAGCTGAAGGAGGCCGGAGAACTGCCTCCCGGTTATATCGTCCGTCCGCCTGCCGAGGCGGAGTGGGAATACGCCGCCAACAACGCATGGCTGGGACCGGACACCACGCCCCTGGAAGCCCGGGCCGTCATCAGAAGCAACTCGGGGAACCGCACTCAGATCCCGGGCACGAAATTGCCGAACAAACTGGGTGTCTGCGACATCTACGGCAACGTGGCCGAGATCGTCCTGCCCTTCGAAAAGCCCGCGTTGCAGAATGCGGTCATGGTCCGGGGCGGTTCCTATCTGAGCAAGCCGGAACAGTGCTTCAATTCGACGCCCCATCTGAAGTACCAGTCCATTCCCAACTCCATCGGGTTCCGCATGGTCATCGCCCCCGGCGACATGGACTATTTCGACCGCCATTTCTTTCTCAACGGTCCCGTTCAGGCCAACCCGCCGGGGCGGGTATGGGAACTCATCGGCGGCAATTTGGACATCTTCGATTGGCAAAGGGCCGATGAACTCTGCGGGCTCCTCGGCGGCCGTCTGGCCGAGATCCGGGATCAGACTGAACTGGAATTCCTTGCCCGGGAGCTCCCCCTCGCCGTCCAGGACTGGGGATGTTTCCTCGGCGGCCGGAAGGTCAACGGCAAATGGAAATGGCTCCGCAGCGGCCGGGAGATTGATTTCGGCAAATGGCGCCGCTCCCCGCGGGCGCAGAAAGAAGAAGGCGATCTGCTCATGCTCCGGGGCAGGTCTTGGGCAGCGGGAAAAAAGGCGCGCGCGTGCCTGTTCCTGTGCGAATGGGACGAAAAGGAGTACCCCCGCCGCAACGATCAGCAGCTTGCCGGGAAAAAGCTCCCCCGCGAACTGGCGCGCTTTACCGTTGCGGACCGGACCTTCATGCTCATCGACTCTCCCATGCACTGGAATGCCGCCTGCCGGATCTGCGAACTTCTGGGGGGCCGTCTCGCCTGCCTCGACACGCCCGAAGTTCGTACCGGGGTCATAGAGCGTCTCGCTCCCTGGCGGGATAGGCGGATCATGCTCGGCGGCTACGCCAAACGGGAAAAATGGTTCTGGCTTTCCGGCAAGCCCTGCGAACTGAAACTGAAAATGGACTGGAACTACCAGATCCCCAGCCGGAACCTGAACCACATCACTCTGAGGAACGGGGAGTTTTACGACAGCTGGAACGGTCAGCTGTTTCTGTGTGAATGGCCGAATTCAAAGCCGCATCCTCGAATCTCCGGTACTCCGCGATGATCTTCTTCAATTTCTGAAGACAGCGGTGACGGATCCCGTAGAGGGTGTTGGGCGATTTGCGGGTGACGGCGGCCACGTCGCCGACGGACCGCTCCTGGATGCAGAGCATGTAAAAGGCTTCGTAGGTGACGGTGTCCACGCTCTCTTTCAGCTCCTCGACGGCTTTTCCCAGCAGATAATCGTGCCACTTTTCCATTTCGGCAACATCCACCTCGGCGGGGTAATCCTCCGGGAGCGGGACCGTCTGCGGCCGGTTTTTCCCGAGGATCTTCAACGCGGCGAAATTGGCGATGGCCCCCAGATAACTGCGGAACCGGCCGTGTTCGGGGGCGTAGACGAAACTTTCCGCCTTTTTCCAGAAGATCACCATGACGTCGATCATCAGGTCGTCGCACTCGGTGGGGGTGAGTCCCCGCTGGGTCCCGATATGACGGATCATCCGGACGTATCTCTCATGGAACTCGAACCAGGCGGTCTCGTCCCCGGACTTGATCCGGTTCAGAAAGGAACTGTGCGTACTGAAGTTGCTGAAGTGCGTACTGTTCAGAAAATCTTCTCTGCGCATGGGGAAGGAACTCCGCAATTACGGCTGCTCAGGCATTTTTGCGGCGGGAGACGAAGAGCCGGGCACGGAGCTCGGCAATCTCCTTTTCCATGGCCTTGTCCGCTTCGGAGGGAGGGCCGTGCCCCACTTCCCGGATCCGCATGATGCGGTACTTTTCGGGGATCGAATTGGCTATGGCGAACTGCCCCGGCGGCGGCACCACCTTGTCGCTCAGGGCCGGGGTCACGATGGTCGGCACCCGGATGAACCGCGCGGCGGCCGCGGCGTTGCAGAAGTCGATGATGCGCAAGTTTTCCGGACTTTCGAGGGCCTTCAGCCGCCGGGCCTCGCCCGGAGAGCCGGGGGCCACCGGGTGCTCCAGCAGGATCCGCCCGCCCAGGGTGGGGATGTTCACGTCGCCGTAGTGGATCCGGTCGTCCCACGGGATGCTCATGGTGCTCATCCCGCCGCCCAGGCTCCCGCCGCCGCAGACGATGTTTTCCGCCGTGTCGGGGAACATGTCGATCATGATGGTCAACGCGATCCAGAGGTCCCGGACGCCCCCCGTTATCACGTAATGCTCCGGCGAATCGAAGCCGTACACGGCATGGGCGTCCTTCTGCCACGGGATCTCCTTGCACTGGGAAAGGCCCAGCCCCCGGACGCAGGGCACAGCCACCGTCCGCCCCGGACTGGCGGCCACGGGCGGTATCGTCGGGTGTCCGTAGCCGTGGGCCGACAGCAGTCCCCCCGTCGACTCCCGCGGCCGGGCCAGCCACATGCCGATGGGAATGCCGTCGATGGAGTTGAAGCGGATCCTGTAAATGCGGCAGTCGGGGGAGGGCGACCAGAGTTCGCCTTCGACGGTGTATGAACATTTCCAAGCTCGGGCGGCGGCGTACTGCGCCCGCCAGAATTCCTCGAAGCCCGCGACGGGGGTGTCCCCCTTTATCTGAAGCAGTTCTTCCTTCGAAAAAGATGTCGTTTCCATCATATGCCATTCTCCTGTACCGGATCGTTTTTTCCGGAATGAGCGGTTCGACGCGCTCCGTGGTTAATATACCCGTGTTCCCTCCGAATTGCAAGCTTGGAAAGGGCATCCCGCTTGAATTTATGCCCGGTTGGGTGTATATTAGGACAAAAGAGTTCTGCCTGCGAAACGGAAGTCCGGTGAAAGTCCGGCGCAGTCGCGCTGCTGTAACCGATGCGGAACCCGGCGGGATCCACTGCGAAAGCGGGAAGGATCCCGCACATGACGGGATCGGAAGCCAGAAGACGCCGCGGCAGGATAGAGCATGGCTGTCTCGCGATTGGACGGGTATGCGGAAAGTGTTCGGACGATGCGCATTGCCGCGCATGGTCTTTTTCCGTTTGGCCGGTTTCGGGCTGTCGTGCTCCGTTTCATTCCCGATATGAAAGGAGCGGCGGAATGGAGAAAAAAATTTTCGGCCTTCCGGAAATGAAGGACGCACGGGAGTCTTCCGGAAGATATGTTTCCTTTTCGGCGGTCCGGGAGGCGTGAAATGGATCGCCGTGCAGACGCCCTTTCGGATCAGTGCCGCAGAAAGTACCGGTCCTACGCCTACGCTTCCACATGGTTCGGCTGTTTCGCCGACGTCCTGCCGGAAAGTTCCGCCGTCATCATCCTCTACCTCGCCATGCTCGGCGCGAGCAACACGCTGATCATGCTTTCGACCGGCTTCTCGGGGCTGGTCTCGATGTTTCTTCTGATCCCGGCCTCCTGCATCGTGGACCGGCTGGGGCCCAGGAAGGTGGTCAACATTTCCTGCATTCTGGCCTGCGCGTCCTATCTTCTCATGTCGGCGGCGCCCCTTTTCGGAACGGCGGCGCGGTATGTGGTCCTCGCCGGGTGCGTCAGCTTCTGCATCTCCAAGCCGCTCTGGACGGCCGCATGGTATCCTATCCTCGGCGACATCCTGAGGCCGTCCGAGCGGGGAGATTTTCTCGGTTTCATGCGCTTCAGCTACTACATCCTCTCCGGAAGCGTCTTCTTTCTGCTGGGGCTGGCGATGGGGAAAAAGCCCCCCGTGTGGCTGCTGCAGCTGACCGTCGGCGTCACCGGGATCCTCGTGCTGGGCAGGAGTTTCTTCATCTCCAAGATAAGGCTCTCTGCCCGCGAATTGGGGAAATACGACCTCAAAAAGGCGTTCTTCACCTCCGTCCGCAACGCGCCCTTGGTGGGGTTCGCCGTCTACACGGCCTTCCTTTCGCTTTCCTTTGCGGCGGTCCTGCCCCTCACGCTGCTCTACCTGAAGAACGGCCTCGGCTGCGGCGACAATGTCGTTCAGGTCCTGTCGTCCGCAGGCATCGGCGGCAGCATCTGCGGCTTCTTCTGCTACGGGAAGCTGGTCCGTTCCCTCGGCATACGGAATCTGGAGATCGGCATCCACGCCGCCTATATCCTGATCCCACTCGGGCTGTTCCTGTGCGGGGAAAATCTTTCCTCTCCCGTCATCCCCGTCGGCGGACTGCTCTTCGCCGGGAATTTCGCCTTCGCGTGTTTCAGCTGCTCGGTCTCGCAGGAGATCCTCGCCCTGGCCCGTCCGGGGAACATCACCATGGCCAGCGCCTTCACGCAGACCTACCAGATGATGGGGACCGCCTGCGGACGGACCTCCGCCTCGCTCCTGCTTGGGAACGGGGTCCTCGCCGCGACCTGGAAATTCTGGGATTTTTCCGTATCCCGGTTCCAGACGATCTTCCTGCTCTGCGCCGGGCTGGCCCTCTTCTGCGTGACCTTGTTTTTCTGTCTCCCCAGCGTCGTGCCGAAGCACGAGGACTATTACAACCCGTAGATTCCGGCGTCAGATGGGGAAGCCCGCGGCGGCGAATTTGCGGAAGGTCTCCTTGATGTCCGCCATGGCGGGGCCCTTTCCGGCTTCGCTCTGGACCGACATCAGCCGGGGCGCCCGGCGCATCCGCTCCGCGATGCGCGCCCAGTCCGCCACCCCGTCGCCGGGGAGCAGGTGTTCGTCTCCCGTCCCGTGGTTGTCGTGGAAGTGGGTCGTCACCACGTCCGGCAGCATGATGTCCAGCTGGTCGGTCTGGAAATCCACGATGCCGTCTTCCCAGCCGCAGGCGATCCATCCGGCGATCATTTCCGGCGTCTTGCCCGGCATCTGCTCCACGATGAGCGCGTGGCCCGAATCGTAGCAGAAGCCCAGATTTGCGCAGCGGGCTTTCTCCATGATCCGCTTGAGGTGGGCCGCCGTGGAGGAGGGCAGAAAGAGGTTTTCGAGGGCGATGACGAGCCCCAGCTTTTCCGCTTCGGGGATCAGGACTTCGAGCTGGCGCAAGGAGCGCTCCACCGCCGCGTCCAGATCCGCGTGGGGGATGGGCCCCGTCGGGGGCGCGAACTGGTCCACCAGCCGGACCCTCGCGGTGTGCATGGTCACGATCTTCGCCCCGATCTCCGCCGCCGTCCGGAGCGACTTCAGCATCACTTCGTTGGAGTGTTCCAGACCGCCCTCGAGGGGGTTCCCGATGGAGTCCTTGAGGCCGTGGGGCGCGTGGACGTCCACGATCTCCACGTGGTGGGCATCGGCGGTGCGCACCACTTCGGCCCGGAATTCCGGATCGTCCCACAGCTTCACCAGACAGGCGGAGTCGATTGACATGCGTCTCACGCCCAGAGCCGAACACAGGGAAACGCAGACGTTGAAAAGCGTCTTGTCCGCGGGGGAAAGATTGAGCGAGAGCGGGGGAAGCGGCATGATGAAAATTCTCCTTATTGGTTATGATTTCAATGAAGCCATAAAGTTGCCCATGCGTTCGAGGGCGATCTTCAGGCGTTCCTCTTTTACCGTGAAAGCGATACGGATGAAATTCCGGTAGAGCTCCCCGCCGTAGGCCGGGCCGAAGACCGTCGCGACCTTGACCTCGCGGAGCATCCGGTAGACGAACTCCTCCGCCCCGAGCCCAGAGCCGCTGATGTCGGCCATGGCGTAGAAGGTGGCCGGGACGGGGAGACATTTCAATCCGGGAATGGCGTCGATCCCCTGAACAAGCACATCTCTCCGGCGCTGGAATTCCTCCCGGATGAAGGAGGCGTCAGTCCGGGGACTCAGGGCCTCGATGGCTGCGTACTGGGCGGGGAGGGGGGCGCAGGCGACGATGTTTTCCTGCATCTTGGTCATCTGCGCGGCGAGGGACGCGGGGGCGATGGCCCAGCCGAGGCGGTAGCCGGTCATGGCGAAGCGCTTCGAGACGCCGTTGATGAGGACGCTCCGCTCCTTCATGCCCGGAATGGAGAGGATGGAAGAGCTTTTTTTGCCGTCGTAGACGAGGGAATCGTAAATTTCGTCCGACAGCACGGCGAAGTTCCGTTCGAAAGCAAGTTCCGCAATCCGGGCCAGCGTCTTTTCGGGAATGATCGCCCCCGTGGGGTTGTTGGGGGAGTTCAGGATCACCAGACGGGTCTTCGGGGTGAGGACCTCTTCCAGCGCCTCGGCGGTGAGCCGGAATCCCTCCTCGGGCCTTGTGTACACGAAAACCGGCGTCGCCCCGAGAGAGCGCACCACCTGCGAATAGTTGATCCAGTAGGGGACGTGGATGACCACCTCGTCCCCCGGCTCCAGCAGGGAGTACAAGGTGAGGAAACTTGCCTCCATGGCCCCCACGGTGATGACCACCTCGGTTTCGGGATCGACGGGGATCCCGAGAGTGCGTTCCGCATCGGCGGCCACGGCCTGACGCAGCTCCCGGAGCCCTGCGTTGGCCGAATAGCGGGTCCGCCCCGCCATGACGGCTCTGCAGGCGGCCTCGCGAACGTTGACGGGAGGCGGCAGATCGGGATCCCCCAGGGTCAGGTCCACCACGTCGTCGAGGGTCGAAGCCAGATCGAAGACCGCCCGGGGCGGGGAAGGGGCAACGCAGGCGACGCGGGCGGCAGTCTTCAAGGGAGTATCAGCGCTCATTTTCCTTCACCCGGCAGCTCTTCCAGTCGGACGTAATCGAACCCGATCCGGCCGGGATCCCCCGAGCGGATCAGCAGGTAGAATTTGAAGCCCTCGATCATCTCGAAGTCGATGACGTAGCGGCTGGACAGGTCCCCTTTTGCGGTGTGGATCCGGGGCGAACCGTTCGCAAGGGGCTCCGGATTCCGCAGATTCATCACCCACCGCCGTTCCGTTTCCTGCACCGTGCGGATATCGGCGATGAAGCGGAGCCTGGTCCCGCCGGGGATGTCCCAGACCTTTCCGGGCAGCTCCAGCCGGGCGTTCCAGGCGTCGTCGAAGTAGAGCTCCCCCTCGCGTTTCAGAGGCTGTCCCCCCTTGAGGTCGGTCAGGAAGGGCAGCTCCGCCATGGGGTCTTTCGACTCGAAGAGCACCTTCGCCGGAGTTGCGGCGGGGATCGTGCACTCCCCGGAAAGGGCGTTGCCCTCCTTGCCCCAGTAGTTCACCGGGATCAAGGTGATGCGGTAACGTTTGCGCGCTTCGAAATATCCTCCGGACAACGTGATCTCCATGGGCCGCGCCGCCTTCGAGGGGGCCCGCCAGAAGGAGCCGCACTCCTCCTTGACGGCGACCTGCTCGAAGCGCCCGGTCCCGCTTTTTTTCTCGATGAGGACCCGGTAGAGATAGACGTCGGGCCGCGCCGGGGTGAAGCGGAGCTTCAACGTTTCGAATTTTTTGCCGCAGGGCGTCAGGGCGAGCCGGGCCCGGGACGGGAACAAAGGCGCGGGATGCTCCTTTTTCAACCGTTCGGGATCGTAAGGCGCCGTTTCCGGGCAGAAGGGCCAGGGGAAACACCACCTGCGTTCCGGGGCGTATTCCCGCTTGCCCGTGAGGTCGTAACGGCGGAATTGGATCCGGTCCGCGAAAACCTCCATGAAGAGGACGCCGTCGGAAGGCTTGATCTGCGGCACGGAGCCGGCGAATTCCCCTCCCCAGCTGCTCAGACAGCCCGCGTTCACGGCGGTGAAAGCCCCCTGCCAGATGTTGAGTTCATCGTGGAGCGAACCGTGGATGTGGCCCGAAATGTGGATCGCGCCCGGAAACTTTTCCATGACTTGCCGCCGCACCTCGGAGCCCCAGAGAACGCTGTTGTGGAAAGTCCGGGCCGGGGGCACGTGGTCGATGACGAAGACCGGCTTGCCGGGGCTCTTCGCGACCGCTGCGCCGATGGTCTTTTCGAACTGTTCCATATCGACGTACTGGTCGAAGACGAGGAAGGTGTACCCTTTGAAATTCAGTTCGCAGTCGGGATCGTGGGGGATCGCGAGATGTTTCTTCAGCGCCGGAAAAGCCTGTTCCGGGTCGATGTCCCCGCCCCGGTCGTGCCCGGCATAGACGAAAATCTCCTCCGGCTTCTTCCGGACCCCGGCGAAGGTGGTGTCGATGAGCTCCCGGTAGTGCCGGTAGCCTTCCGGAGCGTGGTGATTGGCGATGTCGCCGCAGTTGATGAGCAAGTCGGCTTTCAGCTCCCGGAAAAGCTCCAGGGCGCGCCGCACCTTGCGGCAGCTGGCGGGCTCCTCCCGGATGTGGGTGTCGGTGATGATCCCCGCCGTCAGCAGGGGGACTTCGGCGGGACGGGAGATGTTCTTTTTCATTTTGCACTCGTTCCTTTCGGCGGATCGTTTTCAAGACAGCGGGCGAGGAAGTTCAACAGGAGCACGTCGCAGCTGAGGAATACGCCTCCGTGACCGTGGCCGGGGAGGGCGTAGCAGGAGACGTGCTTATGTCCCATGGCCCGGAGACTGGCCGCCATGTAGGCGTTTTCCTCGGGCCGCCCCGGCATGTCCAGACCCGATTCCCCCGTGACCATGAGGATGGGCGGCAGGTCGGGGGAAAGATGGGCCAGGGGCGCGTATTCGTCGACGAGGGGGGTGTAGGGCCCGTTGTCCCGGCCCAGGTCCCGCTTGATGCGGAAGTGGGTGGACATCTGGCCGCTGATGAGGGGAAGTCCCGCCACGTCGCGGAAACTCAGACCGTACGGCGCCAGATAGATGGGATCCATGACGGCGATGGCGGCCAGATAGGCTCCGGCGGACATGCCGCCCACGAAGATGTGTTTCCGGTCGATGCCGTATCTTTCGGCATTTTCGAAGCACCAGGCGATGCATTTTGCGGCGTCGAGGATCTGGGCCGGGGCGGGGGCCGCCGGAGAAAGCCGGTAGCGGGGCTCCGCCACGGCGAAGCGGCCGTCGAAAAGCCCCGTGGGGCACTCCCGGTTGCCCCCTGTCATGCCGCCGCCGTGAAAGAAGATCACCAGCGGCGCGGGGGCCGTTTTTTTCGGACGCGTCAGGTAGAGCGTCTGGTCCGGGTCGGTGCTCCCGGCATAGTTAATCTGTTCGAACGGATAAAACGATTCCTCATTCGGAACCGAGAATTCCTCCCAGGGACCTTTCATATCACACTCCGGAAACACTCCGGCCGCCGACTCATTTCGGGACCGCTGGTAAAATATAGCGCGCGGGGGGCGAAAATGCAAGGGGCGAATGGCCTCCTGCGGCAATGTTTTTTCACATCGCACGGGGGAGCCGTTTGCGGAGAGAGCCGTCACTTCTGCGCGGCGAGGGCCTTTTCGAGGGCCAGCTGCAGCAGCTGGACGGTCCAGCGGACGTCGGAACCGGCCCGGTGGGCCTGCATCTCTTCGGGGGAGGGCAGCTTGAACCAGAGCCGCAGGCTTTGCAGCCGGTAATTGGGCAGATGAGGATGGGTCCGGCGCAGCAGCCGCACCGTGTCGATGGTCTTGCCCTTCCAGAGCTCCAGACCGGAGCGGGCCAGACTTTCCTGCAGGAATCCCAGGTCGAAGCGGGCGTTGTGGGCCACGAGGGTGCTGCCCCTGGCAAATTCCGTGAACTCGCGCCCCGCGGCGGGAAAGTGGGGCGCGTCGGCAACCATGTCGTCGGTGATGTGGTGGATCCGGATCACACCGGGGGGGATCTGCCGCCCCGGATTGACCAGCGTGTGGAACTCCTGCTCCGTACCGTCCCGGTCGATGCGCACGGCCGCCAGCTCCACGATGCGGTCGCAGACCGGACTCATGCCCGTGGTCTCCACGTCGAAGACGGTGAAGGGGCCCAGCTCATACCACTTCAATCGGCGTATCCTTCCGGAAATTTCCGCCGCCACTTCCAGGCGGATTCCACGATCTGCTCCGCCGATTCGAAGCGGGGTTTCCACCCCAGCTCCCGGCGGGCCCGGTCGCTGCAGGCGATGAGCCGGGCGGGGTCCCCCGGCCGCCGGGGAGCGATCTCGAAGGGGACTTTTTTCCCCGTCGCCTTCTCCGCGGCCCGGATGATCTCGAAGACCGAAAGCCCGTTGCCCGTGCCCAGATTGTAGTGGCCGCTTTCCGGCGCGTGCAGCGCCAGTTCGTGGGCCTGGGCCAGGTCGAGAACGTGGATGTAATCCCGGATGCAGCTGCCGTCCGGGGTGTCGTAGTCGTTGCCGAAGACCTTGAGGGCGGGCCGCTGACCCGCGACCGCCTGCAGGATCAGGGGGATCAGATGGCTTTCCGGCCGGTGGTCCTCGCCGTGGAACTCCGACGCCCCCGCCGCGTTGAAGTAGCGCAGCGCGGCGTAGTTGAGACCGTAGATCTCATGATACCACTTGAGGACCTTTTCGAAGCAGAGCTTCGATTCCCCGTAGGGGTTGATGGGGAGCTGCCGGTCGTATTCGGAAATGGGAATTTTTTCCGGCTGGCCGAAGGTGGCCGCGGTGCTGGAAAAAACGAAATTCCCGACTCCCCCCGCCACGGCCGCGTCGGCCAGATTGATGGCGGAAGCGAGGTTGTTCCGGAAGTACTTGGAGGGATCCTTCATCGACTCCCCCACCAGCGAAAAGGCGGCGAAGTGCATGACGGCGTCGAAATGGCCTTTGCGGCAGACGTCGATGATTTTTTCCCGGTCGGCCAGGTCGCCTTGGATGAATTTGGCTCTTCCGTCCACGGCGCTCCGGTGCCCGGTGAAGAGGGCGTCGAAGACCGTGACACTGTAGCCGTGTTCGAGCAGATACTCCGTGCAGACGCTCCCAATGTAGCCCGCGCCGCCCGTGACCAGAACTTCAGCCATCTCGATTCACCTCACTTCTGTAATTTGCGTTTGATCTGCAGCACGGCCCGGCGCATCCCTTCGTCGCGGGCGCAGATCTGCTCCACCTGCTTTTCGGCGTGGAGGATCGTGGCGTGATTGCGGCCGAACGCCGCCCCCACGGCGGTGGAGGAGTCCGGCGTGAGCTCCCTGGCCAATGCCATGGCGATCATCCGGGGCTCGGCCACGTTCCGCGTCCGCTTCGTCCCCAGCAGGTCGGCGATGGTCAGGTTGAAGAACTCGGCCACGGTCCGCTGGATGAGTTCGATGCTGATGGAGCTCGCCGTCAGCTCCTCGGCGATCTGGGCGTGGAGCTGCTCCTCGGCTTCGGCCACGGTGAGGTCGGACTTGCCGCTCAGGGAAGCGTGGAACGACAAGGTCATGAAGGCGCTCTTGAGCCGGCGGACACTGGAGCGGATATTGGTGGCCAGGAACTCCAGCACATCGTCCGGGAGCCAGGTGTTGGTCAGGATATTCTTGCGCCACATCCGCAGGATCACCATCCGCGTTTCGTATTCGGGCATGCCGATCTGGCAGATGACGCCCGATTCGAACCTCGTGGTCAGACGCTTGTCGATGTCGGCGATCTCGCAGGGCTGGCGGTCGCAGGTCATGACGATCTGCTTGCCCCGGCGGATCAGGGTGTTGAAGACGCTGAAGAACTCCTCCTGCATCTGGACCTTCTTGGCCAGTCCGTGGACGTCGTCGATGAGCAGCACGTCGCAGCCCAGCAGACTGTCCCGGAACTCCACGGTGTTCCGGTGTTCGCTCAGCAGACGGTAGAAGTCGTTGACCAGATCGCTGCAAGGCACACAGCGCACCGGACACCCGGCGCGGCGGCTGGAAACTTCGTGGGCGATGGCCTGCAGCAGGTGGGTCTTGCCGATGCCGTTGGTCCCGTAGAGGAAGAGGGGGTTGTAGAGGCTTCCGGGCTCCTCGGCCACGGCCTTGGCGGCCGTGTAGGCGCCCCGGTTGTCCTCGCCGACGATGAAGTTTTCGAAGGTGGACGCGTTGACGTTCCAGCGGGGAAGGCGGCAGTTGGCGTCGCCGCTGAGGGCGGGGGGCAGGAATCCGGGGGTATCGGACCGGAGCGTCTCGGACGCGCTCGGAGCCGGGGCGGGGGCCGGGGCCGGAGAACGTTCCATGTCGAACAGCTCGGGCTGGACCTCGGGAGATTCGCTCTTTTTTTCCTGGGCCGCGGCGGATCCGGCGGGAGCGGAGCTCATCGGCGGTGCCTCGGCGGCTCTCGCGCAGTGGCCCGGTTCGAACGAATGGCGGTAATCCACGCCGCCGATCTTCTGCAGAGCTTCCAAAAGGAAATCCCCGGCGAACTCCTCGGCCAGCTGGCCGAAAAACTCATCGGGCACTCCCAGCACCAGAAGATCCTCCTCGATCCGCAGCGGCACCATCTGCTCGAACCAGTGGGTGAAGCTGTATTTATTCTTCTTTCTCAGCCGTTCCGAGGCGATCTCCCACACCTCGCGGACTGCCATTTCCCCGCCAACCATTTTCCTCGACTCGTCTTTCCTTTTCCGCCGCCGGAAAGCAACTTCACCCCGGCGGACCGATCTTTTCTTCATCTTCGGCGCCCCACGGGAAGCCCGCCGTTCTGCGGCGCGGAGCTTCCCTTCGGACACGCTTCTTTCGGCGGAACTCCCCCACGGACTTCCGGCGCCTTCAAGGCTCCGGAAGTCCCGCGAAGAAGCTCCCCTCTTCCGGAATTGTTAACAATCATGCCGCACGATGCCGGACCGCACCGTAAAACGTCTTTATGCGCCCCTTCGGCGCCGGTCTTTCGACAATTGCTTGAAAAAACGCATGTTACGCCATTTTCAAGCTCAAAACCCCATTTCCGGCGGCCCGTCGGAGACCCGAAAAAACGCTCCTTTCGCGTAACTTCCGCAAATCAAGCTCAAAACAGAGAGTTACGCCGATTTCCGGCAACTTGACAACAATCTATTGACAACTTATTAACAACTCGCGCTTCCCGCTTGCGGGGCGCACTGTATACAAGATATCCCCCCAAATGCGAAAATTCAAATGGAAAATCAACATTTTCTTGAAAAAAAAGTTCAAAACAGCCCTTGACAAAAGCATGAATGTGTGTTATAGGAGCCTCCCGGCCGGACCGGCTCCCGCCGCACCCGGAGTTCATATTTTCTTCCCGAAGAGCTCCTCGAAGGCCTGGGCGAAAAGTTTCGCCGCCTCCTCCTTGGACACGGGCTTAATCACTTCGTCCGCGGCGCTGCGGCTGACCGAATTCCCCAGCCGGTCGAGGAAGGGGGAGGGCCGGGTGATCTGGGAGACGCCCTTGATCATGCGGCGCTTGGCCCTGGTGATGTAGAGCTGCCGTTTCGCCCGGGTGATGGCCACGTAGAAGAGCCGCAGCTCCTCGTCGAGGCCGTTTTCCTCCACCGACCGGAAGTGGGGGAAGATGTCGTGCTCCAGCGCGCTCAGCACCACGATGCCGTACTCCAGCCCCTTGCTGGCGTGGATGCTGCTCAGGGTCACGGCGTCCCGTTCATCGTCCTTGTCCTCCGCGTTGCTTTCGTCCAGTCTGAGTTTTTCCAGATAGTCCTGAATCGTCGCCCCCGGCGAGCGGGATTGAAATTCACCGGCATCGTTGAGGAATTCGTCAATATTTTCCAGACGTTTTTCCACGTCCTTCGTGTCCTTGTAGATCTTCTGGAGCCCGTCCAGATAGCCCGTTTCCCGCAGGAATGAGCTGATGACCGCGCTCAGGGGACAGTCGGGCGCGCTCAGTTGAGCCCCGGCGCTTCTGACGGCGGCGTAAAGCTCCCGGGCGCCGCGGGCGGCGGGGCCGGAGAGCTTCTTCTGAAAGTCGGCGTCGCCCAGAAGCTCCAGCATGGACTTCATGGATGAGGCCCGTTCTTTCTTCAGGGCGTTCAGGGCCGTTTCCCCGAAGCCACGGGGCGGTGTGCCGATGATCCGGAGCAGACTCTGGTCCGCCCTCGGATTCGTGGCCAGGTTGAGGTAGGCGATGGCGTCCTTGATCTCCCTGCGGGCGAAGAACTGCTGGCCGCCCACCACCCGGAAGGGGATGCCCGCCCGGCGGAAATTCAGTTCGAAGGCCCGCGAGAGGGCGTTGGAGCGGTAGAGTACGGCGAAGTCCTGGTAGCGCAGTTCGGGCTGTTCGCCCTTGAGCTTGAAGATGAGGTCGGAAACGAATCCGGCTTCGGCTTCGCTGTCCTCGAGCGCCAGCACCTTGGGTTTTTCGCCTTCGCCCAGGGCGCTCCACAGCTTTTTCCGGTGGCGGCGGGCGGAGCCGGATTCCAGGACCGCGTTGGCCGCTTCGAGGATCGCCGAGCAGGAACGGTAGTTCTGCTCCAGCTTCACCGTCCTGGTGCCGGGGAAGATCTCCGGGAAGTCGAGGATGTTGCTCACGTCGGCGCCCCGCCAGGAGTAGATGCTCTGGTCGTCGTCGCCCACCACGCACAAATTGGGTTTTTCGCCCGCGATCATCTTGATCAGCACGAACTGGGCCGTGTTGGTGTCCTGATACTCGTCCACCAGGAGATAGTGGTAGCGGTTCCGGTACTCCTCGAGGACGGCGGGAAAATCCCGGAAGAGCTGGTAGACCAGCAGCAGCATGTCGTCGAAGTCCACCATGTTCTGCTGTTCCAGCAGTTCCTGATAGGCTTCGTAGATGCGGGCGGCCTTCGGCTCGAAGTCGCCGGAACTCTCTCGCTGCGCCTGCAGGGGGTCGGTGAGGTGGTTCTTCCAGTCGCCGATGCGGGCGAAGGCCGCTCCCACGGGGAAGTTGCCCCCGGCGTAGCCCAGGGCTCCGCAGGCCTGCTTGAAGATCCCCTGCTGGTCGGACTCATCCGCGATGGTGAATCCGGGCATGTAGCCCAGTTTCGCGATGTGTTTCCGCAGGATCCGGATGCAGAAGCTGTGGAATGTCCCCAGCGTGACCCGCTGGGCCAGTTCCGGCTCCACCATGCCGGCCAGCCGCTCCCGCATTTCGGCCGCGGCCTTGTTGGTGAAGGTGAGGCCCAGGATCGATTCGGGCGGGATGCCGCGGGCCAGCATGTAGGCGATCCGGCAGGTGATGACCCTGGTCTTTCCCGTTCCCGCGCCGGCCAGCACCAGCAAGGGGCCTTCCAGCGTACGTACGGCCTCGGCCTGCTCCGGGTTCAGCCCCGACAATATCTGTTCGCAATCCATCGGCAAATTCCGCCTTTCACTGTTCCGGTCGAAGACGCGGGGGGCCTTACTTGAGGAGCTCCAGCGCCCCGGCGATCATGTTTTCGGCGGCGTCGGGGGAGGCTTTGCCCCGCGAGGGACTGGTCTCGTAGCCCCCGTGGCCGTAGTGCCGCGCCAGTCCCACGTAGCCGATCTCGCCCATGCCCAATGCGGCGATCATGGTCTTGGGGAACTTCGACTTCTCGCGGATGGCGTATCCGATCTCCACGAAGGGCTCCGCGGGCAACGAGACGATAGCCAGATCCTTGCCGAAGGTGATGGCCATCTGGGTCTCGATCCGCTTGCCTTTGATGGGCTGTTCCCGGCATTCGATGGCCATTTGGGCGAACATCTTCTTCACCGCGGGCACCCCGCGGGCGATGTCTTCGCTGGTGAAGTCCTTCCCTGCCTCCATGACGGCGTCCTTGTTCTCGGCGTAGTCCTTTTTCGCCTGCTTGTATTCGGCGTCGCTGAGTTTCAAATAGGGCGCCTCGAAATCCCGGACAGCGCAGGTGAGGGCGGTCTTTTCCACCTTCCGGAGCCGGTAGAGGGCGGCGAGGATGACGCCGGCATAGCCCTTGCCGATGCGTTTGGCCTCTTCGTAGCTGGTCTGGTCGGCGTCGGTGGAAACGTCGAAGTGGTTGATGTTCCCCTGGGGCGCGATGATGGTCATGACGGGGATGTCGTACCCGAAGGCCTCCTGGATCTCGGCCTCCAGCCGGCCCGGCCAGTCGGCGGAAACGATGTCCCCGCCCACGGTGTCCGAGTGGTTGGAAATGTTGGTCATGAGCATCGCCGCCCGGCCGTCCTGACGGATCTCGGCTATGATGATGGCGGGATCGATGCCCCCTTCGGGCCGGACGATGTCCGGATTGAGTTTCCCCGGATTGGTCAGGGTTTTGCCGTTCTTCATCACGTAGCGGCGGTTGAAGGCCAGCGTGGTGCACTCCGTGGTGCAGGTCCAGAGTTCGGCGGGAGCGAGGGAGGCGTAAGCCCTCTCGACGGCGTTGACGGTCTTCTGCTTCAGGTCTTCCATGTACTCGGGATCCACCGCTTCGGGATGGCCGAAAAGGGGCGTGAGGAAGGGACCCGTGTGGGTGTGGGTGGCGCAGAAGAGGACCTTGCCCGCCAGCGGGGATTTCTTCTTTGCGAGGCGTTTTTCCAGCTCCCGCACGAAGGAGAGGGGGAAGAGGCACAGATCGAAGGAGACCACGGCGCAGGCGGTCTTGCCGCTGCGGAAGGCCGCCGCCTTCACCGAAAGCCGGTCGTAGAAGCCCCGGTTCGGGCGCAGATTGAAGTAGCCGCACAGCCCCAGTCCCCGGCGCGGGGTGATGTCTTCCTTGGCGAAACCGAATTCGAATTTGCTCATGATGATGTTCCTTTATGTTGAGTTCGAGCGTTTACTTGAAGATCTGGAAATAGCCCACGGCCATGACCACGCCGATCAGGACGGGGAGCACGTACTTGAAATACCACTTCAGGCCGGGGTGGAATTTCATGCCCTTGCCGGTATTGGCTTCGGCGATGAACTTTTCCCACCCCCAGCCGCAGCGCAGGGAGCAGAAGAGGGCCATGGCGAGGGCCCCCAGGGGCAGCAGGTTCTGGCTGACGATGAAATCTTCGAGGTCCAGAATGGAACTGCCCTTGCCCAGAGGCTGGATCCGCGACCAGATGCTGAAGCCGAAGACGCAGGGCAGCGACAGCACCGCCACGGCAACTCCGACGGTCAGCGCGGCGGCGGGCCGCTTCAGATGTCCCTGGGTCATCAGGAAGTCGATGAGGTTTTCGAAGACCGCGATGACCGTGGTCAACGCCGCCATCGAGAGAAAGACGAAAAACAGCGCCCCGCACCATCGCCCGCCGGGCATGGAGTGAAAGGTGCTGGGCAGGGAAACGAAGATCAGCCCCGGCCCAGACCCCGGATCCACGCCGTAGGTGAAGCAGCAGGGGAAGATGACCATGCCCGCGAGCAAGGCGATGAGCGTGTCGAGAACGATGATCATCAGTCCCTCGCCGGGCAGGGCTCGGTCCCGATTGGTATAGCTGCCGAAGACGGAGATGGCTCCGATGCCGATGCTCAAGGTGAAAAAGGCCTGTCCCATGGCGGCGTAGAGGGTCTCCCCGATGTTTGCGGTGAACTTGGCGGGATCGGGGTACAGGTAGAACTTCAGCCCCTCTGCCGCGCCGGGCAGAAGGATCGAGCGGACCGCCAGCGCGGCGATGAGGCCGAAGAGCAGCACCATCATCACCTTGACGGTCCTTTCCACGCCGCTGCGCAGCCCCGCGCCGCAAACGATGGCGGAAAGGGCGACGGCAAGGAGCATGTAGAACGTGCTCCGGGCCGGGCTTTGGACGAGCACAGCGAAATAGGCTTTCTGATCGCCGGCAAGCATGATGGAGTTGTCGAAGAAGGCCGCCGTGTAGGCGAGGAGCCAGCCCGTGACCACGGTGTAGTACATCATGAGCAGAAGATTGCCCGCGAAGGCCGCCGTCAGGATCTTGGGCCAAGGAGAGTCCTTCCCCGCGAGGCGGGCGGAGCTGGAGATCAGGTTGCCGCGCCCCGCCCGGCCGATGGCCAGTTCCGCCGTCAGGAGAGGAAAGCCCAGGAGCAGCAGAAAGAACAGATAGAGCAGCACGAACATGCCGCCGCCGTACTTCCCCGTGACGTAGGGGAAGCGCCACACGTTGCCCAGCCCCACGGCGCAGCCCACCGACAGCAGAAGGAAACCCATGCGGGAACTCAAGGTCTCCCGTTTCTTCATAGACGATTCTCCATCGACATTTTTCCGTAATTTCGGATAATATACTCCTTCAAAGGCCATTTTGCAAAAAAAGTAAGGCCGCCGGAAGGTTTTTTTGCCGAAAACTCTTGCTTTTTTCTCCCCTGCATGTTATGTTAGGGAACGGCCGCGAGCCGAAAGATTTCGAGGAGACTGACATGAAAAGAATCGAACTTGAGAGCCGGAACGACCTTTTCCGGGGCTGTGTCGCCCCGGGCGTCCGGATGAACGAAGCGCTGCTGGAACTTTATCGCGAGCCGGAAAAACGGCTGCTCCGGGCCCGGTGCGCCACCGGGGTCCGGGTCGCCATGTTCACCGATGCCGTCGAGGTGGAATTTTCCTTCCGTTTCGGCGCAGCCGCCCGTCAGGTCTTTACGGCGGACCTTCAGGTCGACGGCGTCCTCTTCGCCACCGTCACGGGCGAAGGCCCCCACCGCATCCCGCTGCCGGGGGGCGAGAAGGAGCTGGTGCTCCACTTCCCCCATCTCGTGACGGCGGAAGAGTTTTCCTTTGCCGTGGATGACGCCGCCTCGTTCCGGCCCGCTCCCGGCCCGGAACGGAAACTGCTGATCTGCGGCGACTCCATCATGCAGGGCATGACCTGCACCACGCCCGCCAGGGCGGTGGGGACGATCCTCGCCGCCCGGTTGGGCATGGAGTTCCACAACACCTCCGTCGGGGGCGCCACGATGACGGCCGCCGCCGTCCGGGGGACCTGCGCCATCGGGGGCGACGCCATCGTCGTCGCTTTCGGCATCAACGACGTTTTCCTGAACACGCCCGTCGAAACGTTCCGCAAGGAGTGCGCTGGGTGCTGCCGGCTGCTCGGGGAGTTTCCCGGCAAAGCCTTCATCGTGACGCCCATCCCCTGCCTGAAAAAGGAGAACGGGCCCGTGGAGGAGCTGCGGGAGATCATCCGCCAATCCGCCGGGGCATTCCCCCGCATCACCGTGATCGAGGGCCCGGCGATCTTCCCCGCCGAGGAGGAGTTCTACGTGGACGGGACCCACCCCAACGACGCCGGTATGGCCGTCTACGCCGCGAGACTGGCAAGAATTATGGACCCGCATCTGAGAGTGTGAGGCAGATCTTTTTTTCGGCAAACAAAAAGGGCGGAAGCTTCCCTGAAGCTTCCGCCTTTCGTTTCGTTCGGCTTACCAGGCGTTGTAGAGTTTGGCCCGGTTGGGGTAGGGACTGATATTGTAGGGCATCCAGAAGCTGCCGTAGTAGGAGATGTCCTCGCTGGTGTTGTAGCGGGTGGGGACCTTCTGCCGCGAGAGCATGGCCACGTGGCCGTCGAAGAAGAGGATGGAGGCCTTTCCCGGCAGATTCGGGGTCTGGGTCTGGGAGTTGTTGTCGAGGTGATGAACGGGGTTGTCGTGGGGGTAGGCGATGGTCCCGCTGCCGGAGGTGGTGTAGTCCACCACGTGGGCCGAACCCCAGACGCCCTCGGCGGCGTTCATGCTCCGGGAGGGGATCCGGGCCTTGGTGATCTTGTTGGCGGAAAGCCGGGCGTTGTTGCTCATGCCGCCGATGAACGCCACGTTGACCCCCGACGCCTGTTTGGCCAGGTGAGTCCGTATAGCTCCTTCGCGGGAGGGGCAGAAGTAACGGTTGTAGACCAGCTTGCCGGCGGCGAGACGGTAGACCCCGCCCAGACCTTCGCCCGCACCCGTGCGGGAATCGATGACTTCACCCATGTAGGGGGCGATCATGCCGCCCTTCTGGGTCCTGATGTTGTCGTTGAGGCGGGCGTTGGCGAGGTACCAGACCCGGGAGGAGGGATCCCACGACGGCGCGTTGTAGATGGAGGGCACGATGTCGTTGTTGTCCTGCACGTAAAGGCTCTGGCCCTTGGAAAGCTGGTTGAAGTTGTTGAGGCAGGTGGAGGCCTTGGCCCGTTCCCGGGCCTGCTGCAGCGCGGGGAGCAGCATCGAGGCGAGGATGGCGATGATGGCGATGACCACCAGCAGTTCGATCAGCGTGAAGAGTTGCGATGTTTTGTTCATGAGATATCTTTCCTGCGGTTGTTGCTCACCAGAGGTTGTGTCTCTGACTGCCTCCCTGAGACTGCCAGAAGGTGGAATAGAAAGCGCCCGAGGCGGTGCCGTCGCCGATCCGGTCGGCGGCGGGGACTTTCATTCTTTCCAGCATCCGGACGTGGCCGTCGAAGAAGAGGAAGGTGCATCTGCCCGGACCGGTGGCGGACTGTTTCCCTTTCGACCGATCAAGGCAAACGTCGTTGTCGCCGGGATCGGGATTGAAGTGGGGGAAGACGGGGAAGGGCTGGCTGGCGCTGGTCGTGCTCCGGTCCACGTAGGCGGAGCCGAAGGGCCCTTCCGCGCCGTTCATGCTCCGGGAGGGATACTTGAAAGTGGAAAGTTTCTTGTGCCGGTTCCAGCAGTTGGGGATGATTCCCGCTCCGCCCGAATTGACGCCCGTCACCGCCTGAAGACGTTCCCGGACCACGGGTTCACGGGCGGGACAGAGGAATTTGTTGCGGATGACCCTGTTGTTCCAGGTGTGGTAGAAGCCGCCCAGTCCGCCACCGTTGTCGCTGTTTGTGGCGACGGGCAAACCGAGATAGGCGGCGAACATGCCGCAGCGCGAAGCCGTCGTGTTGCCGGGCAGATTGGATGCGTGGTGCCAGACGCGGGAGGCCGTCCCGTACTCGTTGGTGTTGTAGAGGCCGGGCGTCACGCCGTTGTTGTCGGCGACGTAGAGGTTCCACGCCTTGGAAAGATTGCCGAAGTTGTTGATGCAGGTGGTGGCCATGGCCTGCTGCCGGGCCTTCTGCAAGGCGGGGAGCAGCATGGAGGCGAGAATGGCGATGATGGCGATGACGACCAGCAGTTCGATCAGCGTGAATCTTTTTTTCATGTTCTGTTTCCTTGTTTTTTGGTCCTTCAGGGATTTTTGTGGGTAAAACATTCCGCACATCAATCTAACCTGAATCTTTCCTCTTAATATAATTGTTGTTCGTTCATTTGTCAAGCAGAGAAATGCTTGACCCTGTGTGAAAAATCA
>Ga0208297_1000804_pt1 | contig 45602 bp, 41 predicted proteins | sample LMS_cellobiose_e_FD_187367 | JGI IMG/M metagenome (GOLD analysis project Ga0208297, IMG submission 187367) | Rumen-fistulated moose microbial communities from Alaska, USA - LMS_cellobiose_enrichment (SPAdes) (version 2) | ecosystem: Host-associated > Mammals > Digestive system > Stomach > Rumen... | reverse complement strand
GTATAATGCCGGATAATTCTTTTACCCGCTCGTTCTCCACACGAAAACCGGAGATCTTACACGACGCTGCTGCCGCGAAGAGCAGCGCGATCACTCCCGTCACTCCTACTATCGCTAAAAGATTCATTAGTTGAAGCGCCCCCTGACAAATTTATGTTATCGGCCCGTTCTCAAGCCAATGAAACATTATATCTTCAAGAGGCGCAATAATCAACCGCATTATTTTTTAATCGTTTAATGGCTTCCTCACTCTCCATTTTTATCCGGTTTTTCGCAATAACATAGGCGCCGCTTTTGACTTTATGTTTATCGTCAGCTTATCACTCTTTTTACTTTGAAGATTGGCACACTGACGATCCAGCCACAGTCTTTACCAGAAGCAGACTCCTCTTCCACCTTTGATTCATCTTCGCATAATAAAAAACCGGCAACGTCATCTGCAACTACTGCTACAATCCGTCCACCGTCTAATTCTACTGCGTCATATAGATTGATTTTCATTGCTTCTTTTTTTTTATTCTCCCCGAGCAAAGCGAAACAGCCCTCAAAGCACGCGTAAAACTTTCATATGCGGGGACATTCGCCGCCGTTCATGCGGAGCAGTCAGAGCAGCACGCGCCGTCATGAATCTTTTTTCCGCTCTTCGAGATACTCACGCCAATAAGCGCCGCTGCCGGCAATCGACGAAAATTCTTTATAGGTGACGTTCGCCACGCCGCCGCGTATCGGGCTGACGTACTTCCGCTCAGTGTAATCGACGCGCCATCTAGAGGTCTCTTTAGCTTTGCTGTAAAAAACCGCGAGCGACGCGCAGAAATCCAACAGGTCGCCGCGTTCCTTTGCAGACAGTGCGGCGGAATGACGCAGTATCACATGGGAGCCCGGCACGCCCTCAGCGTGAAACCATATGTCGTCGGAGTTTGCAAGTTTAAAGGTGACGTATCTGTTACCCTTTGCTGAAAGCCCCGCGAAAACGATCGCCCCGTCGAACTCGAAGCGCAAATGCGGCGGCAGCTGCTCCTTTTTCTTCGCCCTCGCATTTTTTCTGCCCGCAGCGGGCTTTATAGCGCCGATCTCCTCTTCTATCATCGCAAGGCTGCCGGCATCTGTCACCGCGCGCGCCGCTTCAAGCGTTTCGGCGTAGCCTGCAAGCTCCTCTTCGATGCGCGGCAGCAGGGCGGCCGCGCGTTCGGCGGCGCTTCGTATCTTCTTATATTTCGAGAAATATATCTCCGCGCACTTCTGCGGCGATACGCCGGCAATAAGGGGAACGCTAAGAGAATAAACGCCGCCGTCTTTGCTGTAGCCGCTCAACTCAGCTTCGCGCGCGCCCGGCTTTATCTGCCATAGGTTCGCGGTTATCAGCTCGCCGTACTGTTTGAAGCGCTCAGCGCCGCGCCCCGCGATCAACGCGTTTATATCAGCGCGTTGCCGCTCTCTGCGAAGTATTTCCTTTTCCAGCAGAGAGAGGACCCTCTTCCTGCGCGCATCGAAAGCGGCGTAGCGCAGCGGCGCGAGGACCGCGGCCGTGCCGCTTCCACCCTTCGACAGACGCGCCGCGCCGGGCAGAAGCCCAGGAAGAACTGTAATATAATTGCCAAGCGCTTGCGGGATAAATTCTATATCGGCTTCGTTACTGCTGTAAAAAGCTCTAAGGAAGCGCTCCGATACATCAAGCGGCTGCTCTGAAAGAGCCCCGAGCAGCTTTTTACCGAAGCCGGCTATTCTATTAATCTCGGAAGCCCTAGGAGATGCGAGCCACTCTTCGAGCGAAATTCCTTCAAAAAGCGGCGGCATGCTGTAGCTGAGACCCGGAAGAATACTGCGGAAGGCGTTGTCGGACGGATGTATATGCTTAGCCGTTTCGATGATCGTACCTTTTTCGTCGGTGATAAGCAGATTGCTGAAACGCTCCATCAACTCGAAGAAAACATAGCGGACGACTGAAAAACCGGCGCCTACCGTCTTACGGAACGACAGTTTTAAAATCCTGTCGCGCCGCAGCTGATCCGCTGAAAAAAATTCAGCGCCGACGAGGTGGCTCCTCAAAGCGTTAGTGATCTGCGGCATATGTGTTGCTGACGATAGAAAATTTTTCCGTTCCTTCTGCGATACTACAGCCGCGCCGCAGTGGGCCGAGTCCCATGAGAGCAGCAGTTCAGCCTGACCGAAGGAGATAATCGCCGAATTATTGCCGCCGTCAACCCTTTGTACGCGCTTGCCACAGAAGGACGCTTCGATCTCTCTTCTCCAAAACCATACAAGCTCAGGACCGAAAGACATTTCAATCACCGCCGAGATGAGCGCACGGCTCGCTCATAAGGATAAAAGAATGGCCTGCGAATGAGCCGCAGGCCGTAAGTCTCATTAAGATGGTGGAGCTGAGGCGATTTGAACGCCCGACCCCTTCCGTGCGAGGGAAGTGCTCTCCCGCTGAGCTACAGCCCCATCAAAAACGCGGGTAAACCTGGAGCGGAAAACGGGACTCGAACCCGCGACCTACGGCTTGGAAGGCCATCGCTCTACCAGCTGAGCTATTTCCGCCCGCAACGGCAGATATAATACCATCGAGCCCTGGATGTGTCAAGAAAAAGGCGGTAAGCTCCCAAGGCCACAGCATTTACTTTTTTATGAGCAAACAAGATATCAAGCAAGAGCCGTGGGTTAAGGGCTGCTTTGAACATCATCTTCCTTCCTCTTGCTTAAATGACCGTATTTAGCCTGATTTGACAACGCAAGCGCACTCTTGCGCAGTACGTTCATGTTGAGCTGCGATTTGTCTTTTTTAGCTCTTGAAGAGTCTTTCCGAAATATTACGTCAAGACAGAGAATGCAAAGTAAAGTGTGTAAGCAGCAAAGAGAGGCACTTACGCACTTTACTTTACACTTCCGCATTATAAATTTTACGCCTTGACTATCGGAATCCATAATTCCATTTTGTAATCTTGGTTGTGCATATCTCCTTCATAATAATATTCAAAATCCGGATCTCCTGAATGAACATATCCATGTTCCGGAAAGAATACTTCCATGACATATTTCCAACCTTCGTGAATACATTCCGGTACACTTCCATTCAGTTTAACAACAGCATACTCATTTTCCTCAATTTCTAAAACATCAAGTCCCATTTCTTTAGCTTTATTATATCTGCAACAATATAACCTGCCATATAATTTATAATATTAGGATTTTCTACATCATGACAAACTCCGATACTTTGTCCTTCTCCAAGTGCCGCTAATTCTTCATGACTATATTTAGAATAAAGATTTTTCCATACATCCGAACACAGTGATGAGTCAATACCTTGTTCATTGATTCCTGCAACTCCAAACGCTTTTTTCTTTTGAATTGTAATATTCATACTTCTACCTCCTTTTACACTCAGTGCTAATCGAATGCGAGAAACTAATTTGAACGGTTTCCCATTCCTTACCTCGGAAGGAGTAAATCCATGAAAACTTTTAAAAGCAGTTCCAAATGAATCTGATGATTCATAGCCAGACTTAATAGCTATATCAATTATTTTTTTCATTTGTATCTCTTAATAAAACAGCCGCTTCCGTCAATCTTCTGTTTCTTATATATTCTGACAATGTCATTTCAGTCAATATAGAAAACAATCGACTGAACATCGGATATGAGTACCCTGATAAATAAGTCATTTTCTTTTCGTCAATTTCACCATCTAAGACCGTTTCAATATAGTCTATTGTCTTATTAAATGCCATTATAATATTCATCACGACTTCCTCCTTTCGATTATAGTTTAGAGGTTTTTAGCACATTTTACCCTACAATATCCGTACAAATTTTGACGGTATCTTTAGAATAAACGTACTTACAAATCAAAATTTTACAATTCTAATCACATCCACAAAAGCCTCCCACCACAAAATGATGGAAGGCTTTCTAAACAATTTACCTACCTTACTGCCCTTCGGTCAATAAGTATTGCTCGTGAAACTCGTTTAATTCAATAACTTCCTTTTGACGCTGCTTTTTTACATTTTTAGTATCAAAACAGTATCACTCAAGAGTTTTTTACACTGCAAAACCTCCAAAATGCTATATTTTCAATCGTTTTACAACAGAATCATATTTCTTATTATCACTCCCACTCGCTCCCAGAAACCATGAGCTAAACGATTTTGTATAGGCCATATAGCTCAGATTATCAGGATTATTTGCATTACCTATAAATCTTGGACTATCAAGGTTTTTGTTGTCACTGTGTTGTCACGCCTTATTCAGCGACAGTATCTAACGCTTGGGCGAATGTCTTTGCTTCATTTAGCAACTTCCTATGTACCAGTTTATTATTGCCATCGATGTTTTCAAGCTTAAACCATCTCTTTTCTCGTCTGAAAACACCATCAATTTGTTTCTCTGTTGCAGCTTCTCCAAAAATATCAGTCAATATACAAAGAACGTCAGCGGTAGAAAACCATTCGCCTTTTCCTTCGTTTGTGACAATATATAGTGCTAAAATCATTTTTTCTTTAAAGGTCTTTAAAGTCTTAATCTCAGGATAATTAGCAAGATTAAGTTCGTCACAGTTAAGGTTCGAGTAAACAGATTTTTCCTTAGGTCGCTGCTTTTTGGACTTCGTAGATGGTTTCTTTTCCTGGCCTTCTTTCGGGCGCATATTGTTGACAGTTTCTTCTCCATCAGTAGTCAATATATATTGCTTCGGTGTCTGACCCTTTGCTGAAATGTCTTCCATAATTAAGCCTTTTTTAACCAATTCACTCAAGGACATGCTCAGATTGTTTGGCAACGGTTTTTTTGCCTCGCTGTATAGTTCTTTTACAGTTGAGCTGGAGAAGGATGCGACGTGATTTCTTTTCTCATTAAAATACACTGCGCAAAGAATGAAATCATAGTGCACTTCTGCCCCTTTTGATTTCGCAAAAGATACCAAACTTATCTTTGAAAAATCATCCACAATACCGTCCATTGCTTGAGTGGTGTCCGCTTTATCAGTATCAGCAGGCAGCTTTAGCACCTGCGGACTATCCTCCGCTTGCAGAAGCGGAGTTTCTTGATACAAGCCACGAGTACGTGTAACAGCATCTATGGCTGCTGGCAAAAGAATATTATTAAAAATACTTCTTTCTCTCTCAACAAGCTCTGCGGAACCCTCTGCTTCAAATTTGATTTCTCCGATTTCGAATTTCACACGGATTTCTGATTTATCTCCCATTAAAACAATCCTGCCTTATTAAATAATTCTTCAATCATGACTCTATAATTAAGCTTTATATCATCTATGTCTTTCTTCCCAGCCGTATAGGTAATGTTGTGGGCAGAAAAATTACCAACCAAACGGAATGTGTCAAATTCATTCTTTATCCTGGATAGTTTGAGTGTTTGATTGTTTTTTGCATTTTTCACTATGCTATCAAGCATAACATATCCGCTTCCGGAAGCATCTTTTATCTGGTCATCTATCCCTAAATTCTGATACGATAGAACAAGCAAGACCTCAAACAGACGTCGCATCAGAACAGCCGCCGCATCATAGCAGTTACTTGCATAAGAGCAATTAATCTGATGAATTAACTGATCTAAATACTTTCTTTTTCCTACAAATTTCTGCTCGTCAATAATTTCGCTGTTTGACTCAATAGTAGCGTTATCCTCCCAAAGAGTTTTGAGAGACTTTTCCATGCATTGGAGAACTGCAGGGATAAACTCTATAGTAGTCATCTTGCCTTTTGAGCTGAAAAACGCTTTTTCTTTTCCCTTCGTTAGTTTATTTTTCAATCTTGAGCTGTTTGGGGTATTGAACCCACATTGAACAAACAAATTAGAAATCAACGACATCGAAAACGCCGTTTCACTTGTTTCTTTGTAGTGGAAGAAACAAAGGAGCTTTGCTTTCTCGCATTCGTTCTTTTCGGTTAATTCAGTTTTTTCAATAAAATCAAGTATCTGCATTACCAGAGCATTCCTCAAACGTTATCTTCTTGGCCCTAAAAACTTATCACCGTTCAGATGAATCATGTGATCTGGCATATCAGCGATCCAAACCTCTGTTTCCCATGCAAGAGTTTCAGAAAACTTTTTGAAGGTCTTAAAATCAAGAAATGCAGTAACATAAACTTTTCCGGCGGTGACATTAGCTGTCATTTGCTCGATCTCTTTGATGCGCTTCGGCTCCATAGGACCGACAGAAGTAACTGATTCTACGAAAAACAGCCAATTCTTTTCGGTTGAGTAAAGAACTACATCCGGCATTTTGTCGTGTAAGGTAATCTCAAACCCAAGCTCGCGGAGCTTGTCTTCGTTTTTAACCAAGTCCTTTGCTATGGTATCTCCGACATATAAGCACTCTGAATTCGGCGCAAATCTCGGGGCGAATTCCTCAATAATGGCCTTTTGCAACGCATTGTGTTTACCCGGAGAAAAAGTAAAGTCTGTGCCGTTTATACTAACGGGCATTTTTCTCATAGTTCGCTTGGATGCATATTGGTCTATCAACGATTCATGCATACTGAGAAAAGTATTTCTTGCTGCACCCCAGCCCTTTGTTCCAAATTGTTGTATTGTTCGTAGAGCTTCATCTGTTAGTCTATAACGATAGTTAGGACTATTCGTTGCGAGCCCGTTATCCTCTATAAATGCAGCGTTACGAAAGTGATGCATAGCCTGTTTGCGGATAGTTTCTCGACTGTTTTCCGCATATGTAACTCCGTAATTGTCTTTCGTATAGGCAATCACATCATGAATCCGTATCCATTCGTTTGAGGCTTCCTCCCACAAATCTCGTTTCTTAATATTTACCAGTGCTAAAAGGACATAGCAGCACATATCAGACTGCTGCTTTTCCGGTACTCGCAGTTCTTTTAGGATAGTTCTCGCTTCTTCTATCTTGGTCATATATAAAACTCCTTAAGATTTCATTGCAGGACTGTTCCGAGGTATCATGAGATGCAATCAGCGACTTACCCATTTCCTCAATAACGGAGAGGGATGGCACCGGCATAGAGTTGATTTCAGTTGAATTAACTTGTGTTGACCCATTCAGTATTCTGTAATAATTATCATATAGAGTAGAGTTGAACAAGACATACAGACCGTACACAATACATTCTGAAAGCTCTTTCACTCCTCCGATAAAATTGATTTTGTTTTGTGTGCTAATCTTATTATACCTTGGATATTTTCTGGACAGGTAAACGCCACATTGTAATCTGCGTCTTTCCTCTTTTGCGGTAAAACGCTTTACGAAGAGATAGTTTTCATTATCTTGCTGAAGCCCGGGCTGATCAGTAACGATGTATTCACATTCTTTGCCGATTGGGAAAATAACCCGCCCGTCTTTGATATGCTGGGAATAGAATAATGGCACGGCTGCTTCTTCGTCCTTATTTCTTAAAGCATCTCTATTCCTAAAGTCAACTGTAAGTCCTGTTTTCATGGGAATACCGAGCTTTGGCAAAGTGTAATTCCAGCTATTCAGTTTTTTGAGTGTGTCTACCTCTTCGGGGTTGGTAACCAAGTAGACGTATTTATCTACACCCGATACTACAATATCATAAGGTGCATTGAATACTGTAATCCCAGAAAAATCCCTATTAGTTTTTGTAGTCGTAATACGAATATGGCTCGGGGTTACCTCTGTTTTTTTGACTTTAATTATAATCGTCTCCTGTAAAACACTCTCTTTATCGAAGACTTTATCTCGGCTTACAAAAAGATGGATATGCTCCAGCACGCATTCTTTCAAGAATTTTTGCCTAAATCTCTTGAAATAAGCTCCTGAAGTCCAAGAGCGAGGTATAATATATACCATTTCTCCATTCGCTTTAAGGTTAAAAACTCCCATTGACGCAAACAGAAAATATAAATTAGGAGCGCCATAACACACATCTGGCATCGCTTTCGCTTCTGGTGCATCCTTTGCAATTTTCATGTATGGCGGATTACCAATCACCATGTCATATTTCTCAGGCTGAGGATTCGCTCCAATCCATCCATTGTAGTCAAAGTCTTGACTGAGAATATAATTCTCGGATTTAATTAGATAATCAATTTTGATTTCAGAGTTTAACTGTACCCATTTGAGGTTTTCTTTTAGCAATACGAGAATGTTAGGGTCATTCTCATAACAAGTTAGCTTAATATGCTTGATATTACCAGCGTCTTGTGCCCTTTCGATTAGAGCGACAGAAAGTACACCAGATCCAGCACCAGCGTCCAAAATACTTAATTCTGCCTTATCTAAGGGCATATCAAACAAGCCCGCCATAAAAGATGCGGTTTCACTACTGGTAAAAAACTGCCCGTACTTTTTTCGCAGAAATTTAGGCATTTTCTCAATGTATTCAATTGTACGTTGTGTAACGTAATCAAGCAGTTTCGCCATTTGTAAACTCCATAATCTCTCCTATGTCACAATTGAGAGCAGTGCATATTTTACATAGACTCTCTAACGAGACATATTCATTACGTCCCATTTTTGCCAACACATTAAAACTAACCCCTGATAGGTTTTTTAACTCTGTCCTGTTAATTCTTTTATCTATTAAAAGCTTCCAAAGCTTATCGTAACTTACGGTCATAATAGCACCTCAACAGAAGTTTGTTTTATTATAGCATATAACAACCGAATAATCAAGATAAACTCACGAAAGAATGAGATTAGCTTAAAAAGGCGTGGAGATATTATATCCCCACGCCTTTTTAGTCTTAGTTAAAAATCAGCTCGTTATTCACCACCTCCATAGCCCGATCCCGGATGTTGTTCATCTGTTGTACCACAGCATTTGATCCCGCGCCTTGAGTTGTTCTGTGACGCCCTCACGGGCAGCTAACTGCTTTACCAGCTCAAGAAACATGGCTTCCGCCTGCTCGTTCAGATCGGCAAGATAACCGTTCAGCTTGCCGGTGATTTGCAGCTCTGTGTACAGCGCTCTACGGTGCTGCCGGAGATACCGAAGATGCCGTTGTCCCCAAATGCCGATGGGACGCTGTTCTTCGGGTGGCACGGTCAGGCACGGGAGATAATAGTCCCCATGCAGCTCGTACCACAGCCCATTCTTTTCATCGTAGATTCGCTTTTCCATTGTTTTACCCTACCTTTCATAATCATAGCTTCTCTGGTGTTGCCGCCGTTTTGCCTGTTGTGCTTCTCTGGCCTGTGCCACCAGATTATCGACCTGCTTGCTCCCGAACACCTTCCGAATGAGGGAATAGTCCTTGTTCTGCTCCCGCAGGGCGGCGTTTTCTTCTTTGAGCCGGTCATTGCTCCGAGCCAGACCTTCATTGTCACTGTACAACTCGCCGTTTGTCTTATTGAGCCGGTAATAACTGTCCTGGACCTTGAAATACCGCACCAAGAGGCTTATTACGAGTTTTTTCAGCCGTTTTACCAGCGGTTCTGCAAACTTGGCCTTGTAGGACTTGGCAGACATGAGCCCTTGCGGTTCGGGAAGCTGATACTCGGGATCGTGCGCTAATTTGTCCTCCATGTCTTGATAGGATTGTTCACCGTCCTCCAGATTGTTGATCCGTTTGGTCAGCGTTTTAAACTCCGCTGACCTGTCGGCCAGCTTTTCTTCCACGGCGGCGAGCTCCTTTGCGCGCTCCTGCTTCTTGTAATCGATCACACTCAAATGCTCTTCGTGGGTGCCTTTCTGCTCCCATTCAAAACCATGGCGAAACATGGCAATGGCGAGCTCCTTCTTTTCGGCCAGTACCCATTGATTCCATTCCGTTGCTCCACGGGTGCCGCCACGGAAGTCTTGGGCGGCAAGGGCCTGTTTCAGCGATACCCGTGTATCGAGCCCACGTTTACTACTAGTGGTAAAAGGGACGAAATCGATGTGGATATGGGGCGTAGCCTCGTCCATGTGCAGGTGAGCGGAGAAGACGTACAGATTAGGGTTGCGTTCCCGGAAACCCTGGTAGTATTCATCCAGCGCCGCCTTTGCCTGCTCCCCAATCTCCGTCCCAGATCCCGTATCATCCCTGTTCCCAATCTGGATGATCAGCTCATGGAAGGGCCTTTCCTGCTTGCCGGTACAGATTTTCTCATAATAATTGTCTATCCTCCTATCAGAGCGTGTCTGCTTGGCATTGTACCGTTCCAGGGCTTCATCGAAGAGCTTGTGATAAACCTGCTTGATCGACTCGTTACAGTATTCTAAATTGAGGTGGGTGCGCTCCGGGTCCACGTTTGCCGCCTTGAATTTCCGGCTGTTGTGATTGACAGAGCCTTTCCCGACCTCGGCACTAATCGTTCTTTATCATTTCAAATCACATCCTTTCCTTGCGCTGCGCCAGCAGCGGCCTTTGTTACTTTCTGCGAAAGTAACGCAAAAGCACTTTTGACAGCCTGCGGCCATCAAAAGATGCTGTTGCGCTCTCCGAAGGGGATGCCGGAAGCATCTTCCCGCCGTTGAGGCCTGATGCTCCCGGAGGTGCGCTGCCCCTGCTATCTGCGGATAGCTCCCCGGCAGGGAGCGCCCTTTGAAAAGGGCTCCCTTGCATCCCCGTCGAAACTTACGGTGACGATGATGACGATGGTGACGATGTTTTCGCCACTGTCCCCATACCCGTATTTATCGTCATCACCGTCACCTATCGTCACCTTCGATCCTGTTCAAGCGGACGAGGCTGCCTGTCTTGGTGCGCTTATAGGTATAGGAGATCGAATACAGTTGAGCCAGTTTTTCCTTGCCTACATTCAGCTTTCGAATCAGAAGATTCGGTTGAATGCTGTCCTGCAATAGCGCTGCCAGGTCGCTTGCCCGACCTTCCCATTCCAGTACATCGTCTGTAAGAACGGCGGCAAGCTGATTCCGCAGCGCCTTGTACACTCTCGGATTGCCCTGCACGACGATATCCCAGTTCAAGCACCGGCGATAGCAATACTCTTGCTTCGGCAGACCTGAGAGCGCCACGGCGGCGTTGATCTGCTCGTTTTCTTCCGGCGATACCCGGAACCCCACTGTGATGTTTCTCCAACGATTGTGTTCGTCTCTGTTTTTTGCTGACATTTTACAAATCCACCTTTCTGAAATCATTTAGCTTGCTCGCCATATCCGTCTGTGTGGACGGGAACAGGTGAGCGTAGTTATACGTGATATTGATGCTTTCGTGGCCGACCCGGTCCGCAATCGCTACAGCCGAATATCCCATGTCGATCAACAGGGAAATGTGGCTGTGCCGGAGGTCATGAATTCTGATCCGCTTGACTCCTGCGGCGGCTGCGCCACGATCCATTTCGTGATGAAGATAGCTCTTTGAAACTTCGAAAATACGGTCGTTGTCTCCGATCCCGTAGAGCTGCTTCATATAGTCCCGCATCTCGTCAACCAGAAAGTCCGGCATCACGATATCCCGGACGCTCTTGGGCGTCTTGGGATCGGTGATGACATCTCTGCCGTCGATCCGCTGATAGGATTTTATGATCGAGACTGTTTTACGTTCGAAATTGAAGTCCGCCGGTGTGAGCGCCAGCAACTCGCCCTCTCGAATGCCACACCAGTAGAGCATCTCAAAGGCATAGAAGGAAACGGGCTTGTCCATAATTGCAAAGGAAAACTTTTGGTATTCCTCCTGCGTCCAGAAAAGCATTTCCCGGCTCCTGGCCTTGCCCATATTGCCGACCATCGCCGCCGGATTCTCATGCAGCCCGTAATACTTCACAGCGTGATTGAAAACTGCGCTGAGCTGATTGTGCAGCGTTTTCAGATAGACCGGCGAATAAGGATTCCCGTTCTTATCCTTACTGTTCAGCATTTCGTTCTGCCAGGCAATGATGTCTTTTGCCTGTATCTCGTTGATTTTACGTTTCCCGAAGTACGGGAGAATTTTGGTGCGGAGAATATGCTCCTTGGTATGCCAGGTGTTTTCCTTGATCCGGCTTTTCATATCTGCCGTATAGGTCTCCACGAAGCTGGCAAAGGTCATATCCAGATCCGCTTTCGTTTTATTGAGTTGTTCACGCTCCCACGCCAGGGCTTCCCGCTTTGTCAGAAAGCCCCGCTTTGTCGTCTGCTTCCGTTCTCCCTGCCAGTCGGTATAACGATAGTAGACCTTCCATGTGTTTGTTTTCGGTTCCTTGTAGACAGCCATTCAAATCACTTCCTTTCTCTGTTTTCGGCTGCGCCGTAGCAGGTCTTTTCCATGAAGTACTGTTTATTGACCCTTCCGGCGATGGTTAAGAATCCTTTGTCCTTCAGCTCGGCGTTGAGCCTCTGGACGATTTTGTAGGCGTAAGATTTGGAGATTCCAAGCGTTTCTGCCACTTCATCTACCTTCATAAAAGTGTTGCTCGCCATATTTGCCCTCCTTTCCTGCAGTTTTTATTCAATTGTTTTCTTTAGTGTCGGAATACTTTCTTGCCGCCTTCCGATTTGCCCGGGCGGATGTGCCTTTACCGTGACACACGATGGTTGAAACTTAAACTAATCTGTTTAGTTCCTGCCCATTATACTAAACCTATCTGTTAAAGTCAAGTGGTTTTCGAGAAAATATTAAATATTTTTGCTTAACTTATTCTTGACATTCTTAAATGCTTCTGTTATAATGAGCGCAAGTACATATGTAGGAGGGCTTTCCTATGGCGATTGGCGAAAGAATACGCTTTATCCGCAACTTGCGGGGCATGACGCAGAAATATCTTGGTACACTGGTCGGTTTCCCTGAGAAGACCGCCGATATCCGCATGGCACAATATGAGGCAGGCAGCCGTACACCGAAAGAGGATCTGACCAAAACACTTGCTGCTGCGCTCGATGTTTCTCCGCTCGCTCTTAATGTTCCTGATATTGACAGCCAATTCGGCATCATGCATACCTTGTTCGCTCTTGAGGATCGTTACGGCCTCGTCGTCGAAATCAGAGATGGGGAGATTCTTTTCCGCATTGACCCTCGTAGGGGAAAAGAAGCAGCCCAGCTTTCTGAGCAGGTTTCCGCATGGGCAATCATTGCAGAGAAGTATCACGCCGGTGAGATCAGCAAAGACGAATATGACAAGTGGCGGTATTATTACCCCGAGTTCGATGACACACAGATCACCGCAAAAGTACCCGCGCAGGAACTGAGCGATGCCATGGTCAAGGCGTTTAAGAAAAAGTTGAAGGATTGACATCTTCATTCACTTCCTTTCTGGGCAAAAGAAAAAGAGCTAACTGATCCAACAAAAATCAGTTAGCTCTTTATTTATGAGTAATACTTAAAGTGTTGTCAAAACGTTGTCACAAGGCTGTTTGAGGCCTCAAAAACCCAGTATCCATGCGGGTTTCCGGCGTTTTTGCAATCACTCCCACTCAATAGTTGCCGGCGGCTTGCTTGTCACGTCGAGCGTCACGCGGTTCACCTGCGGCACTTCGTTGCATATGCGGCGGCTCACTGTATCGAGCAGTTCGTAGGGCAGGCGCACCCACTCGGCCGTCATCGCGTCGAGGGACGAGACGGCACGAAGCACTATAGTCTCGCCGTAGCTGCGGACGTCGCCGACCACCCCGACGCTGCGCACGGGAAGAAGCACGCAGAAGGCTTGCCAGATGTCGTCGTAGAGACCGAAATTGCGAATTTCCTCGATGAATATCGCGTCGGCCTCGCGCAGTATGTCCAAGCGCTCTTTTTTCAGCTCTCCGAGGCAGCGCACCGCGAGCCCCGGCCCAGGGAAGGGATGGCGGCCGAGGAAGTGCGGCGCTATGCCGAGCGTTCTGCCGACGCGACGGACTTCGTCTTTGAATAGGTCGCGCAGCGGTTCGAGCAGCCCCATCTTCATATCCTTCGGCAGCCCGCCGACGTTGTGATGACTTTTTATCACGCCGCCTCCTCCGTGTCCGCTCTCTACGACGTCTGGGTATATCGTCCCCTGAAGCAGCCAGTCGGAGCCGCCGATACGGCGCGCCTCTTCTTCGAATACGTGGATGAAGAGCTCGCCGATTATTTTGCGCTTGCGCTCCGGTTCGGTCACGCCTTCGAGGGCTTTCAAAAACCTTTCGCCCGCGTCTACGTAGCGGACGTTGAGATCGAGAGAGCGGTATGTCTCCATCACCCGCTGTCCCTCGTCCTTGCGCAGCATCCCGTGGTCGACGAATACGCAGTAAAGCCTGTCGCCTACGGCGCGCTGCGTGATGGCCGCGGAGACCGTGGAATCTACGCCGCCCGAGAGCCCGCAGATCACCGTGCCGCCCTTGACCTTTTCGCGGATTTTTTCTATCTCGCGGCTGACCCACTCGGCGCCGAGAGTCCAGTCCGCTTTGCAGCCGCAGATGTCGAAGACGAAGGCGGACAATATTTCCCTACCCTTCGGCGTGTGCGCGACTTCGGGATGGAATTGCAGCGCCGCGACGCGGCCGTCGGCGGATTCGAAGCCCGCAAGCGCCCCGCTTTCGCTCCTCGCCGTGACCCTGAAGCCCTCCGGCGCTTTTTTCACCTCGTCCCAATGGCTCATCCAGACGTCGAGCTTTTTATCTCCGCCGCAGCGCGAGAAAAGACGGCTGTCTTCGATCTCCACGACGGCGTGTCCGTACTCCGCCGCTTCTCCGCGTTCGACAACGCCGCCGAAGAGCTGCGCGAGGAGCTGCATGCCGTAGCATATGCCGAGGACCGGCACGTCCGCTATCAGATCTTTCGAGAGCGCAGGCGAGCCGACGTCAAGGACGCTCCGCGGCCCGCCGGAAATTATTATTCCCTTCGGGTTGATCGCGGCGATTTTTTCCTTCGGCGAATCCCAAAAGATTATCTCGCTGTAAACGCCGAGCTCGCGCACGCGGCGCGCTATGAGCTGTGTATATTGTGAACCGCAGTCAACGATAAGTATCCTGTTCTCTCTTTCCATCCATATCAGGGACACGCCCCTACACCTCCGGCTGTAGTTTTTACGTCAGACTGTTAGTATGACATAAACGCCCGCCAATTACCAGACGCCTGCGGCAACATTTTATGCCGCCAAAGCCATGAGCGTTTTCCGTCTTCGCCGAACTGCAAAGAAAAATTTTTTCAAAAAAATCATTTTACCCTATTGTTTGATATTCATTGATGTACTATAATATGCCTACAACGTCAGGGTTGGTTAAATTTGCATCCCGGGAGGGATAGTTATGGATATGAATAAACTGACACAGAAATCTCAGGAAGCTTTCTACGAGGCGCAAAACACGGCGATCCGCTTCGGGCACCAGGAGGTGGACGTCGAGCATCTTGCTTTGGCGCTGCTGAAGCAGGAGAACGGGCTTATCCCACGCCTCTTCAGCAAGATGAACATCGCGGCCGACAGCATCGCCGCGGCGGTCGAGAAGGAGCTTTCAAGGAAGCCGCGGGTCTCCGGCGCAGGGCAGGAGAGCGGCAGGATATACATTTCACAGACGCTCTCGAAAGTCCTCGTGAAGGCCGAGAGCGAAGCTAACAATATGAAGGACGAATATGTCTCGGTAGAGCACCTCTTCCTGGCGATTCTCAGCGAGACGAAAGGTTCCCCGTTGGGAAAGGTCTTCGAGACTTTCGGCGTAACGCCTGAAAGTTTTTTGAAGACGCTTTCCGAGGTGCGCGGCAACCAGCGAGTCACCAGCGACACCCCCGAGGATAAGTACGACGCTCTGGAAAAGTACGGGCGCGACCTCGTTAAGGCCGCGCGAGACAACAAACTAGACCCAGTAATAGGGCGCGACGAGGAGATACGCAGGGCGATACGCATCCTGAGCCGCAAAACTAAGAACAACCCCGTCCTGATAGGCGAAGCGGGCGTAGGCAAGACTGCCATCGCCGAGGGGCTGGCGCAGCGCATCATGCGCGGCGACGTCCCGGAGAACCTTAAAGACCGCATCATCTTTGCGCTGGACATGGGCTCGCTCATCGCGGGCGCGAAGTTCCGCGGAGAGTTCGAAGAACGTCTCAAAGCGGTGCTCGACGAGGTCAAGAAGAGCGACGGACGCATCATCCTCTTCATAGACGAGCTGCATACGATAGTCGGGGCCGGGAAGTCGGAGGGCGCCCTCGACGCGGGCAACATGCTGAAGCCGCTGCTTGCGCGCGGCGAACTGCACTGCATAGGGGCGACCACGCTTGAAGAATACCGCCAGTATATCGAAAAGGACGCGGCGCTCGAAAGGCGTTTCCAGCCCGTCATGGTGGAGCCACCGAGCGTCGAGGACACTATATCGATACTGCGCGGCCTCAAAGAGCGTTTCCAGGTCCATCACGGCGTGAGGATCCAGGACAGCGCGCTCGTGGCGGCAGCGACGCTCTCGAATCGCTATATCACCGACCGTTTCCTGCCCGACAAGGCCATCGATCTGATAGACGAAGCTTGCGCGATGATACGCACCGACATCGATTCACTGCCTACGGAGCTCGATACGGTGAATCGCCGCGTGATGCAGCTGGAGATCGAAGAAGCGGCGCTGAAGCTCGAAAAGGACAAGGCGAGTATGGAACGACTCGAAGCGCTGCAAAAGGAGCTCGCCGACGAAAGAGAGAAGGCGAACACCCTGCGCGCGCAGTACGAGACGGAAAAGCGCGACATCGTAAAGATTCGCAGCACGCGCGAAGAGATAGAGAAGGTGCGCCATCAGATCGAAGAGGCGGAGCGCAGCTACGATCTCAACACGGCCGCGCAGCTGCGTTACGGCACTCTTAACAAGCTTGAAGGCGAACTCAAGAAAGAGGAGGAAGCTATGGGCGCTGCCGCCAGCGGGCAGAAGCTCCTGCGCGAAGAGGTCACCGAGGACGAGATCGCCGAGATTGTAGCGAAGTGGACCGGCATACCGGTCACGCGCTTGGTCGAAGGCGAGCGTGAAAAGCTGCTGCACTTAGACGTGGTGCTTCACGAGCGCGTCGTCGGGCAGGACGAAGCGGTGAGCCTCGTCGCCGACGCGGTGCTGCGCGCACGCTCCGGCATCAAGGACCCGAAGCGCCCAATAGGCTCCTTCATCTTCCTCGGCCCGACCGGCGTAGGTAAAACGGAGCTTGCGAGGGCCCTTGCGGAGGCGCTCTTTGACTCGGAGGAGAACATCGTCCGCATAGACATGTCCGAATACATGGAGAAATATTCCGTCTCCCGCCTCGTAGGAGCGCCTCCGGGATATGTCGGATACGAAGAGGGGGGCCAGCTTACGGAAGCCGTGCGCCGCCATCCCTATTCCGTCGTGCTCTTCGACGAGATAGAAAAGGCCCATCCGGATGTCTTCAACATCCTGCTTCAGATACTGGACGACGGACGCGTAACGGACAGCCACGGACGCACGGTGAATTTCAAAAACTGCGTCATCATCATGACGAGCAACATCGGCGCGCAGTCGCTGATCGACGGCATGGACGACAAGGGCAGCCTGAATCAGGGCGCCGTCGAGGAAGTCATGTCGATGCTGCGCGGAAAGTTCCGCCCGGAGTTCCTGAACCGCATAGACGAGATAATCTGCTTCAAGCCTCTGACGCTCGACAACATCCGCAATATCGTCCGCCTGATGCTGCGCCAGCTCGAGGCGCGCCTGCACGAACGCAATATCGCGCTCGAATTGACGGACGGGGCGCTCGACCTCTGCGCCAGGAACGGCTACGATCCCGTCTACGGCGCGCGCCCGCTGAAGCGCTATATACAGAAGACATTCGAAACGCCCATCGCCCGCGCGATAATAGGCGGCGCGGTGAACGACGGCGGAAAGATACGCATAGCGGAAAAAAGCGGGACCTTCGACTTCCAGTTCGAGAACGCCGAAAAAGAATAGAACACACAGGCAGGCCGCCGCGTCCCGGCGCGTCGGCCTCCGTTTGTTCCAACCCGCGGCGGAACGGAGTAAATAAAACGTCCTGTTTTATTTTATAATAGCAAAGAATTTTTATAAGCACTTAGGAGGATTTTCAATGGCTGAAAAAAGGGAATTTCAAAGCGAGGCAAAACAGGTCCTGGAGCTGATGATAAACTCAGTCTACTCGAACCCCGACATATTCGTGCGCGAGCTCATATCCAACGCATCCGACGCCATAGACAAGCTGCGCATCGAAAGCCTGAGCAAGCCTGAGCTCGCCGGATACGCAAAGAACGGGCGCATCGACGTCACGATAGATAAAGAGAGCGGAACGTTGACCTTCTCAGACAACGGCATAGGCATGAACAAAGAGGAGCTCGTCTCCTTCCTCGGCACTATAGCGAAGAGCGGCACTAACGAATTCATCCGCGCGATGCAGGAAGCGAAGAGCGGCAGCGCCGGCAATCTCATCGGGCAGTTCGGCGTCGGCTTCTACTCCGCTTTCATCGCGGCAGACAACGTGACGGTCGACACGATGAAGGCCGGCGAGGATAAGGCGTGGAAGTGGGAATCGACCGGCGACGGCACCTTCACTATCGACGACGGCAGCCGCGCGTCGAACGGCAGCACGATAACTCTTCATATCAAAAAAGATGAAAAGAAAGACGAGGAGGAAGGAGAACTCAAGGATTATCTATCGGAATGGACGATCCGCGGCATAATCAGGGAATACTCCGACTTTGTCAGCTACCCGATATATCTGACGGAAAAGGGCAGGGAGAAGAAGGAGGACGAAAAAGAAGAGCCGGTGAACTCCATGAAGGCCCTCTGGACGCGCCCTCAGAAGGATATCAAAGACGAAGAATTCAACGAGTTCTACCGCCACATCTCCCACGACTGGGAGGATCCGATGGAACGCATCTACTACAGGGCCGAGGGGACATGTGAGTTCACGGCGCTGCTCTTCATCCCGTCGCGCCAGCCGATGGATCTCTTCTACCAGGACGGCAGGCACGGCGTCCAGCTCTACATCCGCCGCGTCTTCATAATGAACGACTGCAAGGAGCTCATACCGCAGTACCTGCGCTTCGTAAAGGGCGTGGTAGATTCCGAAGACCTGTCGCTCAACGTCTCGCGCGAGATGTTGCAGCAGGACAGGATGGCGTCTCAGATAAAGAGTAGCCTCGTCAGAAAGATACTCGACACGCTCGCGAAGATGAAGAAGGAAAAGGGCGAGGAATTCGCAAAATTTTGGCAGACCTTCGGAATCGTCCTCAAGGAGGGCATCATCTCAGACCTGCGCCACCGCGACGAGCTGATAAAGCTCTGCGTATTTGAGAGCTCCGAGGGCAAAAAGACTTCCGTCGAGGACTATATCGTCAACATGCCGGCGGGGCAGGACAAAATATATTATTTGACGGGCTCCTCGCTGAAGAATCTGCAAAACTCGCCGAAACTCGAAGCTTTCAAGAAGAAGGGCGTGAACGTGCTGCTGCTCAGCGACCCGGTGGACGAGATATGGGTAAATCACGCGCGCAAATACGATAAATATGATTTCGTATCGGCCGCGGCGGAGAATCTCAGCCTGCCTGAGGGAGAGAAGAAAGAGGAAAAGAATAACGCGGAGATCGAAAAGAGCGGGCTCGTCAAGAAGATAAAGGACGCCCTCGGCGCCCTCGTCGAGGACGTGAAAATTTCCGACCGCCTCGTAGATTCCCCCGTCTGCTTCGTGCAGAAGGGCGAGGAGATATCGCCGCAGATGAGGAACTTCTTCAAGTCCATGGGACAGGAAGTGCCGGAAGAAAAGCGCGTAATGGAGATCAACGCCGACAACGCGCTGATCAAAAAGATAGCTCTGGAATCCGAAAAGGAGGGCTTCGACGCCGTAGACTGGTCCAACCTTCTTTACGGGCTCGCCTCTATAGCCGACGGAGAGCCGGTCGCCGACGGAAAGAAATTCACCGCTCTCGTCGGAAAGCTGCTCGAAAGATAGTTCGTCATAAACGCGGCCCCTTCGGGGGCCCGTTTTTTCTTGCGGAAGATTTTCATATCGAAATGAGATATAATTGCCTCCGGAGGGAGATTTTCGTGCGGGAGTTGGAAACGTGAAGTCAGCCGACATTATCGAATCTATTTACAAAACCGCGGATGCCACACACGACGAGCTGCGCTTCATCATCGAAAACAGAAGCGGGGAGAGCGCGCGCATGTTATACGGACTGGCGCGAGAAAGGGCCTGTGAATACTACGGAAAGAAGATCTTCGTGCGCGGGCTGATAGAGATGACGAACTACTGCCGCAACGACTGCCTCTACTGCGGCATCCGCAGGAGCAACAAAAAGGTGCAGCGCTACCGTCTTACAAAAGAAGACATAATGGAGTGCTGCCGCGAGGGGCATTCGCTCGGCTTCCGCACCTTCGTCCTTCAGGGCGGCGAAGACATGTATTACACCGACGATATAATGACGGATATAGTCGCGTCGATCCGCGCCGAATATCCCGACTGCGCGATAACGCTCTCGCTCGGTGAAAAGCCGCGCGAAAGCTATCAGCGCTTCTTCGACGCCGGCGCGAACCGCTACCTGCTGCGTCATGAGAGCGCGGACCCCGAACATTACCGCAGGCTGCACCCGGCCGAGCTTTCCCTCGCGAACAGGATGGAATGCCTGCGCAATCTTAAGGAGATCGGCTACCAGGTCGGTGCGGGCTCGATGGTCGGCTCCCCCTACCAGACCGTCGGCAATATCGTCGAAGACCTGCTTTTCATAAAAGAATTCGCGCCGCAGATGGTGGGCATGGGGCCCTTCATCCCGCACCACGAGACGCCATTCGCACACGAAAAGCCGGGCTCCGCGGAGCTCACGCTCTTCCTGCTCGCGATAGTGAGGCTGATGAATCCCAAGGTCCTGCTGCCCGCCACCACCGCCCTCGGCACGGTCGAAAACAACGGGCGCGAAATGGGGGTGCTCGCGGGATGCAACGTGGTCATGCCGAATATCTCCCCTATGTCTGTGCGCAGGAAATATATGCTCTACGACAACAAGCTCAACGCGGACGCGGAGACCGAAGCGGCGTATGAATCGGTAAAGAAAAGTATGGACGCGATAGGCTACGAGGTCGTGTCCGACCGCGGGGACTATGCAGGCTGAGCCGCTTTGCGCCGCGCGGCCGAAACAGACGAAAACTAATACGAAAGGAAGTATAGCGACATGACAGCGAAACATCTCTTCAAAGCGGCGGCAGCGGCCGCCGTCATCATAGCCGCAGCTTCGGCCGCCTGCGCGCAGGACTGGCCGACCTTCAAGAACAACGCCCTGCGCACGGGCGCGAATCAAGAGGGGAATTATCCCGTACAGCGCTTCTCCGGACGGCGCGAATGGACGGCGGTCAAAGCGTCGCAGGCCATAGCCTCATCTCCGGCGGCCTACAAGGGGAAGTTTTACTTCGGCACGAACGACGGCGACTTCTGCGCCGTAGACGCGGCCGGAAATGACTTGTGGCGTTTCAAAGCGGAGAACTGGATCACGACGTCGCCGGCCGTCTTGAACGGCAGAGTTTATTTCGGAAGCTACGACAGCAGACTCTACTGCCTCGACGCGGAGACCGGCGGGCTGATATGGAGATTCACGACGCACAGCGGCGTACAGAGCTCCCCCGCCACCGACGGCGATACCGTCTACTTCGGCTCGAACGACGGCTTCGTCTACGCGGTCTCGATAAAGACCGGCTGGCAGAGATGGAGTTTCAAAACGGACGCCGCGGTCACCGGCTCACCGGTCGTCGCCGACGGCGTGGTCTACGTCGGCAACAAGAATTGCAAGATGTTCGCGATCGACGCCGCGACGGGAAAGCTAAAGTGGCGCGCCATAGTCGGCGGCCCGATCATGTCGGCTCCGGCGGTCGCCAACGGCATGCTCTACTTCACGAGCCAAGACGGAAAGCTTTATTGCGCGCGGTTGAAACACCAGGCGGTCATCTGGCGCTACGACGCGAAGGCTCAGATAGAGTCCTCGCCTCTCGTACATAACGGCAGGGTCATATTCGGCGACATCTCCGGCAAGGTCACCGCGGTCGACGCGAACAGCGGCGCGGAGCTTTGGAGGGTCGACACCGGCGCTTCCGTTTTCTCGTCGGCGGCGGCGCTCGGAGACAAAATTTATATAGGCTCCAACAGTGACAGCCTTTACGAGCTCGACGCGGGCAACGGCAGCGTCAGCTGGAGCGTTCCGCTCGACGGCGACGTCGTAGCCGCGCCGGCTGTCACGGCGGAGCGCATCATCGCGGTGACGTCGGGAGGGAGCGTCTGTTCGATCAGATAAACGCAGCGTTCCAAAGTGCGTAAAATCCGCCGTTCCCATAGGGAACGGCGGATTTTTATAAATTTTTTTCTAAAGCGCTGCGCGTCAGAAATTCGCCAGCAGGCTTTCAAGGGTATCGGCGGCTCGTATCAGCTTGAACTCGCCGCGCTGCGTCATGAGGACTTCGGCGGGGCGCATGCGGCTGTTGTAGTTCGACGCCATCGAATAGCCGTAGGCGCCGGCGTTTTCTACCGCGATAACGTCGCCCTTGCGCGCGTCGCCGACGGGGCGTGATTCGGCGATAATGTCGCCGCTCTCGCAGATGTCGCCGACGACGTCGGCGAGAACCGCGGAGCGCTGCACCGCCGCACCCCTCCTGAGCAGGCGCGCCTCGTGATAGGAGTTGTAGAGCACGCGGCGCATCAGCACGTTGAAGCCGAGGTCGGTGCCGACGTAGCGTTTCCCGAAGCTTTCCTTCACAGCGTTCACGGTGCCGAGCAGAAGGCCGCACTCCGCGGCTATATAGCGCCCCGGCTCGCATTTGAAATGCACGTATTTATTGTCGTAGCGCTCGACGAAGGAATCCATCAGCGGGAAGAGGCCGTCGCGCAGGGCGCCGAAGTCGAGCCTCCGTTCGCCTTCTTTGTAAGGCACGCCGAAGCCGCCGCCGAAATCTACAAAGTCGAGCCCGGGGAAGTGTTTGAGAACGATGGAAAGCAATATACCGGCCGCCTTAACGTAGGGCCCCGCGTCAAGGAAAAGAGAGCCGATGTGCTGGTTGATCCCGATGAGCTTCAGCTCATATTTCGCAATGATTTTTTTCGCTTCGCCGCAGTAAGCGGGGTCTATGCCGAATTTTGTGCCGCACCCGGCCGTGACGACCTTGTCGCAGTGCCCCGCGCCGACGCCCGGGTTTATGCGCAGGGCGACGCTGCCGCCCCTGTTTATGCGTCCGAAGGTCTCAAGCTGCGACAGGGAATCGACGCTGACGAGTATGTCGCGGTCGATCGCGAAGCGGAGCTCCTCCTCCGACGCGTTGTTGCAGATGTAAAATATTTCGCCGCTCTCAAAGCCGGCGCGCTCAAGGATAAATATTTCGCCGGGGCTGACGGCGTCGGCGCCTATGCCCTCTTCGCGTATGATGCGCAGAAGGTGGAGGTTGGAATTAGCCTTTGCCGAAAAGCTCGGCTTTATGCGGCCTTCGAACGCTTCCAGAAGTTCTCCGCAGCGTTCGCGAAGGATGCCCTCGCTGTAGACGTAAAGCGGCGAGCCGAAGTCGGCCAGCAGCTGAAAAGCTTCGTCCTTCTGAAGAAACATTTCGCGCACCGCTACAGCCTCGCGGCTCCGGTGCGCCGCGCGGCCTCCGCTACGGCGCGCGCGACGGCCGGAACGACGCGTTCGTCAAGCGCGGAGGGGATTATATAGTCCTTAGACAGTTCAGCGTCCGTTACGAGCGAAGCCAGAGCCTCGGAAGCGGCGAGTTTCATCTCTTCGTTTATGCGGCGTGCGCGCACGTCGAGGGCACCGCGGAATATTCCAGGAAATCCGAGGCAGTTGTTGACCTGGTTCGGGAAGTCGCTCCTGCCGGTCGCGACGACCGCGGCTCCGGCCGCGAAGGCTTCGTCGGGGAATATTTCAGGCGTCGGGTTCGCCATCGCGAAAACGACCGGCTCCTTCGCCATAGAGCGCACCATGTCGCCCGTCAGGAGGCCGGGGCGCGAGACGCCGAGGAAAGCGTCGGCCCCCTTTATCACGTCGGCGAGGCCTCCGCGCTTCTTCTCGGGGTTGGTGACCTTCGAAAGCTCTACCTGCGCCGGGTTAAGCCCTTGCGGGTATCCTTCGCAGAGCGCGCCGTTCACGTCGCACATTATGATGTCTTCAACGCCGGCCGCGAGAAAGTAGCGCGCTATCGAGCTTCCGGCCGCGCCGGCGCCGTTTATCACAAGCTTTGAGCCGGCAAGTGAACGCCCCGTCAGGCGCAGCGCGTTTTTATAAGCCGCGAGAGCTATCACCGCGGTGCCGTGCTGATCGTCGTGGAAGACCGGTATGTCGAGCTCCTGCTGAAGACGGCTTTCTATTTCGAAGCAGCGCGGCGCGGAGATGTCCTCAAGATTTATTCCGCCGAAGGAGACGGCGATCTTTGAAACGACGTTCACAAATTCGTCGACGTCCTTCGTAGATATCGCGAGCGGAATCGAATCTATTCCGGCGAAACGCTTGAATAGGCAGCTCTTGCCCTCCATCACCGGCATCGACGCGGCGGGGCCGATGTCTCCGAGGCCGAGCACCGCCGTGCCGTCCGTGACGACCGCGACGAGATTGTTTTTTATCGTGACGTTCCACAGCTCGTTTTCATCGCGCGCTATCGCGCGGCACGGCTCGGCGACGCCGGGCGTGTAGACGAGCGCCAGATCCCGCATATTCTCTATATCTTTGCGGCAGCGTATGTCGAGCTTGCCGCGAAGCTTCCTGTGCATATCGAGCGATTTGGAAAAAATGTCTTCCTTCATGATTCAGACTCCACTTCACATACAGATTTTATTAAGCTTAATGAGTTTACATCCAATATCAGAACTTTGCAAATTGTCATCCTTCGCCCGTTTTCTGTATAATTGCTTTCGGAAGGGGGAAGAAAAATGGAGCGAGAGCTTTTATACAGAAAGTGCATAGAATTCCACGGGCACGAATGCGGCGGGCTGCTGCTCGGCTTTCGCGCCGCGCTCTGCGCTATAGAACAGTTCGGGATAGAAGCTCCGTCGGAGGACGAGGAAATCGTCTGCGTCACGGAAAACGACGCCTGCGGAGTGGACGCAATTCAGGCGCTGCTCGGCTGCACGGCCGGCAAGGGGAATCTGATTTTCAGGCTGCGCGGCAAGCAGGCCTTCACCTTTTTCGACAGGAAGAGCGGAAAGTCCTTCAGGATAATCTTGAAAGAGCGTGCCTTCGCCTCTAAGGAAGAAAAAAGAAAATTCATGCGCGAGGCGGAGAGCGAAGAAATTTTCGACGTCCAGAGGGCGAAGATAGAGACGCCTCCGCCAGCGGAGATATACCGCTCGCAAAAGTGCGCGCGCTGCGGCGAGCTCACGGCCGAGCCGTGGCTGAGGGTGAAGGACGGAGAATTCCTCTGCGCCGACTGCTTCGAAAGGGCATAGCGCAATAATAACGCCCCCCGGCGGAGCCGGGGGTATTTCATTTACGATTGTAGGCGGGGGTCACATGCCCATGTAGGCCCTGCGCACCTCGTCGGAGTTCAGGAGCTCCTTCGCCGTGCCCTGATGGACGATGCGGCCGGTCTGAAGCACGTAGCCGCGGTCGGATATTTCAAGGGCCTCCTGCACCATCTGTTCGACCAGAAGGATCGTCACGCCGCGCTTTCTTATCTCCCTCACCGTTTCGAATACCTTCTCGACGAGACTAGGCTGAAGGCCGAGCGAAAGTTCGTCGAGCATGATGAGCTTAGGGCGCGACATAAGCCCGCGCGCTATAGCGCACATCTGCTGCTCTCCGCCGCTCATCGTCTCCGCCGTCTGCGCGGCGCGGCTTTTCAGTATCGGGAAGAGTTCGAACATCTCTTCGAGGCGTTCGGCGACGCCCGTCCTGTCAGCGCTCGTAAAGGCGCCGAGCTCGAGGTTCTCGCGCACGGTCAGCTTCGCAAAGAGCCTGCGCCCCTCCGGGACGTAGCTGAGCCCACGCTTTATGCTCGACGAAGCCGGCATCTTCGTTATATCAATGCCGTTGAATGTTATCGAACCGGAAGTCGGATGCATCAGCCCGGCGATCGTGCGCATCGTCGTGGATTTTCCGGCGCCGTTAGCGCCGAGTATCGCGACTATCTCTCCTTCGTTGACTTCAAGAGAGACGCCCTGTATCACCGGGACGTGGTCGTAGGAGCAGTGAATGTCTTTGACTTCAAGCATCGCAGCCATCACGCACCCTCCTTCCGTTCTTTGAGCCTCTTGCTGAATTTTTCGCCGAAATACGCCGTGGTGACGACGGGGTCTTTGACTATATCCGCCGGAGCGCCTTCGGCGATTTTTTTGCCGGACGCGAGCACCACTATTTTATCGGCTATCGGCATTATCGCCTCCATTATATGTTCGACCATCAGTATCGTTATACCCTCCCTGCGCAGGCGGACGATGACCTCGACCATTTCTTTGATCTCGGTCGAAGTGAGCCCCGCGACGGCCTCGTCTAAAAGCAGCAGCTCCGGCCCCGTCGCGAGGGCGCGCGCCACCTCCAGGCGCTTTTTGTTTCCTATCGTCAGCCCTCCCGCCGGACGGTCCCTGTCGTCGCCGAGGAAGCAGAGTTCCATGCAGCGCTCGGCGGCTGCGGCGGCCTTCGAGCTGTCGCTCGTGCGCATATAGGCGCCGACCATGATATTTTCAAATACCGTCATTTCCTTCAGTGGGCGGACGACCTGGAAGGTGCGCGCGACGCCGAGCCGCGCCATCTTGTAAGCCGGAAGGTTAGTAACGTCGACGCCTTTGAAAACGACCCTGCCCGACGTCGGCTTGTAAAGCCCCGCGACGCAGTTGAAGAGCGTAGTCTTCCCCGCCCCGTTAGGCCCGATCAATCCGACGATCGTACCCTTTTCGACTTCGAAGGAAACGTCGCTGTTCGCAAGCAGCGAGCCGAATTTCATCGTAAGGTCCCTGACTTCAAGCAGCGCCATCAACTTTTCGCCCCCTCTTCAGCTTTATCTTTTTTTAAGTAAGATATAAGCCCCATGATCCCGCGCGGCTCCTTTATCATCACGACGATGATTATTATGCCGAATATTATCAGGTCGATACCCGCGCCGAAATGGGTCAGATATGCCCTTGTGTATTCCTGCAGCGGGATGAGCACGAGCGCGCCGAGGAAGGGCCCCCAGAAGGTGCCCACTCCGCCGAGTATCGTGATGAGGACGAACTTCATCGACATATCGAGCGACATGACCATCGGAGGGTCGACGCGGTAGTTGTACTGCGCGAAGAAGGCGCCGCACAAAGCCGCGAGCGCGGCCGAGAGCGCCATGGCGCCGAGCTTCACGATCGTACTGTTGACGCCGAGCGACTCGGCCGTCTCCTGCCCCTCGCGCACGGCGAGCAGATAGTAGCCCATGCGGTGCCTCTCTATCCAGCGGACGACGCCGAAGACGACTATGAATATCGCCAAGGCGCCGATGTAGTAGCCCGTCTTAGTGTCGGACCAGGAAAAATTTTCCCAGCCGTCCGGCAGGATCGGGTAGTCGAGGCCGAGAGCCCCGCCTACCGCGTCCCATATCATGAAGAGGCGGTTGAATATCTCGACTATCGCAAAGGTCGCTATCGCGAAGTAGTGCCCCTTGAGCCTGAAGCAGGGATAGCTTATCAATATAGAGACGAGAGCCGCGGCGAGCATCCCCAGCGGCACGCCGTACCACGGAAGAGTTTCGAAGGTGACGACGGCGAGCCCGGCGGCGTAGGCGCCGATCCCGAAAAAGACCGAGTGCCCGAATGAGACCTGCCCGCAGTAGCCGCTTATGATGTTCCAGGACTGCGCCATAGCGGCGTACAGCAGCACCATCGTCGCGACGTGACCGAAGAAGGAGCCGCCGCCGATGACGCCGGGTATACAGGGCAGAATGGCCGCGACTATGATAAATCCGTACCAGAGTTTGTCTTTTTTCGTCAGAGTCATCGCCGTCACCATCCGAAGAGCCCTTTGGGGCGCACGAGGATAACTACCAGATATATTGCGAAGACCGCGACATATTTAAGGACCGCCGCGACGTAGAAGCCGGTGAAGGACTCTACGAGCCCGATGAGAATCGCGGCCGCGAAAGCGCCGGGAATACTGCCGAAGCCTCCGAGAGCCACAACGACGAAGGCTATAAGGCTGAAGAGCCCTCCGACTTCGGGATGCACGGCAAGGTATGTGGTCATAAGCCCGCCCGCCACTCCGACGCATGCCCCGCCAAGACCGAAGACAAGCAGGAATATTTTCTCGGTATCGATGCCCATCAGTTCAGCCGCTTCCTTGTCCATAGCGGTCGCCTGTATGGCCCAGCCGAGACGCGTCCTCTTAACGAGCCAGTAGAGCGCGACGACGACTACGAGCGAGAAGATTCCCGTTACGAACTGGGGCACCGATACAATGGCACCCCCGATCTCAAAGGTCTTCCCGTCGAGCAGAGTGCCCGACAGAAGGCGGAAGTTTGGCGAAAAGCGGTTCATACATAAATTTTTGAGGAACATGGAAAGGCCGAAGGTCGCAAGCAGCGGCGCCATAGCGGCCTTACCGAGGCTCCTTCTTATGATCCATTTGTAAGTGACGGCGCCTAAGATGAAGAGGAATATGCCCGCCGCGACCCACGTGAAGAGCGGATCGACCTTGAATATAAAGCCCAGCCAGTAGCATATGTACATAGCCACCATCAGAAACTCTCCGTGGGCAAAATTGATAACGTCCATAACGCCCCAGATCATACTGAGGCCCGCGGCGACGAGCGCGTAGAGCAGCCCGCTCAGTATGCCGTCGATCAGGACTTGCAGAAAATTGCTCATGCAACGACCTCCTTGCTGAAAAAAAGGCGAGGCATAGCTTTATGCCCCGCCGGGAAACGCTCGATTATGTAACTATCTCTTATCCCAAGGAGTCATGGGAAGCGTGGGCTCCGAATCTTTGTACTTGAGCGGGAAGACAGTCTGGTATTTCTGCTCGTGGAGCTGTGTGATGACGGAAAGGGCTTCGGCGTTCTGTCCGTCGGACGAGAACTTCACCTTGCCCGAGAGCGACATGACCGAGGGGAATTCATCCGTCTGGATTATCTTTGCGACTTTCTCGGTGTCGGGGCCTCCGGCCTTTTCGATGGCCTGCGCGAGGACCATCAGCATGACGGCCTCCTGTATGGAGTCGCTGTCGAACGGCTGCTTGCTTCTCGGCGTGTAGTACTTATCCTGAATCTTTATGGCTTCTGGCATGAACTTCTTGGCGAGCTCCGGCGAATAGCCCATGCCGCCCATGAAGAAGTTGCCGTCGGAGCCGAGCTCCTTCTGCACCGCCGGGTTCTGATAGCCCGTGCAGTAGTTGATCGCGATCTTCGGGAGCCAGTTGACCTGCTTCATCGTGCGGACCCACAGCGAGTAGTCGCCGCCCAGCGCCGCGCCGAAGACAGCGTCGGGGTTGGCCGACTTCAGCTTCTGGACCTCGCTGTTGAGGTTCGTAGCGCCGTTGTTGAATGGGACGTCGGCCACGATCTCAAGATCCGCCCTTTTGGCGGCCTTTCTCGCCTCGTCGGCGGCGTGCTTTCCGAATTCGGTGTTCTCATAGATCACGCCGAGCGTCTTTATGCCGGCGTTCTTCTCTTTGTTGAGATAGGCGATATAGTCCACGAACTCGACGGATTCGATAGCGTCGGTCGGAGCATGGCGGAAGAAATATTTATAACCGCGCTCCGTCAGAGCGGCCGAGCTCGAGCAGCCGCAGAGGAATATTTTTTTCGCGCGTTCGGCGACCGCGCTCGCGGGCTTCGTCGCGGAGCTGTTGTAGCATCCGATCACCGCGAAGACCTTCTCTTGATTGTAGAGGCGTTCCGCTTCGGACTTTGCGACGTCGGGCTTGCCCTGGTGGTCCGCCGGCACTATTTTGATGACGTACTTGCCGCCCACAAGCCCTTCGCCGGCCGCGAGCGGGGCTTTGATGTCGGGATTCTTAGTATTGATGACGTCGGCGGCGGCCAGCACGGAATTGACGCAGTTCTGTCCGGAGACCGCGGCCGGCCCCGTCAGCGGGAAGAGCGCTCCTACCTTGATTTCTTCGGCCGCAAACGCCGCGGCCGACGCGAAGAGCGCGGTGCACAAGACTAACATAACGACTATTGCGGTGCGCTTACTCAGTTTCATGGTGTATATCTACCTCCCTTTTATTTGAGCGGCTGAATCTTCGCTCAAGCTTTATTATAATGGTATTTTACGTTCAGTCAATTTTCAAACCTTTAGTCTTTAAATTATTAAAAACTCATATATTAATTATTTATTTTGCTTATTTTGCGAAAACGTTTATCAACGCCGATTTGCCGAGCCGATAGGACGCTTTAACAGATTAACGCAAACAGATCGACGCATTCCTGTTTATAATGATCACATCGCGTCTATTGAAGGCACAAATCGGCCGGTCAATTAAAAAATATCTGCGACAACCGCGCCGACGCGTTAAATATATTGACATTTAAAGGGATTTAAACTATATTATCAACCAAGTTATAGATAATTTTGCTGCGATGAGTTAAAAGTAAAAAGAAATCTCAAGGAGGAAGTTTTTCATGATTTTTCATGCAGAGGCCGTGATCACCCCGCGCATGGGAGTTCTTGACACACAGGGCAAGGCCGTGGAAAAGACGCTCGGCCAACTCGGCTACGATGTAAGCGACGTCCGCGTGGGAAGAATCGTTACGATGAAGCTGGAGGCCGACAACGGAGAGGCAGCCGCGGAGCGCGTGAAGGAGATGTGCTGCGACCTCTTGGCGAACGACCTGATAGAAACTTACAGCATCTCGCTGCGGGAAGCATAGCGATGAGAACGGCTGTCGTTGTCTTTCCCGGAAGCAACTGCGACCGCGACGTGCGGCGCGCGGTCAGCGAAACGCTTAAAACGCCCGTCGATATGGTCTGGCATGAGGAACGAGAATTCGCCTCCGAGCCGGACCTCGTTATTTTGCCCGGCGGCTTCTCATACGGCGACTATCTGCGCTCCGGCGCGATGGCGGCGCATTCGCCGATCATCGGCGCCGTCCGCCGCCACGCCGCCGCCGGCAGGCGCCTGCTCGGCATCTGCAACGGCTTTCAGGTGCTGACGGAGAGCGGGCTGCTGCCGGGAGCGCTGCTTGCGAATACGAGCACGACCTTCATCTGCAGAAAATGCTGGCTGCGCGTCGAGCAGACGGAGAACCGCTTCACCTCCGGACTCAAAAAGGGCGGGATAGTGCAGTACCCCATCGCCCACCACGAGGGACTTTACTTCCTGCCGCCAAAGGAACTCCGGCAGCTGGAAGATGACGGGCGTGTGGTCTTCCGCTACGCCGACCCCGTGAGCGGAGAGGCCGGCGAAAGGTTCGCGCCGAACGGGGCGCTGAACGGCATCGCCGGCATCTGCAACGAAGAGGGGAACGTTTTAGGACTTATGCCGCACCCAGAGCGCTCGACTGTGGCTCACTTAAACGGCGGCTCCGACGGCGGCGCTTTCTGGCTTTCGATAGCGCGTGATTTTGCAGAAAGAGGTGCTTAGAAATGGGCTTTCGCGAAGTCGGACTTTCAGAATCAGAATATAAAAGGATAACAGAACTGCTCGGACGCGAGCCGAACGCCCTTGAACTGGAGCTCGTCGGCGTAATGTGGTCGGAGCATTGCAGCTATAAATCGACGCGTCCGCTGCTGCGCACTTACCCGTCGAAGGGCAGATACGTGCTTCAGGGCCAGGGCGAGAACGCCGGCGTCGTAGATATGGGCGAGGGCTGGGGCTTCGCCTTCAAGGTCGAAAGCCACAACCATCCTTCGGCCGTCGCCCCGTTCCAGGGCGCGGCCACGGGAGTCGGCGGCATAATCCGCGACATCATCGCGATGGGCGCACGCCCCTCGGTCTCGATGGACGGCCTTTTCTTCGGCGACGCGAACCTCTGCAAGACGCGGAATCTCGCCAAGGGCATAGTCGAGGGCATCGGCGCCTACGGCAACGCGGTAGGCGTCCCCGTAGTCGGCGGCAAAACGTTTTATTCGCCGGCCTATAATGACAATCCGCTGGTGAACGCCTTCAGCGCCGGCTTCGTGCGTCTCGACAAGATGGCGAGCTCTCAGACCGCGAAGCCAGGAGACTGCGCGGTGCTGCTCGGCTCCAAGACCGGGCGCGACGGGATAGCCGGCGCCTCCTTCGCGTCGCGCGAGCTCGACGAGGATGCAAGGGCGAGCAAGCCGCAAATACAGATAGGCGACCCCTTCGAAGAAAAGCTCCTCATAGAGTGCTGCTTAGAGCTGCTCGACAAAAATATGATCGCTTCGATGCAGGACATGGGCGCCGCTGGGATACTCTCCTCGTCGAGCGAGATAGCGCACAAGAGCGGCTGCGGCATCGACATATTCGTAGAAAAGATTCCTCTGCGCGAAGCCGACATGCTTTCATGGGAAATATTCCTCTCCGAATCGCAGGAAAGGATGCTTCTGATAGTAGAAAAAGAAAAGCTCGCGCCGGTTTTCGCTACGGCGAAACATTACGGTCTCGACTGCGCGGCGGTCGGCGAAATGACGGAGGGCAAGCGCTACCGCGTCTACAGGAACGGCGCGCTCGAAGCCGACCTGCCGACGTCGATACTCGGCAGCGCGCCGGAGCTCTCCTGGCCCGCCGAAGAGCCGAAGGACATGCCGGAACGCCGTGCGATAGACCTTTCGACGCTCGCGTCGGAGGATCCGGCAAAGGAGCTCACAACAATGCTCTCATGCCCGAACGGGCGCAGGAAGGACGCGATCTGGGAGCAGTATGACTCTATGGTGCAGCTTCACACGATAGCGGGGCCCGGCGAGCCGGCCGCCGTAGTCGAAGTTCCAAAGACGCGCCGCGCCTGCGTGCTGACGATGGAGGCCGAGCCTTACAAGTGTTGGACGGACCCGTACTGCGGAGCGGCCGAGACGATGACGCTCGCGCTGCGCGGGCTGTGGCTGACGGGAGCCGATACGCTCGGCATGACGAACTGCCTCAACTTCGCGTCGCCCGAGCAGCCCGACAAATTCTACGAGCTCAAGGAGTGCGTCCGCGGACTTGCGGACAGCTGCCGCGCGCTCGACTGCCCCGTCGTCTCGGGCAACGTCAGCCTCTACAACGAAACGGCGTCGGGAAGGATATATCCGACGCCGCTCATCGTCGCGGCCGGCCTCGTAATCGACAGAGAGAAGATAACGCGCTCCGGAAGGACAAAAGATGGCGACTATATCTATACGGTGGGAAAGATCGAAGGTTCCCTCTCGTCTTCGCGATACCAGAGCCGCAAAAGCGGAAAGCCTCTCGGCAAAACGGTCGAGCCGGACTTCGAAGCGGAGAAGAACTTCCGCGAGCGCGCAATAAAAACGGCTCGGGCGCAGGCCGCCGATTCGGGGCGCGTCATTGCCGGCGGCGGGCTCGCGACGGCGCTTGCGAACGAAGCGATAGCCTCCGGCATCGGCATGGAGATAACCCTCGCGCCGGAAAAATCCGTCGAATCGCTCCTCTTCTCCGAGGGCGGAGCGCGCGCCATCTACGCCGTCGCGCCGGAAAAGGCCGCGGAGTTCGAGAGGATTTGGCAAGGCTTCCCGCTTACGAAGGCGGGAAGGGCCGGCGGAAGGGGCTTCGCCTGGAAAGATATTTTGAACGTACCGCTTTCGGAGCTTGAAAAAGCCTTTTCGGGGGAAGAGTAATAAATGTGCGGAGTTTTCGGGGCGTACAGCGCAAGCGGCGCGCCTGTGCTTGAAGACGTATATCTGGGGCTCTCTGCGCTTCAGCATAGAGGGCAGCTTTCCGCGGGCGTGGCGTGGACTCAGGGAGGTTCGGTCCATATAAAGAAGGGGCTCGGCCTCGTCCACGAAGCCCTGCAACAGAACGAGCTCGCCGAGATAGAGGCGCACGCGGCGATAGGTCATGTGCGCTACGCGACGGCCGGCGGCACGGAGAGGGAAAACAGCCAGCCGCTCGGCGCCAATTACGCGCAAGGCCCCGTAGCGATAGCCCACAACGGCAACCTTACTAACGCGACTGCGCTTTCAAGCTATCTCGCGAACCGGGGCGCGATATTCCAGACGACCTGCGACACGGAGACGATAATACAGCTGATGGCGCACCAGCCCTCGACCGTGCAGCTCGAAGCGCTTGAAAACGCGCTGACGAAGATCACAGGCGCGTACAGCATAGCGGTCCTTTTTGAGGACTGTCTGATCGCGGCGCGCGACCCGTGGGGGTTCAGGCCCCTTGCGCTCGGCAGGCGCGGCGACGATTATTTCGTCGCCTCGGAGTCCTGCGCCTTCGAGATAATCGGCGCGGAATTCCTCCGCGACGTCGAAGCGGGAGAGATACTCGTGATCGACAGGCGCGGCGTCATTTCGCGCAGGCTCCCGATAACGGCGCAGCGCCTCCGCCACTGCTCCTTCGAATACGTTTATTTCGCGCGTCCGGACAGCGTGATAGACGGGCGTTCGGTATACGCGGCGAGAAAGAACCTCGGCGCCTGTCTCGCGCGCGGCGGGAAGTGCCCACAAAATTCGATAGTCGCGGGCATGCCGGACAGCGGGACCTTAGCGGCGCTCGGCCTCGCCCAGGAGGCGGGGGTGCCCTTCGAGGCCGGCGTCGTCCGCAACCGCTACGTCGGAAGGACCTTCATACAGCCGACGCAGCGCGTGCGCGAAGCCGGCGTGAAGATCAAGCTGAACCCGCAGCCCGGCATATTCGACGGCAAGGAAGCCGTCATCGTGGACGATTCCATCGTCCGCGGCACCACGGCCGGGCGCACGGTCTCGACGATACGCGGCGCCGGCGCGAAAAAGGTGCACATGCGCATCGCCTCCCCGCCTGTGCGCTATCCATGCTACTACGGCATAGACACGCCCAGCTCCGAGGAGCTGATCGCGGCTCAAAGCGACATCGAGGAGCTGCGCGTAAAGATAGGCGCGGACACATTGCGCTACATCAGCTGCGAAGAGCTCTGCGAATCGATAGGACTTCCGCGCGAGGAACTCTGCACCGCCTGCTTCGACGGCGGCTACCTCGACGAAGAAGAAAGCGGCGGACGGCTGGAAGTCTGACGGCCGCAAAAGAGAAACGGAAATTATTTTCAAATACATAACGGAGGAATTGCAATGGAGCTCACAAAGAAGGATTTTATTTATGAAGGCAAAGCGAAAAGGCTTTACACAACTGAAGACCCAAAATATGTGATCGTCGAGTACAAGGACAGCTTCACAGCCTTCAACGGACAGAAAAAGGCGACGATGAGCGGCAAGGGCGTGCTCAACAACAACATATCGTCGAAGCTTTTCAAAATCCTCGCCGACGGCGGCGTAGAGTCGCACTTCGTCAAACAGCTCGACGACACCCACCAGCTCGTCAAGCGCGTCAAGATAGTCCCGCTCGAAGTGATCATCCGCAACATCACGACGGGCTCGCTCTGCAAGCGCCTCGGCGTCGCCGAAGGAATCAAGCTTCCGCGCCCGCTCTTCGAGCTGAGCTACAAGGACGACGCGCTCGGCGACCCCTTCATCATCGAGGACCACGCGCTGCTCTTCGGCTGGGCGACGAAGGAAGAGCTCGACAAGATCAAGGAAATTTCCTTCCGCGTGAACGAGATACTCAGGGATTATTTCGCAAAGAAGAGCGTGGTGCTCGTCGACTTCAAGCTCGAATTCGGCAAGGACGCCGACGGCAATCTGATGCTCGCCGATGAGATCTCCCCCGACACCTGCCGCTTCTGGGACAGCTCGACGGGAGACCATCTCGACAAGGACCGCTTCCGCAAAGACTTGGGCGACGTACTCGGAGCATACGAGGAAATCTGGAAGAGGATCTCGGAATAGCGCGATATGAGCGGAATCTTCGGCGCGTACAGCGCCGTTAAAAAAACGGTGCTCGAAGAGGTCTACCTCGGGCTTTACGCCCTTCAGCACAGAGGGCAGGAATCCGCCGGGATCTCCTGGATCCAGGATGGTAGCGTCGCATCCAAGCGCGGTCTCGGATTGCTGCACAATGCGATAGACCAGAAGCGGCTCGCCGACGGGGAGGCGTACAACGCGATAGGACATGTGCGCTACGTGCCGCTCGAGAGCTCCCGCCTTCAGAACGTACTGCCAATCAGCGCGAATTACGCGCGCGGCCCGATAGCCATAGCGCACGACGGGCTTATCACGAATCTCGCCGAGCTGACGCGCCAGCTCGAACAGCGCGGCGCGATATTCCAGTCTTCGACGAATTCAGAGGCCATACTGCATATGATGGCGCAGAAGTCCCATATGCAGCCGATAGACGCGCTCGTCGACGCGCTGCGCAGGATCGAGGGCTCCTATGCGCTCGCCGTGCTGCTGGAAAATTCCCTCGTCGCGGCGCGCGACCCTTACGGCTTCAAGCCCCTCGTCCTCGGCGAGCGCGAAGGCACTTACTACGTAGCTTCGGAGTCCTGCGCGCTCGACATAGTGGGAGCGACGCTGCTGCGCGACGTCGAGCCGGGTGAGATAGTCGTCGTCAACGGCAAAGGCGTCAAGAGCCTGCGCGTGCGCCCGGAGGAAAAATGCCGGCGCCTCATGCACTGCTCATTCGAATATGTTTACACCGCGCGCCCGGACAGCATCATAGACGGGCGGTCGGTCTACGAGGCGAGAAAGGAGATGGGGCGGCGGCTTGCGCGGAAGTCTCCCTGTCCCGGCGCGGATCTCGTCGCGGGAATGCCGGACAGCGGCACCATCGCCGCTATAGGCTACGCCCAGGCGTCGAAAACGCCATTCGAGATGGCCGTCGTCCGCAACCGCTACGTCGGAAGGACCTTCATACAGCCGACGCAGAAGGTGCGCGAGCTCGGAGTCAAGATAAAGCTCAACCCTATCGAGGCGCTCTTCAAAGACAAAAAGGCTGCGATCGTCGACGACTCCATCGTCCGCGGCACGACGGCCGAGCGCATCGTATCGATGATTCGCAGCTGCGGCGCGGAGGAGGTCCACCTCAGAATAGCTTCGCCGCCGGTGCTGCATCCCTGCCGCTACGGCATAGACACGCGCAAGGAGAACACGCTCGCCGCCGTAAGGATGACGCTCGACGAGCTGTGCAGAAAGGTCGGCGCGGATTCGCTCGATTACCTGTCGGAAGAAGATCTGACCGCCGCCGTCGGCCTGCCTGAGGAAAAGCTCTGCACAGCGTGCTTCAGCGGCAAATACCTTGAAGATGAGGAGAAGTAAGCTATGGGCAAGCTGAGTTATGAAAAGTCCGGAGTCAGCATCTCGGGCGGCGACGCCTGGGTCGAAACGATAAAGGGGCTCCTCGCCAAGCGCCCCAAAGATAAAAACTGCTTAGGCGGCGTCGGCGGCTTCGCCGGGCTCTACAGAATCGGCGGCGGGCAGTGCCTCGCGGCGTGCTGCGACGGCGTCGGCACAAAGCTCGAACTCGCTAAGGCGACGGGGCTTTACAGAGGGCTCGGGCAGGACCTCGTCGCGATGAACGTCAACGACCTCGTGACCGTCGGCGCGCGCCCGCTCTTTTTCCTCGACTACGCGGCCTGCGGAAAGCTCAACGAAAGCATCCTCAAGGAAATCGTGCAGGGGGTCATAGACGCGTGCGGCGAAAGCCTCTGCACCCTGCTCGGCGGGGAGACGGCCGAGATGCCGGGCGTCTACGACAGCGACGGCTTCGACCTCGCCGGCTTCTCCGTCGGCATAGTTGAAGAAGAAAAAATAATCGACGGCAGCGGAATACAGGAGGGAGATCTGCTTATAGGGCTGCCCAGCAGCGGGATACACAGCAACGGCTACAGCCTCGTGCGCTCGGCGCTCGGAAAAGAGGGGCTGGACGTCGCGCTCGATTCCCTGCCGACAGGCTGGCAGGAAACGGTCGGCGAAGCGGTGATGCGCCCGACGAAGCTCTACGTGAAGGCGGCGCTTGCCGCGGCGTCCACCGGAAAGGTGCGCGGGATGGCGCACATCACCGGCGGCGGCATGCTCGGAAACGTCATCCGCGTGATACCCAAACATCTCGACGTAGCCGTGGACTTCCTCTCGTGGCGGCGTCCGGCGGTATTCGACCTTATTCAGAGCGCCGGCATCGAAGAAGAGGAAATGCGCCGCGTATTCAACCTCGGCATCGGCTTCGTCTTCATAGCGGCGCCCGACGACCTGAAAGAGATAGAAAAATCGCTCGAAGCGCTCGGCGAAGAGCCGGCCGTGATAGGAGAGGTGATAAAATGCACATCCCGCGCATAGCGATACTGATATCGGGCACGGGCACCAATATGGAAGCCCTTCTGAAGGCTACGATCACAGGAGAGCTGCCGGCGGAAGTCTCCTTCGTGGGCAGCGACAGGCTGGACGCGAAGGGGCTCGCGACGGCCGCCGCGCTCGGCGCTCAGACGCGCGTCTTCTTCTACAAGCGCGAGGGGCGCGAAGCCGCCGAAGAGGCGATAGCCAAAGCGATAGAGGAAACTCGCAGCGATTGGATAGTGCTCGCCGGCTTCATGAAGGTGCTTTCGCCGAAATTCGTGCGCCGCTTCAAGGGGCGCATAATAAACATCCATCCGGCTCTGCTGCCCCTCTTCCCGGGCGCGCACGGCATTCGGGACGCCTGGAACGCCGGAGCCTGCGAGACAGGAGTGACGGTCCACCTCGTCGACGAAGAGGTCGACCACGGCCCGATACTCGCGCAGCGCAGCGTAAAACGCGAGCCGCACGACACGTTGGAAACGCTCGAAGCGAAGATTCACGCCGTCGAACACGTCATATACAAGGAGACTCTGAAAAAGTTCCTCGCAGAGCATCCTGTTTCAATAAATCAATGGGAGGAAAAGCCAATGGAAAAATTTGAGACAAGAAAGGCCCTTATCTCAGTATGGGATAAGACTGGCGTCGTCGAGCTCGCGAAGGGGCTCGCTGCCCACGGCTACGAGATCGTGTCAAGCTCGGGCACCGCGAAGCATCTCGAAGAAGGCGGCGTGAAGGTGACGGAAGTCGTCGACCTCACCGGAGTCCCTGCGATACTCGGAGGACGCGTCAAAACGCTGCATCCGACGATAATGGGCGGCATCCTCGCCCGCCGCGGGCTCGCCCAGGACGAAGCCGACCGCGAGAAGTTCGGCATACCCCTTATAGACGTCGTAGTCTGCACGCTTTATCCCTTCGAAGAGACCGCAAAGAGCGGCGCCGAGCTCGACAAGCTCATCGAAAAGATAGACATCGGCGGAGTTTCGCTCATCCGCGCCGCCGCGAAAAATTACTTCCACGTCGCGGTCGTCACGGAAACCGCCGATTACGCGCGCGTCCTCGACGAACTCGACAAAAAGCAGGAATTCACGCTGGAATTAAAGCAGGAGCTCGCGCTCAAAGCCTTCAAAAACACCGCGTCGTACGATTCGGTAATATACAGGGGGCTCTGCCGCGAACTCGGCGTCGGCGAAGAGATCATGGAAGAAAAAATCTTTCCGCTCCGCGTGGAGCAGAAGCTCCGCTACGGAGAAAACCCGCACCAGCGGGCCGGGCTCTTCCTGCCGCCGCTTGAGAAGCGCCCCTTCGAACAGCTCTCCGGCAAAGAGCTATCCTACAACAACCTGCTCGATTTAGACACCTTGCTGCGCGGCTGCTCCGTCTTCCAGGACATGTGCGCCTGCACGATAGTCAAGCACACGACGCCTTGCGGCGCGGCCTGCGGCGCGACGCCGCTCGAAGCGTTCGAAAAGGCCCTCGCCTGCGACCCCGTCTCCGCCTTCGGCGGCATCATAGGGATCACGCGCAAAGTAGACCTCGAAACGGCGAAGAAAATAACGGAGACCTTCTTTGAGATACTCGCCGCGCCGGACTTCGAAGAGGGAGTCGCCGAGTACATGAAAGAGAAGAAGCCGAACCTCCGCGTGCTGAAGCTCGTGCCGGGCTACGCGCCGACGCTGCAGTTCACCGGCAACCGCTGCGGCTTCCTCGTTCAGGAGGACAAGCTGCCCAAGCTGCCGCAGGAGACAGAAGGCAAATGGCACGGCACACCGCGCCCCGATCTCTGGGAGGACATAATCTTCGCCTGGAAAACGGCGGCGATAACCAAGAGCAACGCGATCGTGCTCGTCAAAGACGGCGCCGCGGTGGGAATAGGCGGCGGCTTCACGAATCGCGTAGACGCGGCCGAATACGCCATCCGGCTCGCGAAAGACAAGGCGAAGGGCGCGGTGATGGCCTCCGACGCCTTCTTCCCCTTCCCCGATTCGATCGAGCTGGCCCACAGGGCGGGAGTCGTCGCGGTGATAGAGCCGGGAGGATCGATCAGAGACAGCCAGGTCTTCCAGAGGGCGGAAGAACTCGGGATCTCGCTCTTCGAGGGCGGAACGCGCACCTTCAGGCACTGAGCGGGAGGCACGGCTATGAAAGTAATGGTATTGGGCGGCGGCGGCAGAGAACACGCGGTCGTCCACGCCTTTTCAAAATCGAAAATAACGAGCGGGCTGCACTGCTGCCCAGGCAACCCGGGCATCGCTAAGCTTGCGGAGTGCCACGCGGGAGACCCTTGCGATCCGGCTGAAATGACCGGACTCTGCAAAAAGCTGGGCATAGAGCTGGCCTTCGTCGGACCGGAGGCGCCGCTCGTCGCCGGCACGGCCGACGCTCTGAGAGCCGCGGGAATTCTCGTTATGGGCCCGGGCGCTTCCGGCGCGCGCCTCGAGGGAAGCAAGGCTTTCTCAAAGCAGTTCATGAAGCGCCACCACATCCCCACCTCCGACTTCGACCTCTGCACGAACATCGAGGAGTGCGAAGCTGCGCTCTCCAAGCGCCGCGCGCCCTTCGTCGTAAAGGCCGACGGCCTTGCGGCCGGCAAGGGGGCCTTCCTTCCCGAGACGTACGACGAAGCCCTTTCCATCTGCCGCATGATGCTTGAGGAGCAGAAGCTCGGCACGGCTGGAAAGTTGATCGTCGTAGAAGATTACGTTCCCGGAATGGAAATGACCGTGCTCGCCTTCACGGACGGCGGCTGCGTGCGCATACTCCCGTCGAGCCAGGACCACAAGCGCGCGCTCGACGGCGACAGGGGAAACAACACCGGCGGCATGGGCGCCTACTCGCCGGTGCCGTGGGTCGGCAACGAGCTCACTAAAAAAATCACCGACGAAATACTCACGCCGACCGTCGAAGGACTTAAAGAAGACAAAATCCCCTTCATCGGCGTCATCTACGCCGGCATAATGATCAAGCCAGACGGCTCGCTTTCGCTGCTCGAATACAACGTGAGGCTCGGCGACCCCGAGGCTCAGGTCGTGCTTCCGGCGTTCGGCGGAGATTTCGGCGAAGTCGTCGCGTCATGCGCAAAGGGGCAGTTAGCGAAAGCCGAATGGCCCGGCGCCGCGCGAGTGGCCTTGGGCGTCGTGATGGCTTCCGGCGGCTACCCCGGCGCCTTCGAGAAAGGCTTTGAGATAACGGGCGCGGACGAAGAGCTGGAAAACAGCTTCGTCTATCACGCCGGGACAAAGACGAACGCCGCAGGAAAGCTAGTGACGAACGGCGGGCGCGTGCTGACGGTAGTCGGCATCGCGGACGATCTGTTGACGGCGAGGGAACGCGCCTACGCGAGAGTGAAAAAAATTCACTTCGACAAGTGCCACTACAGAAACGACATTGGAGATAAAACGCTAAAAAAGAAATAATAATCTGCACATAAACCGCCCGGTATATCAAGGCCGCTCAGTCTGACGTCCCGGCCGGGACGTCAGACGCCCAGGGCGGCACTACCACGAATCAGAAGAAAGGAAAGAAAATGTCCACCAAAATCGGCATCATAATGGGCTCCGCGTCCGACATCCCCGTCGTTGAAAAGGGAACGCCGACGCTCGAAGAGCTGGGAATAGAATTTGAAGTCGCAATCGCCTCGGCGCACCGCACGCCGAAAGACGTAGAAAACTACGCAAGGAGCGCCCGCGCCCGCGGCATAAAGGCGCTCGTCGCAGTCGCCGGACTCTCGGCGGCGCTCCCCGGCGTCGTAGCGGCGGCGACCACGCTGCCGGTGATAGGAGTGCCGGTAAAGGGCGGCGCGATAGACGGCATGGACGCGCTGCTTTCGATAGCGCAGATGCCGCCGGGAGTGCCGGCCGCGTCGGTAGGGCTCAACGCGATGAAAAACGCCTGCCTGCTGGCCGCGCGCATCGTCGCAGCCTCCGACGACGAATTGACAACAAAGCTGGAGGCCTACGCGGCGAAAGAAGCGCAGAAAGTCCGAGACAGCCGCAAAAAACTTGAAAATCTCCCGGCCGCGCCCGCGGAAGCATACTAAAAAATCTATCGGCAAAACAGCGCTGGGCAGTTTTACGCTTTTCTAAGCGGCATCTGGAGGCGCCAAAAAAGATTTTTTGGAGGGCATCACGTCCAATCTTTCCTAAAACGAAAACTATTATCACTGTGGCGGCGTTGTCTAAACGGACTAAAAAGCCGCCCCGAAGGGCGGCCATGCTTATTTATGCCAGGCTATACCATTTGGGGCGTATGCGACTGATCTATACCAAGCTTATTCTTCAACGCCTGCTGAAGCGCCTGTGAAAAATTGACCTGTTCCTTTTTCGCCATCTCGTCAAGCCATGCGGGAAGAGTTACTGTGCGATTTACGCTGCGTGTATCCCATGCCCTACGGAACTCTATCATATCTACAGCTACTAAAGTTTTTATAGAGTCGTTGTGCACTTCTATTGTTCTAATGTCGGACGGCTCGGGTATGGGCTGCCCGTCCTTCTCCATCCAATACAACACATTGCCTAACGCCTCGCGCGCCTCTTCCAACGCATCGGCAAAATCATTACCGTCCGCAAAGCAATTATCAAGGTCTGGGAAAGACACGAGCACAGCGTCGTTGTCCTCGTGGTCGATGGTCAAGACTGCCGGGAACGCATACATGTCTTTTTTATTCATCTTCACATTCATTATATTTATTACTCACCTGCCCTACATAGTCATTATAACAAATATTTTATATTTGCCAATTTTGTTTTTGGCTTTTTCAACGAATAATTATATAAAGTATATATTTTATTCGGCCAACTCAAAATTTTCTCCGCTGAATACAACAAATAAGCAATATTCTTAACTAAAACTTCCCACGCTCTAAAGGTGTGCAGGACCTTGAAAATCCAATAAAAACAGGCAACTAAAAAGGCACAGACACGCTGTCCTTGGTATAATTGAATTGTTGGAAACAAACATACAAAGGAGCATGCCTATGCCAAGTTCAATTGTATCACAGGACCAGTGCGGAGAGGAACTTTTTAACGCAATCCATTCGTTTTTTCACAGATTCAAAATCGGGCGCTTTCTCCGCAAATGCAATGCCGGAAAAGAAAAGGGCGTGCCAGTGCTTCAGATCTTCCGGTATAAGCTATGCAACCTCTTCGCGGACCGCAGCATGTACATGCAGCAGAGGACAGGAACTTACAGGGAGTCGTTCTCAAAGAACACGTTTTACAGGTTCCTCAACGGCACGAAAACGAACTGGCTGCGTTTTACCACGCTGGTCTCAGGAGAGGTTGTCAAGGCAGTCGAACCGCTGACGGGCGACGACAGGGTCAATGCCTTCATCGTGGACGACAACCTTTTCGAACGCACCAGCTGCAGGAAGATAGAGCTCGGTTCCCGTGTGTTCGACCATACGGCCATGAGGTGCACAAAAGGCTACCGGCTCATGACGCTGGGATGGACTGACGGGAACACATTCCTCCCTGTAAACGGCAGCCTGCTTACTTCTTCCAAAGAGTCAAATCTTATCGGTCCGAAGCATCATTACGATGGACGATCGATTGCGGCGCGCCGAAGGAAGATGGCTCAGATGAAGGGGACCGACGTAATGATCGAGCTCATAAGGGAAGCGCAGAAGGCAGGCCATTCCGCCGATTACGTGCTCTTTGACACATGGTTCTCAAACCCGGCACAGCTCATCGCTGTCAAAAATCTCGGGCTTGACGCAGTCGCCATGATAAAGAAAAACTCAGACACACAATACGAATACAATGGCCGGTCCTTGTCCGTCAGCAAGATATTCGGTATCTGCAGGAAGCGCCGCGGCCGCAGCAAATACCTGCTCTCAGCCAACGTTATGGTCGGCAGGGACAAAAAGATTCCGGCAAAGATCGTATGCGTCCGCAACAGGAACAACATGAAGGACTGGGTCGCTTTCATATGTACGAACCCTGAGCTTTCAGAAGAAGAGGTCATCCGGATCTATGGCAAAAGATGGCAGATCGAAGTGTTCTTCAAGACCTGTAAATCTTACCTCCGGCTGGTCAGCGAGTGCACAGCCTTTCGTACGACGCCCTAACGGCGCACGCTGCAGTCGTGTTTGTCCGTTACATGATGATTGCGCTTGAGCAGCGAAGGGAGGAAGACGAACGCTCACTGGGCGAACTTTTCTTCCGCTTCACGGATGAGCTGGCGGACATCACTTTTGCTGAGTCCCTCCGGATCATCATGAAAACGATGCTCGAATGCATAAGCACTGTCTTCCAGGTCACAGACAAGCAGATGGATGTATTCCTGACAATGTTCATAAATCGCCTGCCAGTTTTCCTCAGAAGTGCCCTGGAGAGGAAACCTATAGCTGCATGAAACTATCCGGCTGCCTGTTTTTATTGAGTTTTCAAGGTGCAAGACACATTTGGGGTGTGGGAAGTTTTAGTTATCTATTTCAACATCATCATTCTATAAGCTCGTGTAACACATGTATGGTAAACCTACAGGCCTATGTAATGGTGATAAATTTTCTTGTTGACGCAAATTAACACAATGCGTTATGATTGCACAAAAGAAAGAGAGGTGATGACAATGAAAACTAAAGCGAAGAAAAAAGCTCTAGGATATGTTGCAACGGGTGTTCTTGAGGGAATAGTAAGTTGTGCTTGTATTTGCTCAGTTCCATTGCCATCCGACAAATTCTTTGATAACAGAAGAAACAAGTATGATAGGATAGCAAATCGTGCGCTTCGTGTAAGCAACAGAGGACGCATGAAGAATATGGCTGGCTATGTCAAAACGTGCACAAGGTAATACAAAACCACACCCAGAGGAAGTTCATGATAACGAGTTGAACATTCCGGGGCCTGTTATTAAAGTTGTTGAAGCTTTTGCCGAGGAAAAGGGGCTCCATAAGAAAGAGGTTGAAGATCTCCTTATTAGGATATCGTCGAGCATATCGTGTATAGCAATTCAAAAGAGTTTTGAATTTTCAGGACCGATGCCCCATCCAACACTTCTTAAACTATATGAAGAACAAATTCCTGGAATGGCAAAAGAACACTGGAACGAAATAGTCGAAGAAGGAAAGACAGATCGTTGGTGTAGAAAAGCGCGAGAGGTCAGCATCTTTACTGGACAGATGATAGGGTTTGTCCTTGGTATGACCGGGTTGTTTGTAGGTTATAAGTTATCTATAAATGGGGCAAGCGGGGCAGGAATCGCAGCTATGTTTGGTGGGTTAGGTACAATAATAGCTAGTATTTGCGGAAAATATTTTTTTTACAAAGATAAATAAATGGAGAGATATATGTTCAACATGGGCGGGTTCCTTCGGGAGTCTGCCTCTTTTTTGTGCACAAAAATCCTACGGTTTAACCAGGATATTTATCGCCTTCAGGGGAGGGATTATGCGTGTAAATAAGTAAGCGTCAACCCTCCCATACCTGTTAACAACAGGGGTAATCCTCTAAACTCCCCTCATCAGGAAGCACATACATAGAGGGGAGTTTTACAGTGATCGACTGTAAAAGCAAAGAGATTTACGTCATCTGCGATAGCGCGTAAAAAAATGTGTAAACCTCCTCATATTCGGTAAAGTACAATATACAGACAAAACAGGAGGTCTAACGTTATGGCAAAACGAACAAGCCCGCTGGGAGAAGCAGGAAGCAAGAAGC
>Ga0208297_1000803_pt1 | contig 45612 bp, 37 predicted proteins | sample LMS_cellobiose_e_FD_187367 | JGI IMG/M metagenome (GOLD analysis project Ga0208297, IMG submission 187367) | Rumen-fistulated moose microbial communities from Alaska, USA - LMS_cellobiose_enrichment (SPAdes) (version 2) | ecosystem: Host-associated > Mammals > Digestive system > Stomach > Rumen... | reverse complement strand
CCTGATGACGCGGCTCCTATAATCCTTACCCTTCTCGCTTCATCGTTTGTCATACTCATCATGATCTGCCTCATAGTGACATTATCTCAGAACGATTAGAGGGTGACATTATCTCAGAACAACAACATTTTGCTTGACCTCGCAACTTTAAAAGGCTAAACTTTAGAGTTGTAAGCGAACACAAATTCGGGCGCAAAGCCCGGGGAAGGAGAAAATTTTATGGACGCAAGCGGCCCCAGTCCTGAACCTGCTGGACCATATAATTTATTTTTCCGCTGACGTCCGCCGGCTCTCCGTGCCTGCGGGCGATGCGGGTGCGGAGGAAAGCATATGCTAAAAATCACAAAAACTACAGAGACGCATCTCATCGAGCTCTCTCCGGAAAGGATAGAAGCGGGTGCGTGGATAAATCTTGTGCGCCCTACCGCGGACGAGCTTTCTGAGGCGGAAAGGATGACCGGAGCGCCGCAGGATTTCATACGCTCCGCAATGGACCCTGAAGAGTCCTCGCGCATCGAAATCGAAGAGAATCATATACTCGTCCTCATCAACGTTCCCATCGACCATGAATCGCACGATTACGAATACGACACGATACCGCTCGGCATCATAATCACGCCGGATTACTTCGTGACGATATGCCAGGAGTACAACGACGTCATTCAGAATTTTTCCGAGGCGCGCTTCCGCTACTTCTGCACCTTCAAGCGCACTAGGCTGCTCTTCCAGATACTTTACCGCTCGGCGATGCTCTTCCTCAAAGACCTGCGCCAGATGACGCGGCGTTCGGATCAGATAGAGCAGGACCTGCGCCAGTCGATGAAAAACGAAGAGCTCTTCCAACTGCTCGACCTGCAGAAAGGCCTTACCTACTATTCGATGTCGTTGCGCTCGAACAAGGTCGTCGTCGAACGCCTGCTGCGCCTCTGCTCCAATCCGCAGGTGAGCCACATAATAAAATTTCGCGAAGAGGACGACGACCTGCTCGACGACGTCCGGGTCGAATACGACCAGGCGATAGAGATGGCGCAGATTCAGACGGACGTCCTCGCCGGAATGATGGACGCCTTCGCCTCCGTCATTTCGAACAACCTGAACATCGTCATGAAATTCCTCGCGTCGATAACAATCGTGCTGGCGATTCCCACGATGGTCGCGAGCTTCTTCGGCATGAACGTCCCCGTGCCGTGGACCGCCCATCCGATGGGCTTCACAATAGTCTGCTTCATAGCGCTCATTATGACGATAGCGGCGACCTGGGTGCTCTGGAAGAAGAGGCTCTTTTAGCGGCAGGCGCGCTGATGGTATAAAAATATAAAGGCCTTCCGCGTTTTCCTGCGGAAGGCCTTTTCGTTTTTAATTCAGGAATCATAAACGATTTCCGCGGGAGTTTGATAAAGTAAGCGGACTGTCGTTTAGCACCAAATCTTTGCGTGCTGTTTCATACATGAGATGTTCATAGTCTCATAATAAGTATTTCAGATAACTATAAATTATTCTCTTTTCCATTAAATTCCTCTTTCATTGCTTTCACCAGTGCATAGGCCATGAAGAGCGTCATTATAGAGTAAGGAAACGAGATAATTCCAGCCAATTTCTGTATCCCTCTGAAGTCACCTGCGAAAAGGGTGATAGCGGATATTACAGCCATAAGGGATCCCCATATAAAAAGTCTCTGCTTAGACGGATTGATGTTGCCGTTGCTTGACAACATCCCAACGACAAAAGTTCCAGAGTTGGCAGATGTTATCAGGAATGTAGCTACCAGAATAAAACACATAACAGTGGTAATCGTCGTGAATGGAAACATGCCCATAAGATCCCAGAGCGCCATTGACATATTGTTCACTGAAGAATCGGCTAAAGCGCAATTAGGGGTCTTAAATAGCACCGAGATGGAGGCTCCCCCGAATATTGTCATCCATGCAAAGCTGCCGAGCGGAGGAATAAGCAGAGAACCGGCCACGAGCTCTCTCATTGTCCTTCCGTAAGATACTCGCGCAAAGAAGACACCGCAGAGTGGCCCCCACGAAAGCCACCATAACCAGTAAAGAACTGTCCATCCACGCTGCCATAAGTCAAAATCAGTATCCCACGGGCTCACGCGAAGCGTCCAGTCAGGAAGATTTGCTACGTAGGTGCCAAGCGACGTTATGAATGTCTGTATTATTCCCAGCGTAGGCCCGAACAAAAACAGGAAAGCACATATAATTATTGAAAGGTAAACGTTGATGTCGGCAATAACTTTGATTCCTCTTTTTAATCCGATCACGGCCGTGCTAATGTAGACGACCGACATAATTGCAAGAGAGATTTCAGCGAACCATAGATTATTGGAAACATTAAAGAAACGGGCAATACCGGCCCCCATCTGCGAAGAGGCTATACCAAGCGAGGAAGCGATACCAGCAACAGTCAGGAAAACCATCCATGAATCTACAAAATGAGAACAACAAAGTGCCGTTTTCTCGTTTTTAAACAGAGGCTCTACAAAGTTTCCAATAAGCGCTGGTTTATTTTTCCTCATACTGAAGTATCCGATAACCATCGCGGTTATCCCATATATACTCCAGGGATGGCAGCCCCAGTGAAGGAAACTGAGCTGCATCGACAGATCTGCCGCCTGTGGAGAACCAGGCGTGACGCCAAGAGGCGGGCAGAGGAAATGATAGGCAGGCTCCGCGGCTCCAAAGAAGACAAGCCCGCTGCCCATGCCTGCTGAAAAAAGCATTGCCAGCCAGGAAAATGTACTAAATTCAGGTACGGAATTGTCTGGGCCGAGTTTTACCTTTCCATATCTTGAAAACGCGATATAGATCATAAAAAATATGTAAAACGTGACGACTGATACAAGATACCAGTTAAAATACTTACATATCCAGTCAAAAGTATATGTCATTGTGCGACCGAAAAGTTCATTATTTAGCAGGCCAAATACGACGAGCACGAGAGTTAGGGCTATAGAACCATAAAAGACTACATTATCTTCTTTGTTTTCTTGCATTTACAACACTCCTTCCAACTAAAAAATAGTGCACATATTGCGTTAAAAAAGCAGGCGCGCCGTGTTGGTTCGATATAAGGACGTCATCACGACGCGCAACGCAAATATCGCTTATTTTTCAAGCCATGTTTTACCCGCATCCGGCAGTATCTCTGGGAACATAGCGCGAATCTCCGCTTCAGCCTCTGGGTCGATCTGGTCGGTCTTATGGTTCATGAGAATATCCATAGTCATCTTCCTCGCTTTTTCGTTATAGGCCGGACGTCCGGCAGCATCCCACGACGCGAAAGTTTTCCTGTCAGCAAGTTTTGGATAATAGAATTCGCTTCTCGTGTATTTCGTCGTGAGCGGGTCGTCAAGAAATACTCCGCCAATGCCGACATTACGGAAGGAATCAAGGGCAAGGCGCTCTGCGTCGACCTCTATCCCCTGGAGGACACGTTTCGACATGCCAACAACCTCATTTGCGACTACAAAATTCTCGAGACAAAGAGTAAGTCCGCCTTCGAGCAACCCGAACGAGCCGTGCATGTTGTTTGAACCTGACATCGCACCCAGTACTATCCCCATGCCCATCTCTATGCCAAGCTGCGTATCCATGACTTTTGAATCGCACATACCGCAAATCGAATAATTCGGTATATCGTACCACTGCGCCAATTGGTTGATTGCGCAGTTCTGCATCCAGCCTTCGACAGAAGCGAAACAGAAAGCCCCATCCCTGTGGTCAACTGTCATCGGGACCGCGGAATAAAAACATGGATGGCCGGGCTTTTTAAGCTGCGTTGTTATCACCGTCATGAGCGCTCAACGTTGCTAAGCACAAGCTGCGCTGCGAGCGTGCCAGGGCATGTCGTGCCGACAGTAGAGGCCGTCGGCGAGGCGATTGGAAACCCATAGTCGATTCCCAGAAGGAGAGTTTCCGTCCACTTCGCATCCATTATAAACGGGCTGATAACACCACAGACCAGTGTGATAAAAGGCCGTTCTCTAAATGCGTCTTCTTTGCCGAGGATAATATTAGCCATTTTATAAAGTTTGGGAACGCTTCCAGGATGGTAAGGCCCGGTACAGATATGTTTTGAGCTGTTCTTCGTCATTATGAAGTATCTGTTGAGATCCGGAGCGCCCTTGCTCAATTCGCTCGGAAAGCAGCAACTTTGAATCAGGTCGCAGTTCTCTAGGGCGTCGCAGAGGCGAATCCCGGCGGCCAGGTCATAGATGTTAGGGGCTCGGTGTTCGCCAGTCTCAAAATCCCAAACTCCTACGGCCTCAGCCGACGGACCTCCATAGAAACGGTATGGCCCCTGTTGGACATTATTCTTCGCTACGCGCCCGTATTGCGTAAATTCACCGGGGGCGCGCTTGATACACTCCTCGACTATCTCGCGGCCAACCTTGCAGACTCCCGTTACATCGTCCACGACCGCACCGGCCTTCCTCCAGTATTCGCGCGCCGGCGCGTATTTAATACATACGCCTATCTCCTCGAATATCTTAAGGGATGCTTCGTGGATCATCTGCATTTGCTCCTCCGTCAAAGGACGGTAGAGTTTTCCCTCGTATATCTTTTTTTCAACTTCTTTGTTCGCTCTCCGGAATTTAGACATAGTTACTCTCCCTCAACATTCTTTTTTATCAGTCTCAAAAATTTGACGGCATTCAGACCGCACCCACAAGTTTTTTGGCCACGCTGACGCATTCGCTGGCGTCGGCGGAATAGTTTGCGTCTATCTTTTCCGCAAAGGACGGCGATGTAGGGGCGCCTCCTATCATAACTTTGACCTTGTCGTAAAGCCCTTCTTCTTTGAGTATGTCGATGACCTCTTTCATATTCGCCATCGTCGTAGTCAGCATAGCGGACATCCCTATAATCGCCGGCTCAAATTCCTTAATCTTGTCTACGATCTCTCTGGCCGGGCGGTCCACGCCTATGTTGATAACTTCAAAACCGGCGCCTTCAAGCATAAGCCCGCATAGTTTTATCCCGATATCGTGCAAATCCCCCTCTACGGTCACCGTGACAATCCTCCCGATGGATTTAACATCATCGGCCACAAGCTGCGGCTTAATTATGTCTATACCGGCCTGCAACGCGTTGGAAGTCACAAGCACCTCCGGGACAAACATTTCTCCCTCTTTGAAGAGTACCCCCACCTCGTTCATGCCGGCGATAAGCGCCTTATTCAATATTTCTCCGGCACCGATTCCTTCCGCGACCGCCTTGTTGACAAGGGATACAACTTTGCTTTTCTCCCCGTCTATGACAGCCTCCATAATTTCATCAAAAAGCTCCTCTTTCATTGCAATTACTCCTCCTGACTTCGCCTCTGCGCGCACTGCATCGCGCAAGCACTTATTTTTGACAATAAAACAACAGTCGCATCAGCAGGCAACGCCTGATGCAAAAGCCGCAATCGAACATATATACAAGACGTCTAAAATTTGTATATATTCTCCGAATTATGCCGGCTAAAATTAAAACAATTTTATATAATTCATAAACGCCTATCCTTAATTACAATAAAAATTATAAATGCAGGAACTAATATATGTATATTGAACAAAACGTGAAAGTGATTGGGCAAATCCTTTAAAATATCATAACTATATATACATATGAATAAATTAAAATGCACGTCTACCGCCATGTATGTCTATAACGTTATCCAGACGGCTTTTGATAATAGACTCCATCCTCGTATCGTCTTCTTTTGGAGAAGTCAGCACCGCATGCTCGACGGAAATCGGGGCCACAATGCTGACTATAGTCCCTTCGTCCGGCGCGGAGACGATACTGAACTGACCGCCTACCGATTTCAGCCTTTCTCTGATACTAAAGAGCCCCATGCCGGAAAAGTTTCTAAAATCCTTTTCCACCGGAGTGTGAAAACCTATACCGTCGTCCTCCACCACAACCTGATACTTTTTAGCTCCGCGCCGAATACGCACAACAACGGAGGAAGCCTTCGCGTGCTTCGCAATGTTGACAAAAAGCTCGCGCACCATCTGGAAGAGCAGTATCTTAGTATCTTCAGGGAGTTTGCCTTCCTTCCCCGACGACTGAAACTCATATCTTATGCCCTGCTTAGAGAAGAAATCCTCGCCCAAAGATTCGAGCGCCGCCTCAAGCCCTACATCGTAGAGCAGCGTAGGGCTTATCTCAAATGTAAAGGAACGTACCTCTTTTACCAGCTTCTCCATTTCCGCAGCAACTTCATCTACTTCTCGCCGTAGGTCGCTATCCTTGCACATTTCGTAAAGCCTGCGCAACGCCCTTACCATTGTGACCATCGAATAGCCGATTCTGTCGTGTAGTACGGTGGCAATAGAGCGGCGCGTCCTCTCCTCGGCCAGGGTCAACCTCGCCGTAAGGCTGCGAAGGTCTTCTCTGTATTTGAGCAGCAACCGTTCTTTTTCCTTGAGTGAGAATGTGAGGCGATACCACTCGCTCTTGTCCTTGAGAATGACCACGAGTTTGCCTGGGTAGGGCATAAAGGCGAACATTTGGTAATATATACCGGGAATGGATGTGCAGGTGCCCTCAAAATAGTTTGAACGCGGCTCATGTCGAGAGACACTTCTGCCGCATCCGGCGCGCGCAACTTTAATCATGAGATTCCAAAAGCCCCGCTCCATCTCGTTCGCCCATATTTCAGAATAGAGACGCCCTATTATCGCATCACGCGTGAGACCATTCGTAGTAATATAGGCATCGTTGACATTTTCAAGCACGAAATCGACCGGCTCTCCTTCGTCGTTTTCGACGATACGGTAAATTGCGACCTGGTCGAAGATACTGCTGAATATGGCTCTGAGTACGGCATCCATCCCGCTGTCATTCATCGAGATTAACGGCCCCCTCTCTTATGGCAAATCTCATAAGGTCTGTGAGGTTTTCGCATCCGAGCTTCTGCATAAGGCTGCGCCTGTGCGAATCAGCTGTGTTGCGGCTGATGCAGAGCCTTTGGCATATCATTCTGGTATCGGCCCCTTCCGATATCAGCGAGAGCACTTCCCTCTCTCGTACCGAAAGGTCGTTAAGATGTGCGGAGTCGGGGATCGGCATGTCAAGTTTCCTTATATAGTCCCTGACGATAAGAGTACTTACGGGCGGACTTAGGTATATTAGGCCAGAAAGAACAATCTTTACAGCATCTATGACCTCTTTGGAGTCGGAATCCTTCAGAAGATAGCCATCCGCACCGGCCTTCAATGCCTCTATTATCATGCGGCGGTGCAGATGCATCGTCAGGATAAGCACCTTCGTATCCGGCAGATCCAGCTTGATTATCTTGGTAACGTCAATACCGTTCATATCAGGCATAGTAATATCAAGAATAACAAGATGCGGGCGCGCCATTCTTATAACGCCAATCGCACTTTCTGCGCTATAAGCTCTCCCAACGATGGCGAAGTCTTCAACGGAAGCCAAAATGCCGTCCATACCCTCGAGAAACAACCTATGGTCGTCAACGATAACAATTTTCTTTTTCAAGCTCATCTCCTCCTTCTAATACCAAGATGCAAACTCAAGTTTTATTTATATCAGCAAAATATAATATAAAAAATAAAACCTATATTTAATATTTATAATAAAAAATATTCTTCATAATAATTTTATCACACATGAACAATTAGAGTATAATAACAAACGGCGACTTTATGATATTTTACTCACTGAAGGTCAGGCTGTCTTGATATCGCCCACGCGCTGATGGTATAAAAATATAAAGGCCTTCCGCGTTTTCCTGCGGAAGGCTTTCTCGTTTACGGCTTTAGCTCTTTTAAAGCGCGCTGACGCCGCCGCTAATATCCGAGCTCCTCGCCGACTATTATCACATGGCACTCGCGCCCGATCGGCGCGCGCTCCAACAGCATTACGATACGGCACAGCCTGTCTTCGCTGTCGCAGTCGGAGCAGCGGCCGGTGACGGCGCAGGGCGTCCTGCGCGCCAGGCGCAGCGCGTTCGGCGGCGTCGCGACATTGCGTGCGCGTTTCAGCGCCGAGTGGACATCCGGCGTGATCTTGTTGACGCCGATGATATAAATGACCTTGCCGGGCCCCCACGACATCCCCGCTGTGCGGTTGCCGGTGCCGTCGACGTTAACGATCGTGCCGTCCATCGCGAGCGCGTTCGCGCTGGTCAGGAACCAGTCCGCGCTCAGCTCGCCGATCATCGCTGCCCTCCGCTCCTCCGGGGTCATGCCGGGCAGCCAGTGCTCGCTGATGCGGCAGCCCTTTTCTTCGAGCCGCTCCGGCAGGCCGAGTTCGCGCACGGTAACCGTTCCGGGAATGCCGACCGAGGCGCCGTCTGCTATCATTTCGAGCACGCGCTCACAGGCAACCTCCCCGTCGTCCGCATACTGGGCGCGGAACCCGCGCGCGGCGAGCGCCTTACAGACGGTCTCGCCAAGCTGTTTGTTGCTTTTCTTCTTCGCTTCGGATATGTCCATACCTCTCACCCTCCTAAACTAATTGCAGTTTTTTGCAGCGTCTACCGCCGCCCCTTTAAGCAAGCCTGCCCAGGTATTTTTCCCAGTCGGCGTTGAACTGCGCTATCCCCTTCGCCGTGAGCGGATGTTCAAACATCATCTTCAACACCTTGAAGGGGACGGTGGCTATGTCGGCGCCGGCTCTGGCGCACTCGCGCACGTGCGCAGGATGGCGTAGGCTCGCGGCGATGATTTGGCTGCCGATGCCGTAGCCGGCGAAGATTTCCGCGATATCGCGGACGAGGGCGAGCCCATCCTCGCCGATGTCGTCCAGGCGGCCTACGAAGGGGCTGACGTAGGCCGCACCCGCTGCGGCCGCAAGCAAAGCCTGGTTGACGCTGAAGATGAGCGTCGCGTTAGTCTTTATGCCGCGCGCGGCGAGCTCTTTGACGGCGCCGAGGCCGTCTGGACACATCGGCACTTTTACCACCACCTGCGGGTGTATCTTCGCAAGCTCGATCGCCTCGGCGACGAGCCGGTCCCTCTCGAGCGAGACCACTTCGGCGCTGACCGGGCCGTTTACGGCCTCCGCTATTTCGCGCACGCGGGCGTAAAAGTCGATGCCGCCCTCTTTCGAGACGAGGGTCGGATTCGTCGTGACTCCGCTGATGACCCCCCACGAACACGCCGCCTTTATCTCGTCTATGTTCGCCGTATCGAGAAAAAATTTCATGGCGAAGGCCTCCCCTTCATGGATTTTTATTCATTAATTATAGCAGATTGACGTAATTTTTAGCATCTCCGGTCCGGATAGCTCATAATTCTCTCGCTCGGATATATAGAGGCGCATGACAGCGAAAAGGGCGGCCGCACAGGCCGCCCCTCTGTTTATCGGAAAATGCCTCTATATTTCGTAAGCTTCCGGCGCATCCTGCTCGTCCTGGCCGATGTTCACAAGGTTTTCCCTTGAGAATTTGTTCGGAAGGAAGTCTTTCGCGACCTGCGGGAAGAGTATGTAGGAGAGCAAGTCCTCCGGCTGCGTGCACCATACGCCTATTTCTTTTTTCGCCGCTTCAATCTCGGGCGGAATCTTTTCGCCCGGGCGGCAGGTGATAGGCTTCTCGTCGCCGAGCACCAGCTTCTGAATCTCAGGGTCCACCGGCGCCGGCGTCTTGCCGTAGTAGCCGCGGAAGTACTGCTGGACTTCGTGCGGGACCATCTTCCAACGCTTGCCCGTTATCACGTTCATCGCAGCCTGCGTTCCGACTATCTGGCTCGTCGGCGTCACGAGAGGCGGATAGCCCATCTCCTTGCGCACGCGCGGCACCTCTTCCATGACCTCGGCGAACTTTTCAAGGCATCCGCCCTCTTTAAGCTGGCTCTGAAGGTTAGAATACATTCCGCCCGGTATCTGATAAAGGAGTATGTTGACGTTGACGCCGGAGACGCCCATGATGATGTCCTTATATTTCTCATGAAGCGCCTGATAGTGTTTCGCGACAGGCAGCAGTTTCTCGAGCGACAGCCCTGTGTCGAGCGGGCCGCCGGCGAGGGCCGCGACTATCGTCTCCGTCGCGGGCTGGCTCGTGCCCATAGCGAAGGGGGAGATCGCGCAGTCGACGACGTCGGCGCCGGCTTCGAGCGCGGCCAGATAGCTCATGGCCGCCATGCCGCTCGTGTAGTGGCTGTGAATCTGCACGGGCAGGTCTACCCTTTTCTTTATCGCCTTTACGAGCGCCGAAGCCGCTACGGGGGAGAGAAGCCCCGCCATGTCCTTGATGCATATCGAGTCGGCCCCCATATCGGCCATGTCGCGCGCCTGCTTTGCGAAGAGGTTGAGCGTGTGCACCGGCGATATCGTATAGGAGATAGTCATCTGCAGCTCTCCGCCTTCTCTTTTGACGGCGTCCGCCGCTATCTCCATGTTGCGCAGGTCGTTCAGCGCGTCGAAGACGCGGACGATGTCGACGCCGTTGCCTACCGCGCGCTTGACGAACTCTCGCACGACTTCGTCGGAATAATGGCGGTAGCCGACTATGTTCTGCCCGCGCATCAGCATCTGCGTCTTAGTCTTTTTGAGGCGTTTCCTGATTTTGCGCAGCCTCTCCCACGGGTCTTCATTGAGGAAGCGCATCGCGGCGTCGAAGGTGGCCCCTCCCCACATCTCTATCGAATGATAGCCTACCTCGTCCATCGCCTCGCAGATCGGCAGCATGTCGTCGGTGCGGAGGCGCGTCGCCATGATCGACTGGTGGGCGTCGCGGAACGCGGTCTCCGTTATGCCGGCGCGGCGTTTGGGCTTAGGCGTCGGCGCTTCGGGCTTTTTGTTCTCCTCCACCGCGATGCGCGGGGCCGTCTTCGCCTCTTCCGACGCGCCGGTAGTGACCTTAGTCGCTATTACCATGCCGTTTTCTGCCTTAATCTTTTTTTTGATTTCAACTTCGGACATTCTTTGTCATCTATCCTTCCATTTTCATATCGGCGAGATATTTGTAAAGACGCCATCTGTCTTTTAAAGATTTCTTTTCTTCTTCGAGGAGGAGCGCGGCCTCTTCCGGAGCCGTGGCCTTCAAGCTCTTGTATCTAACTTCGTTGTAGACGTACTCTTCAAGCGGCAGCGTCGGCTCTTTGGAGTCTATGATGAGAGGGTTTTTACCTGCCGCAGCAAGTTCCGGGTTGTATCTCATGAGTATCCAGTGGCCGCTTTCCACGGCTTTTTTCTGCTGGTCGAGCCCCTTTACCATGTCTATGCCGTGCGCTATGCAGTGGCAGTAGGCTATTATTATGGACGGCCCGTCGTAGGCTTCGGCCTCTTCGAATACTTTGACTGTATGCGCGTCGTTGGCTCCTATGGCCACTCTTCCCACGTATACGTCGCCGTAGCTCATGGCCATCATCGCAAGGTCTTTTTTGCCCATGCGCTTGCCTGCTGCAGCAAATTTAGCTACCGCCCCCCTCGGCGTGGATTTGGACGCCTGTCCGCCGGTGTTGGAGTAGACTTCCGTGTCGAGGACGAGGATGTTTACGTTTTTGCCCGACGCTATTACGTGGTCGAGCCCTCCGTAGCCTATGTCGTAGGCCCAGCCGTCTCCTCCTATGGCCCACACGGATTTTCTCGCAAGGTTGTCTATTACGCTTTCAAGTTCTTCTCCCTCGGGGCTCCAGTTGTGCGCCAGGTAGGTTTTTATTTCGGCTATTTTGCCTTCTACGTCGTGGATCTGTTCGGTCGTGCGCTGCGGAGCTTCAAGTATTTGTTTTACTTTTTCTTCTCCGAGTTCGGGGGCCATTTTGGTTATGAGTTCTTCGGCGTACTGTTTGTGTTTGTCTATCGTGAGACGGAAGCCAAGGCCGAATTCCGCCGCGTCTTCAAAGAGCGAGTTGCTCCACGCCGGCCCTTTGCCTCTGTCGCTCACCGCCCACGGGGTGGTCGGCAGGTTGCCACCGTATATGGATGAGCAGCCTGTCGCGTTGGCTATTATCGCCCTCTCTCCGAAGAGCTGGGAGAGGAGCTTGAGGTAGGGGGTCTCTCCACAGCCGGCGCAGGCGCCGGAGAATTCAAAGAGCGGCCTCAGTAGCTGGACGTCTTTTACTGTGGCGGTGTCGAGTTTAGTCCTGTCCGCCTCGGGGAGGAAGAGGAAGTAGTCCCAGTTGGCCTTTTCCGTCTGCCTTAAGGGCATCTGGGTTTTCATCGCGAGCGCTTTGTCTTTTTCTTCCGTCTTCGTTTTGTTGACGGGGCAGTTGTGGACGCAGAGGCCGCAGCCTGTGCAGTCTTCGGGCGCCGTCTGTAGGGTGAAGCTTTGCCCCTGGAAGTTTTTCCATTTGGCCTCCGTCGCTTTGAAGGTTTCCGGCGCGTCTTCGAGCAGCCGCCCGTCGTAGACTTTTGAGCGTATGGCCGCGTGCGGGCATACGAGGACGCATTTGCCGCACTGGATGCAGGCGTCGGGGTTCCATACGGGGATGTCTATCGCTATGTTGCGTTTTTCGTATTGGGTGGTGCCGCTCGGGTATGTGCCGTCTTCAGGGAGGGCGGACACCGGGAGGCTGTCTCCTTCGAGGGCCATCATGGGGCCCAAGACGTTTTTGACGAATTCGGGAGCGTCGTCCGCCACGGGCGGGTTTATATCGAAGGCGCTCGTGGCTTCGCCGGGCACTTTGACCTGGTGGAGGTTGTCCAGCGTCTCGTTCACCGCGTTTATATTTTTGTCTACTATGGCCTGCCCTTTTCTTATGTAGCTTTTGATTATCGAGTTTTTGATGGCTTCTATCGCTTTGTCCTGGGGCAGTATGCCGCTTATCGCGAAGAAGCAGGTCTGCATTATCGTGTTGGTGCGGGAGCCCATGCCTGTCTCTTTGGCGATTTTTACCGCGTCTATCACGTAGAATTTGAGTTTTTTGTCTATTATATGTTTCTGATAGCTGTAGGGGAGCTTGTCCCATATCTCGTCGGGGCCGAAGGGGCTGTTCAGCAGGAAGGTGCCCCCTTCGGCCGCGTTTTTGAGTATGTCTAATTTTTCGACGAAGCTGTATACGTGGCAGGCCGTGAAGTTGGCTTTGTTGATGAGGTAGCTGGCGTATATGGGGTCGGGGCCGAAGCGCAGGTGGCTTACCGTTATCCCTCCGGATTTTTTGGAGTCGTAGCTGTAGTAGCCCTGCGCGTAGAGCTCCGTTTCCTGTCCTATTATTTTTATGGAGTTTTTGTTGGCTCCCACAGTGCCGTCCGAGCCGAGCCCGTAGAAGAGGCAGCGGATCGTTTTGGGGTTTTCTGTGTCGTATGACGGATCGTAGGGCAGGCTCGTGTATGTTACGTCGTCTTCTATGCCTATCGTGAAGCTGTCTTTAGGCTGGAGTTTTTTGAGTTCGTCGAATACTCCCTTGACCATGGCGGGGGTGAAGTCTTTGGAGGAGAGGCCGTAGCGTCCTCCGACGACCGTTATGCCGCTGCCGTTGAGCGCTTCTTTGACGTCCGCGCAGAGCGGCTCGCTTATGGCCGCCGGGTCTTTGGAGCGGTCGAGGACCGCTATTTTTTTGACCGTCGCGGGCAGCGCGTTTTTGAAGCGCTTGACGTCGAAGGGGCGGAAGAGGCGGACTGTGAGCACTCCGACTTTTTCTCCGCATTTGCTCATATGTTCGACTGTCTCATGGGCCACGGCGGCTCCGCTGCCCATTATGACTATTACGCGTTCGGCGTCTTCCGCTCCGAAGTAGTCGAAGAGGTGGTAGCGGCGCCCAGTGAGTTTGGCGAATTTGTCCATCGCGCCCTGGAAGATGTCGGGCATGGCCGCGTAGTAGGCGTTGGCTCCCTCTCTTGTCTGGAAGAAGACGTCCGGGTTCTGCGCCGTGCCGCGGACAAAGGGGGCGTCGGGCGAAAGCCTGTTGTATCTGTGTTCGCGCACGAGCTCGTCGTCTATGCAGGCGCGCATCGTGTCGTAGGATATTTCTTCTATTTTCATTTCTTCGTGGCTCGTACGGAAGCCGTCGAAGAAGTGAAGCACCGGCACCCTGCCTTCGAGCGTGGCCATCTGCGCTATGAGCGCGTTGTCTGTAGCTTCCTGGACGGTGGCGGAGCTGAGCATGGCCCAGCCCGTGTTGCGCACGGCCATTACGTCGGAGTGGTCTCCGAAGATGGAAAGCGCGTGCGTCGCCAGGCTCCTTGCCGTCACGTGCATTACGGTGCTCGTGAGCTCACCCGCTATTTTGTACATGTTGGGGATCATGAGCAGCAGCCCCTGCGACGCGGTGAAGGTGGTGCCAAGCGCCCCCGCCTGGAGAGCTCCATGGTACGCGCCGGACGCGCCGGCTTCGCTCTGCATTTCCGCCACAAGGGGCACCGTGCCCCAGATGTTGGGGCGCCCTTCCGCGGACCACTGATCAGACCATTCGCCCATCGGCGACGACGGCGTTATCGGGTAGATGGATATTACTTCGTTCACAGCGTGCGCTACGTGCGCCGCCGCCTCGTTGCCGTCCAGCGTTACCATCGTTTTCTCTCTCATTTCGCTTTACCTCCCACACTTAACTTAGCTCTGATCCCCTACATTTAGAGATATTTGCCTTAATTGTCAACCGCGATATTATTGCACATCGCGTAAAAAAACGCCATACACAAACGCAGGCCTGTAAATGAAAAAACTGCGTCCGGGGCGCAACGCCCTTATAATATCTTATATATTATAAAATATAAACAGCAAATCGAAGAGATTCCACAAAAAATCTTATAATCTCATCAACTTGAGAAGATTCAAAAAATTTTTAAAAACGACGGCCGGACGACAGCTGGAGCGGTTTTTCCCGTTCCTTGCGGCCGCCCGGCTTCACAACAATTATTTCGCGGCGTATACCGCGTCTATAAGCGTTCCGTCCCTATATTCGACGGCGGCAAGAGGCCTCTCATAGTCGAATTCTATAGTCTCCGGCACGCCGGTAAGTTTCTCCACCTCTTTTTTCAAAGAGCTTATATCGCTCACATGGAGCCCCGCTTTGGAGGCGGCTTCGAGCAGCTCCGGCCTGCGGCTGTTTATGCAGATGCCGCGCTCTGTGACTATCGCGTCCACCGTTTCGCCGGGGGTCGTTATCGTAGTGACCTTCTCCTTGATTGATGGCACTCCTCCTCTGAACGACGGGCAAACGACTATAGAGAGCTTAGCCCCCGCCGCGGTGTCTTGATGTCCTCCGGAGGCGCCGCGCAGCACGCCGTCGTTGCCGGTGAGCACGTTGACGTTGAACTCCGTGTCGACTTCCAGCGCCGCGAGTATCACGCAGTCGAGATTGTTGACGAGCGCGCCTGCGTTGAAGGGATTAGCGTACCATGACGCGTCTATCTCGATGTGGCTCGGGTTCGCCGCCATCGATTTGGTAACGACGGCATCAAACGACTGCACGTCGAATACCGTCCTGAATAGGCCTTTGTCGTGCATCGACGCCATATAGCCGCCGACGCCGCCGAGCCCGAAGCTGCCCGTTATGCCCTTCTCCGTCATATATTCTTCAAGATACACAGCGACGGCGAGGCTCGCCCCGCCGACTCCCATCTGGAAGGAGAAGCCGGGCTCGACTATGCCGGAAGCCTTCATCAGCTTAAAGGAATCCTCGGCTATGCGGAGGTCTACTGGGTTGCGCGTGATGCGCGCCGCGCCGGTCGCGATCTTCGACGGGTCGCCTATGCTATCGACTACGACGACCTGGTCGACAAGGTACTGCGGTATGGATATTTTCGGCGAGAGTGGGTATTCAACGAGGTTGTCGGTGACGGCTATCACATGGGCGGCGTTTCTCGCGTCGATTATCGAGTAGCCGAGGGAACCGCAGGCGGAGGGGCCGTAACAGCCGCTGATGTTGCCGAGGCAGTCGCAGGCCGGCGCGGCGAGAAAAGCGACGTCTATTTTTATCGACCCCTCTTCGATCGCACGCGCGCGCCCGCCGTGGCTGCGTATGACGACGGGAATGTTCGTTTCGCCGCTGGAGAGAAGCTTTCCCAGCTTTCCGCGCACGCCGGAAGTGTAGAGTTTCCCGATCAGGCCGCTCTTAATATAGTCGGCGACGCAGTCGTGGGCGTCGGGTATCGAGCTCGGCGCGAAGGTTAGGTTTTTGAAGCCCATTTCCTCCAGCTCTTTGAGCACCATGGGAATTACGGCGTCCCCGTTGCGCAGATGATGGTGGAAGGAAATAGTCATGCCGTCGGTCAATCCGGATTGTTCGATGGCTCTGCGCAACGAGGAAGCAACTTTATCTCTGCACGGCGCGGCCGCCTTCAAAGGCAGAGCCGCCCGCGTTTTGCCCTGAAGCCCGGTTATCGCTGAAAACGGCGCGCTGTATGGCTCAAAGGCGCCGACTCCGGGTATTTCCAAAGGAACCCGTCTTTTAAGAGAATTCAATACACTTTTCATCGACTTATCCCACCTTTATTCCGTAAAGCTCCGCGAGATCCAGCAGATGTTTCGACCTGGCGACTACTGGAGCGTCGACCATTTTGCCGTCGACGGAGACGACCCCCCTGCCTTCGCGCTTCGCCTTTTCTGCGGCTTCTACCACGCGACACGCTTTGCGCAGCTCTTTTTCGCCCGGCACGAAGGCCTTGTGTATCACAGCCACCTGGCTCGGATGTATGCAGGCCTTGCCTGTGAAGCCGAGCCCGACTATCTCTTTGGTCTCGCGGAAGAGCCCTTCATTGTCCTGAAGGTCGGCCCATACCGTGTCATAGGAATCGATGCCGGCCGCATGTGCCGCCGCTGAGACCCTACATCTGGCGTAGAAGAGCTCCCGCCCTTCTTTCGTCTTCTGTACCCCCATATCGGCGGTGAAATCCTGTCCTCCGATGGTCAGAGCCGTAACACGCGGAGAGACGGAGGCGATGGCATACGCCATCTCAAGGCCGAGCGCCGTCTCTATCATCGCGTGGATCTTCACCGCTCCAGTGCGCATGCCGTTTTTAAGTTCTATCTCCGTGATCCTATCGTCGGCCTCCAGCACGTCCTGAGGGCCGTTGCACTTAGGCAGGCGCACCGCGGCGGGAGCGCAGGGGATTATCTCTTCAAGGTCTTTTTCAAAGAACTCCGTGTCGGCGCCGTTTATCCTGACCGTCACGAAGAGGTCTTTAAAATCAAATCTCTGCAGGAACGTGGCGACCATCCTCCGCGCGGCGTCTTTCTCCGTAAGCGCCACCGCATCCTCGAGGTCAAGCAGTATGCTGTCGGCCCCGAAGATCGGCGAGTGCTGAATCATTCCGGGAGAATCCCCCGGTATGTATAACATCGAGCGGCTTGGCTTCATCACTTCGCCTCCTTTGGGCTCTCGTTTGTAGCATATTTCCACCACGAAGCAAGGGCGGCGCTGCCCAAATCCGAATTCGCCGCCGATTCCGGACATACCGGCGCCGGGCGTTCCTCTTCAGACGCACGCGCAAGCGCCGTCTCAAGGCGCGCCCTGATCGTTATTTCGATGGCGCCCTGGTCCTGAATCGCTATTTTCACGCCCTTGACGTTGTTTTCCCTCAATATTTCGTCGACGAGCCTATTCGTCCTCTTCGCAAAAATCACGCTATTTGCGCCGCGATATTCCACTTCCGTAGCCTCCGATGGAGAGACCGTAACATGGCAGTCCGAAGATTCCAGCGTTCCAGCGCCGGCGGCGCGAACAATTATCATAGTTGTAAACCACCTTTCATCTGCAATATAGTGTCAGCCGTAAGGCAGCGTTCACTTTCCTCCCGCATTATAGCCTTTTTGCTATCGCTCCGAGGAATTCCTCCGTCGTCAGGGATTTTTTATTCGGAGCCTCAGAGATGGAGAATATGTCTTTGGTCATTTCGCCCGCCTCTATCGTCTCGATTGCGGCCTTCTCAAGCCGGCCGGCAAATTTTTGCAATTCTTCGTTGCCGTCCAGTTCTCCGCGCTTTCTGAGCGCGCCGCTCCACGCGAAGATCGTGGCCATCGGGTTAGTCGAGGTCTTCTTCCCTTCGAGATATTGATAATAGTGGCGCGTCACCGTACCGTGCGCCGCTTCGTACTCGTATATGCCGTCGGGGGAGACGAGCACCGAAGTCATCATCGCAAGGCTGCCGAAGGCCGTCGCGACCATGTCGGACATTACGTCGCCGTCGTAGTTCTTGCATGCCCAGATAAAGCCGCCCTCTGAGCGGACGACCCTCGCCACCGCGTCGTCGATAAGGGTATAGAAATAGGTTATCCCCGCCTTTTCAAAGTCGGCCTTGTACTCTTTGGCAAAGATGTTTTCAAATATCAGCTTGAACGTCTGGTCGTACTTCTTGGAGATAGTGTCCTTGGTCGAAAACCAGAGATCCTGTTTGGTATCCAGCGCGTACTTGAAGCAGGAGCGGGCAAAGCTCGAGATGGACTTTTCAAGGTTGTGCATCCCCATGGCCACGCCGGGACCCTTATATGTGAAAACAGTCTCTTCCTGCCGCTTGTCTTTATCTCCGTCGGCGGGCTCGAAAACCATCTTCAGGGTTCCGGCGCACGGGATATTCATCTCGACATCCTTGTATATGTCGCCGTAGGCGTGACGGGCTATGGTGATGGGGTTCTTCCACGTCCTCACGGTGGGGTGGATGCCCTTTACCATGATGGGCGTGCGGAATACCGTACCGTCGAGGATTGCCCTTATCGTCCCGTTCGGGCTCTTCCACTGCTTTTTCAGCTTATACTCCTCGACGCGCTGCGCGTTCGGGGTTATAGTCGCACACTTCACAGCTACTCCGTACTTCTTCGTCGCCTCGGCGGCGTCGACCGTTATCTGGTCGTCCGTCTCATCGCGGGACTTCAGGCAGAGATCGTAATATTCCGTCTTCAGCTCAACATAGGGCAGAATAAGCGTATCCTTTATCTGCTTCCACAGGACCCGCGTCATCTCGTCTCCGTCCATTTCAACGATCGGTGTAGTCATCCGTATTTTCGACATGCTCTTCTTCTCCTTTGTTTTTGTTTTCCGATTTTTATTCGTTCGCGTAGTGATTCATCAGGCAGCCTGCAAGAATCACCGCACGGTCGTCCTCGCTGAGCCCCGGCATCGCGAGCGTTATCTTTTTCTTCGCGCCGTCTTTGCCGATCAGCTGCGCCTCGACTTTATCTTCGCCGCCTACGACGGCTTTGCGGATCCCCGGTATGAATACCCACTGTTCCGTTTCGAATTTATCCCTGTCGCCTTTGTCCGCGATGAACGGTATCATGCCCCAGTTGATAAGGTTGCTGCGGTAGCGCTTCGTCGCGTACTCCTCGGCGATATTCGCCTGTCCGCCGAGCACCTTCTGAGAAGATGCCGCCTGTTCGCGCGCCGAGCCGTCGCCGGGTTTGACCGCGAATATCAGGCTGCCTATCATCGTCTCCCCGGCCGCGCCGGAAACGCCGGCAATCTCGAAGAGCTTCTTAACTTCGCAGGGCAGGGGCTTTCCCTTTTCAACCGCTTCCCTGCGCGCGATATCGAGCTGCTCGGCTTCTTTGGCGCGCTTCACGTAAAGCGGATCCTTACGCGAAAGCGCGAACTGCGCCAGCTTTATCGGATTTGAGCGCAGCGAAGACGTCTCTCCTGACGGTATCAGCTCGTCCGTAGTCGTTACCGGGTCCGTTATCACTGACGCCATCATAAGAAGCAGATTCTCCGCAAGCGGCCAGACCTTCGGCCACGGCTTGATGTTCGGCCCGTATATCAGCTCGACATCGTCGTCGCCCTTGCCGTAGCCATGGAAGACCTTCTTCTTATATATATCGCCGCAGAAGCTGTAAGGCATCTCATGAAGGAGCTCCCCGTAACGCTCGGCCGACGTCAGCACGCCGCCGTTTGCCGCGGTCGCGGCTATAGAGCGCGCGTCCATCAGAGCTACGGACGATATCTGCCCCTCCCCCGGCTTGGAGCCTTCGCGGTTCGGGAAATTCCTCGTCGTGTGGCGGATGGAAAAGCCGCGGTTCGCCGGCGTGTCCCCTGCGCCGAAGCAGGGACCGCAGAAAGCGGTCTTCACTACCGCGCCGGCCTCGATAAGGTCGGCTATCAAGCCGTTGTTGGTAAGCGCCAGCATGGCCGGCTGGCTTCCGGGATAGATGCTCAGCGCGAACTCGCCGCTGCCCGTGCTGCGCCCCTTCATGATCTGAGCCGCCGCGACGACATTGTCGAAGGTGCCGCCGGAGCAGCCGGCTATTATCCCCTGGTCCACGTGAATCTTTCCGTTCTCGTCTATCTTTTCCGTGAGGCCGAGGTCAAGCTTCGGATTCTCCAGCTTACGGCGCGCGTCTTCCTCTACCTTTTTCAATATCTCATGCGGATTCGCGCTGAGCTCGTCTATCGTGTAGACGCAGCTCGGATGGAAGGGAAGCGCTACCATCGGCTTGATCTTGTCGAGCTCCACCACAATAGCCGCGTCATACCACGCTGCGTCGTCGGGATCGAGCCTCTTATAGGCGTCCGGACGGCCGTGTATGTTGAAATACTCCTCTACCTTTTCATCCGTGCGCCACACGGAACTCCAGCAGGCCGTCTCCGTCGTCATCACGTCGACGCCGCAGCGGAAATCGACGGGAAGCTTTGAAACACCCGGGCCGACGAACTCCATGACCTTGTTCTTCACAAAACCGTTTTTGAAAACCGCGCCTATTATCGCCAGCGCCACATCCTGAGGTCCGACGCCCGGTTTCGGCGCGCCTGTAAGATAAACCGCGGCGACGTCGGCGCGCGGCAAATCATAGGTGCGCCCTACAAGCTGCTTTACAAGCTCCGGGCCGCCTTCCCCTACGCCCATCGTTCCAAGCGCGCCGTAGCGGGTATGGCTGTCAGAGCCGAGAATCATCCTGCCGCAGCCCGACATCATCTCTCTGACATATGAATGGATAACGGCAAGATGCGCCGGCACGAATTCCCCGCCGAACTTTTTCGCGGCGGAGAGCCCGAAAAGATGATCGTCCTCGTTGATCGTCCCTCCGACTGCGCATAGCGAATTATGACAGTTCGTCATGACATACGGCACGGGAAATTTTTTCATGCCGCTTGCAAGCGCCGTCTGTATTATGCCGACGTAGGTGATATCGTGCGACGCAAGGCTGTCGAAACGAAGCCTGTAATCATCCTCTGTGCCGGAAGCGTTGTGTTCCGCGATGATCTTGGCCGCTATCGTTCCGCGCGCGGCGCTCTTCTTATCGAAGGACGGCTTCTCCGGCAGCTCAAGCCCCGCGGCGCGAAGCTCTTCGCTGAGCTGCGGAACGCTCTTCTTATCGGCGTCCTCCACCAGAACCGCTCCTTTTAAAAGCCAGGCGCCTTTCCCGAACAATTTAATCAAATCATTCATCCTCCCTCATATTTTCAGCATTAGTCATGCTATCCGCATGACGCCTAACCAACGTTTTAAACGACGCACACTGAGATGAATCTTTTTCCCGCCTCCCTGCTTCATTAAATGTACTAAAGTAAATATAACATCTTAACATTTATTAGTAAAATCATTTTATTGTCAAGATATAATACGCCATCTGCCGCAGGGGCTGGGAATAAAAAAGCCGCCTGCATAAACCAAGATTCCGCGCAGACAGCAACAACGTTCACCGCACATTCTAAGACGATGATACACGAAACATAATCCGCCCGCGCAGATCTATTCCCCCGGCAGCGCGAACAGGTCTCCTGGCTCCCATTCATCCTACTATCGCATCTTCCCAGAGGCCGTCCAGTGATATCGCGATTTCGTCGTGGCTACAGTGGCGGGGCCGCTTTGGTTTTTAACCAAATTCCCTTGCTTTCGCGCCGCTTGTTCTATTAAATCGAATATATCCTCTTATTTTATAAATGTCAAGCTTTTTATTAAAATTCGAGCAAAATTTCTTTTTTTGATAACAAGAGGATTACAGTATGATAAATTATTGTTTCATTCTGAAAATTATATATTTTTATATAAAACATTAGCATAAAACGTCAACTGACCGCAAATGATAAGAAAAAGCACACTTAGGCTGTGAAAAGGGAAAATAAAAAGCGCCGAAGCCACTCTTTCGCTGACACCGGCGTTTCGACGTTTTTACGCGCCCTTGGGAACGTTTCTCAGTACAGGAGGCTAAGTCCAGGGTACTATCTTGCCCGGATTGAGTATGTTGTTTGGATCGAACGCGAGCTTCACCCGGCGGATCAGCTCGACCTGCGCCGCGTCAAGGAACTGCGGCGCGTACATAAGACGCTTGAGGCCGACTCCGTGCTCGCCAGTCAGAGTGCCTCCCAGCCTTTTGACCATGTCGTACATATCTCGGCGTGCCTTCTCGATGATCTCGCGCCAGTTTTTATTTTCCTCTTCAACGTAGAGAGTTACGTGCATGTTCCCGTCTCCGACATGACCGTAAGCGGCATACTTTACGCTGTCGGCACGGCTGATTTTCTCCAGCCCTTCCATAAAAACGGCGATCTCGCTCGCCGGTATCACTATATCTTCGTTTGCGATCTGTGTCGGAGCATACGACCACACAGCCTCGGCGGCGCTTTTGCGCCCCTTCCACAGCTTATCCCTCGTCGTCCTATTGTCGGCGACAAAGACTTCCAGGGCTCCTTCTTCCATGCAGATATCGCCTATTTTCTCTATCTCGTCAGCTAAAGATTCACGGTCGTTGCCTTCGAACTGCAAAATAAGGTGGGCCTCCGCTTCGTGAGAAAATGGAAATTTCGTCCTGAGGTATTGTTCCGTCAGCATCATGGAGCACTTGTCCATAAATTCAATGGAACATGGAATCGTCTTCCCCTTCGTTATCACGGCAGGCACTGCGTCGATAGCCCTTTTCACGCTATCGAAGGGAACAAGCAGGTCCGCTGCGAATGAATAACTCGGCAGCAGGCGTAGTATTATTTTAGTGATGATCCCAAGAGTACCTTCCGAGCCTGTCATGAGATGGACGAAGTCATAGCCGGTAACGTCTTTGCGTCTTTTGCCGCCGAACCAGGACATAGAGCCGTCGGGCAGCACCACTTCCATGCCTAAGACGTGATTGCCGGTAGCGCCGTATTTCACGACCTTGTTGCCGCCAGCGTTTTCCGCGACATTGCCGCCGATAAAGGAAGCGTCTCCGCTGCACGGGTCGCCAGCATACATCAGGTTGGCGGCGGCTGCCGTCTTGTTTATCTCTGCGGTGACGACGCCGGGTTCGACGGTCATCGTGAGGTTCGCCGCGTCTAATTCGAGTATTCTGTTCATCCGTTCCAGCGAGAGTTCTATTCCACGATACGCCGGGACGGCGCCGCCTGAAAGTCCTGTGCCGGCGCCGCGTGGCGTCACGGGGATGCGGTGTCGGTTCGCATATTTCATCAGTGCCGATATTTGCTCGGCGTTTTCGGCGAAACAGACGACTTCCGCTTCGTAATTTTTGTCCCACAAATGCACGGCGACTTCGTCTTTGGAATATGCCGCCACCTTTTCTTTATCTACTGAGACGCCGGAGCCGCCAAATACGGAGATCAGGTCTTCGATCGTCTTTTCAGTGACCTGGGAATAAGAAAAATTCGCTTTCATCGCTGTCCCATCTCCTCCGTTATGCGCTTCGTAAGGCGCGGTAAAATATCTGCCGCATCGCCGCAGAGAGCTATGTCCGCAACCCGGAATATCGGGGCGTCTGGATCCTTGTTTATGGCTACGATCTTCTGCGCCGTCTGCATACCGGCAAGGTGCTGAACGGCACCGGAGATGCCCGCGGCCAGGTAGAATTTGGGCGAGACTATCTTGCCCGAGAGTCCGACCTGGTGCGGATAGCCTATCCATTTGGCCTCCACCGTCGGCCTGGATGCGCCGACCCCGCCGTCAAGCAGCTCGGCCAGCCTGCGTACAATAGCGAAATTTTCCGCACGTTTGAGTCCCTTGCCCCCCGATATAATGACATCTTTATCCTGTATGTTGCTATCGCCGTCGTCGCTGTATTCCACCGACATCACTTCTATTCGGCTTTCGAAAATATCGGTCGGCACTTCGGGATATACTATCTCGCCGCTGCGTTCCATTCGCGGAGGGATTCTGAATGTCTTAGGCCGAACGGTCGACATCTGCGGCACATAGTCGGGCGTCTTTATCGTCGCCATTACATTGCCGCCTATCGCCGGCCTTGTCTGCAGCAAAAGGCCGCTCTCTTCGTCTATATCCAGTCCGGTACAGTCCGCGGTCAACCCGGTATGGAGCATAGCCGCGGCCGCCGGCAGGTAAGTGCGTCCCGCCGTAGTGGCGGGAGCCAGCACTATCTCAGGAAGATATATCCCGACAATATGCGCCAGCAGCTTGGCGGCGATCTCCTGGTTGAAGTACTTCAGCGATTCATGACGCACCGCCAGCACACGGTTGACGCCGTAGTAAAAAAGGTCGGCCGGATTGTCGAGCAGCTCGTTAAAAAAAAGCAGGCAAGATACCTGTGTATCTTTCTTATCCGCAAGTTCCCTGCCCTTTCCTGCCAATTCCATCGTAACCGAATGTATCCTTCCGCGGCGCACCTCACCGCATACCATCACACCGCCGACACTTACCGAACCTCTGCGCATGCTGTAACCCCCTCCTAAAGCAAAGCGAGCTCGCGCAGCACTTCGACTACGCGTTCAAAGCCCGCGTCCAGCTCTCTGCCGCGGTAAAATTCCGTACGGCGAGCTATCTTTGGATGATTTATCCTGACCACTCTTGTCGGAGAACCGGCGAGTCCGACATCTTCCTTCGCAAGCCCCAGCTCGGCGGCGCCGAAGACTCCTATGGCGGCACGCCTCGCTTTTTTCTTGCCGCGCAGGGTCGGCATTGCCGGTTCGTTCATATCGTTGAGTACTGTAATAAGACAAGGAAGTTTGATTTTTTGCGTTTCGATCCCATCTTCGACCGTGCGCCTAACAAACGCATATTTTCCGTCACATGACAGCGAACTGACATAGGTCGAACAGGGCAGCCCCATAATAGCCGCAACTTCCGGACCGACCTGTCCGGTCTCTCCGTCGGTGGCCTTCCCACCAGCAAGGACGAGGTCAAACGGGCCTAACCTGCCAAGCGCCATTGCCAGGGTAAGCGAGGTGCCCCAGCTGTCGGCGCCGGCGAAGAAACGGTCGGAAAGGAGGTATGCTTCGTCCGCGCCGAGCGCAAGAACCTCACGAAGCGCAATATCAGCCTGCGGTGGACCCATCGAAACGGCCGTCACGGATCCGCCATGTTCGCCGCGCAGAGACAGCGCGGCCTCAAGAGCGTTGAGGTCGAGCGGGTTTACTATATTGCCAGCCCCATCACGGATCATAGTCCCCTTTTCTGGGTCCATTTTAACCTCGTCCGAATCCGGAACTTGTTTGATTAAAACTGCCGTTTTCACCTTCATCACCTCTATTAAAAATATTTAATTATAAACTCAATAAATTTATATATGTTTATAAATAAAAATTATTAAGATGTTTTTACAAAAAACTCTATTATTTGTATCCAAAAAAATAATAGCTTAAAATCGCATATTTGCCAATAAATCCCGTATAATTTTGGATAAAATATTTTAGATTATCAGTATCCAATTATATTGATTTTTGTATTAGTAATAAAACCTTAAATAAAGATAATATATCTAAATAATCATTTTTGAACACAGCCGCTAAAGTTTTTGTCATTTAAGAAAATTCCAGTCTTGCCTTCATACAGCAACATCTGTGCCATGCGGGCGAAATTAATCCAGTGAAAAGACGGCGGAGAAAATGCCGGCGCGATGCCGATGCTTATTATCTATGCAGAGATATATGATAAACGCAGCGCCGCACCCTTTCCATTTGCGAGGAGGCCTCCCGCAAAAAGCAACGTCAGCAGCCTTGCGCAAAGACGTCAGGATTACTCTGGGATTCCAGCAGACATTCTTGTCTCAGAGGGAAACGGGATGTAAGCTCATCCAGAAAAATTTCGTGTTCCAAAGCAAAATATACTGTATTCGCCAAATTCTTCGTCATCCGCGCGACCGCCGGGCCATTACTTCCTTACCGGCAACATCAAAGGCGCCTGGCGCAAAACCGCGACGGTCCCGGCCTTGCACGAAACGGCCCCGTCCATGGCCTCCTGAAACGTTTCATATGTTCTGACGCCCGTCGTATTTGTTATGTCGATAGAATGAGGCGAATTAGTAACTATCGTAATTTTCGCTTTTTCCCTGACCCGCGCCGTTATGAAGGCCGCCGCCGCGGCTACTGAGGCGCTTTCACCGCCGCTTCGATGAGAAAGTATCTCCGAGGGATCGCTGTTCATCAGTTCGGCGTAGAGGCGGTGCGGCCCTAACCCCTCAGGCAGAGCGGCAGCCAATATTATCTCGCCTCCCTCCCTGACTATGTTTTCCGCGGCGTACAGGGCCTTTCCGGCCTGCCATAGGTCTGCGTCTTCGGGCCATGCTTCAGCGACAACTATATCTGATTCCGGGACAGAGACAGTCATACACTGCGACGCGATCTCAATCGCCTGTCTGTGAGCGGCATCCGGCAGGCCGGTCACGATGTCTTTTACCCGTCCGTCCCCTGTACAGACCACCTGGATAAGAAATGAAAGACCAGATATCCTGGCTGCGGAAGCTATCTCTCTCATGGCCAGGTTATCCATGCTCCCAAGCGTTATCGAGGCATCATGATACGGCATCCAGTGCGTTGCTGAAACCGACCTCGCTCCGCTGACGCCGGGGAGGACGATTTTCCCGCCGCCGGACCATCCACAGTAACGGTGTGGGAAAACAGCGCCAACGCCTATGACGTACGCATATTCTTTGACGAGCGGGTTTACGTCCACCGGTATTCCGCCGTCTGTAAATCCCACTCTCAAAAGCTCAGTATCGCGGCTGTGACTTAACCATTTTATCCATCCATATGCTTCCCCTATCTTTTTTTTCGCCTCTTTATCGTTCATTGCCTTGTGGGTACCGGTGGCGAACAGGACTAACTGTCTATCTTTGGCAACGCCTATCTCCTGCAGGAAATCGGAGAGTACAGGGATTATCTCCGACGTCGGGGTCGGGCGGGTGATATCGTCGCAGAGGATAAGGACTCCGCCTTCGGCCGTGCGAGCCGGAATTGCAGCGGCGCAGCCTTTCAGCCTTTGCAGCGTCAGGGCCCTTACGTCGGCGACCGGCACGAAGGACTGTGGTTCAGCAATAGCCACACGTACGCTCCCGGGTATATTTGCCCCGTCAAGAGCTCCCCCGGCGCCTGCAATCAATATCCGCCGCTTATTGCCGACGCCTCTCACCCGTGTATCACCTCAGCGCCCACACCAACGCCATGCTTATGTAGGGCACATAGGTGAACAGCAACAGGCAGAGCACCATCGCTGCGATCATCTGCATTACGGCCTTCGAAAGCCTGACCATGCTCACGCCCGACACGGCAGACGCCACAAATAGGTTCGCACCGTAAGGAGGCGTTACGAAGCCAGTAGCGAGGGCGACCGTCATCACCAACCCAAAATGCACGGGATCAACGCCGATCTTTGTCACTATCGGCAGCAGAATCGGCGTCAAAATTATCATCGACGATATGTTGTCCACAAAACAGCCGACAATCAGCAGCAGTATGTTTATAACGAGCAGTATCACGACAGGGCTTGAAGACAGAGACAACATCCAGTCGCATATTTTTGCGGGCACCTGCTCCATCGCCAGAAACGCCGCGAAGGACATGGAGAGGCCTATCATAAATGTCGTCGCGCCGTTTACCAGCACCGCATCCTTAAAGGCGTCGTAAGTCGTTTTAAAATCAAGGTCCCCGTATATGAACTTGCCTATTATTAGCGCGTATACCGAAGCCACGACGGCGGCCTCCGTCGGCGTAAAAATGCCGCCGTATATTCCACCAAGAATGATGAGCGGTACGAGCAGGGCCCAGAAGGCTTCTTTAAAGGCCCGCCCCAGCGGAATCCTGTTCTGTGAGATCGGGTAGCGCCGTTTTTTTGCGACGCGATATGAAACCGCCATCAGTGAGAAACCTATTATTATGCCGGGCAGAATACCCGCAATAAAAAGCTCCCCTACGGACGCCCCCGAAACGACCCCATAGATTACAAAAGGTATGGAAGGCGGTATCACGACGCCGATAGAGCCCGCCGCGGCGGTCAAAGCGGCCGCGAAATCGTCGTCGTACATCTTTGCCCTCATGGCGGGAATCATAAACGACCCTATCGCAGAAACGGTGGCCGGTCCCGAGCCGGATATCGCCGCAAAGAACATGCAGGCCGTGACAGTGACCATCGCCAGTCCGCCGAGCACTGCGCCTACCATTGCTTCTGCAAGAGCGACAAGCCTTTTAGATATCCCGCCGTAGCTCATCAGTGCACCGGCGAGCATGAAAAACGGGATGGCGAGCAGCGGGAAGGAATCCAGAGCGGCAAAGGCGTTTTGCGCTATCATAATGAGCGGCACGGAATTCGTATATGCCAAAGTGATGGCCGTGGCCATACCCAAAGAGATGCCAATGGGGAGGGAAAGGGCCAGCAAAAGTGTCATGCTGCCAAAAAGTACCGCTATCTCCATCTGGAGGCGCCTCCGTTTTCGCCGAACACACTACGGATATTCTTCGCTATCTCTGCGCAGAGGCGGGCGGACATAAGCGCACAGCCCACCGGCACCGAGGCATACGCGTAGGCCATGGGAATACGCATAGCGGGAGAAACCTGTCCGCGCTGTAAGAGCAGCTTCGTCAAAGTGCCCCCTTCATAGACCATAAAGAGGCTGAATCCCAGCCACAGTAGCATGGCGAAGAGCTCGAAGCACACCTTCCCTTTTCTCGTCTTTATCAGATCCTGCACTACTTCGATGCGCAGATGCCTGTGTTCCTTCACCGCATAGCTGGCGCCCAGCCATATCTGCCATAGGAAAAGATAACGCGCCAGCTCCTCGCTCCACGAGAGAGAGTTGCTGAAAACGTAACGCATTATCACCTGAATAAATACGAGAGCCACGGAGAACATCATGCTGTAAACAAGAATATACTCCTCCAAATTGTCCCACAGCTTTTTCAGCACCGATTGCACCTCCAAAACCCAACGTACGGGAAAAGCAATCTCGCAGCGCTTTTCCCGTACGTTCCGGCGTTCGTTTATTTTTTTGCCAGGTCAATAAGCTCCTGGCCGCCTTTGACCATGTCGGCAAATTCTTTATATACCACCGCTGTGGCCGCGGAGAAGGCCTTTTTCTCGCTTGGGGTGATCTCGTTTACTATCATACCGTTTTTCTTCAGCGACTCGATCATCTCCTTATCCTGCTGTGCGGATATCTTGCGCTGTTCGGTCCGGTAAATTTTCGCCGCATCCTGCAACACCTTCTGGTGTTTTTCGGGGAGGCTATTGAACCAGTCGTCGTTCACGAGCAGCGCCGTCGCCGCGTAGACGTGCCCCGAGAGCGAACAGTACTTCTGCACCTCGTAAAATTTTGACGTATAGATGAGAGGTATCGGATTTTCCTCGGCATCCACCGTTTTTTGCTGCAAGGCAGTATATAGCTCGCCGAAGCTCATCGGCGTCGGGTTCGCCCCCAACGCTCTGAAGGTGGCCATATGGATAGGGTTCTCCATCGTGCGGATCTTCAGCCCCTTTAGATCGGCCGGTTTAGTGACGGGCCCCCTGTTGTTCGTTATCATGCGGAAGCCGTTTTCAGCGTAGGCAAGATTTTTAATGCCCAAGGGCGGCAGGAGTTCGTTCAGCTTCGTCCCCAACTCTCCATCGAGGGCGTCGTAAGCTTCCTGCCTGCTTTTGAAAAGAAACGGCAGGTCGAAGACCTGAAAATGCGGATCGAAGCCGGAGAGCACGGCCACCGCCGGTATGGTCATGTGAATAGTTCCCAGGCCGACCGCTTCGATGACCTGCCTGTCGCCGCCGAGCTGTCCGTTGGGATATAACTCGACGATTATTTCGCCGTCCGTGTGCTGCTCGACATACGGCTTGAAGAACTTGGCTGCCGCCACGTGGGTCGACTGCGCTTCAGGGACGACGTAGGCAAGCTTCATCTTCGTCACAGCCGACGCGTGCGAAGGCAAAAAAGCGACCGCCGCCGCGATTAGAACAAGGGCCAGAAATTTCTTCATAAAAAGTTCCTCCTTTAATTATTATTTTTTGTATGGTGCTATGCAAGATACAAAAAATCAACGACAGGAAACTTCTATCACTGTATCCAAAAATAAATTATTCAAAGACATTCTCATTATCTAAAACTTCATTGCAAACGCATAATATCATATCCTGTTCCAAAAATCAATACTATTGGATACTGATAATATAAAATATTTCTTGCAAAATTACCTGAAATATATTGGTAAATATGCGATTTTTAGCCACTATTTTTATTGGATACAAACACTAACTATTTTTGCAATAATATCTCGATGATTTTTATTTATAAACGTATATAAAATCATTAAGCATATAATAAATATATTTTTTTAATATATCTGCGGGAAATGAAAGGGGCTGTCTTACTCAAACAAATCCCAAATTAGGATGAGGTAACAATGTATCCCGAAAGGGTGACGATGATTCGGAAGAGGGGCGGGAACATTGCCGATCCGCTTGGCCTTGCCCTAAGCGGGTCGTTTGAACGCTAAAAAATCCGGTGCAGAAATTTTTGTATTTATGTTAGGGCCGAGCAGGCAAGCCTTGAGCTTCTCCATATACGGAAGATAAAATTTTTTAGCACGATTTTTACCCGGCTTAGTATTGTATAATAATTGCATGAGTTTAGCCGATGACATTTATTACACGCTGAGAAACAGGATACTGCGCGGGGAACTTCCACCCGGCACGGCGCTTAGGGAGGAATATCTTTCCGAAGAGCTGCGGGTCAGCAGGACTCCGCTGAGAAAGGCGCTCACGCAGCTGACGGCCGAGGGCTACCTTGTAAAGGGCAGGGACAGGACGCTTCGCATACCGCAGATATCCGAAAGCGAACTGATCGACACGCTCGAAGCGAGAAAGCTCGTCGAGATCGCTTCGGTCCAGAAGGCCGCGCTGCGCGCTGCTCCCGAAGACATGGAACGCCTCGAGCATTTCATATGGGACGAGGAAGAGGCCATGAAGATGCACGACAGCGTCCTCGTCTCGTCGATCGACAGGATGTTCCATAATTATCTCGGGCAGATGTCCGGCAACGGCGTCTTTTACGATTTTATCGGGCAGCTCGGCTACAAGGTGTCGCTCTTCCTCGCGCTGAGCGACACGCTCGGCGACGTTATCAGCGAGGCGCTCAAGGAGCACCGCGGCATACTGCAAGCGATAAAGCTCAAAATGCCTGACAGCGCTGCGGCCGCGATGAAGGCTCATCTCGACAACGTCGAAAGGCGCATCTTAGAGAGCGTCAAACGCAGAGAGGAGCGGCGCGAAAGCGTCGCCGAAGCTCTTCCTCGGCAAAAGCGGCGAAACAAAAGGCGCGCGGCGAAGGCGAAATAGCGAAGAGGCGGCGGTCCTAAAGGTCCGCCGCCTTTATAGTCATTCGACTTGTATGCGATAACGTAGGACGAAAAATGAGCGCCTCGTTTGTTTTTTATGTTTTCGTCACGCGGATTTGCTCAAGAGCAACGCCCTTCGCACTTTTTTTCGTGAGCGGCGTCAGCCGCGGACAAATCCGTGTGATCTACTTCGTCAATTATACAAGGAGCGTCCGTCAAGTATGTATTTTACAGTGCGTTCTCCAAGCCCTTTAGAATATACTGTCATGACTATCGGATACGCCTTTTCGTTGCTCTTGTATAGCTGATGTAGTATAAAGTCTTTGAGGCGTTATTCCGCACAGATGTTTTTCAGCGTCCCTATCGGCTCGATCTCGACCTCGATCAGGTCTCCGACGCGAATCTCCCCGACGCCCTGCGGCGTGCCCGTGGAGATAACGTCGCCCTCTTCGAGCGTCGCGAAGCGGCTGATGTGGGAGATAAGGCGCGGGATGGGGAATATCATCTGCTCTATAGCGCCGTCCTGCACGACACGCCCGTTCAGGCGCGTGACGACGCGCGTCTCTTTCGGCAACCGTTTCGCGATCAGTATCGCCGGGCCGAGCGGCGCGAATGTGTCGAAGCTCTTGGAGCGCGTCCACTGTCCGTCTTTGCCCTGCATCGCGCGAGCGGTGACGTCGTTCATTATCGTGTAGCCGAGCACGTGGTCGTAGGCGTCCTCTTCGGAAATGTTTCTGCCTCCCTTTCCTATTATGACCGCGAGCTCTCCTTCGTAGTGAATCGCTCCGGCCCACGAAGGTATCCTGATGAAGTCGTTGGTGCCGGTGACCGCCGAGGTGGCCTTCAGGAAAATCAGCGGCTCTTCCGGTACGTCATGGTTGAGCTCTTTCACGTGCCCGACGTAGTTGCGGCCGACGCACCAGAGTTTTTTTGGTGCGAAAGGCGGCAGGAATTTCACGCGGTCGATCGGGAAGCTGAGTCGTATCATCGACGTGATTCCCGAGAAGGGCTCGCCCTCCACTATATCCACGGAGTTTCCGCGCAGAATGCCGCTGTAGGCCCGCCCGTCGGCCATGAATCGGCAGTAGCGCATCGGAGTTTCTTTTTTCGCCACGTTTTATTTCCCCTTTTTCTTTTTATTTTCTCTTTTTTCCAATGCGGCCGCGATACGTTCGAGCCCCTCGGCGAGCAGCGCGCGTCGCGTACCGACGTTTATGCGCGCGAAGCCGTTCCCTTCTTCGCCGAACCACGAGCCGGGGTCGAGCGCGACCTTCGCGTCGTTGACGAGGAAATCCGTCAGCGATCTGTCGTCGAAGCCGTAGCCGCGGAAGTCTATCCAGAAAATGTAGGTGCCTTCCGGATGATCCATATGGGCTTTAGGCATTTTCTCTTTGACGAATTTTTCCGCGAAGTCGCGGTTGCCCTCGAGATAGGCGACGAGCTCCTCGTACCAGCCACCGCATTTGCTGTACGCCGCTTCCATCGCCGCGATGCCGAGAATATTCAGCGAATTCAAATGGAATCTTTCGAGCACGGAGACATAGCGGCCGCGCAGGTATTCGTCCGGGATTATCGCCGCGGAGGCCTTCATGCCGGCGATGTTGAAGGTCTTGCTCGGGGCGACGAAGGTGACGGTGCGCTCCTCCATGCCTGGCAGCGAGGCCAGGCAGGTGTGTTTCGCGTCGCTGTAGACGAGGTCCTGATGAATCTCGTCGGAGATGATTATCATGTTTTTGCGCTTCGCTATATCGGCCAGTCTTTCAAGCTCTTCCCTCGTCCATACGCGCGCCACGGGGTTATGCGGGCTGCAGAGTATCAGAACGCGGCACGTCGGGGAGACGAGCGCTTCGAGCCCTTCGAAATCCATAACATAGCGACCGTTTCGGTATTTCAGCGGATTTTTGACGATGTTGCGCCCCGCTTCGCGCACCGTCCTGTAGAAGGGAGGATAGACGGGCGTCTGGATGATCATCCCGTCGCCCGGCTTTGTAAAGGCCTCCGTCGCGAACGAAAGACCCGCGACCACCCCCTGCGCCCAGCAGACGGCTTCGCGCGGGAAATCCCAGCCGTAACGCTCGCGCTCCCAGCCGCGCACCGCATCGCGCAGCGAATCAGGGATATTCGGATAGCCGAGCGCGCCCTCGCGCGCCTTGGCGCATATAGCGTCCAGCACCGGCTGGGGCGCCGGGAAATCCATGTCGGCCACCCACATCGCTAAAATGTCGTCGCGCCCGAATGTAGACTTAAGATCGTCCCACTTCTCGCAGTTCGTGTTCCTTCTGTCAAAATAAGAATCAAAATCGTAAATCATAGCAAACCTCCGATGCCGCGGAGCGCGGCCCTGCATTCATACAATATTATTTTGCACTTTTAAATCTGTATATGCAAGTGCGAATTGATGTAGAATAGGGCAATAAAATCAAATAAATCAGCCGTCGGGAGGAAAAATTTTGGATAAAGAAAACAAAAAAGAGCTTGGACTGGGAAAGAGCGCTGCCCTGCCGGAGCGCGCGGGGATCCCTGAAGAATATAAATGGCGCTTAGAGGATATTTACCCGACTCAGGAGAAGTGGGAGGAGGAATTTTCCGCGCTCAAGGCGCGCCTGCCTGAGCTGGCGGAGTTCCGCGGTACGCTCGCGCGCTCTGCGGCGCGCGTGAAGGAATTGTTCAAGCTGCGCGACGAGCTTTCTATAACGCTGGAGAAGCTCTTCGTCTACGCGAACATGAGGAGCCACGAGGACACCGCCGACTCTAAGCGCCAGGGGCCCGCGAACAGAATATCGGCGCTCTCCGTCGAGTTCGCGGCCGCGTCGAGCTACGTCACGCCCGAGCTTCTTTCGATGCCTAAGGAAAGGCTGGAAGAATTCTCAAAGGCCCCGGAGCTTTCGGAATACTCCTTCGGGCTGCGCGAGCTGCTCCGCAGGCGCGAGCACGTCCTCTCCGAAGCGGAGGAGATGATAATCGCGCGCGCCGGCGACATGGCGGGCGCCGCGGAGAACGCTTTCTCCATGCTTACGAACGCCGACATGGCCTTCCCGGCGATAAAGGATGAAAAGGGCAAAAGGGTCGAGATGTCCGAAGAGCGCGCGGTGGCGTATCTGCGCTCGCGCAGGCGCGCCGTGCGCAAAGCGGCCTTCGAGTCGCTCTACTCTCCCTTTTGCGCGATGAAGAACACCCTCGGCGCGACCTTCGACGGGATGCTTAAAGGCGCGAAGTTCTACGCCGCGTGCCGCAAATACGCATCGCCCCTGGCCGAGGCGCTCGACGCGGACGACATCCCGCTCTCCGTCTACGACAATCTCATCGATACGATAGAAAAAAATCTCGCGCCGATGTACCGCTACATGGAGCTCCGCAGGCGGGCGCTGCGCGTCAGGGAGCTTCAGATGTTCGACCTCTACGTGCCTTTAGTCGCCGATCCCTTCAAGGATATAGCGTGGAGCGACGCTAAAAAGATGATGTTCCGCTTCCTCGCACCGCTCGGCGAAGAGTATGTCGCTCAGACGCGCAGAGGGCTCGCAGAGGGCTGGGTCGACGTCTTCCCGAACAGGGGCAAGCGCAGCGGCGCCTATTCGTGGGGGAGCTACGCCACGCATCCCTATATTTTCATGAACTATACGAACAATTTAAACGATGTGATGACGCTCGTCCACGAGATGGGACACTCGATGCACAGCTACTACTCGCATAAGAGTCAGCCCTACGCGACCGCCGGCTACTGCATCTTCACAGCCGAGGTCGCCTCTACGACGAACGAAGTGCTATTCCTCTCCGGGCTGCTCGCCGAGACGAAGGAAAGGCGCCGCCGCCTCTACCTTCTGAACCGCAGGCTGGAAAACATAAGGACGACCGTCTACCGCCAGACGATGTTCGCGGCCTTCGAACGCGAGGCGCACGAGCGCGCGGCCAAGGGAGGGGACACGACGCCGGAGGGGTTGAAGGAGCTGTGGTATGCGCTGAACAGGAAGTATTACGGCGGCGGCGTCGTGATAAACGAACAGCTGAAGATGGAGTGGGCGAGGATCCCGCACTTTTACACGCCCTTCTACGTATACCAGTATTCGACCGGATTTTCCGCCGCTACCGCGCTCGCGCGCGGAATACTCGAAAGGGGGGAACCGGCGGCGAAGAAGTATCTCTCGTTCCTGACGAAGGGCGGCTCGGATCATCCGATAGAGCTGCTGAAGGGCGCCGGCGTCGACATGAGCGCGCCGGCGCCGGTAGAAGCCGTCGTCAGGGAATTTGAGGAGACGCTCGACGAAATGGAGGCGCTGATATGACGGACTGCGGAGGCGGCATATACTGCATCGACGCGCATTACGAGGGCGACGGAATCGACTCGGTCTGCCTGCTGCTGTCGCAGGGCAGGGCGGCGCTGATCGAGACGGCCAACAACGTTTCGCTCGGCTATACGCTCGCCGCGATGGAGAGTCTCGGAGTCGGGCGCGGCGACGTGGACTTCGTATGCGTCACGCACGTACACCTCGACCACGCCGGCGGCGCCGGCAGCTACATGCGCGAGTTCCCGAACGCGAGGCTCGTGCTACATCCGCGCGGCGCGCGCCACATGGCGGACCCCTCCAAGCTGATGGAGAGCGTCCGTTCGGTATACGGCGGCGCCGAGACGGAGCGCCTCTACGGCGAACTCGTGCCCGTGCCGCGGGAACGCATGCTCACGCCGGCCGACGGCGAAAGACTGAGCTTCGGCGGCATGACGCTGTTCTGCCTCAACGCCCCGGGGCACGCCGAGCACCAGATGATATTCTTCGAGGAAGGGGCGCGGGCTTTATTCGCCGGCGACGCGTTCGGCATCTCCTACCCTTGGATGAAGGACCGCGGCGGCCGCCGCTGGGCCTTCCCTTCGACGTCGCCGGTACAGTTCGCGCCGGAGGCGATGGCCTCCACGATAGATAGAATCTTGTCGCTTCAGCCGGCGCGCGTCTTCCTGACGCATTTCGGCGAGATCGGCGAAATAGAGGGCAACGCTGCGCTGCTCAAAGAGGGAATAAAAAAATATGTCGATATCGCGATCGCAGCGGGCGGAGACGAAGGGAAGATCCGCGCCGGGCTCTCACGACTCTACGAAGAGATGGCGTCTGAGCGCGGGACGGCGTTGCCCGCCGGCACGCCGGAGGCTTCCGCTCCGTTAGACGTCGCGCTAAACGCGCAGGGGCTCGCCTTCTGGTACAAAACGGCGCACGCGCGCGATAAAGGCTGAGCCCGCGCCGTTTGCAAAAACGCCGCGCTGTGCTATCCTTTGATTTGAGCTAAGGGCCCGTAAGGGGCCGCCGGGAAATGCGGGGGATCGCGATGGTGGAGATAGGAAAATTCACAGCCGAAACGCTTTGCGGGCGCGACACGCTGCTGCTCGGCGGCGGCGAGGGCAAGATGGCCACTGTCGCCGCCGCCGTCGACGAATGGCCCGGACTCTGCCCCGATACCGCGCTGATCGTCTTCGACCACGGCGGACGGCTCTACGAAAGCTTCGCAGGAGAGGCGCTGCTCGCCGACTTCTCGAGCGAGGGCTCGGTAATTCCCGACGTGATCGAGCCCTTCGTGTCAAACGAAGACATAGGCATATCGAGCGAAAACATCGCCTACGCCGTGAGGCAGGCCCTCTATCAGGAGATACGCTCGCGCGACGCGAACGATAAATTTTTCGACGACCTCGGCAAGCTCGTGACGGACAGGATGCTCGCCTACATGCTTGAGACCGCTAAAAACGTCGTGCAGAACATCGCCTCCTCGCGCGGAGGCGAGGGGGAAGAGGGAGTCTCCGCCGCACTTTCGCGGCTGAACTTTTTCAGCCTCCTCTGCCGCCAGCACAGATATATAGAGACGTTGATGACCAAGACGATAGGCGGCGAGAGCGACCTTCTGCCGGTCAAATACCGCGTCGCGGAAGCCGAGAGCGAAGGGCGTCCGCTGACGAGGGAGTTCGCCCTTGCGAAATATATTTTGTCGCGCGAACTGCGCTTCCAGAAAAACGCGGAGCGCGACGCGCCGGCGCCCTTCGCCGGCCTGCTGACGACGAACGGCGAGAACACGAACACCCAGCGCTGCATAAAGATGCAGGCCGACGCGAGCACGGCTGACTTCCGCGCGCTCGTGCTGATGATGGTCGACAACGCGGCGCTCTTCGCGGGCAACGAGACTCTGAAGCTCGGCGACTATCTGAGGGCGCCGGCAGGCAGGCCGCTCTTCGTCGCGTCGAGCGGCAACGCAGCGGCCGACCGCGGCTTCGCCCCGCTCCTCACGGCCGCCGCCGGCGCCGCGGCGCGCAGCGCGAAGCGCCCCGCCGTCGTGCTGATACCCGAGATCGACCGCTGGGGCATGTTCAACTACCTGGACAAGTTCCGCCAGAATTGGGAGCGCCTCTCCTTCACCTTCGGCTACGACAACTTCTCGCGCCTCTCCCTCGAAAGCAGGAGCGAAGAGGATAGGCTGCTCGACACGCTTTACTCTTCGAGCGCGCAGAGGATATGGCACGCGAGCGAGGAGGAGCGCTTATGCAAAGCGTTCGACGCCTACGTCTCCGAGGCCGACGTCATCTACCGCCCCGAGGACCTCGACGGCGAGATACGCGCGATCGAGCGCGACGGGCGGATAAGCTACGCGTCGCTCGAAGAAAAGCCGGAGCGCCAGCGCGTCAGGAAGCGCGCCAGGCTGCGCCGCAGCCGCGGCGGCTCAAAGCTGTGGATAACGGAGGGCGCCAAGCGCCGCGAAAAGCTGACTCTCGAATCCCTGCTCGAAGAAGGTGAGACGCTGTGAGCGTCTTCAGCGGCAAACTGCCGCCCCTCTGCGCAAAATACGGGCGCCTTCTGAACGGCAGGAGCGGGGGCGTCGAACAGATATTGGAAGACGCTTCCGCGCTTGAGAGAATCGCCGTCGCCTTGGCCTCAGAGGAGCAGAACAACGTCGCGCTGACTGGCGCGGCGGGCTGCGGCAAGACGGCGGCGGTCAGGAAGCTGGCCGCCCTGATAGAAGAGGGGCGCTACAGGCGCCTCTCCTGGCGGCGCGTCGTCGAGCTGAACTTAGACCTCATAAGCCAGGACCGCAGGAAGCGCGACCTGCGCTTCAAGCACATACTCGACGAGGCCGAGCGCCACAGCATAATAATCTACCTCGACGAGGCGCACCGGCTCAGCGAAAGCGGCGGCCCTTCGAATCTGATGAACACGCTGAAGCCGTATATAACGAGCGGCGGTATCAGCATGCTGATATCCACCACCTCTGAAGAATTCCGCGCCTACATCGCGCGCGACCGCGCGATGGAAAGGCGCTTCCAGTCGATAGAGCTGAAGGAGCCGGGTCGCGCGCGGCTGCTTGAGATACTCGAACACGTGGCCCGCGTGCGCTACCCCGAGACGCTCTTCACGAAAGAGGCGATAGAGGAGACGGCGCACCTCGCGGCGCTCTGTTCCCCCGAACGGGCCGAGCCGGCCCGTTCGCTCGAGCTGCTGCACTACGAAATATCGGCGGCCCAGATAGAGCTGCCGCCGCAGGAGCACGCGAAGGAGATAACGGCGGCCGACGCGCGCGCCGCGGCGGCGCTTAAGATGGGCGAAAGGGGCGCGGGGTAAATGCTGAAATCCACGCTGAAAATTTACGCGGACTACGACGCCGAGGCGAAGAAGCTCGAAACTGAGCTTGCAAAAAAGAGCATGGAGCAGATCCGCCGCGAATACCTGACGACGGTCTTCACCTACGCCTGCCGCCGGCGCCTCGACATCTGGAGCTTCGCGCAGGCCTTCATGGAGAGCCGCTTAGCCTTCGCGCTCGACAGGGCCGAGACGCTCTTCCAACTCAAAGAGGACGAGGTATTCCGCGACTTCATGGTCGAATGCACGCGGAACGGCGTCGAGATAGATAGCGTCCCCGGCGACAGGTCGGGGATGGCGCGCTTCCGCGACATATCGCCAGAAGGCGCGTGGCTCGTCGAATTTTACACGAAATGGCACTCGAAGACCGGCGAAGCGTCGTGCGAGATAGCGGAGCGCGCCCCCGCGTCTCTGCTCAAAAAAATACACAAAAAAGCGATGACGCATGAGGTGGACGAGATAATCGCGCTGCTCATCGAACATTCGGCGGACGCCGCTGCGATAACCTCTAAGGATTACGAGCTGCTTGAAGAAAGCGTAAAAAAATAATGACGAAAAGCGCCGCTGCCGTGTTAATCCGGCCGCGGCGCTTTTTATGCGAAACTATCGCGCTATTTCAGCGTTATCTCCTTTTCAGCGTTGCCCATGATGTTGCATACGAGCTCCACCTTGATCTTCATGCCGGAGGCCGCGCCGTCCAGCTTCACGCTGTCCGAAAAAGTTTCGGCCGACTGCTGTGAGCCGTACTCCTTTGACAGAAGCTGCTTGCCGCCGCCGCTTACGTACATCGCCATGATGTAATGCTTCGTCCCGTCGTTCACGGGATGCTTCGCCGTTACGGAAAGCGTGCTCGACGCGGCGTCCCAGGCGAGATTTACGTCCGTCGGCGGCTGCGCGAAAGCGGCGCCAGCCGCCAGCAGCGCAAGCGCTGAGAAAATTGCGATAGCCGTCTTACCGAGTTTCATCTGCAACGCCCCTTTCGTCTTCCCAACTGAAGCTATTATACAGCAGATTTGTGTGGATTATGTGGAGCCCGATCCTCCTGCGGATCGTAGAGGCAGTAGAGCGCCTGCGTCCCGCTGTCGGCGTAGCCGCCGCCGGCGACTTCCTCGTAAAGCCCGCGCGTCACGGAAAGGGCCGGCAGGTCGAGCCCCATTTCGTCGGCCGCTTCTTCTGCGAGCTTCATATCCTTTATGAAGTGCTTGATGAAGAAGCCCGGCGCAAAATCTCCCTTAAGGATTCGCGGCCCGTAATTTTTGAGGCTCCACGTAGAGGCCGAGCCGCCGGCTGCGGCTTCGATGAATTCGTCCAGGTCGAGGCCGCAGGATTTGGCGAAGGCGAGCGCCTCGCACATGCCGGTCATGGTACCGGTTATCACGATCTGATTGGCGAGCTTCGCGTTCTGCCCGTTTCCGGCGCCGCCCATGTGCTTGACGACGCGCCCCATTATTTGAAAGTAAGGCAGAGCCGTTTGGAAATCCACTTTATCGCCTCCGACGAAGATCGTCAGCGTCGCCTCCCGCGCCCCTCTGTCGCCGCCCGTGACCGGCGCGTCGAGCATACCGGCCCTGCGCTCCTTCGCTATCGTGTACAGCTTTTTCGCCAACTTGGGGCTCGACGTCGTCATATCGACGAAGAGCTCCCCCTCTTTCGCAACAGCCAGCAGGCCGTCCCTCCCTAAATATATCTCTTCGACGTCGGCGGGGAAGCCGACCATCGTGAAGACGACGTCGCACTTCCGCGCGAGTTCCGCTGGGCTCTCCTCCCACATCGCCCCTTTGGCGATAAGGGCTTCCGCCTTCTCGCGGCTCCTGTTGTATACATGCACTTCGTTACCCGCGTCCAGCAGATGCCCCGCCATAGACGAGCCCATCACTCCGGTGCCCACAAAACCGAGAATTTTTTTGTCAGCCATCGCGTCAAACCTCCCTGCGCAAGCGCGCTATTTTTCTGAAGAAGCCTCCGGCGTCCCCATCAGATGAACGTTCAAATGCGGGTACGTGACCTCGACGCCGTGCTTCGCAAAGTTCTGCGGAATCATTTCCAGCGCGTCGAAGTAGACGTCCCAGTAATCCGCGGTCATGCACCAGACGCGCAGCTTGTACTCTACGCAGCACTCCTTATAGGCCGAGAGGCGCACGAAGGGTTCGGGATCCGCGAGCGTCTTCGGGATCTGTGCGACTGCTTCCGATATGGCGGCCTTCACGTCGGCCGGCCGGCAGCCGTACGCGACGTTGAAAGTGAGGTCGACGCGGCGCTTCTCCTCGGCATCGTAATTTTCTATCGTCGACGAAGATATCTGGCTGTTCGGAATGTAGATGACCCTGTTGTCGAAGGTCTTCATCTTCGTATACATAAAGGCGACCTCGCTGACGACGCCGTCTTCGCCACCGGCGATGATATAGTCGCCGACTTTGAACGGCTTGACGGAGAGCAAAATCACTCCGCTGGCCAGGTTCGAAAGGACGCCCTGCAGCGACAGCGAAAGGGCCAGGCCGGCGACGCTGAGCAGGGCCACGAAGGAAGTTATCTGTATGCCGAGCGCGCCCGCCACCGTCATGAAGAGTACGAAATAGAGGACGAGCTTCGCAAGCGTCAAGATAAATTTGTGCAGCGTCTTATCGACGGAGCTCCTTTCAAGTAGGCGGGCGACGGCCCTCATCACCATCTTCACGATAATGAGCCCGGCTACGAGGTATATAAGCGCCGGAAGCAGCGACGCGAGCGTCACGCTCCGAAGCAGTTCGGGAAGCGTTTCGAGTTTGATTTCCATTTCTTCGTCTCCTTTGATTTCTATATGGACAAAAGCGGCATCGCACGCATAACGCACACGATGCCGCAAACTGGCTGGCTCCCCGACGAGGACTCGAACCTCGAACCTAGTGGTTAACAGCCACCCGCGCTGCCGATTGCGCCATCGAGGAATAACCGTTGAATCGCTCAACAAAGGATATTATACCACGCATCACTGTTTTGACAAGCCCTGAAAAGCGCCGGGCGGCGCTCCGAGCGGCGCATCCGCCTATTTGTCCCGCGCCGCAGCCGGACGGAGGGCGGAACTCGGCCCTTCGCGCTATCCGCGAATTTTTATGCCGGGCAGCAGCTCCTTAAGCTTCTCCGCGCTCGCGGGCTCCTCGCCGAGGAATTTTTCGTCGAGGCAGCCGTTCGGCTTGAAGCACTGAACGACCCAGTGCGCGTCGTCGGAAAGCTCCCCGCGCATCTTCAGCAGATCGCCGTCCGAGTGAAGCGCTGGAACGTAGGTAGTACGAAATTCGTAGGAGGGCGCCGAAGATTTTATCAGCTTTATCGATTCGATTATTTTTTCCATATCGACCGGCACGCCCGCTAAGCGCGAATAGGAGGCGGCGTCGAGCGGCGCTTTGACGTCCATCGCGATATGCTGCGCGAGATTTTTCTTCGTCACCGCGCGCAACAGCGAGGGCGTCGTTCCGTTGGTGTCGATCTTCGCCGGCAGGCCGGCTTCTTTTAACTTCTCAAGCAACGGGGGGAGCCCGCTCCACAGCGACGGCTCGCCGCCGCTTATCACCACTCCGTCGAGAAATTTAGCTCGGCGCGCGATGTCCGAAAAAATTTTCCCCAGATCGAGCGACGGCTCGGATTTAACGAGCTCCCCGTTGTGGCACCAAGGGCAGCGGAAGTTGCACCCGCAGCAGAATATCACCGCGGAGACCTTGCCGTCCCAGTCCAAAAAAGAGGCGGGAAGATAGCCTCCCGCCTTTATTCCGCTTAAACCGGCCATTCCTATTTCGCCATCGTAACGGGACAGCGCGCGCGATCCTTCAGCTCTCCGCGCTTTCCGGCGTTCCACGACGACGTGCGCGTGAAGTAGCCGGTGACGCGCGTGATCCCGTCGACGTCCTCCGAGCCGCAGAGCGCGCAGCGGCCGGAAAGGCCGCGCTCTATATGGCTGCACTCGTTGCAGATGGTAAATTCGGGGCTGAAGGCCACCTGCGCGTTCTGCGAATATTTGAAGGTCTTGACGACGAACGACGCAAGCGCACTCGGCTCCGGCTTGTGTTCGCCCATCCATACGTGCGTGATAGCGCCGGCCTTTATCATCGGGTGCAGCTCGCCTTCGCGCATGACCTTGTCGATCGGGTCCTGCGCAAGGCCGTAATTCAGATGAGTGCTGTTCGTGTAGTATATCTCGCCCGTCGTCAAATCGCCCTTGACGTACTTTTTCGCGACGTCGGGCCACGCGCGGAGGTCGAGCTTCGCGAAGCGCAGCGCCGTGCTCTCCGCTGGCGTCTGTTCGAGCACGAACTTCAGCCCTAAGCGTTCGGAAAGCTGCTGGCATTTCAGGCCCATGTACTGTACCGCCGCGCGGCCGAGCGCCGCGGCTTCGTCGCTCTCGTGGAGCTGAGAGCCCGTCATCGCCTGCACCATCTCGTTCAGGCCGAGTATGCCGATCAGGTGGCTCGCCTTGCGCATCCTGAGGTACGGCTCGTCGTCGTGCGAAACGCAGAGCGCCGCAAGGGGCCCCTTCCCACCGAGCTCCAATATGTTCTTTATGAACTCGCGCTTCTGCAGGTGTGCCTTCGCGGCAAGCTCCATCTCCTCGTCTATTATGTCGAAGAGCAGTTCGTCGTCGCCGCCCGCGCGGTAAGCCGCGCGCGGCAGGTTCAGCGTGATGTTCTGCAGCGCGCAGTAGCGCATCTTCCACGGGTGTTTCGCCTCGTCGAGGTCTTCCGGCGTGAGCTCGAAGGAGAGGCGGCAGCATTCGGAGAGCTTGGCGACTCCGCCGCGGTCGAAGACGTAATAGGTGTTGCCCTTTTCCGAGGAGAGGCGGCACGCCTGATCGAGGCACTCCTCCCAGCCCTCTTCTTTGAAGAAGTAATCGGTGATGTGGAGCAGCGGCTTCGGGAAGAAGAAGGGCTGCCCCCGGCTGTCGCCCTTCATGTAGACGTCGAAGAGCGCGCGCAGGAACATCTTCGCTTCTTTCGCGTAATCCGCGTAGGTCTTGCCGGTGAACTTCCCGCCCGGCCCGATCGCCGGGACTTCGCGGAAGTGATTCGGAATTTCGTAGTAGAGGTTCACGTCGGTGAAGGCGACCTGCCCGCCGCGCCCTCCGGCGAGCTGGTTGAACTCAAAGATAAGCTGCTGGGCCAGCTGCAGATACTGGCCGTAATCCCAGCCGACCGTGTAAGGGGCGAAGAACATATTCACCGCATCCCAGCCGATAGCACCGGCGAAGTGGTTCTGAAGCACCGACGTCATCTTCAGCATATGGGCGAGCAGCACGTCAGCGTGCTTCGCGGGATTGGAAACGCTCGTGATCGACGGGATGTTCAGGCCGTAGCGCGCGACGTAGGCGACGCTCTGCCCGGAGCAGTAGGGGCGGTTCACCATGCCGAGGTCGTGGAGGTGTATGTCGCCGCTCAGGTGGGCGTCCGCGACGTCCTTTGAGAAGACCTTCGTCAAAGCGTACTCCTTCAGCACCATCTCGGCGATCGATAGGTTTATCGACTCCGGGTTGTGGCTCGTGTTGCTGTTCTCTTTGTTTTTATTGAACATCATCGTCTCAAGGTCGTGAATCGGAAGGCCTATGCGCGAATGGTCCTTCAGCTTCGAATCAAGACCGCGCTGGAACAGCTTTACGTTCACCATTTCGCGTATTATCGAAGTCGTGACCTTGCTGCGCCCGTACTTCATCAGATCCTCCTCGACCTCGATGGCGATGCTCTCGGCGGTCGCGGGATCGACCCCCGCTTCTACGATGAGCGCGTCGCGGATCCTCCCCGCGTCCCACGGCGAGCGCTCCTCCTGGGCGAGCGCGTCGACCATCAGCGCGAGATCCGTAGACTCGCCGCCGCTCTCAAATAATTGCTTCTGCTTTCCGAAGCGGGTATTCAAATCCTCAACCATTGCGGTGTGCCTCCTTGTCATCCAACAGCCGCGCTATTTCATGCGTGAAGCTCGATATGTCGGTAAACTCCTTGTAGACCGACGCAAATCTCACATAGGCGACTTTATTGATTCCTCGCAGTTCCTCAGCCGCCATCTCTCCTATCATAGCAGTAGGGATTTCTCCCTGTCCGGTGCTGCGCACGCGCTCCTCGATGCGGTCGGCGGCTTCCTCGAGCGTTTCAAGCGCCACGGGAAGCTTCTCACAGGCGTGCTGGAGCCCCCTGATGATCTTCGCGCGGTCGAAAGCCTCGCGCCTTCCGTCCTTTTTGACCACCCAGAGATAGCCTTTTTCCTCCAGGCGCTCGTAAGTGGTGAAACGCGCGGAGCATTCGGGACATTCGCGCCTCCGGCGGTTGACACGCCCTTCGTCAGAGCTGCGTGTCTCTATCACTCTCGTTTCAGCTGCGCCGCAAATGGGGCATTTCATCTCAGTTTCCTCCAGCCGCTACGTGTGCCGTGCTAAAGAAATTATAACACTATATATAGTGTTGTGTGAAGCCCTCGGGGAAGTTTTTCCAACATTTTTAAAAATATTTTTATTAACGCGCGCATCCCGCGCCGTCCCGCCGCCGCAAAATATGCCCGAAAAACTTGACGCAGCGGCACGCTTTAGTATATCGTTACTTTCTGCAAGTATTTATTTTCCTCAAAAGGAGACCAGCTATTAAATGTCAAGCAGTAAATCCGAGAACATTAACCAAGAATCGGGATCATTAGCGAGAACATCATATAGCTGATCGACCGCCTGAAAAAGGCAAAAGCGCACCTTGAAAACAG
>Ga0208297_1000802_pt1 | contig 45634 bp, 46 predicted proteins | sample LMS_cellobiose_e_FD_187367 | JGI IMG/M metagenome (GOLD analysis project Ga0208297, IMG submission 187367) | Rumen-fistulated moose microbial communities from Alaska, USA - LMS_cellobiose_enrichment (SPAdes) (version 2) | ecosystem: Host-associated > Mammals > Digestive system > Stomach > Rumen... | reverse complement strand
ACCGTTGTTACCACCTTTCTTCGCCTCCACATAACAGGTTGTTCCCATTATATAGCGGCCTTTTTGGTGGCTCAAATATTCACTAGCATTTTTGCAATAATGGCTCAAGTAAATATTAGCATTTACACACGGAAAAGGTTCAAAAGAGAGGATGGTTCAAATTGCATCTCCTTTGGTCATTGGAGCGTTAGTCAGATATCAGGATTGTTATGCTGATGAAATATTGAGAACGGGAAGCTTTTTCATCAACAGGAGAAAAGATGCACTTTCAGATCAATCCGTGCGGGGGATAATTGCAAAATACGCCAAACTAGCGGGGGCAGAGTACCATATTACCCCGCATATGTTTCGGCATTCATTTGCCACACTATTACTCGAAGAAGGAGTAGATATACGGTATATCCAGCAAATGTTGGGCCATAGTTCTATACTGACCACACAGATCTACACACATGTTTCGGGTAAAAAACAAAGGGATATTCTTGCGGAAAAACATCCAAGAAATAAACTTAAAATAATCGGGTAGGAGGTCACCCATTAGTTGAGTGACCGACCTCCCACACCACCGTGCGTACGGTTCCGTACACGGCGGTTCAATCGCATAAGTGCAGAGACTCGTACCGGTCCAGGATGCCGTAGTATCCGGCCTGTGCGAGTCTTTTGCTGGTTATGGAGCGTGTCAGAACGGGACTTCCGGCGACCCGCCAGTACCCCTTCACATAACTCCATTTCCTGGCGTAGTATTTGGGAACACCAAGGATTTCAAGATTCCTTGCCCTCGCCTTTGGGACCTTCCACTGTTTCCAGATGTACATCCGAAGGCGGCGGCGAAGCCATTCATCCCATTTCGTCATTGTTTTCCGCATATCCGCGATTCCGAAGTAGCCAAGCCATCCGCGAATGAAGACCTTCACGTTCTCCATCACCTTGCGGACATTTCTGCCCTGACTGCGGGAAGTCAGTTCTTTCAGCTTTTGCTTTGCTTTCTTCAAGGACTTTGCATGGGTTCGGATGAATACGCCGTCCTTCCCCTTCCCGAGTGCAAAGCCCAGGAACTTAAAATTCCGGAGCGAGAATACGCTGACCGCCTTGCTTTTCTCCATGTTCATCTTGAGCTTGAGCTTTCCCTCAAGGTATTTACGGCTGGATTCCAGCAGGCGTTCCGCCGCCCTTGGGCTCTTGGCAAGCACCACAATGTCGTCCGCATACCTGATGACATGGACTCCGCGCCGTTCCATCTCCTGGTCGAACTTGTTGAGATAGATATTGGCTAGGAGCGGACTCAGCGGGCCACCCTGTGGGGAGCCCTCCTCGGTCCGAATGCGAAGGCCGTTTTCCATAACGCCGCTCTTGAGGAAGCTCTTGATGAGCTCCACCACACGCTTGTCCTTTACTTCCTTCCGCACCATGTTCATCAGCAGGTCGTGGTTCAGCGTGTCGAAGTACTTGGACAGGTCGATGAGTACCGCTTGCGTGTAGCCCTGTTCCGCGTACTCCTTCACTTTCTGCATCGCCATCTGTGCGCTTCTGCCCGGTCGGTAGCCGTAGCTTCCGTCCGAGAACAGTGGTTCAAAGATTGGGGTCAGCTGTTGGGCGATTGCCTGTTGGATGATGCGGTCTGCGACTGTGGGTATTCCCAGCTTTCGCACTCCGCCATCCGGCTTCGGGATTTCCTTCCGTCTCACCGGCTGCGGTTTATACTTGCCGCTCCGTATTTTGTCCAGGAGTTCCTCCCTGTGTTCCCTTAGCCAAGGCAGGACGTCCTCTACCGTCATTCCGTCAATCCCGGGCGCTCCCTTGTTGGCCTTTACCCGCTTGTATGCCCTGTTCAGGTTTTCCCTGTCCAGAATGCGCTCCAGCAGGTCTGCACCGTCCGTTTCTTCGGTCTCCCGTCCGTCAGCACTCCGCGCTCCCGCGTACTCTTCGTGTTCCGCACTATCCCTCTGCGGGCAGCCCCCGTTTCCGGGGTATTCTGCTTTCGTCATACTGACCTCCTTCCTCCCGTTCTTCGGACTTACGATTGTTCGGCCCTTCCCGGTGGGTTTTTCCCCCTCCGGTACTATGGCCTCTGCTGACTTCTCACAGTTCGTTGTTACTGCGGCTTCTTTTTTTCGGATACTGCCTACTCAATCGCCGCCTGTGAGACCTCCCCGGGTACTCACACGTTCTTTCACCCTTATGCCCGCCATGTTTACCGTGTTAGCGCCGGGTGGAAAGGGCCATCCCGTCTGGCCCTTTTCACCCGGCCCGAACAGCGCAAGCGATTCCGTGCAGCTATTGGGCTTTGACTTAGCTAGCAGTCTTACCCTCGCTTACGGCCTATACTTGGTTTCTGTTCGTCGGGCCAGTGCTTTGCCGTCGCCTTCCTTCCTCCTTCTTTGAAAAGAAGTCCGAAAAGAGCACCAAAAACGAGGAAACAGGGCCGGTTCTCCACCGTTTTTTAGCTAACTTTTTGAGATTCATGCATGCGTAAGTAAGCGCAGCCTTCATTTCCATCTGCGCCTTTCCAAATTGTTGTGTATAGCGGAAACCGTGAAGCTCCTTTGCTAAGCTTCGCAAGTTCCAGTTCCAGGGATTCGATGTTCTCGTCCAGGTATCTGTTGATTGCATCAATCCGTGGTATGAGCTTGAATTCTGGAGCGTTCATTTTGATATCCAGCAAATAACCAACCTCCGGCTTCAGTGCCGGATCCAGTTCAGCCTCTACCAGCTAAAAAACATCGGTGGGGGAAACTGTCTGTCGAGTATCCATTTACATGGCCTGGGTTGGCACGATGAATACCATCCGGGTGAGAGCAGGGGAAGTGGTGTGTATGGAGCTGATTTACAGCTAATAGGATCTGCGGCGGGGTTGTCATCATGGCGACCCTGCTTTTTAGCTTTTCCCGCTCAACGAGGCAGGCAGTTTTTCAGATGAGGCCGGAAAAATCTTGTGCGCAATATGCCAGACGCTTCTGACATTTATGCTTCTTTCAATAGACATTACTTATTAGTGCAGCCTTTACTTCCATCTGCGCCTTCCCAATCTGCTGTATATCGGAAACTGTGCAGTTCCTTGGCAAACCCCCGTTCTATGGTTTCCTTCCTGCATTTATAAAGGTCTTTGAGATCGTACTCTCTTAAATACGTTGCGGCCATTGACCGTCCTGTGCGAGGATTTTTCCTAATTTGTTAGATTCCTTGATAGCTTACTTAGGAAAAAAAGTCCTACTTTTGTTCGCAAATCTTTTGGACATATTGGGTGGAAAGCCCAAAGGTTCCTTTATAGAATTGAGACCGTAAAGAGGACCATCAAGCGCAAGAACGAATGAAAGGAAGTATCAGGATGAGTGCAGAAGAAAAGAAAAAGTATATCAAACAATTGTTCAAGGGATATAAAAAGATGACTCACAACCTTCAGCAGCGCCTTGAAGAGATTGGCATTCGTGTCGAGTACGGCAAAAAGCATATCAAGCTCTTCTATAACGATAAACTTTTCATCTGCTCTTGCTCGGGCAGCGACTACCGCTCCGGCATGAATCTCGCATCGGCAATCTGTCGCGAGATCGCATGATATACAAAGAAGAGGAGAATATCATGAAAAAGTATCTGAATCTCATGAGTTGGCCAACAAAGTGGAAGTGTCTTGGCATCATCCTGATGACCTTGATCGGTTCCGGTCTGATGTCACTCGTCCCAGTGCGGCTGGGCCAGATCACTACGGCTTTCACTAATGAAGAATTTGCATCTATCACTCAGCTGATAGCAGCAGTAGTGGTATATGGTTTAATCTATCTTTTTGCAGAGCATATTTCCACTGCTCGCAGGGTGCTTCTCGACTGCACCATCGCCACACATGAGGAGGAAATCCGGGGAAATAGTGTCGAAAAGCTGTTGAAAATGCCAATTTCCTTTTATAGTGCAAAGCCTGGTGAAGAGGGAAAGCTGAGTGGAGAGAGGACTGCACAGTTGAATCAGGGTGTGGCTGGTCTTAGCCAGCTGATCAAGATTTGTTGCAACGATGTGTTCGCCGCAATTCTGACCGCTATCTGTACTCTCTTCCAGGCTATAGTAAATGCTCCGTTTACTTTAGCTGCCATCATGCTGGTCTATTTGATCATCACCATAGCAATTTCCATCTTGCAGATTCGTTCCCAGAATGGAGTTCGCGAGAATATCATCGCTCAGAAGAATGCTTTGGATGGGAAGGTGTGTCAGTCTATTGCCAATTTAGAGTTCATCCGGAGCGTGAATGCCAGCGAATACGAGAGGGCGCGTTTGAAGCCCGCTATCGACAAAATCGGGGCAACCGAAAAGAAACATCACAGGTATATGGGTTGCTTCGACTCCATGAAGCAGTTGTGCAAGGTTACATTTCACGTCATGCTCTTGTTTACCTCTGGGGCAATGATCCTGGCTGACAAGATGCCTCCCGGCAGTGCAATCACAGTGTGCCTCCTCTTCCAGCAGCTTATTAAACCAATCGACGAAGTGTACCGCTTTATGGATGAAACCGTAGCATCTGCGTTGAAAGCAAAGGTACTTTTTGAAGTTACGTCAAAGGAGCAGGACCCGGTTTTTTCAATGGTGTCTAAGGGAAAAGACCGGGTGAACGACGAAATTTTTCTTAAGGATGTAGTCATTACCGACCCCACAGGTGAACGCATCTTGGCGATGTATGACGAACTCCATATCCCCTGCAACTCGACTGTTGCTGTTGTGGGTGATTCTGGCTGCGGGAAAACTACACTTGCCAGATGCCTCAACCGTTACTATCCGAGCACGGCTAAAAGCATCTCACTTTGGGGCAATAATCAGGCCACCTATAGTCAGCAGGAACTGACGGATCGGTTATTGTATGTACCACAGAAGGCATTTTTCTTTGCTGGCTCCATCCGGGAGAACTTGGTCTACGGTCTTTCTCGTTCAGTTTCTGATGAGGAACTGATCGGTGCACTCCACAGTGCATGTCTGTATGAGTCCTTGGCAGCCAGAACGCAGTGCTACTCTCTCTCTGCTGCGGACGGCGTCCTTGCGTACAGTATTGGCGAGGGCGGCACGGGGTTGTCCGGCGGCGAAGGGCAGCGGCTCGCCCTCGCCCGTGCCTTTCTTCGTACCCCCGGGGTGTTCATCCTTGATGAGAGCACAACCGGCCTCGACGATGCTACAGCGAATAAGGTTCTCGATCACTTGGAGGTATATGCCGCACATATAGGCGCTGGCATCATCTATATTTCTCATGATGAGCGCGTGACCAAGAGGTGCAAACACATCATTAAGCTGCACAACAAGGTAAATCGTAGATCAGAAACAAATGCTGCGTAAGGAGGTAATAATATGAACATGAACCCCATTGTACATCCCTTTGGGCCGAAAGAAGGGCATAGTCCCATTCCGCCCCATATCAACGGGAGCCATATCCCCCCGCATATGCGCAGGGTATTCTTTCGCACTGAATTCAGTGAGGCCGATTGGAAGCTGTTTCAGAGAATCTTTGAGGATACAGATGAGGCGGCAGCGGCGATCCAGGTGCTCTTGGATGCACCTCCTGAGATTCAGATATTGGCCACACAGTTGATTAGATTGATTGAGGAGGAAGAAGGCCATGAAGACTAGTTTAGTAAAATTCGAGACGCCGGGCATGGGTGCTGGTACAGAGGCATTGTACAGGAGACTGTATGGGGAAATAACGGGCGAACAGTTCGTCGATATCCTGTCGACATCGCCTGACGAGATTGCCGTGATCTCCCGGCTGGTTGCCTTTCTGGCAGAGCAGAAGAGGGTGAAAGGCTGATATGGATATTCGCGAGAATGTGAGAGAAGTAGGAGCATTCGAAGTAGCAAAGAACCTCTCGATTGTCCGTGAAAGCCCTGATGGACTGTACAGGCTGGGGGCATTTATGCCCCTTCCTGGTACGGATATTGAGGAGCGGACGGTGGATGCGGCAAAGTTCTTATTAAGCTTCAAAAAAAGAAGTATATGTTTTTGACTCCTGAAATCGCATTGACAGGTGTCATGGCAGACTTGGTTGGGCACGAAATTGAGAGCCTCTTCGTCATCTCAAGCGAACTGGAGAACGATGCCAGACTCCGTCTGTGCAACAATCTGCCGCACAACACGATAGTCTCGGTATTAGATGAGCCCGCATTCCCGAAGGACTTCTTTCCGGGAAATGGTATGTTGGTTGTGTGCGGCTATGAGGCATTGGGGAGAGCTATGGTTCTCGAGGATACCTATCGGATGGTTGAACACTACAGAGGTTTCCTGGGCAAGAAAGTGTTCATTCCATATGTCACGCTGAGTTCAGCGATCCGCTACAATGGTTGGAGGGAGATTAATTCGGGCAGGATAGATCTGACCTGGGATGGTTCTGCCACATGTGAGATTTAACAAGGAGGAGCTATCAATGAGTCACACGATCACGAGCGATTCCAGAAATCTGCACAAAGAGAATAAAAGGCATCTCGGGAAATTGCGGGGTGCGGTGAGCGGTAATGCCTCGTTTCTGCTGATTGCGGCCATGTTTATCATGGGGAGCGCCGTAGCCGTGTGTTTTCGGCTCCCTATTAAGAGTGTAATGCAGCACTACTCCTACGATGTGTTGGTCATTCTCATTTCTATGGAACTTTTTACTAACCTCATCACTGAAACTGGTGTCATGCAGTTCCTGGCCATACACATTGCTGAGCTGTCAAAGGGCAGAAGAAGACTTTGCCTGGTAATGTTTGGCGGAATGATGTTTCTCGTATCTTCATTTTTAAACAACATTACCGCTGTAATGGTGATTCTCCCCATTGTATTCGTCTTGCTGCGGACTCTGGAGGTAAACAAACAGTATATTTATACCTTTTTTGCAACCATTCTGGCACTCAGTAATACAGGCGGCGCAGCCTCACCGGTGGGAGATTTTCCTGCAATTATCATAATGACCAGTGGTATCACCACCTTCCTTGGTTATTTGACACGTGCCTTCCCCTTGTTTGCCCTTACATCCGCTGTCCTGCTTTTTGTGTGGTCATCGCGTGTAAAAAAGGAACAGAATGACGGAGCGATGCGTCGCTATGCGGTTGCCAGCCTGAAAAGCCAGTACAAGAATGTCACAATTCGTTTCGATGAACTCAAGTGGCTGGGTTTCGTATTTATCGGAATGTTCCTGGCTTGGAGTATCGTCCCGCAGAGTGTGGTACCACCTGAAATTATCGCAGTATTAGGCTATGTGACAGCAGCAGTCATTTCCTCATTCAAAAAAGTCAGAGTGGAACAGAAGATGGATCTGCGGTCTCTGCTTACAATAGCCTCCTTTCTCTTCTTAGCACAGGTGGTCAGCCAGACGGGTGTCCTGGACCTGGCGGCTGCATACTTGCAGAACAGTATCACCGACCCCAAGCTTCTGGTATTAGCGGTAATGGTCATTACTTCGCTCGTCGCCGGGGTGTTTAGTGCTGGTCCTGCGGCTGCGGCAATGTTGCCAATCATTGTTCAGCTCTGCAACGGTCCTCTGAATACCCAGGCCGATTGGATTGCAATCGCCTATGCCGCATCTATCTGCGCTGGCTCATCACTCTTTATGTGGTCTGCTACGGCCGGTTTTATTCTCTCCGGCAAGGTAAATGAGGCGGGAATCGTCGAGGCAGGTGGTGATGTAGTCCGTTGGGGTGTGGGCCAGTATTGGAAATACGGTCTTATCAACTATGCGATACAGCTCTCAATCGCGCTGATTGCGATGGCAATTATTCTGTAACAACTAATAGCCTATACTTTTGGGTGGTGATGTGATATGATAATGGTATTAAAGATGGGAGATGTTGCTCCCACAGCCCATGACGTGCGGACTGGGCGGATGCACCAGTAGGGTGCCCCACTCAGCCTTTTTTGAGAGGTAATTACTATTGGGTGACCTGAGCTTTTGTTGTTGAGATATTTAAACCATATGAGCTATTGCAAAACTACAAATGAGTGGAAATGAGGAGTGCCTATGAGGGCCGAATTCAAGGAGTTCCGCACGCAGTTTCCCGATAAAGTATCGCCAAAGAAGGGAATACTCTATCGGTGTGTGCTTTGGCTACGAAAAGTGTATTGGACGCATATCATCAAGCAACTCACGCCGGGCAGTGAAAGCTGGCACAGGTATCAGCAGCGTATATCTTTGCTCTCTTCCGCTGATGCCGATATGGAGATTCGCTGCCTGTTCTATGAGCACTCGATGGAATGTAAGGGAAAGGCGTACATTCTGCCTGGAACCATCTTCTGCTATCCTTACAGGATTAAGCTGGGATACAATGTCTTCATCAATCGTGGCGGATATATCACTGCCAGGGGGCCAATCTCGATTGGGGACAATGTTATTATCGGCCCCGGAGTAGTGATTAACAGCGGGATGCATCGTTACCGGGACAGGAATACCCTTATTCGAGATCAAGGGCACAATATTCTACCCATCTGTATCGAACAAGATGTGTGGATTGGGGCAAACGCCGTGATTATGCCAGGGGTAAAGATAGGCGAAGGGAGTGTGGTTGGGGCTGGCGCGATTGTGACTACCTCGATACCTCCCTATTCTGTCGCGGTGGGGGTTCCGGCAAAAGTGATAAAAAGGCGTGGAAATAGTTAGCCCGCTACTCTGTTGGGAAAAATCCTAATATATGGGGTAGAGCCCCTAAAGGTATTTTGTTATATATTCAAAACGTGGTGAGATCTTGGAGGTGCGGACGATTATGACAGAGCGCGAACAAAAAGAGAAAAATGCAAAATCCTATAAAGCTCTGCGAGACTTCGTCAAAAACATTGCAGGCATAAACGCGACTGAACTGGATGCTGAAGTCGGCAATGCGATTGCCAGATCGGAAAAAACAACGCAGAATATCAGCCGCGGCAAGCGTGTTTTTACTTGGGAAGAAGCAATTAGAGCGGCAGGTAAGCTGGTTGATTTGACAAAGCAGTACATGGATCAAAATAACTCTGTCGCGCTGGAAGCGCTTACAAGAAGCTTTTTGACCAGTTATGGACCTTCGGTAGGAGGTGGAGTGCTGCAGAAGTCAATAGATGATGTTTTAAACACATTATTCCCTCAAAAGGAGAGTTCAGGAGCTCAGCCAGTTGCAGCACATTATAACAATCTTCCGGAGTTTCTCTATTCTGGTACAGTAGTCAGGAAAAATCTGCAGCAGCAAATCTTACATGCGATAGATGCTCACAAAATTGTCTATCTGTCCGGAATTACAGGTACTGGAAAATCCTTTATTGCAATGTCCATTGCTCAAAAGTTGTTCGATGAACGGTCAAAAGGATTCCAATGCGCGATTTGGTTCAAATGTACCGATAGTCGTAATGTGATCAACGATATTACAGGTAGTTTACTTACGGCTTTCGGAATAAAGAATATCGGAAACATGACGAATGATGAAAAATACAGGTTAGCTGAAGAATTCATGCAAAGGCAGAAAGGGATCTTGGTTTTTGATGGCTTAGAGGCTATTTCCGAAAAAAGTATAAGAGAAGATTTGTTGCGATTTGTCACAGAAAAGATTCCGTATAATTGGGTCGTTTTTTTAACTTGCAATACAAGGTTCAGCGCATATCGAAAGGGTATCCTCGCTGCAAATCGTATCCAAGAAATCAAAGTTGAGGATTTTACTTATGAGGAATGGCAGGTACTCTCCAAGATTATTGGGGACTCGCGAAGTGATGTAAAAGAGGCAAAAGATGCCTTTCCGAATTTGGATCTGGTTGTGTATGACCGCTTCAAGGGAAATCCCTTTGTAATGATTCACGTACTTGCGACACTTTCAGAAAAGCTACTTACAGGAACAAGCTTTGAACGCATTAAGGCGGATTTTGATTATTATAAAATCGATGAGGATTCCTTTCAGGCTGTTTTTGAGAAAACTATCAGCACTCTTACTGACAATTGCGTAATTCTATTGGTCACATTATCCTTGTTTGCAACGCCAATCTCATCCAAAGTAATTCAACTGGTTTCAGGAATTGATGGCGTTGAAGAGGATTCCAGCGTAAAGGCCGGATCTGACCTTGAGATAAGCATTCTGAGGTGTCACAATCTATATATGATTGAGCGGTATCTCAAAAATGGAACTGTTTGTTTTTTCGTGCCGGCAGTGCTGAGACCCATCCTAGATAGAATGTTGAAAGAGCGTGAAAGTTACTTCTTATCAATCACAGAAAGATGGATTGACTATTACCGCAGTTATACTGAAGAAATTGGCTTTTGCTTTGACGATTTTAATCGAATGGAAAAGCTGGATAGCGATAGCAATGCCCCTGAAATCGAGAATATCATTCGAGTTCTAAAGTTTTGCGAGGTCATGGAGCGATGGGAGGATTTTTACGAGATTTCAGAAAACACTAAGTATTTTTTCTATACCAGAGGAATCAGTGGAGAAGGAAAGGAAAGCATACACTACAAGCGAGCATACGCAGCGCAGCGGTTGGGTCGGGGCGCAGATGAGTTCAATTCCTTGCTTTATCATTGTAATGTGATGTGCAAAATGAAGGTGTGGGATAATCTGGATACGTGTTTTGCCCGGATGGACGAACTGCTCAATGCTAACTGTGAGATACCAGAGAGTGACCGCAAAAAATATGAGTACCTGAAAGCGTTGTACGAATACTCCACCGGGCAGTACGAGCATGCGATTACCGCCTTTGAGCAGTATGAGGAAGAAATCAGGAGCATACTGGATAGTACAAGTGAGGCTGGACGGGATAAACTCCTGATGCACGACTACATCGCCAGCCTGCGCTGGCACTGCGAATGCATCCTGGCAATGTTTCCCACCATCCGCCAAACGGAAAAGCAGAAAGAGGCTGTCGATTCGATGAATTGCTTACTGGAGGAGGCAATCCGCTTATCTCGTAGTGTGAACTTTGAGAGGGCAATTGTACACAGTCTGCTTATCAAGATCAGAATCTATCAAAACATTGATGACAATGCAAATGAAATAGACGCACTCTTCAATCAGCTGGACGCCTATCGGTCTGTAATAAGCAACGATGCCGTATACCGTAGACAGTACGACCAGTACCAGCAGTTGAAGAAGGGTGGCAACTGATATGATAGACAAGACCTTGTCGGATGATATGCAAAAAGCGATCTTGCCCCACCTGTTGATGACGGAACAGTTGGTCGAGAAGGCGATTGAGAGAGAGACCGGAAGAGAAGGCCATGTAACAATTACTGCCATGCCAGATCTGGGGTTGGCGAACAATCCTGTTAGGATGTGCGGTGGTTTTTTCACCGGTATGTATATTGAGTGGAATACCGATATACCGTTTGTCCCGGTGGACGCCACGGTCAACTGTTGCGGAGTGTCTGTCTTTGCACTAAACGGGCGGCTTTCCCCGGTAGAGTTCCTTGCGGGAGTGGACCGGGCAAGGGCACAAGCGGGCAGAGTCGGATATCGCTGGAATTTTGAACGGGGGAATCATTTTGTCATTTTGGGGCAAACAAGCAAGGGCGAGTATTTAGCCGTCCTGCACGCATCAGCCGACGAGTACAAAAAAAGCCTGCCAGACTATGCGTTATATCCGGTTCCTGGCGTTTGGTATGAGCCGGAAATCAAAACACTTTTTTCTGATAGCTCTGACCGCTATCTGCGGTATCTAGTCAAATCGCCTGCGATACGGTTTATTTCTATTGCGCAGCGGCTGGAGAAGATCAATCAGGAACGGATGCGGACTTTTGCCGAATGGGTCTTTGGCGATAACCTTGTTAGTGAACTGAACTATGTCTCACACTATGGTATGCCTACAGAGTCATCAATTGCCATCGGTTGCTCCTGGAGCCCACAAAAATCTGTCCTCCTTACGGCTCCAGGAAGAGATATTTTCCTCATAGAAAACAATGAGGAGGGGGCGGCCTCGTGGCTGGTACCCCACGGCTTTGGCGCGGAAGTCCCCAATCCGGTGATCTCTTACAACAAGCAGGGCTTGCAGATTAATGGTACGCTTATTACCAGTGAAGAAACGGTTGCCACCTTGCCTGGCAAGGATATACGTAATGTCCACTTTAAAGATGAGGAAATCGAAAAGCACGTGGATCATTTATTACACAAGGTGAATGCCAGAATTATCACTAGGATTAAGCCCCTTATGATGATCAGTAAAGACGGCTTTTCCGTCTATAAGAAAGGAGCAGAATAATATGGAAACCGAAAAAAGGATCAAGAACGCTGCTAACGAGAGTCTGTACGTAGAGACCTTCCTCCCGGAGCACGTTAAGGGTTCGATAATGTTTTGCCATGGAATTACCGGATGTCGTAAGGGGCGTACCATGGAGGATGATTATTTCCAAGTCCTCGCTAGAAGACTAATGAACTTGGGGTATAAGACCATTCTGTTCGACTTTTCCGGACATGGTGAAAGTGAGGGAAATGACTTTGACGTCAGCCTGTCTAAGAGTACTGATGAACTGCGCAGGGTCTTTGCTTCCGAAGTCAGCGATCCAGTTGGTGTCAAATTCTTGGCATTTTCTTATGGTGCCACTGTTTTGGGTAATTTCTTAAAGGAAGAGCCATCGGTAGAACCTTCTAAAATTGTGTTGTATAGTCCGTGCTTTTACCCGCTGGAAAGTTGCTTTTTGAGTACGAAATCAATCTTTGGGAGAGATATTGTCAAATCTGTCGATAGCGGGGATATGGAAAAAAACGGCTTTGCGATGGTAGGTGCGAAGAATTTCCGCTTTGGGACTAGAATGTTGAAGGAGTGTCAGGACTTTTCTGCAGAAATATACAAGAAGTTCAGTGACAGAACAGTGGTTTTTGGTGGTAATCAAGACGTGATATTGGAGACCGAATACAACGATAGATTCTGTTCGGAAAACGGTATTACGATCAAGTATTTTGACACATCCCATTCGCTGTATGAGGACATCGAAAATGTATTCGACTCGACAATTGCTTTCTTTGAGAGTTGATTGCCACCTGTTGCATTAACAACTTTCGCGGAGGAAAACTATGTCACCAACTATCACCATTGTCCGTCATGCGCCAACAGTATACAACAAAAAAGAAATATTCATGGGCACAGAGGATATCCCCGTGGATCACTCAGAACTTGAAACAAGCAAGCTCAGAAGCGTGCACGAAAACGTGTATATAAAGCGCGCAGACCGCATCTACACTTCGCCGCTCCTGCGTGCGCTAAAAACAGCAGAGGCGATTGCAGAATACCAAAATAAAAGCACCCAAAGCATCCAAATTGATGATAGGTTGATCGAACGATATTTGGGTGATTGGCAGGGGATGCCTAAGGCTCTGGTTCACAAAAAGTATCCAAATGCATTTATTAACGGGAAAATGGATTTTTACTATACTCCGCAGAACGGAGAACCCTATGATATGATGGTGAAGCGTGTTGCTGACTTTTTGGTCGAGAAAAGCCGTGAATACAGTAATTTGGTCTTGGTAACACATAATGGAGTTTTTCGGGTCATGAAGTCGCTCCTGACTGGAGACGGGCTCAGGGATGTGTTTTTGGAATATGAACCCTATCTTGTGCCGCAGACTTTTTTTATAGACGATGATTTATTCCATACAATTCAATCAAACCCGTTCTACACAGTTGACAAATGAACGCATAGCGGTATGAGTTTAAGACATTCTTATAAAATGTCCAGGTTCATACCGCTTTGCTTTCTTGTTCACGAGCAGATAGACTAGCCGTTTTCATAGTAAGCGTAAAACGAGCGTAGAAATAGGGCCTGCCGGCGGCGCCGTTACAGGATCATATTTATCGAAATCATCGATCACATCGTTTCACCGCCCTTGGCTCCGTTACTTCCCCCGAGAGGCGTTTCATCAGGGGCATCCAAACCATGACGCTGACGCATAGAATACTGTCCTTTAATGGAAATATCGTGCGCATCATATGTATTCTGATCCATAACTATTTCCCTCCTGTTAGTTGGATTGAATCAAGTCGGTCATAATGACCTCTGTCACACTTTCCCGGATGCCGTTCATGCGCCGCACCCATTCCATCTGGTCTTTTGCTTTAAGCTCCTCCGTCACACCCTCGCGCTTGGCATACTGTTTCACCAGCAGATCAAACATCTCAATGGCCGAACGGTCGATCTCCTCCAGATGGGCGTTCAGTTTCCCGCTGAGCAGCAGTCCGGTATAAAGGCCATCGTGACGCTTCCTCAAGAAATCTCTGCGCCCCATGCCCCAGATTCCGATTTTCGGCTGTGCGGGCGGAATGAGGTTCGGAAGCAGGTAATCCCCCTCCCGGTGATAGGCAATCATATTCACTGTATTCATAAACCGTCTCCTCCTATTTTGGCCTCTCGGCCTGACCACATATTTGACCACTTATCGCATGATATCGGTTAGACGGCTTGGATTGACTTGTACATAATTCCTCTGATTTTTAATCAATATGGCATGTATTCGACCAAAAAAGTTATATAATTCTATGCCTTTTGAATTCGAATCCCTCCTTCTCCGCCACGGAGAGCCTTGTGCCACAACGGTTTCAAGGCTCTCCCCTCTTTTTTAGCCTAATTTTAGCCTAATTGTTCAAAACCCCCATGATGTACTGCTGGCTATGACCGACCTTCCCGCTGCCGGGCGGTCTCGGGACTTTCACCCATTAGAACGTGCGCTCGCCGGGCGCACGAGCATAAGCCGGACGAACCATTGTTGGTCGCGTCCGGCATTTTCAATGCAGGATAATCCTTTATTATCTAGTCTACAAAAGGAGGTCTGTTTTAATGAAAGATAAAGACATACACATGCTATTTTTGGCCCATTATGCGCCCAGTAGTATAAATTCGGTATTGCCCTCGGGAATTGAAGATGTTGTTTATGCCGAATACCATTATAAAGTATATAGCATTCTAAAGACACTTTTTCCGTTAACAGACTCCTCTAATGATCCAGCAATCATGCTAAACAGACACTTGTCATATGATTTCATTTTTTCGCTTTTTAATAGAATGCCATTTAGGAACTCAGAAGTATTCGTTTCCGCAGTATCTGAATACCACAAGATTCCATATCTTGGAGCCAGGCCTAATATCCGTGCATTGGCTGAAGACAAGCATTTGGCAAAGATGATGGCTACTTATGCAGGGGTCAACACGCCCAAATGGAAAGTATACAACGTGGATGTTGAGTTAGAGCCTCCAGACTTTGAGCCTCCATACTTTTGCAAGCCTCGATTTGGTGCTGCTTCAGTTGGAATTGACGAATCATCTGCTTGCACCTCATGGCAAGATGCTCAACTGAAAATTGCAGAATTACACAATCAGGGCTTTGATGTAATCCTAGAACAGCAGATTATTGGAACATATCATACAAGTCCTGTTCTAAACAATTTTAATCGGCATATTTATCTTCCGTGTATAGCCCAGTATTCAACAATAAAAGGTGGCATTGTAACATACAGGCAGAAGCGAAAAATCGCACCAGGATTAACGCGGGTAATTGTTTCCGATATGTGTTTACAAAACGAAATACACTCCGCTTCAAAGAAGCTGTTTCCGCTCGTTCAACCATTAGACTATACAAGATTCGACTATATTGTCGACAATAAAACTGGTGTACCATATTTTTTGGAGTTCAACGTCTGCTGCAATTTAGGCGAGCATTCTACGGTTAGTCAGGCTGCAGGTCATCTGGGTATTGATTATTCTGATCTAATCGAGAACATTACCTATTCTAGTTTGTTCCGTCAGCATGTATTAGATGATCCCTGCGGGAAGCAGCTTTAATGGTTCCATATACCAATAGACAAGGCCGCAAGGAAAATATAAATTTCTCCAATTGTACTTCCGGGCTTGCTTCTTTGTGCCTAAATACCTCTTATAGCGGCCAACAATCTGTATTGTTCGGTTGGGATTATATCGGTCAATATATTTTGATGCCATTCTAATGTAATGCCCAATGTTTTTGTTCCCATGGAGATATTCGACCATGAGACGATTGATATAATACTGTTGGCGGACTCTATCTAATCTGTGAGATTCAACGCATGATTCGATTGCATCTAGTTTTTTCAAGGCGGTTTCAGTACTTCCCATTACTGCTTCTGTACACGCCAAATTAATAGTTGAAAAGATCGTCGGGATAGTATTAACACTCAAACTGTTAGCTAGAGTGAAATAATGAATGGCTGTATCACTTTCGTCTAGCAATAAATGACAAATCCCTAAATCATTATAAATGATATGAAGATTGCTGTGTGGGAATAGTTCAAGACCTTTCTTGGCTGCCTCTAAAGCTTTTTTGCCTTCTAAAACGTTTCCATTTTTACAAAGTGCGTACCCTTGGTTACATAGGGTCGTGTAATATCCAAAATCATCACCGTCTCTTTTGAAGTCATCTAATGCTGCTGAATACATATCACCCTTATATGTACTAAATGCAGATGTAGCATTACGAATTAAGTACCCACGCAAAGGCCCGTCAGGAAATAATTCTTTCCCCTTTTCATATACGTCTTGAGCGTCAGATAAACGTTCCATATGAATATATGTTGAAACTAAAAATGCCATAAGTAAGTTTTGAGTTGAAGGAATTGTCACACGTTCTATACACTGGAGCAATTGTTCTTCTGCCTCTTTAGAACGGTGTACTCTGTTTAAAAGTGTTGCACGATAACATCTAATGTCCAAGTTCATTTGATCCTGAGGGATAGCCTCAATCCACTCAAGGGCATCTTGATATCGACGTTCGCTACAGTATTTCATGCTCGCAAGAAGACAATCATAATATATACCTTTCTTAAGTCTAGCATTATATAGTACATCAGAGGGAATAGGATAGCCGTATAACAACAAGTATCGAAAGTATGCCTTAGCATCTGCATCTGTTGTGCAGTTTAATTCGTTTGAGATTCTATAACGAAGCTCAAACTGAGTGCTATTATTCTGAACAAGATAATTGTACACAGTATTCTTGTAGAATAGTTGATCTGCAAGATTTGACGTTATAGCAACTATTTGAGGATCATGCCGCCGAGTTAATACAATCCCCTGTCCTTCTTGAAGAATAAAGGACTGCTTTGTTAGCAATTCAAGCGCATTCTCAAATGAAGTAGCAGGATTAAGATCATATATACCGCATAAGAGAACAACGTCAAAGAGAGATGATTTTTTCATTGGTCCAGACCAAATATCTAGAACTGATACTATTGCTTTTTCCCATGTTGAAAACTCTGGAAATCTCTTTCTCGCTTGAACCTCCCGTATCTCTTTGATTATTGCGTGGATATTTTGATGAGTATGGCTTAAGATTGATTCTGCATCTCCTGTTGATAAGGAAATATCGTAGAGAGATGCTAATTCTTTGATTAGTTTTATGTGAGGCAAATCAAACTCAACTTGAAAAGTTGTATTGACTTTCTGAACAAATAGAAAATTCAAAAGCTTATCAAATTGAGTATTAGCATTTGTTTTCAGTAAAATGAACTGAACGGAGTCACATCGCATTAGGCTTGTTAGAAGATTATATGACATCTCAGCCAAGTCTTGGACGGAATCAATTATGATTAAATATCGCGAATTATTAGATGCATTCTTAAAAAATGGCATTAAAAACTCCTCAAGCACTGAAGAGTAAACCCCTGAATAGACGGGTATAGCGTTTTTTTGCTCAACGATACGCCCTAGCACGGGTCCAGCATAAGGAATTCCTTCCAAAATGGACGATAGAATTGACTTGTTGTATGCGCCAAATTTTTCATCAGCGATACTTTGCAATCTATCTTGATTACCTGACAGGATCACCTGTGTAATAAGAGAGTTTCCTAATGATTCTTGAGTAGATGCATCAACATAAAAAACATTCCTCCCATAAATTGAGAAGACACAATCATGAAGTTTCTCTTGGACAAATGATGTAACACCACTGGCAGGATATGCGTTAATTATGATAGGGCTTGCATTTTTCTCAAGCAAGCGCTTTACCATGTCGTATTCAGATTCACGATTGGCATATTTCATTTAAATCATCCCTCGAAGCTAGAGATAATAAAGGATTATCCTTCGTTGAAAATTTTCACTACTCAATTTATATATATTACCATGTGTTGGAGATGAAGGCAAGACTTGATAGTCTTTGACAGAAAAATGCATGATAGTCTTTGACAGAAAAATGTATGTGCTTCAAGTATTCCACGGTCAGCAGCCAACAAGCGTATTCTCTGTCAAGTGCTTTCGAAAAAAACAGATTGACCAATGGTTTGATGGTTGCTGTCTTTGTTTCATCGATAAAGTCGTGCTATTCTACCTTTTTTGAGTGATTCTGGTCACATAATAAAACCATACTAGCTTAGAGTTCTAAAAAACTCTGTTGCGCCACAAGCTGTTCGTAAAAGGAGCGATCCTTTCCAGGGTACCTCGTCATGCAATTGGCGAAAGCCGCAGTAATTGTAGGAACTGCAAAGCTCGTGGAAAGCGCCGTTTGAAAAGAAAAGCGACCATGATTTATGCAAACTATGTGCTGTGATGATGCGATAAAATCACTTTTTCCCTGACTAAAGTCCGGATAAAAAGAATATTCGCGCAATCCCGGAGTAGTATGCACTCCGATAACAGCAGGGTGAGAAGCGGGCATTGTAACGGATCCATTCATATGATAAGCGGAAACAATAATCTGGCCTTGGGCAGCCATTTTGGAAACAATACGATCAACAGTTATAAAGTCGCTCTTTTCTGTTGTTCCAAGGCTCAAATTTATCAGTGGAATTTTATGCCGATAACACCAGGTCAGTGCTTGAACAAGCGTCCTACAGTCTGTAGATAAGCAGTCACCACAAAAAACGCGAACACTGTAGATTTTGACATTCATAGCATACTTCGTCAAAATCGCGCAAACTACTGTTCCATGACTCTGGACTGTGTCCTTTACGTTATTCTTAGAGGTCCATCGATGTTTCTTAACTTTAATTTGTTGAACCTCAGAAGAAAAGGCAAAAGCATTCTCTATGATGCCGGAATCAATGACAGCAACAGGAAGGGCACTCAATTCTTTCCCTCACTTCGAATCAGTATCCCACCTTGCATGCGATAGCACACGTCGCAGGCGGCGGCCACCTCCGGGTCGTGGGTGACGATGATGACGCAGTAGCCCTTGTCCGCCACCTGGGTGCGAAGGAGCTTCATGACTGCCAGGGTGTTTTCATCGTCCAGATTCCCTGTGGGCTCATCCGCCAGGATGACCTTGGCCCCAGAGGCCAGGCTGCGGGCGATACCCACCCGCTGCTGCTCTCCGCCGGAGAGGTTGCCCGGAAAGTGCCGGTGCAGGCTGTCCGGCAGGCCTACGCTCAGGAGCAGGGCGTCCGCTCGCTCCAAGGCTTCCGCTGTGGAGATGCCCTGCATTTCCATGGGGAGGCAGACATTTTCAAGCGCCGTCAGCAGGGGCAGAAGCTGGTAGGCCTGGAATACGAAGGCAATCTTCTCCCGCCGATAGGTGTCCAGATCCATGTCTGCCAAAGATGTCCCTTCGCAGATGACGGCCCCCTCCGTGGGGGTCTCCATTCCTGCCAAAAGACTTAATAGCGTACTTTTGCCGCTGCCGCTGGGCCCGGTGATGGCATACATTTTCCCTGCTTCAAATTCGGCGTTCACCTCCCGAAGCACGGCCTTCTGCCCGCCGGGATAGGTGTAGCTTAGGCTTTCGATGGACAGGATGGACATGGTCATTCCTCCAATGGATGATTCTCATATACGCTTTATGACGCTTTATATCAGCCCTGCTCGGACATATAGAGCAGCACCCTGCTCTGAATGCGCTGGGAAACCTCGTCCGCAGAGCGCTGGCCGGCGAAGAAAGCCCCCGCCTCCACATGGACGATGCCCGCAATGACCTGATCGTAAGAGGTGGAGCGCAGCGCGCCATCCAGCAGGGCCAGCAGTCTGTCCCGCTGCACTTCGCTCATGGCGTACACCTTCTCCTCCCGGATTACACTATAGTTTTCATCATACCAGCGAAGGATCATGCGAGGAGCACGCTCCCCCTCGGTTTCATCCCAAAGGTACACAGTGCCGTCTGCAAATTGGAAATCATCCGCTGTGATATAGATGACGGTATAACCCTCCTCCGGTCCAAGTTCCCGCATGGCCTCCGCCAGATGGCTTTCAAAGGCAGCCTTTACGGAAGGGAATCGGTCGGTATAGGCAATCTGCGTCTTGACCTCCAGCATACTTTCCAGAAAAGCGTAGGCCCCCTCTGGATGGGCGGAAACGGCACTGACGGCCATAGGTGCCTGCATCTTGATGAGGTTCCCCACCCGATCGGGCACCGGCATACCGGGACAAACGAGTTTCCCCATATATACCGTGTCCCGAAACTGCCAGTCGCTGACGGAGATGATGTTGTCCGCGCCTACTAAGGCCTGCCCACGCATGATTTCCGCCTCGGCGGTGTCCCCCGCAGACGCTTCTTCGGAAAGAGAGGCGGCAAAGGCCAGCACGTCCCGGAAGCCGGGGCTGTCAAAGGAGGCCGTGCTGTTGCCCCAATCCAGATAGCCCTCCAAATAGGAGTCCAGCAACTCCAAATACTTTTCCCGCGTCATTTGACCAGTGAACACCCCCCTGCAGTCCGGCGCCGACGCCGCAAGAGCTTCAGCTTCCGGCACGGTCCAGCTTTGCAGGTCCCCCAGAACATCCCGGTTCCCCGTTGCGGTCAGGATAGAAAAGCTGCCGCAGACCATGAGGAGCTTATCGCCAACGGTTCCCGCCCGCCGGAGCTGGGGCAGGAGCTCGATGCCCTCCCCCTCCAGCCAGGGACCCAGGTCCCGGAGCAGGCCCTTTTCGGCATAGCTTTTAAAGGGTACCCCGTCCTGCACGGAGAGCAGATCCGGCATCCTGCCGGAGGCAATATCCAGGTTCATTGCGGTAATGGCCTGATCCTGCACATCCCTGGTAAAGGTCCTGCCCTCGGAATAGTCATGGATGGTGATGTAGTATTCCTCGCTGCGGCGGTTGAAATCCCGCACGGCGTCGGCCACGGCGGTCTCCAGGGTCAAGCAGGACATAGTGATCTCCTGTCTGACAGGGACCTGGCTCCGGGGCGTGGGTGTCAGGGTCACATACTCCCCGTAGCCATAATCCAGGAGCCGCACGACCCCTTCCTCCAGGCCTAGGGGGGAGGTGCTGCCGAAAAAGACACCCCGATCCGCCCACGTCATGAGCTCCCGCCGCTCCCCGGAACCAGGGGTGAAAGCAATGAGGGCTTTCTTGTCGTAAGCCATGCACTCTCCCTCTGGTAGCCCGCTCCCCGCCGTACCCAGAAAAGTGACCAGATAATGCTTCTCCTCGTCCAGAGGAACCTTCAGTTCCGAAAAGGATTCATCTTCCTCCATCTGATAAACGGTCTGTTCCCCATTTGTCAACGAAACGGCAGAGATACCAAGAGCGCCGTCAGGCAGGTCAAAGAGGCCGATGATGAGTCCGTTTTCTGCCGGGAAAGGGACCTCGCGCAGTATTTCGCCGGTATCCAGGGATATCTCCAGGAGAGAGGTTTCCCAAGTATAGAAATCCAGCTTATCCATCCAGACCCGATCCTCCCCCATGATGCAGAACCTTTCTACATAAATGTCCGGGTCAAAGGCGATTACCGTGACCGGGTCGGCAGCATCCTTTCCGCCGCGCATAAGTGCGTAATACATCTCCCCCTGATCCTGAACCTGCCGGATAAACCAGAGTCCGCCATCCTTTTCCACAGCACAGCGGGTATACAATGGGTCCATGTCGGGGGGATAGACTTCGTAGGTGGGCATATAGACAAGTTCCTCGTCTGCAGGCTCCTGCGTTCCCTGTACAGGTGCAGGTGTCGTTGCGGCGGGCGTCCCAGCGGTGTCGGGCACAGGAGAAGGCTCAACGGGCTTCGCGCATCCCGCAAGCAGTACGAGCGCAAGGCATAGGGAGATCGCACCGAACACAGTTTTGATTGTTTCGTTTTTCATCGTCGTATTCCTTTCCGTTGTATGCCGGGCAGTCCGAACAATCTCCGTTACTCTTTGACTTGCAGCAAAACCATGGGACTCTTTTGCAGGATGAAGGCGGAGATAACCGCCGACACGGTCACGCAAAGAATAAGATGCGCCAGGGCATAGAGGAGCGGCATGAGAAGCACCCCAAAAAGGTCCAGGCCGTTCACCCCAAAGAGAACGGCGATGGCCAGCAGCAGCCCCGCGAGGCACAATATCCCCTGCTCCAGCGTCAGCCGCCGGAGGGTGAGCTTCTTCGACCAGCCCAGAGCCCGGAGGATGGCTACCTCCCGCTGCTCCTGGAGGATTATCAGAATGGGCAGGAGGGTACCCAAAATAAGGGCCGCCGCCACGGTGGGGGGATACAGCGTTTCAATCAGCCGATAGACACGGTAGATGCGGTCCGCGTCGGAGGTGTCCATGCGGAACACCGGGGGAAGCTTGGAGGTGTACTGGATTTCCGTAGCCATTTGCCGCACCTCGTCCGCTTCGTGGTAATCGTTCAGGATAAAGGTGGCAGAGTCCAGATAAAGCGTGATCCCGAAGCCGCTGTAATAGGGAAAGGCGGTGACCGAGGCGTAGACCGTTCGCTTGCTCTCCTCCGTCTCAACCCGGCCCACCACGGTATAGAAACTGCGGTACTGATCCCGCAGGGCCACCATTTCCTCCCAGGTGGTGGGATGGGCCTCCGGATGACCGTAGAGGAGCCCGGCAATGGCGCTCATTTCTTTGGTGCGGGGGTCAATGCGCACCTTGTCCCCCAGCTCTACGCCCAATTCCTCCATCACCGGGGACGGCAGGACGCAGACATAATCGCAGGCATTATCGAAAGCTGTTGCGTCCCAGCCCTCCAGCCAGGTCACGGGTTCGGAGACCACGCTGTCTAGCCGGTTTGAGAATTGCAGCCGTGCGGGGGACAACTCCAGCTCCGCTTCCTCGTCCGTGAACGCCTTCTGATACACCGGATCATGGAGCAGCCCGCTTTTGATGAAGCTCTCCGCCTTGCCCAGAGATAGGCCATTGAAGAAGCTGGCCTCCACCTGAATGGAGGCCATCATCTCGGCGTAGCGGTCACGCAGCACCGTGAGCTGCCCCACGGCCCCCACTAGCAGGGCCGCCAGCAGCAGGGCCAGCACAGTTTTCAGCCCCGCCCGGCGGATATGCCGCAGGACGTAGCGCCGCAGGAACCCCCGGATGGGCTTTCCTGTGGCGGTGACGGGGAAGCTAAGCACCGCCGAAGCATGGGCCAAATCCTCCAGCCCAATCTCTGCTGGGAGCCGCCCGGCCTTTTTCAGCTTCCGGTGTTCGCTGTCCTGGAGAAGCGCCAGGGGGCTGCGCCTGCCCAAAGCATAAAGATAGGCCCCGGCTATGAGGGCGGCCACCCCAAGAAGGCCCAGGCCCCCCAGGAGATAGACGCCGAAGCGGGCGTCGGGCATGGCCTCCAGCCCCGCCTCGGCAAATTCCAGGGCGCTCTGATCCGCCGCCGCGCCGGAGCGGAGCCAGGCGGTCCCCAGCCCCAACAGAGCCGAGAACCCCCCCAGGGCCAGCAGGGGCAGCCAGAGAGTCTTTGCCGCCGCCCGCCGGGGGTTGCCCAGGGCCCGGAGGATGGCGTATTCCCGCCGACGCCGGTGGAGGAAAAGATAGAGTGTCAGCCCTACCGCTAGCAGAGAAGTCACGGTGAAAATCAGCAGCTTCATCATCGTCATTCTGCTGATCTGGGCCATTTTCTCCGCCACGATGGGCCAGTTTGCGTCGTTCCACTCGTAACACAGTCCCATTTCCTCCACCAGGGGCAAGGCTTCCTCCCCGAAAGCGGCGATGTTCGCCGCGTCCCTCACAAGGAAGCTCACCTCTGCCGGACGGAAGCGGTGGTTTTCCAGATCGCAGCTCTCCGGGAGGAAGGCGGTGGGGACGAAAATCGCGTTCTCCGAATATGCCCAGTAGGGGTCCTGCTCCTGCCAGGAGCTGACAGAGTAATAGTTGTAATGCTCCTGCTGCTGCCAGTGCCGGTCCGAGGAATCCCGCCAGGTGCCAACGATGGTGAAGCTCTGCTCCTCCCACGCCGAAGCGTAGCGGCTCCGGGCAACAGCCACGGCCCCCAAGGGTTCATACTGCTCCATAAAGCGATTTCCCAGCTTCAGAGCGATGCTGTCTCCTAGGCGGAGGCCATTGCTCGTCAGGAAGGTCTCGCTCACCACGCAGACAGGGCTTCCAGCATCCTCCGGGCCCAGGAAGCGGCCCTGAACGGGGGCGATCTGCTGCCGGGAGACCCGGCGGATAGAGACCATGTCGTTGGTGTAGACCACATCGAAGGTGCGAAGGTCGTCGTTTGTCACCTGAATGAGCTGCTGAAGAGGGGCAAAGTCCTCGGTTTCCAGGTAGTCTTCCGGGAGATTGGTGACGTCCGTGACGTAGGGCCACCAGTCCCGGAGACTGTCATCCCCCAGAAAAAAGCCGAAACTGGATGAATCCACCGATTCAAATCTGGGAGCGCGGACCACGAAGAGATAGCGCCGCCCCTTCTCGATGGAATCCAGCAGCGAACGGGAGATATCGTAGGAAAAGCTGTCCACGCTTTTGCGAAGAGATACCCAGTTGTTTTTTCCGATCATGGTATCCGGGACGGTAGCGACGATCAGCCGGGCTTTTCCGTTCAACGCTTTTAGCTGTTGATCCAGGGTATTTCGGTCCCCGGCCAGCACGGTCACATCCTCGAGCTTGAAATTCCGTGCGTCGGCGGTACCGAGAATGCTGTTGTCCTGAAAGACTTCGTTGACGTACCAGCCTGTTACGGTGGCTTCGATTACCAGGCGGTCCATATAGCCGTAGTTGCCCATGGGCCCGTCCAGTCGGGCGTAATCCTCCGAGACCCCGGCGGTCATATAGCGGCGGTCCACAGCGTCGATAAAGGGCAGGGATTCCAGGGCTTCCAACTCCGCCTCGGTCAGCGCTTCATGGTGCAGGGCCTCGTAGGTGTAGTCGTTGGACGCAAGGTAGCTTTCCCCCAGCTCCGTCAGCAGAAAAGAGCTTCGGGTGCCATCCCGGGGATTGCTCACCGGACTCCGCTCCACCGTCAGCACACCCTCAACCTTCTCCTCCGCCTGGCGTACCGCCTCTGCCTGTATCGCATATGATGAAAGATTATCCAAAAACAGGAAAGCCGCCGCCGCCAGCAATAGAAGGGTCAGAACCGTTTTCACCGGGCTACGCAGTAGCATTTTAAACGCATAACGGTTACTCATCAGCGTCTCCCAAATAACAAAAGGTATTGCAGCCTTGCTATTAATCTGCGAGGATTACGATGTTGTGGTCACTTCCCACTGGCGAGTGCTTCCAGCACGCTTTGGAAATTTGTCACATATACCATTCCATCGTTATGGCATTTTTGATTGCAATCAAGAGGAGAACCGCAGTTGGCAAAAGCCTCGACAGTCAACCGCTTATTACGCCGCTTGTAGATGTTTTTCTTTTTCATTTTAACCTCCTGCATGAAACTATCAGAGCATCGTGTCTAGTGTGTTGGCTGCAATACCATTTGTTTCGTTATCTACTATTCATAATAAGAGTTGCTATTGAATCAATTGAGGAGAATTGATAATTACTAATAGATTCCGATGCTATCTTGACTTGGAACTTTTCCTGTAATAACAGGAAAAGATACGTCATCGAAACCGCATCCATTCTATATGGAGATAAGAAAAGTGATTTCTCCAAATTAGAATTAACTTCATCCTTTGAAAAACCGAAAGCCTCATTTAAGGTGTTTTGTATTGCTTCAATTACTGTCTTCTTATCCATTGTTCCTCATCACACTATTCCGGAATAATCTTCGTTCTAATTGATTCCAGATACGCCTGTTCAATATCAAAAGCCATTCTTTCTTTTTCGGAATCATCTATCAGGTTATATGCAGGTATAGAACTATACGATTGATATTGTAACTTGATGTTATCAACTACTTGACGTTGGACATATGTTACCGAAAGATGCTCTTTATCTAATATGCCAGAATTATCAACCAACTGATTGGATATGCTGATCCCGTCAATTGAATAACCATTCTGATTTAGAATTCCTTCACTGAGATTTCCTATAAAAGAAGGGGAATAATAAGAAACCGGCACACTACACATAAACAAATCTGTTCGCAGCGCCTTTGAAAGAATAAACGGGACTATTCCGAAACCATTGAAAGATTCGTCATTAAATGCAACTACAGGTTCCTCAGAATAAACCAACACAATTTCTGGATGCTCCCTCTGTTCGACGCAACTCAGTTTATAATTTATTTCATAGATTTTGTTCTCTTCTGAAATCGAAGAACGAATAATTGAATGTATACTGTTTACCTTACATAATTTTGTATTTTCCTCTGAGCTAATGAGAGAAACACGATGCTTTCTTGACAATGCTTCTGCGCAGCAAAAGAAAGCATCCATTGAAGACGCATCAGGGATTATCCCACCAAACAGGATATAGAAAGCATGTAACTTTTCCAAACGATTAATAGGTTTTGTAGCTGTGAAAACGGAAAGATCTGGAAGGTATATTAAGCGACAATTATTTGCTTTTGCTACGCATAAACAGGACTCATAGTCATCTAAGTTGAGTCTTTGGACACAAACAACGTCTTTCTTCAGTTTAAAGGCCGTCATGATCAAACTGATAACATATCGATTGTTGCTTTCTGAATTCAGGTAATCATGGTGATTTGCAACTATCAGACGCTCCCATTTACAACACTCTTCTCGTATATCAGAGTGAACATTTAAGCCAATACAATCGCGAAGATCAGCGAAACTACCGTCCAATCCATCTAACCCAAACCCTGGATAGGATAAAAGTGCAGTGAGTTTAAAACCTTTACCTTCCCTGATAATGTGGCGGATTAGCGGAAGTGTATAAGGCGATGTCGGAAAAAAAGCACAGCTAGTCAATTCAATGCCTCCGTTCCATACCTGTATGCCATCTCACTCTGCAGAATGATGGAGCGAAGTTTTTGTTCAGCATTTTGTCGACTACCCTCGCAGTGCCGCAATTTTTCATCTGCGGATAACGCATTCCCATTATCACATAGTTTTGCACAAATCGAACAATGCCGGATAGCCCAACAGCTTATACATTGTTCAGAAGTCAGTTCTCCAATACTCAAGAGTCTTCTAATACTCTCGTTATCAAATCCCGTTTTTAAGTTACCAATGCACATATGTGGAGACTCATTAACCCTCTCACACGGATAAAAAAAGCCATCGGTCGTAATGAGTAGTCTGGACTTACCTGCAATACAGGGGCCTCCATGTCCAAATTCATCAGGCAAATCATGTGATGATTTTATATTCTGGTACTCCGTTTTGAATTCCTGCACACGTTGCGTTCCAAGCGCAGATAGCTTGTCCTCCGGATACTTTCTGCACAAGGACAGATATGCTAAAAAAGCATGGTATTCAGCTTTCATTAGGTTTTCTTCTGAATAAAAAACGGCTCCATCTGAATTATCTATATAATTAAACTGGATGTTTTCACTGGGTAGCCCTTTAAGTTCTGAACCAAATTCGATCATCGAATCGAAGTCATTCGTAGTATCTATTACTGTGTTTATATGTATTTTCTGAAAGTAGTCTGGATACTGTTCTTTTATATACGCTATTCTATTCATTATCAGGTTGTATGTTCCGGCTCCGTTTTTTAAAACTCTGTTTCTATCGTGTGTTTCTTGATGCCCGTCTATGCTTATTAAGAGACGCACATTATGAGCCGCCAGAAAACCAACAACACCATCTGTCAACAGCGAACCATTGGTTGTCATGTTGAAGCTCAAGAGTTTTCCTTGTGCTTTCTGTTCAGCATACTCAATTATTCTCTTTACCAGCTCAAACTGCAGTAACGGTTCTCCTCCATAGAACCCTATATTCCTACTCGCACTATCTAGCGAGTGGCTAAAATAGAAGTCAATTGCTTTTTTTGCTGTTTCCCAGGACATTGTTTTTTTCGAATGAGACCGTTGTTTTTTATAGTTGTGCTCTGAATAGACACAGTATTTGCACCGGAAGTTGCAATCTTGCGTAATCTGGAGAGTAATCATCCCCAGCTTCCTATCAAGGAAGAATTGAAATGTATCAATATATGGATGGCGGATTCTTGATGGGTGTTTACATGAAAGATACCCCGCATCAAGTAACATCATCAATTCTTCACTGGGATTGATAGTTATATCCTGCCAACTGGCAGAACCGGATTCTATTTGACTAAGCACGTCATACAATTCGTCGGTAATCATCACAATCTCATTGCGGCCAACGTCATAGAAATACTTGCTCTTTGGCGATTTGAATAGCTTGATAAATGGTGTGACCATTAAAGCTTCCTCCCTTACAAAACAAGGAGTCTTTCTATTGAGAAACCGAGCCTCTAAAGGGAATAGCATCCGAAGTAAAACTTAGTGCCATCAGCCTTTAAGTAGAAGCACAAAAAATACCCCGCTGCAACATTGTATCCTTCGCAGCCATAAGTCCAGTTGATTCCGTAATATGCTTTTGCCTCAGCCAATGTACCCCATATCACGAATTGTTCTAATTGTTCATCAGGTGCAACTTCTGATGTGATTTCTGCGCAATTCAATGAAGGTTCATTCGTTTCTGCTGCATACACCAAGCCTGTTGAAAACAAGCTCACGACAAACAGGATACAGACGAAATACGAGAATAGTCTTTTCATTCTACACATCTCCACTCATTTGATTTGTTTTTACTCATATTTGGACTAGATTCACTAATTTGTTGTGTGATTAGCAACTCAGCGTATCCATCTACTTCATGAAGACAAGAAAAACGCTCATCATTCAAATAGCTATTGATTTTTTCCATAAGTGCATTCTGCGGGACTAACGGTATAATGGGGTAGAAAAACGCCTCGCTTTCCTCCACCCCAATAATCTTGTTTGGCTGAGTAGATTTGACTAAATGAAGTCCTTTTTTCAAAGCATCAATGGCAGCCGTATAGTCTTCATTGTCACAATAGAGTTGCGCTTCCCGACAATACACATCGAGTAACAGGCCGTGGAACTGCGCCTCATTAGCTGCGACGGAAAGGAGTAGCGCTTCAGCCTTTTTAATTGCTTCATATGATCCATCTCTCATCAAATCTGCGAACAGGTTTAAAAGGCTCATGGTTACAAGCCTTTTTTTCTGCTTTTCCAGTTCATCGCCTTCTAAAACCGAAAGCAACAATCGTTCGCAATTTGGTGAGGTCTTCGCTAACTCTATGGCTCTTTCCTTGCGGTCTAAAGCAAACAGAACCTTAACATGCATGTCAATGGCGGTTAGGAACTCAGGAAACTCCTTTTGCAAAGATTCAAGATGGTCATCTGCTAGGATCAAAAATCTTGTGCGTTTTCCCGGGTCTGTTTCCAGTTCTGCGCAAAAGAACTCTTCGCTGGCCAAACGATATCGAAATAGATAGTCACCAGGAAACGCCGATACGGCATCCTTTAAGAACTGCAGTTTTTTCTCTCTATCCCCAGATTCATGTAAACTACGCCAGTCTTCTTCCCAGTTTTTGCGAAACTGTTCTTTGTCCAGCAAGTCATCGACATGAACATGGAACAGACTTGAAATAGAAATAAGGTTTGAAATATCTGGATCGCTCTTTCCGTTCTCCCACTTACTGATTGCTTGTGCAGATACACCTAGCATTCCTGCAACATAGTCTTGAGACATGTCGTTCTTAATTCGCAGTTCACGCAGCCTTTTTCCCAATTCTTTCATAATCTAAATCCTTCCTTTTTAAAAATTGTATCGTGAGCAGATGTTATTCGTCAACCATACGATGAGAACAATAAATTAACCATTGGTTGAGTCACTTTTTGCGGGATGACCTTTTATGGCAATCCATTCCGCTTGATGGACTTGAAATGATGTCGTCCATATGGGAAGCAACACAAAAAGACCGCAACTGCCTTTCCGAGCAATTACGGTCTTTTTGGTCCTATGTAGTCTTGATATTTCACGGTCCGCTGCGGAGATGCGGGGCATACTACGCCTCTTTGCTCTTTCATCCAGTCCTCTCATCGCTCCGCACTCCGAAACTGAAACGCCTGTTACCAGAGTTGTTCAAAGTTTTGACGCTTTTCTCCTGCCAAGCAGGACCCTAGTCTGCCCCTTGGTAGAGAAGTATTTTTTCGCGATTCTGCGACGCTCAGGCGGGGATATACGGTCTGAGTTTATGAGCAGGTGATTGAAAAATGCACTGATCAGATTACGTACCATACCATCTTCATTGCCCCTGAAGATATCTTCCGCTTCTTTCACGGCAGACGGCACATTATCCACCTTTTCGTATACCAATAGCCGCTGTACCCGATAGTTTAGAGAATTGACGATGTACTCCTGAGATGCGATGTATTCAGCAGTGGCGTTATTGGTCCCATAAACAGCTACAATGTAGTATAGGTTGAGCAGCTGATTCGTGGAAAGCTTCTGGATTTCATCCCGGAGCCTGTCTCTGGAATATCGTCTGCCCCTGTATGATTCCTCCTCTTGCCAGGCCAGCAGTTCATCCAGAAGAGTCTCAAGGTTCTCGTCAACGTATTTCGCCCAGCGATAGAAGATCTTGTTGGGAAGCTGATACATGGCAGATACATATGCTTTCCTGTCCCTAGCAGGAAGTATGCTCATGAAGGCAGAGAAGTTCCTGGAGATAATCTGTAGCTGCAGGAAAGACCTGAGAAGCTGATTCGCAATCTCATCAATCTTGGAAGGATCATAATCATAAATGTCCAGAGATTCAAGGATGTCGTTGTTGCGCACGGCTATTTCTTCTTTCTCCGAACGCTGCTCAAGCTCAGCTTCGCGCTGATTGACCGCCGGCGGTTTTACCGGTTGTGCCGGAATCGCTTTGAGATATTTGATGTCTTTACCGGTAAGGTCAAATTCTGCCCAGTCTTCTGCGCAGGCCAATGCCTGTGAAAGCATCAGACGGGGAATGCGGACGTTATCCGAGATATAGGTGAGGAACGAAAGAATATCGGCATTGATACCGAAGCAGGACTGTTCAAGTACGATGCGGAGATTGGTTTCATCATTGTCATCATGATACTTCCTGTTCAATGCCTTAGCGACGAAATAGGCTAAATGATTGCGGTTGGCAAACTTGTATTGAAACCCGTCGGCTGTAGCTTTTATTATTCCGCTTTCAACAGCAATCTCCAGGAATCTGGCAGGAGTCAGATACCGGTTATCAAAGTAGTCACAATAATGCTCGATGACTTTTGAAATCCTCTCGCCGCTGATCGGATACTCCTTATGGAAATGGATGTAGTGCGCTACCTCACTGAACGCAACGATGATTTCCTCGACATTTTCTGACCGACCGGCGAGCTGAGGAGAAATAAGCCTTTCAATTGAGGCCTCAAATACTGTGCTGAATACACTGGCATCCGCCCTGTCAAGTTCCTTGATGTGCTCACAGAAATAGCTGGTGAACTGTACGACAAAGTCTATTTCTGTTCGAAATGCGAGTTTATAGGAATTAAGATATTGATCCAAAGACCGGGTCAGCTCTTTCAGTCCGTTCTCACTGAGGTCAGTTTTCAGCTTTGCAATGTTTTCAATCAGCTCCAAACGCTTTGCAGCAAAAAGTTTGGAAATGCTGACCTTACGAAACTCCCGTTGCGAATTTATCTGGTCCTTAACCAGTTGGACGATATCGAACTGGGACGGCGGACAGGAGGAAACGATGATGATATCGAAAAGGCTTTCCAGACCGCGAAGGAACTTGTCCAGATGCGCTTGCTTAATCAGGTGAACATCGTCAATAATGAGGACTCTTTTGCCGGAAGGAACGGAGCAGAATTCTTCATATTTATTCTCTCCGAACGTGTTCTCAACGAGTTCTTTTATGACATTAGACTGCTTCCGGCCTGAAATATTGCTGGTGTCGCAATACAGAACCGTATACTCCTTACGCAGCTCGACGAGCAAAGCCTTGATCATGGTTGTTTTACCTGAGCAGCTTTCTCCAGTAATGGCAATGTAACGGTTCTCTTTTACGAAATCCACCAGGTCTTCAATCCGGTTGATCGTATGGCCATGAGCGTATTCTTTGTCGGAATCTGTTTTTACGCCTTGAAATACGAAGTAGTCCAGGAAACGGGAAGAAATTGAATACTTCTTATCTGCCAGCAGTTCGGCCAAGTACTCTTCCCGATAAATCAGCCGGGATCCATTGATAGGTTTCCTGGCTAGAGTCGTTTGAAGGCAAAAGGTTGAATTGAACGCCAGTTCCTCCTGTGACCAGTGATGCTTTTTTAGTGTGTATTCTCTTGTCTCCGTATCCAAAAGGCCAACATAAACCTCACAGTGCGAGGGGATGGACTTGTCGTGCCATACGCCGCCGCTCTGCTTAATCAGTTGTAAACCGCTGTCGCTGATAGTTACGTCTGAGCCAGGATCGTGATCGTGTCCATAAAAAGCGAGAGAGCAACGCTCCATTATATTCTGGCTGATTTGTTTTTTTATGTCAAAGGAAAACCAGTCTGGTGAATGATGCATCATCACCATGGCCAGATCCGCGTTTGAAGGCTCGGAAAACTCATAAAGCGCAGTTGGAGGAAGATAATGGAGCCCATCATCGTTTTTACAGGAGAAGGGAGCGGTATTGACCAGGTTTGCTTCTATGCGATAGCCGCTGCTGAAATGCAGGATCTTCCTCGTAAAAACCTGATTCTCTTCCCGTTGAAAGTGACTCATGTTGAAACAACCGTGCTTGTTTGAGTACGAAAAGAAGGAATCCATCCTCTCCAGTTCCGTTTGGTATGCCGAATGAAAGCCGATGTCGCTCATCTGCCGTATGTTTTCCGGACTGATGGAACGGGAATCGCCCCAATCAATATCATGGTTACCTGGAATAAGCAGCACCTTGATATCCTTGCCGTCCAAAGCATAGGTGTCATTTATGTTCTTAAGAAGGCAATTCAAAAATTGGGAGACCAGCTCGTACTCGCTGCGTTTCCCGGTCATAGCCAGATCGCCGGAAATGGCGATCACAATTCCGTTGATCGATCCGAATCCTTGTAATGAGCGGACCAGTGACCGAACCCTTGGAAGATTCAGGTCTGGCTCATTCTCAGTATGCAGATCGCTCAAATGGAGGAAAAGTATTCTCATCTTTTTTCTCTCTTTCTGTCTATAGTACATTTACTCCATTTTAATTATTGCATGAAGACGTCAAAAAGGGACAAACGGCAAGTTTTTTTGTTTGTTTATGAGATGCAAAGTCCAACCGGAAATCAGTTTTGCCTTGGCTCAGAAGAGAAGGATTACCCCTGATTATGTCTTTTCGCCGGAATAATAATTACAGTGACTATTTTGAGTGCTACATCTTGATTAACGTCTTTGTTGGGCAGAGCTTTTTGGACGCATACAACAACAGGCCAGCAGGAGGGCAGAGGCTTGTAGACTTGATTCTTTTTCAAGGTAGAGGGTGAGCTGGCTGGCATTGAGAGTTTTCCCACTGAGATATGCGTATACAGTTACCGATGAAGCAGATTTCGCGTCATAGTCATCAAAACCGGAACCAAAGAATCCATTTTTTCTTTAGGGAGTGCTGCTTGTAAGACACAAAGAAAAGTGCTGAACCCTGTCTCTTTTTGGCGTTCTCATGCAATAATAGAAATGAAGGACTATATGCATTCGTCAAAAACCTGTGCAAAAAACGGAGGCGAGTATTCACTAATTGAAAAAACGCAGATGGATCGGTGACTGGCTCTTGTTGAATTTACTTGTAGTCCTGCTATAATAAAAAAGGTATGGTAACTCTAATCAGTAGAATATGTTATCAGCCGAAGGGAGAGACATTTGGGTGCTGAGCTTATTTCTTGCACTTCTGGAAAGTGAAGCTGACAGAAAACAATTTATAGAGATTTATGAACAGTACCACGGGCTCATTGAGAAGACCGCTATACGTATTTTGAAAAACCAGCAAGATGCTGAAGACGCAGTACAGAATACTTTTGTCCAAATAATCCGTCATTTCGAAAAGACCTTTGAAATTGATTGTAAGAATCTCCCTTTCTGGATCATTTCTATAGTGAAGAATGAATCGTTAATAATCCTGCGAAAGAAGGAAAGAGTCGCGGCGCTTGAAGTTTGGGACAACATTCCCGTGGACGCAGAATCTGTATCAGACTATAATGAGTTGGTACAATTGTTTTCAAAGCTCCCTGAGACATACCGGGCTGCCCTGGAAATGCGTTTCCTCTTGGACTACTCAGGGAAAGAAATCGCCCAAAAGCTAGGTCTATCTGAAAGCGCAGTCAATACGCGTATTTCCAGAGGCCGGACTTTGCTGAAGGAAATCGTTGAGAGGGAGGGGTTTTCCAAATGACAGATGCGGAAATAGATCGCCTGATGTACAAGGTCCTGATTGATGCCATCGCCCTTGATACGGAGAATTCCGATAGTCCTGAAGACACATTTCAACCATCCCGGCGCCATTCTGAGCAAATGCGTCTTATGTTGAAGAATCCTTTGCGTTGGGCAAAGAACCGGAAAAGAACACCGTGGCAAAAGGCAGGCAGGTTGGTTGCGGTTATCCTGCTTTTTATTTCCCTCAGCTTTGGCTTGGTGATGCTGTTCAGCGCACCTGCACGCGCCGCTGTTGAGCGGTGGATTGTGGAATGGTGGCAGACCCATATCGTTTATCGGTATTACGGGGAGAGTGAAGGAGCCCTTCCCCGATATGAGCTTACCGGACTTCCGGAGGAGTTTACGGAGCTTGAGCGGATGGAGACACCCACTTTTACAGCCATAACCTATGGAAATAATGACAGCGAACGGATCAGCTTTTCCTACACGGTCATGACACAGGGTGGAGCGACAGTATTTGTCCCCAACGGGGATTCTGTTTCAGAGGTAACGGTCGGCAAAGGCCAAGGCAGACTGTTTATTCCCCAAGACCCGGAGAGCCTGACGAAACTGACCTGGGTTGATGATGAGGCAGACATTCAATTCACAATCGCAGCGGATCTGGATGAACCGGACATGGTTCGACTGGCCGAAGGCATTCGGAGAGAAAAGCGAAAATAATATCGAAAAACATGTAAGAAAACCACCTTCTTCTGCATTTACATAGTAGGGAGTCAAAACCTGCACTGTAATTCGGGAGGAGGTGATTTTTGTGAAAAGAAGGTTTTTCCTGATCGCCGCTGTACTGCTTTTTTTACTGAGCCTTACGGCTCATGCGGCTTCCACGGCTTATGACGCGAATCCTAGCTTGTCCTTCAACGGAACTACGGCCTATTGCGCTGTGCTCTGTCGAGGTGACAAAACCACAGATTCTATTTCGGCAACCTTGACACTTTATCATGGGAATACCAAAATAGATTCGTGGAGCAACTCGGGTTCTTTCTGCGTACCGGTATCCGGAAGCTGTGGAGTAGTCAGCGGGGTAACCTATCGTCTGAAACTGACTTGGTCGGTCAATGGAGTATCACAGCCTGACGTCGAAGTCACTAACACATGTCCGTAGAAAGGAAAAAGCGCAATTGTAATCAGCTGTTTTTCAGCATAATTCAAAGTGTAGGAGGTTAATTAATGAAGCAATTATTCATGCGCCGCAAGAAAACTCTAGCTATCCTTGCGTTGGTTGTAGTACTATCGATTTGCTTGGTTCAAACTTCTCTTGCTATAGGTAATTATAGTATTTATACGTATTTCGATGCAAACAATATTTTGCATTGCTGCTATTCAGAAGCAGCGTTTTCCTGGGATGTATCGAACAATGAGGATATAGCTGTTGGATGTGGTTATATCAAGACAGCAGGAGGGGGTACTGTCTCAGCTGGATATTTAGGGGCTCAAGGTAAGCTATATGTGTATAATGGGAACAATGAATACCAGCATCTGATATCATCAGGCTTAACTTTTAGTAACAGAGTCACTAATCATTGGGAGGAAATGGCATACACTACGCGTGTATCTGGCATCAATTATTGTGGAAAAGGATATGTTGAGGCAATGGATGATCCTTTAACTGGAGATTTCATTACAAAATCGACAGCATTTACCGCGCCAATTACAGGTTAAGAAAGAAGGTAAATTATGAAAACTAAGCGGTTTATTTGTTTTGCTATTGCAATAACGCTTATTGTGTCTGCCCTTTGTGCTGGTTTTACATTCAATAATAAAACAGACAAGATGAAAAACGATTATACATGGCCCACAAATGAAAATGGAGAGACCTATGGCTTCTTTTATATTGACGATGATGAAACTGAGTATCATCCCGATCTTGAAAGAGTTCATGGTTCTGCTATTATCCTCCCTGATGGGAGTACTGACCTCGAAACGGTTGGATACATCAAGAGAACAGATGACGATCCTTACATGGGACTTCAGCCGCCAAGAAGCGCAGAAGACGCGCTGCGCTATGATAATGAATTGTTAGAGCTGGCATATGCAGCTAAAGCAAATGGTCGAGAATTTGTATTTTATATTCCAGTCTACGAATCAGATGGTGTAACAGTTGTTGGATCTTACGGTATTGGGCGTGCAACAAGTATTATTAATCATCTGGAAATCTCATTTGATTGACATTAGGCAAGATTAATACAAAGCCCAGACACGCCGCAAGATCATTCACAGCGCCAATGATGAGAGTGTTTTCACCGACGTTACCGATATAAGTGTCGAGGAAACCATTGCGTTTTTCGTTCCCTTTCCCACTTGGCTGGAGTACGAGAACCGGAGAAATGAGCGTAAAAGGAAGGGAAAACAGTAAGACAGAGGGACGGTTCCGTTGTCTTTATGTTCATGAAAGGCAACGGAACCGCCCCCGCGCCTTTTTTGAAAAAGACATCAGCTTCTTTTTAACTGTATTCCCGAGAAATGAAAAAGGATTGAGATTGGTTCGTGATGTTATGCCGCCGCTCGCTATATATGTTTTGGCAGCAGCCTTATGAGGGCATTCTCACGAGGTGATTACACTTGATCCTAACCTCTTTGCCGGTGTTCCCGTTCAAGAATACTCTCCATAATCTTTCAGGCCGACAAATGTGGATGAAGAAAAGAAGTCTGTGAACGAATGGTCATTTGTTTCAAACCATGCGTCACTTTTCAGGAAGTACCGTTCATGATCTGTGCCTGTGTCCGCCCAGCATACATCTACGTTATACCATGCATCTTCCAAAAACACCCTGTTCCAGGCGTGAACTCCTCCAGCCAAACCTACGACCACATAGCTTTTGATTCCCAGGTATTTCAGCATCCACTGGTAGACGTTTGCGTATCCGTCACAGACAATCTTGCGGCGCAGGAAGAAGCCCAGGAGCTGGTGGGCTTCTTTTCTGTCTCCGTTAAAGAATTCATAGTCATAGTCCGCCAGGTCACACAGGAGATCGTGGGCTGCGCGAATCCGTTCACACTCAGATGGAAGCTCCTGTAGTGGGAGTATGGTCTTCTCCACAAAATCGGTCAGGCAGCTACTGAAACTCTCATCCGCATAGATCCGGAGCCAATCCAGTGTGTCCGCAAAAGCGAGATATGCCGGCGCGTAATGAGACAGCCTCAGCACGTACCTGCGATCAGAATACTGGACAAGACTACAAGGTTCTCTATGGGTTAGGTTCAGAGCTTCGATCATGGGAAAGCCAAATTGGGTATTGCTCCAATCGAAGTAATTCCGAAACGTCTCTATTTCCTCGTTTGGACAGTTTTCAGCAAATTCCACGATGATACTGCGCGGCAGAAACTCTGCGGCTTCCTGGATTTGACGCTTTGCCGACTCATAGGAGTCCGCGTAAACGGAGATCCTTCTGGGTGTGCTCATTTCCGGTCGGATCGCCCGAAGGTGCTCTGAGCAATATGTATCAGCATAGCTGCAGAGGATTTGGAACAGCTCCCCCCGTGTGAAAAGCTCCTCATGCCGGTTCACGGGGAGCAGTCCCGCTTCTTCCGCAATGGCATAAAGCGCATCCCGCTCTTCTGTACCCCAGCCAATCAGGCGGGAAAGAATCAGCAAAACCTGATACTCGGAGATGTTCCCAACTCCGTACAGTCCGTTTCCGACGCCGTTCACGATTCCCTCGGAGTACAGCCACGCGATGGCCTCCGTGTACGCCTCCGGTACATCGGGGAAGGGGCACTCCACGTCCGTCCTGATGCCGCAAAGCCGATAAAAATAGAGCGCCGCATCCAACCGTCCGGCGGCCTGATCGGCGTTCAAGATGACATCTTTGTCCGTGCTTTGTTCGGTGATTTCTCTATCACTATCCACAATCCCATAAACGTAAAGGCGTCGGCCGGCCATGTCTCCAAGCGTTGAGTCGTACACTCCGTTCGTCCAACGGGTATCTTCGTAGGCTGCGGTCTCAGCAGCCATTGCCGGGTTCGTCAGGACGCTGCATAGGAGCAGCAGCGCAGAGAGCAGCCAGATTATCCTTTTCTGCATTACTACCACCTCCGGATCTGAGAGAATCAAAGTAAGGGAGCTCACCGCTCCGGGGACTGTCTCAAAAAACAAAGCCGCTTCCGATTGCCGATATGCTCGGTCGGAAGCGGCTTCCATTGTGCGTCAGCACTTGGCGACGATTTTGCCGTAGATCTGCTTTTTCCTGTCGTCGTAACGCTGGATGATCAGCATGACCCGGTCGCCGCTGTGGAATGCCGAGTCGTCATAGTGGAAGGAATAACTGCACATGACAGTCACGCCGTCCGGCAGATTGCAGAACACACCCCCGCCGTACTTCCCTGCAATCACACCCTGCCGGTGGGATTGTACCGGATGCCGGAATGCTGCTCCGTCATAGGGATTGGGTACGGTTTCCTTCACAGAGATAGAAAGCCGACCGGCTTCCCGGTCAAAGGCCTTCACGACGCAGTTCAGGTTCTGCCCGGAATGATAGATTTCACGCAAATCGGGAATCGCCGTGTAGGAGAGCTCCCTTTGGGAAAGGTCCATGTCGTAGCCGTGACAGGATACCAGGCAGCGTCTGGGACCGACGACCAGGACCTCGCAGTTCACACGGGAGCCGGGCGAGTTCATGGACGGCTGGGTAGAAAAGTAATACCTGCGAGAGGGCAGCGCCAATCGGCGGGAGCCCACGGCAAAGCCTGCCTCGCGGTCCACATGGATGATCACAAAGTCGATTTTTGCGCCGGCCAGGTTCCGGATGACATAGTCCGGCCGCTCCTCGCCTCTCATCCACAGCTCCGTTTCAGGAATCAGGATGCGGACGCGGAACGGGATCACGATGGCACAGTAGATCTGCTGCGAAGTCATTTCTCCGGTCTTCCGGTCACGAACTCTCAGACGATGCCGGTCGATTCCGACGATGGTTCCGCTCATGGCGTTGCGGCCCCGGTAGGATGCATAGATGGAGTTCCACTCCTGCCGCTGCTCCGGGGAGAGGTCTCTGTCCAGCTCGTTGAAATCCAGATCATAGAAGGCGCGGCGTTCATCGCCTGTGCTTTGATTCTCAGGACGGTCTCCACCACTTTCGCCTGTGGGAGCCGGGCGTACTTCGCCCGCTCTCTGGGCTGGACTTCCGGATACTGCTGCTGAAGAATCGGTTTCGCCATAATTCCCGTCAGGCCTGTGTTCGCTCTCTGTCGTATCAGTCAAGCTCCCTTCGGCCACTGCCGCCGGAGAGTCGATATCATAGGGATTCTCCGAAGTGCTGATCTCGGTTCCTTCCGGCATGGCCTCCGGCTCGGTATCCCGCCCGTACATCTCCTCCGGTTCGTATTCCGGCATGCTTCCCGACTCATCCGCCGATCTGAGTTCAGCTTCCGGTGCTGCTTCCGACTTTTCCATCGATCCTGACGCATGCTCGTCCGGCTCGCAGACGGACAGATCTTCCGGAGCTTCATCTTCGGGAGAGGAAGACTGCAGGAAGCTCTGACCGATCTCCGGTTCTCCCCCATCGGGCTGCTCCTTTTCCTCCTCCCGAAGCACATCTTCCGTCCCTTCAACCGCAGCCGTGCCATCCTGCACAGCGTCCTCCGGCGGAATACCCGCTGACACCGCAGTTTCTTCTGCTTCCGGCCTCTCGGGGATCTCCCGCATGGCTTCTTCCGCGATCTTCTTTTTCGGCATGATAATTACCTCCTGTCCGTATGTCCGTCCATGGCGAAGAAACGATGGGTCCCATCATCCTGCCGGACGGCTAAGAATTGTTTATTTGGAACGGGCAGGACGTGGGTTTTGTCCTGCCCGTCAAATAACTGAATGATCCGCTCTGTTTGATGCAGCTCAACGCCGTAAAGATCCGCCCTGGGAGAGACAACGGCAAAAAGCCGTATCTTCTGGCCCTGAACAGAGAAGCGAAGAAGGATCGGCGGCTTTGACGCGCGATACTCCAGCAGTTCTGTCCCGGCAAGCTCCAGCATGATGTCCACGGACTCCAGTTGCATCGTCCCCGGACGTCTCCCCGGCAGAAAGACCAGCTCGCCCTCCCGGCACAGCTCAATGTTGCAGCACCGCATCTGACCGATTGCCGCATTGACGATGCGCGGCGCCACCTCCGGTTTTTCCAGGCAGAATACCGGACGGAGCAGCTCCGTAAGCTGGCGAAGCTCGGCCCCGCCGAGGATATTCAGCGCATCCAGGAGGAATTTTTGCTGATTGCTCAGGAGCACCGTCAGCACCTCCTCGTGTGGCCCGGCGGCCGAAGGCTGTTGAGATAAGGATCGACCATCAGATCACTTTCGCTCTCTGTGATCGCGTTAAAAACCGTGGCCATGGTGTAGGCCGTGGAGTTCCTGACCTCCTGCTCCAGATTCGCAGACAGCTTGCGTTCCGCCTCCTGAAGGACGATCGCATCCAACTGTCGGAGACGGGATCGGATGCGGCTGCGAGGCAGCGTGGCATTTCCGATGCGAAAGCTGTCCGAGTAGTAGAGCCGCTCAATGGCATTTTCAAAGACCCTTGCCGTATCCGGAGGGAATAAATAAAGCTCACAGGCATCCAAAATACCCATGAGCTCTGCTTCTTCGTCCGTCTGTCTGTCCCTTCCGGGCGGTTCCCGGACAGACGGACTGACTTCTTTCTGACTTCGTTCTGTATTTCTTTTTTCTTTTTTACTGGGGGGCAGATAAGGCAGTTCTGCAGCTGTCGTTTCTGCTGTTCTTGACCTGCCGTTTTCGCAGTTCTTGAACTGCCGATCCTGCGGTTCTTGCGCGGCCTGCGGTCCGCCGATTCCGTCCAGAACTGTCAAATCTGCGGTTCTTGAACTGTCTCGCTCATACTCTGCGGAGCTAAAGGGAGTGCATTCATAAGCCGGATCGTCCTCCGGTTCGACCTTCGCCAGATAAATCTGGTTGGCATCTCCGCGGCCGCAGCGTTTCTCCCAGATCAGATTTAGCTCTGCCAGCTTGTGGAAGGCAGCGATCACACGCTTTTCGCAGATCCGAAGCTCTGCGGCAAGGGCTTTGCGGGGAAAGATCACAAAAACCTCTCCCGCTTCATTCACCCACCCTTTTCTTCGGGAGAGCTGAAAGCGGTTGAGAAGGAACGTGTAGGTAACCTTTGCCTCCAGGCTCATCTCCGCATACCGGGGATCGGAAAAAAGCCAGCGCGGCATTTGCATGTAATAGAGGTTTTGGATATCCGTTTGCTTCATCAGGGCGAAATCCGGATGCTCCTTCATCTGCGCTGCCCTCATGGCTGTAACCTCCTTTTGATTGTTTCTGGATTCAGGCTTCAATTCGCGCCTCGGGATAATTGAACTGAAATTGAAGTGATGCTTGACAGTACCAACTCAGATGAGTATACTATTTTCATAAAGGAAGTGACCCAGATGCCAAATTCCGAAGAATGTATCGCTTTTGTTGATTTGCTGGCTCTTGCTGGAGCTGCTTTAAAAGACTTTGGGCAGCCCTTAGAACTTGTTTTCGCGATGTGCGATTTTCAAGATATCTCCGAGCAATTGACCAGCCATTTAGAAATGATCTGGGAGAACGAACCGTTTGTAGGCTGCTTAGACGCAATGCGGCAGGTCGTCACCGAAATCCAAAGCGATAAATCATCACAGCGGTTTATTAAGGCCCTTGCATTATGCAGGTGGATGGATAAAAGAGTGACGAATACTCGTCAAGATAAGCAAAAGGAGCTGATCTCACTCTATGATTTAGTTGACTATGATGAAATAAAGCCCGTTGAAATCGGGCCAATGAATACCAATTATCAGGAATCCGGCATACAAATAATCCCCAAGTTTGAGGTCTGCAAGTTCTATGACCTGGATCTACATAAGAAACGGGATTCGCCGAACCCTTTCGCTAATAGGGATGCTTTCGCAGGCATAAATGGCCTTTTATACAATGTGAGTCTGGTCACCTATAGTCAGAAGAACATTATTCGGAATATCATCATCCCTGCGAATTACTTCGAAACGGGGAATGATAATCTCAAAATTGCGTTTTGTCCGATGACTGATCAAAGCGATGAATTAAAAAAAGAGCAAGTTCTCGTTGAAAAAGCCGACGCAAATTATTGTGGAATCGAAATTAATGGCATATCGCGGCCGGACGAACTCCTAAATCGATTGCGTGCCGACTGGATGTCTATGTGTAGCACTGAGAAAGGCGCGGATATTGTCTTTTGGCCTGAGGCTCTCGGTTTTGACGAAGCAGAAGCCACCGTACAAAACGGGAAATACAGCAAAGAAATCCATCAAATGAGCAAGGAAGCTCAAAAGCAGGGTCAGAACCCTCCGTTACTTACGGTCTTACCGAGCTATTGCAGAGATCGTGTCAATAGTGCCACAATTGTTTATAAGGATGGGCAAATCCTCGCGCGGCAGGGGAAGCACTATCCTTTCATTGACATTAAAAACCACCGCATGGAAGCGTTGCGAGATCATGAAAGTTGGGTGTTCTATATCATCCACATCCCTGGTGTTCACCGTATTGTTGTGATGATTTGTGCCGAGTTTCTTCATGTGTGTGAAACTCAACGATCAATGCTTTTCGACGAGGTCGGAGCAACATTGGTCTTGGTCCCATCATACTCACATGGAGAGCGCGATTTTCTTCATGCTCTTACAACGCTACAATGCTATGGAACAACGGTAATTTGGGGCAACTGTTGTGGGGCGGCGACAGGTAACTCTGTTATCGGTGCTTGTAGTGTAGCGGGTACGGAGGTGCTGCATCGTTTTAATAATCGTGAGGTGTGTAAATGCGGTGGTACTTGTGAAGGAAAGAAGAGTTGTGCATTTGTTGTATCTTTACCGTTGAAATTTGACATGACTAAAAAAGCTGCGGCAGACATTGACGCGATTCGCCACGTAATTCAGTTACAATAATCACCAGGCAGGTGAGCAAGAATCAGATAAAGTGCTAAAACAATTCGATTTTCCTGTTACAAAAGAAATTGCAGATTAACCTGGAGAAAAGTGAAATGAATAATAGTGAATTGCTGGCTTGGGATGCCGATATCCAAGAATGGTTGGATAAAAAGGACTTCTCCGCTATAGCAGAATATACAAAAGAGAATACTAGAACTATACTTCTTAAATGGCAAGAAAGTGATTTTGAAGGGCTGGAGAAAAACCTATCAATTGGGAGTACCGTTCTACAGTTTTTTAAAGCCGGGTTGGAAACTATGTCTGAGCAAAGTGCCTTGCTGGATATTGGTACCCTGTTGGGAACGGTTGAGAGTTTTCAGCGGCTTCTTTATGAACGTGGACAAACAAATCGCGATATCGCAAGAGATGCGAATCAGGAACGACATATTAAGCATCTGCCAGAAGTGATATCTGCTTTGGAGACTCACGGAAGCATGACGCATACAGAAATGGGCGAATATCTCGGCCTCAGAGCAAGCACCTTGTCAGAAGCGATGAAGAAGATTCTGAACACGAGCTTTGTCCAGGCGTTATCTGCCGGGAAGTTCAAAGTGTACAGCTTAACCGATGCGGGCATTCGTTATGGTCGAAAGCTTCGCAGTGAAAAGCATGAAGTGTCATTCGATGATTTGATTCTATTTTTACAGGAAGAGATCGACCACATACCAGACGACACCACCAAACAACAAATCAACGCCCAATTTGAAACGCTTCTTCGTAGGATCGGCGGCATGGCGGTTTTTCCCAAGGACAGCGTAACACTTTTCACGAGCGCAGGGGATATTCCCAACGAAGCCGTTACACTGGAAGCAGTGAACTTTAGGGAAAGCTACTCTCAAGATGGCAGTAAGCGCAAATACATATTTGGAAATAACACCGCTTCTGCAGAGAATGCCGTTGTCAGGAATCCTGCTAGTTCTGAAGCAAGTTTCGTGATAACCCTTACTAATCAGTTCATAGAAAGGAGCGCAGCAAACTATGGACCTTGAAAATACAAACAGCATTCACAAAATTCTTGAGGAAGCGCAAGGAAATTGCACAGACATTTATTTGACTCTATTCCGAGAATATGTAAAGACCAGCGATACGCCATGGCAGGTGGTGAGGTCCATCATTGAGTATCAAAACCAGGTGGGAAAAGGTGATGGTTCTCCAAGCCAAATAGATCCCAACGAATATCAGAAAACAATCCGGCTGTATCTGAATCTTCTCCATGAAACGGTTCGAGTAATTGCTCAAAAGAACATGACTGAAGATGATTTCTATACCTGTCTATACCGGAATGTCTTTGATTCGGATTTGTTTCCTAAAGATGATGTAGTATATGCTATTTTCCTGGAGGTTTTATCAAAGAAGATACCGGAATTGCCGTACACTCAGATGCAGAATCTCTTGACAATGAGCGATGAAACTTTTAGAGAAATAACTGCAGGAATTACTCCACAGTTAAACAAAGCAATTTACGTTCTGAACCGGCACCTTGAAAGTAAAACCGAAGAAACGTCGCAGCTTTGGGAAATCGCAAAAACATTGGAAGATAGGGACCATCAGATTGTCTACTGGGCTATGGTCATTTCATTAATTCGTACTTCCATAGAGCGCACTACCAGCCAGCAGCCAAGAGCATAGCATTTCCCACAATTCGTTTTGTGGGCTTCAAACAATCCTCTTCCTATGGTTGCTCAGATTTCATGATTACCGAAAGGGCTCCGCTCCGGCTCTGTGGCTGGAATTGATTACGATCAATCGCATCCGCATGAAGTGCCCGCATTTTGCAGCGTGGATCGATGCTCTCAACGGCCTGACCGAAGATGTCTGAATCATCACAGAACTGCTATCGTACAGAATGTGGCCTCCGTCCTTTAATGGGCGGAGGTCATTCTTCATCCTCATCTTCCTCCATGCCAAGCACAGCCGCGATGCTGGTTTCCGAAGATCTCTCATCCTCATATTCCGTTTCTACATTGGAGAAATCGTATTCGAAGCGGTCTTCGTACCTTTCGCATTTCTTTTCCAATGTCTGCTCCGAAGCAACACATTCTTCCACCGTCGGAATCTCAGCAGTCTGCTTGGTTGTCTCTTCTTCAGATCCTGCCTCGGATTCCGTCCGCTTCCAGGCAGGCGTAGCGATCCACTCGACCCGAGTGCATACAGCACCCTTTCACCCACTCTGCCTACTTCTAGCGGTAATACTGTAAATTACATTGGCACAATAATCGCGACGGCAGCGGATTACCCCCGTTGAAAACAGCGCCAACAATCCTTACGGCATTGATTTCATCATCTATGGCAATGCCTTCGTGTCCAATGCCGAACCCGGCTGCGTACAGGTGGCGCAGGGTGCGGCCCAGTATGACGCG
>Ga0208297_1000800_pt1 | contig 45716 bp, 44 predicted proteins | sample LMS_cellobiose_e_FD_187367 | JGI IMG/M metagenome (GOLD analysis project Ga0208297, IMG submission 187367) | Rumen-fistulated moose microbial communities from Alaska, USA - LMS_cellobiose_enrichment (SPAdes) (version 2) | ecosystem: Host-associated > Mammals > Digestive system > Stomach > Rumen... | reverse complement strand
CCCTTATGGCTCTTCTTAACGCTATGTCTCAGACTTGTGTACATCTAAAACTTTACTTTTCCGGCCCCGGTTTTCACCCCGCGGCGGTCGCCGCCGGACTGAAATACTAACTTTTTAAAGTCGACTCATAGCAATAATAATGTGGTTAATAGTCCTACCGCTAATGCCGTAGGAACTATCACCATCACCCCAGCAGAATCTTCTTCTTTCGAAGTAGGAGCCACTTACTATTTTGCTACTCTACCCGGATCTTTCAGTGGCGGTTATTCGCTAACATTCACGAAACAAGATGGGAGCGAAGCTACTTACGTACAACCAGCGTCTTGCACCCTCAAAGCAAGTACGTTTTATACGATGGCTAATAAAGATTCTGGATTGAGCTTTACAGGCTCTACTCCGGGAAGTCAAATAAATAATGATGGTTATAACGGAGACTCGAATTGGAATTCCGATGGTAATAGTAATGCCAATATCGGTAAAGGTAGCTACGGAAATGATATTAATTGGGGTTAAACAAACAAATAGGAATAATTCATTATAATATAGATAGATACGATGAAAACTTTCGTTAAATACTTCTTGTGGTCGTTTCTCTGTGTTTTCACAATAATTGCTTGCGATTCCCTCGAAAACAATGATGACGAATCATTGAAAAAAGGAAAGCATATCTGCAAAATGCTCTTTCAAGGAACAGTTAATGGATATGAAGGAACAACGGTACGGGATGCAGGAACTAAAGGGGAATCAACTTGGTCCGATGGCGATATGGTTTATATCGCTTTTCATAATGGCGACGCAATAGTTTCAGGAACGGCTGAATACTCAACATCGGATGGATGGATGGTTTCTTATGATGGCGACCTTGCCAATGGCGCATCCCAAAGATGTGAAGTACGCTTCTTTGTCAATACCACGTTTGCCAACGAGAATCTTGTTACTCTCAACTCGAATACTGAAATCTACGAAGACTCCGAAGGTACATTCAACTATAGTGACGGGTACATAACCGTGAATGCAACACTTGTTCCTAAGGTCGGACGTATCCGGTTCACTGGCAATGCGAACGATCAAATCCATATTAATGGAATAACCAACTATTCTACGTTTTCTCCTGCAGGCAATAGGTTTTCCACGACCACAGCAATGATTCCTCTTACCGTCAATGCGTCTGGAAGCACTCCTTACGTTTATGGCTATTTCACCTATGAAGACCGCAAACTGGGCGTGGTCGGCAGTGACTTCGCATATACAAGAAATTGCAGTGCCACTGTTCTGCAGACTGGTGACTCTGGCTATATGAAAATTCCCTCAAAAACATCACATAATAATTGGAAAACAGGATTATTCATTCCTGTTAATGGTGTTGACTTTAAGATGCTCCCCGTTGCAGGGTATTCAGGGGGATTCTTCTTACTGGCTGAGACAGAAACGACAAATGCACAATACTATGCAGTTTATAGTACAGGGGCAAATAATCAGTATCCTAAGACGTCTATCAACTATGCCGACTGTAATAGCTTTGCTACTAAACTAAACTACTTAACGGGTTTAAAATTTTATATTCCTTCTAGAGATGAATGGCTATTTGCTGCAACTGGAGGTCTTTTGAGCCAAGGCTATACTTACTCTGGAAGCAACACACCTGGAGATGTTGCGTGGTATGCCGGAAATTCACAAAACTCCGCGAATGAAGTTAAGAAACTATCTCCTAATGAATTAGGATTCTATGATATGAGTGGTAACGTGGCCGAATATACAACACCCCCGTCTGGGAATACTAATGTCTACGTATACGGAGGGCATTATAATCAAAGCGTAGCATGTATTAAACCTTCGTATTATGAGATTCGGGATACCCGTGAATCCTATTTTGGACTTCGTCTTGCTCTAAAATGTGAATAATTGATATATTATATCTGGTATATTATATCTGGGAGCAGTTTTCTTTTCATGAAAAAGTGGTTCATTATATCCGCATCTGTGTTTATCATGGCTGCCTCGATTCTTTCGGCTTGCTTTTCTACTAAATGGTGGTTAATACTATTGCTGATTATGTCAGCCATATTGGCTTTTATACTCGCTTTGAACGAGTTTAAAACAATAAGAAAGATCGAACGAAAGATAGACGAAGTCCGAGACAAGAAATCCTATGTAGAAAACGAAACCTTGCACATTTCTCGTTAGCGATTGTGTTCTTGGGAATAACACTAACTTTTAAGATTAGTTTCACCCCGGCACTCGCCGGGGTGATTCTTTTATTGCATTCTTCGGAAAGATTGCTATATTTGCAGAAACAGGAGGTGTGATTATGGCGACTTATACTATTAGAGTTAACGAACGGACCAAAGCGGGTAGAGGATTGATTTCCTACTTGCGGGCACTGGGTGTCATTGAGGAGCCTAATGATGAAACGATGAAAGCCATTGCTGAGATTGAAAGCGGCAAGGGTACTCGCTGTGAATCCTTTGAAGAGTATCTTGAAGCAGTCCGGTGATGCGAGCAATTGTTTTCTCAGCCCAATACAAGAGAGACCTGAAACTCGCCCGAAAACGCAATTTGCCTGAGGACGAGTTGAATCAGGTTATCTTCAATCTTGCATCTGATATTCCATTGTCACCAGACAAAAAGGATCATCCCTTAAAAGGTCAACTAGCGAAGTATCGAGAATGTCATATTCAACCCGATTGGCTATTGATTTACAACAAGGCAACTGTCGGAGAACTAAGGATTCTGAATCTGGTGCGGACGGGCACACATTCCGACTTGTACAAGAAATAAAAAAACACTCACGATTTCGTAAGTGTTTGATTGTTATGGTTTTCGGTGGAAACAACTGGATTCGAACCAGTGACCCCCTGCTTGTAAGGCAGGTGCTCTAAACCAGCTGAGCTATGCTTCCTTGAAGGAAGGGCAAAGGTAGGAACTTTTTTGAGAAACGCAAAATTTAGATAGACTTATGAAAAAAACGCTTTTCATCGTTTGGCTTTCAGCCTGGATCCTTTCGGGGTGTCACGCGCCCGAGGCGGAGATCAATCCGGCGGTGGTTTCGGCGCTGGATTCGTTGCAGGCGCTGGTCGATGACAACGGGATTCCGGTTTTCCAGTATTATTATTTCTCGCCGCAGGGGGACCTGCATGGGGTGAAGTGTTGCGCGGATACGACTTTTTCGATTCCACAACCCATTGGTGAACAGAGCATTTTCCAGGCTGCGTCGCTCAGCAAGCCGGTCTTTGCCTATATCGTGATGCGGATGGTGGATCGGGGCGAGATCGAGCTGGACCGGCCGGTGGCCGACTATACGGATATCGACCGCTTTGCAGACAAGGAGATGGCCCGGCGCCTGACGCCGCGCATCGTGCTCTCGCACCAGACCGGCCTGCCGAATTGGGCCACGGGTCCTTCTTCCGACGAGTGGCCGACGAGCACGATCACGTTCCGCTATCCGGCGGATTCCTGCTATGCCTATTCGGGTGAGGGCTATGCCTTCCTGCAGCGTGCCGTGGAAGCTATCAAAGGGGCTCCGCTCGATGAAATCGCCCGCAAGGAAGTCTTCGAGCCCTTCGACATGCCCACGACTTCCTATGCCTGGCAGCCGGCCTACGACACGACCGCGCTGGTCGGATTCAACCGGGACGGTGAAAACCGGGGACAAGGCCGCCATCCGCGTGCCAACAGTGCCTATACCTTGCGGACCAATGCCACGGAATACGCGCACTTTGTCAAGCGCGCTCTGCTGGATGGCGAAGGCCTCTCGGAAGCCGCTCACAAAGAAATGTTTACGCATCAGGTTCATGCCCAGCGCTATGCTGATGAACCGCGCGCTTGTGATTCGACGGTGTTCTGGTGTCTGGGTTTTGGTGCCGTGAACGAAGATTATTACTGGCACTGGGGCGACAATGGCAACTTCAAGGCGCTCTGGCTCCTGCATCCGGCTACGAAGGAGGGCTTTGTCTATTTCTCGAACCGTGCCACGGGTCACGACCTGCTCGATCCGTTCCTGAAACAACTCACCGGCGAAGAACTGCCGCTCAACGACTGGATCCGGAACTAGCATGGCTCCCGGCGAAGAAAAACGTGAGATCTGGCTCGACTGGTTGCGGGTGACCGCCTGCTTCATGGTCATGCTCACGCACAGCTGCGAACCCTTTTACCTGGGTGGGGAGGGTTCGCTTATCCTGACCCGGGCCGATGCCATCTGGGTATCCATCCTGAATGTGATCCCGCGGGCTGCCATTGCGCTCTTCATCTTTGCTTCCAGTTATCTGCAGTTCCCCTTGCATTATGCGACGGGCGATTTTTTCAAGCGACGCGCGAAACGCATCCTGGTTCCGTTCCTTTTCTGGAGCCTCGTCTATGCGTTCGTCTGGGGCGAACCGGTGCAGAACCTCAAGGACCTGCTGCTGAATTTCAATTATGCGGCGGGCCACCTTTGGTTTGTCTATATGCTCATCGGTGTGTATCTGATCATGCCGCTACTTTCGCCCTGGGCCGAGAAGGTCGGCAAGCGCGAGCTTCAGATCTATCTGGCCATCTGGCTGTTCACGACCCTCATTCCGCTGATCCGCCAATGGGTGGGTGGACCCGCACCGGTCATCTACGGCCTCTCCGGCATCCCCAATGCCGCACGGTACCCGCTTTGGGGCGAGGCCAGCTGGAATGCCTACGGCGTGTTCTATTACCTGAGCGGATTCATCGGCTATCTGTTGCTGGGGCTGTATGTCCGGAAATTTGTCGGGCGCCTGTCCTGGGGCCGGACGCTGGCCTTCGCGCTTCCTTTGTTTCTGTCCGGCTTCGCGGTCTGCCACTTCGGATTCCTGAGCCGCGTGGCTGCCGATGCGAATGGCGTCTTCCCGGTGGAAGGTCCCGTGGGCCTGGCGGCCCTGTGGGAAGGCCCGTGGCTCAACGATACGTTCGGAGTGGCGCTGATGTCGGTCGCCTGGATTCTGCTTTTCCGCAAGATCGAAAGGGGCGGCCGCTTCTATGAGCGCGTGCTGCTGCCCGTCTCACGGGCCAGTTATGGCATGTATCTCTGCCACATGCTCTTGCTGGGCATCATTTCGGCCTGGCTGCGCGCTTCGCTCGGTCTGGGGACGGAAGGCGCCCTGGGCGCAGTCTGGACCACCCCCGTGCAGATTCTCGGCACCGCCGTCATTTCGTTTGTGGGCGTTGCCGTCTTCTCGGTTGCCGTTCAAAAGATTCCCAAAGTCGGGAAGTGGCTGATAGGCTAGGCAGGAGCTGCTTAGAAGCCGTAGATGGCTTCGATCTGCTGCATGACCTCGTAGCGGTCCCAGTCGGCGCGGTTTGCGAAGACCAGGACAAGGGCGTTGTCTTCGGGATAGCGGGCTGCCAGGATCTTGAACCCGCCGTTGTCCCCCGTGTGGTAGATCACTTCCTTGGTCGTATCGGTCTTCGGCTCGATGAACCAGCCGTAGCCGTACCAGGTGTTGGGGCGGTTCTGGTAGTCACTCCAGGGGCTGTCGCTGGCGAAGGTGTGCGGCGACTGCGCGTCCACGCGGGAGGCTTCCGAAAGGACGGTATTGGCGCGTAACGCCTTCTCCCACTGCGCGAATTCGTGCGTGGAGCTGTAGATGCCACCGTCCGGGCGGGTCGCGAAGAAGGTCTCCTCGCCATAGTCGTATTCATACCAGTTCTTGGGCTCGTTCGCGGGACTGCTGCCGGCGGTGCGCTCTTCCGGCATGTCTTCCACGTCCGCATATTCATAGCCATGGGCCATATTCGGGATCAGGTCCTGATGCTGGGGATCGAAATAGAGCGTTTTCTCCATGCCGGCGGGACGGAAAATATGCTCGGCTACGTAGTCCACGAAGGGCCGTCCCGTCACTTTCTCCACGATGGCACCGCACATCACGAAGGTCGGGTTGATGTACTCGTAGGCCGTTCCGGGCGCGAAGTTCAGGTGGTCGAGCTCGGGGAGGTAGGACATGGCAAGTTTCTCATCGCCTTTGATTTTCAATTCGCGGGGAATGCCGCCGCGGGCATCCGGCACACCGGAGGAATGGGAAAGCAAGTGTTTGATCTGGATATCTTTCCAGAAATCTGCCTTGAATTCGGGAAAATATTGGGAGACAGGATCTTCCAGGGAAAGTTTACCCGCTTCGGCCAGTTGCAGGATGGCGACGGCCGTGAACTGCTTCGAAACGGAAGCGATGTTGAAGAAGGTGTTGCCGTCGATGGGCGCCTTGGTCTCGATGTCGGCAATACCGTAGCCCTTGTCGAAAAGGATCTGGTCGTCTTTCATGACAAGCACGGCCGCTCCGGGTTCGTCAGCCGGGAACAGTGCCGTACACAATTGGTCGAGTTTGGCCGTTTCTTCCTTGTAGGGGTTTTCTTTGCAAGATACCAGCATAGCGGTGAAAATCAGGAGGAAAAGAATCGTTTTTTTCATAGGGCAGGGCGGTTAGAGGTTTCTTCTGAGCAGGTCGAGGGCATAGGAGGCGAAGCGCTCGATGTTGACGGCGCGGGATGACGCGAAGTGCACGCACTGCGTGGCGACGGTCACGCTCCCGTCCGGCTGGCGCTTGGCTGCGGCGAGCCAGGCCGTTCCGACCGGCTTTTCGGGCGATCCGCCACCCGGACCGGCGATGCCGGAGGTGGCGACGGCGTAGTCGGTGTCCAGGACGCGGAGTACGCCGGAAGCCATTTCGCGCACGCAGGCTTCGCTGACGGCCCCATATTGGGCCAGGGTCTCGGCCTTAACCCCCAAAACCTTCATTTTCACTTCGTTGGAATAGGACGTGACCGAACCTTTGTAGTAGTCGCTGCAGCCGGCCACCGAGGTGATGAGTTCGGAAAGATGGCCGCCGGTGCAGGATTCTGCCAAAGCCAGGGTCTTGCCTTCGGCGCGGAGTCTTCGGCCGATGACGCTTTGGAGCGTATCCTCGCCTTCACCGTAGATGGCCTCGCCCAGAATTTCCTGCAGCTCAGTGATATACGGAGTGAAATCGGCCTTGCCGCCGAATTGGGTCAGACGCAGGCGCACGCCGACGGTGGGATTGGGCAGGTAAGCCAGGTGGATATTGGCCGGGAGGGCGTCTTCCCAGGCTTCGATCTGCTTGGCCAGCGTGGATTCCGGAATCCCGAAGGTGACAATCGTATGGTGGGTGATTTCCTCGAGTTCGAAATGCCGGCGGATGTCGGCCATCACGGCGGGAAGCAGGCCGATGGCTTCAAAAGGCACGCCCGGGAGGGAATACAGGGCCGATTTTCCCTGCTTTCCGAGGCCGTAGAAGGCCATGCACGGGGCTGTACCCAAAGTGTTGGGGATTACGGTGCAGTTGTCCGGAACCAGGGCCTGGGCGCGGTTAGTGTCGATCATCGGGATGCCGCGTGCACCCAGAATCCGCTCGATATGAGCCATTTGCTCGCTGGATTCCTTATAGCCCGCCGATCCGGAAAGCTCCCGGAGGGCATCCTTTGTGATATCGTCTTTCGTCGGTCCCAGACCGCCGGTGACGATGACGATGTCGGTATTGTCGAGGCAGCGGGTCAGTTCGCTGATAATCCGGCCGCGGTAGTCTCCGATCGAGGTCATATACTTGACCTGGATGCCGAGCAGGTTGAGTTCACGGGCGATATGGGAAGAGTTCGTATCGACGATCTGGCCGATGAGAATCTCATCGCCGATGGTGCATACAGAAGCTGTTTTCATCTCTTTTCCAAATATTTGACGAGTCTGTAAATCAGGCGGGGACCGTAGTGGAAGGGGGAGTTGGTGACGGCGATCAGGTCCGCACCCGCGTCCAGGATCTGGGCGGCCCTTTCGGGCGTCGAGATCTCTCCCGTAGCAATAATCGGCAGCAGGCCCTGCGTCTTTTCCCGGATCTGCTCCACGAATTCAGTGCCGACCATCACCCCGTCGATGCCGCTGCCCAGCATATAGTGGGCGACATCATCGAGTTCGTTGGATGTAAGATCGGGGAAAAGCTTGAAAATGATAGGTTTATATGTGTCGTTGTAACGCCTGAGTTCGAGCAGGTGATCGATGACTTTGGAGACGGAACTGTTGAGCGAGACGTTCAGGACGATGCCATCGACAAAGTCGTAGAGCAGGGTGAAGGCGCTCATCAGGTCTTTTGAATTGCTCAAATTTCCAAGAATCAAGGTGTTACAGCTTCTTCCCTGCAGGTTCTGGATGGAGAAGCGGACATCGCGCAGCGGTCCGATCTCAATGAAGGCGGGGGAGAAGCAGGACATGGCATCGACGTATTCTCCGTGCTTGTCGATGCCGGCGGCCACACCGATGGGATGGGAGAACGTAAGCCCCATCCTTTTTACCTGGAGCCTTTCAGGGGCATGACGCTGATAGAAGAAGCGGATGACGGGATACAGGAACCGCACGTACTTGAGCACGTGCAGAAAAGGGATTTTCCGGTAAGATTTTGTCGTCATACGTATCTTCGTCTTCAAATAACAAAGATACGATTTATTTCTCTTCGTAGGTCCCATCGTTGTAAAAGACGATGATGCGGGCGATCCGCCGGGCACTTTTTTCCGGATGCCCTGTGGGAGCAGGGGGAAATACGCGATTCTCAGCGGGTTCAGCGGGCTCAAAATCTGGCGTAATTGGCTGTTCGTCAGTGTCTAATCCCTCGTCTCCAAGTGTATCGTCATCGGGCAAATCTGTAAAAAGGTCGGTTTTTCCCTCGTTTTCGGGCTGCGGACGGTCACTTTTATAGGGGCGACCCTTTCCCAGGATCAGCCACTCGTAGTTGATGTCGGGGTAGGCGGTCATCATTTTCTGGATGAACTCGAAACTGGGTTTGTTGCGTCCGGCGAGCAGGTGGGAGATGCCGGAACGCTGGATGCCCATCACCTCCGCAAAGCGGGCAGGAGAGAGGCCTTCCATGGCGAGGAATTGTTTCAGCCGATCGTTCATAAACGCGTTTTTTAGGATATACAAATGTAAAAACAATCTTTGAAAAATGCAAACCTGGCGCGTGCAGTTTTCACAAATTTCATCGGATAAGATTGTAAACAAATCAGGGAATTACAAATGATACATCTCAGAACGCCCAACTTGCAGTTCTTTTTCATGAGATAATTTTACTAATTTGCTGGGTATAAACCGAGTAGTATTCAAATAGTTCATCTATTCATCTAGGATCGAACGATTGGTTAGCGATTTTAACAAAGTAAAGCTTGATATTCGCTACGTAATCAGCTGGGTTTTTGTGCAATAATTATTGCCATGCATAATTATATCGGTAAAGTTGTGCCTTTATGCACGCGACCCGCCGGGGCGGGAGGCGGTGGAAGGAAAATGGCGTGCAGGATTGTAAACATGTTTAATTTGTTTCACAATGTAAACATGTGACTTGTTTTCTTTCATCCTTGCTTTTCTGTTTACAAAAATGTATTTTTGCACTGCCAAAAAACGAACGATGGTACAGGACATCCGCATAGAAGACTACGATTATCCGCTTCCCGAATCGCGCATTGCACGCTATCCTCTTGCGCAACGTGATGATTCTAAGCTTCTTGTATATACCGAATCGAGCGGAAGAGTTCCTGAGAATCGAAAATTCCGCGAGCTTGCCGACTTCCTCCCGGAAAAATCGATGATCGTGTTCAACAATACGAAAGTGGTTCCGGCCCGTCTCTTCTTCCAGAAGGACACGGGGGCGCTGATTGAAATTTTCTGCCTCGAACCCGCTGAACCACAGGATTATCAAATTTGTTTCGCAACGACTTCCTCCTGTAGTTGGAAAGCCATTGTCGGCAATCTGAAGCGCTGGAAGGAAGGTCGTCTGCATCTCTATATCGGGGATGATAACCCGGATGCCGCGCTTTTGCGCGACATGGCGCTCGAAGCTGAGTTGATCGAGCGCGGCCAGACCTCCGTTGTCGCCTTTCACTGGCGCGGAGGGTATTCTTTCTCCCAAGTGATGGAACATGCCGGCCGGATCCCCATCCCGCCCTATCTCAAGCGTGATACGGAAGCTATCGACCTGGAGCGCTATCAGACCTGGTATGCGAAGCGCGAAGGTTCTGTAGCCGCTCCGACGGCCGGTCTCCACTTCACGCAGCGGGAATTGGATGCGCTTGATGCAAAGGGAATTAAGCGTATGAACCTCTGCCTGCACGTAGGTGCGGGAACCTTCCTTCCGGTCAAGAGCCAGACCATCGGGGACCATACGATGCACAGTGAGCCCTTCTCTGTGTCCAAGGATTTTCTCAAAGCGCTGATTTCTAAAGGTGAAACCCCGCTTACAGCCGTCGGGACCACCTCCACGCGCTGCCTCGAATCGCTCTATTATCTGGGTGTGCACTGTCTCGAGTGTGGAGAACCCGGTACCGTGGAGCAGTGGGAACCGTACCGGCAGGAGGGGTATTCCTATCCCTTAACTGCTGCGCTTCAGGCGCTTGTGGATTATCTGGAACAGGCGGGCCTCGAAGAACTGCACGCCCGGACGCGCATCATCATCGTGCCCGGCTACCGCTTCCGTCTGATCGACTATCTTGTCACCAATTTCCACCAGCCCAAGAGTACCTTGCTGCTGCTGATCAGCGCTTTTGTCGGGGATGCCTGGCAGGCAATCTATGACTTCGCCTTGTCGCATGACTTCCGTTTTCTCAGCTACGGCGATTCGTCATTATTGCAAAAAGTTTGATATATTTGTATTCCAAGTCTAAGACAATGAAAAGTATATTCGATATCAATGGTTTCATTTCCAAGTCGTTGGGCTTTTCTGACGGCTTGTGGCTGCTGATTGCCGCCATCGTGTTCGCCCTGCTCTGCCTCTGTTTTGTGCTGGCAGTCCGTGACGGGCGCGTCAAGGGGCGTTCGATGTTCCTTGAAACGGGTTGGACGGCACTCTGGTACTTCGGACTGCTTGCGCTGAGTCTGTTTACCTGCTGGCCTTTCGGCGACAAGCAGGCTTTGTGGACGCCGTCCCGTCCCGCCCTGGTATGGTGTGTGGCGGCGGTTGTCATTATCGTTCTGTATTTCATATACTTCCAAAAGCGGAAGAAACGCTCTGCCGACAAGGTTTCCGCAACGGCGATCCGGCGCAGTGCCGCCGGAAGCGGCGCAGCCAAGTATTGCCACGCCCTGCTTTTCGCCGGGATGCTGGTCGCAGCGCTTGTCTGCGCGATGCGAGCCGTGGCGGGCGACAGCATTTTCCACCTGCTGGTCCCCATGTGCACGGTCGTCCTCACGCTGCTGCTTTTCTACCTGACGCGCTGGCGTTTCTGGTTTTTCCTGGGCAGTGTCGTCGTCCTGGCCTATGCGGTACTGATGGTCCAGCATGTGCTTGCTGAAACGAATTTCGCTTATACGCCGCTGCTGGCGATGATTCCGCTCTATCTGTCATCCATCCTCCCGATGGGCGCCCTCGCCTTCATCCGGCAGAAATAAAGGTTCCAGCGCGCCATGTACGAGAACATCCGTCCCTATAATGATTCCGAAACGGCGGCTGCACTCAAACGGGCTTCCCGCAACCGCCTGATGGAGCCGATCTCGGCTTTCCTTTTCCCCGGAAAAGATCCTGATATCCTGCGCAATACGCTCAATACCATCCAGAGCGTGGACGATTTTCAGACGCGGGTGATGTATCCCGCCGTCCGGAGTATCCTGGCATCGACCACCAACGGCCTCACCTATGAGGGTTTGGAGTGGTTCGAGTGCGGAAAGTGCTTTACACTTCTTTCCTCGCACCGGGACATCGTGCTGGATTCGGCATTCATCCAGTACATCTTCAAGGACAACGGCCTTCCCCTGTCGGAAATTGCGGTAGGGGACAACTTGATCTACAATCAGTTCATCGAAGACCTGATGCGTTCCAACCGGATGATCAAGGTCGCGCGCGGCACCAGTTCCCGCGAGTTGTATGAGACCTCCCGCGAACTGTCATCCTATATGCGGATGCGCCTGCATGACGAGCATCCCGCCTCCATCTGGATTTCCCATCGGAACGGCAGGACCAAAGACGGGAACGACGCTACGGAGCAGGGGCTGTTGAAGATGCTTTCGATGAGCGGCAGCAGCGATTTCGCCGAGAACATCGGCAACCTGAACCTGATGCCTGTTTCGGTCTCCTATGAGATCGAAAGTTGCGGAATCAAAAAGGCTTACGAAGTTTATATCAAGCAAATGATGGGGTCGTACATCAAGCGTCCCGGCGAAGATCTCGAGAGCATCGTGATGGGCATCATGCAGCAGAAAGGACGGGTTCACGTCGCTTTCTGCGAACCGCTGACCGAAGCCGAAATCCGTACCTGTGCCGCGCTGGACAAGAACCAGCGTTTCCGGGAACTGGCCCGCATCATCGACGAGCGCATCCTGCAGTCGTACCGCATCTGGCCCAGCAACCTCGCAGCGGCCGAGCTGCTCACAGGCCGCGAGCCTTCCGACCGCTATGTGACGGCCCAGTTCGAGAAGTATCTGAAGGAAGAACTCAACACGCTGCCCAAGCACATGGTGGACCGGCGCCGCATCCGCGACATCCTGATCCGCATCTACGCCGCCCCCGTCCTTCGCAAGGGTTTCTGACTTTTTCACTGCGTTTCGGCGCGAGAAGTTCGTAAAATGTTCGTAAATCGGGCCTGAGGGCTCGATTTGTCTTTTTTTTGTCCCGGAAATTCATTAAATTTGCGGATTAGCTAGAAAAGACATACAACAATTTCTTACAATATGAAAAAGAACATCACGCTGAAAGAAGCTGTCGCAATGATTAAGGACGGCTCCACGATTATGATCGGAGGCTTCCTGGGAACAGGCGCCCCCAAACAGATTGTCGATGCTTTGGCAGAGAGCGGCGTCAAGAACTTGACCATCATCTGCAATGACACGGTCTTTGATGGCAAAGGCTGGAGCAAGCTGATCGAAAACCATCAGGTGAAAGAGATCTATGCTTCCTATATCGGGGGCAGCAAGGCTTCAATCGAGCAGATGAACAACGGCGACCTCAAGATGAATCTTGTTCCGCAGGGCACGCTGGCCGAGCGTATCCGTGCCAAGGGCGCCGGACTGGGCGGCATCCTCACCCCGACCGGTCTGGGTACCGTTGTCCAGGAAGGCAAGGAGGTCCTCACCGTGGACGGCAAGCAGTACCTGCTCGAAAAACCGCTCGGTGCCGATTTCGCCCTGCTGGGCGGCAGCATCGTGGATGAGTCGGGCAACGTGTTCTACCGGGGCACGACCAAGAACTTCAACCCGATGATGGCCCAGGCGGCCGACACGGTGATCGTGGAGGCTGAAAAGCTGGTGAAGGTAGGGGAGATCGAACCCGAATCCGTCCATACCCCGGCCCTTTTCGTGGACTATATCTATGTCGAACAATAATAAACCTTATTTGAACGAACTATGGCTGAATACAAATCGATGATCCGCGTCCGGATGAGCGCCAAGGACGCGCATTATGGCGGAAACCTCGTTGACGGTGCCCACATGCTGCACCTTTTCGGTGACGTGGCCACGGAACTCCTGATCCTTCGCGACGGCGACGAAGGCCGCTTCAAGGCCTATGACATGGTGGAATTCATCGCCCCGGTCTATGCGGGCGATTTCATCGAAGCTACCGGCGAGATTGTCTCCGAAGGCAATACCTCCCGCAAGATGGTCTTCGAGGCCCGCAAAGTCATCGCCCCGCGTCCGGACATCTCCGATTCCGCCGCCGACAAGCTGGAGGAACCGATCGTCGTTTGCCGCGCCAGCGGTACTTGTGTAACCCCTAAGAATTGCCAGCGTAAATAATGGACAAACTCATCATCACCGCTGCCATCTGCGGCGCAGAAGTGACCAAGGAGCAGAACCCTGCCGTCCCCTATACCGTTGAAGAGATTGTCAAGGAGGCCAAATCCGCCGTGGATGCGGGCGCAGCCATCGTCCATCTCCATGTCCGCTGGGACGACGGTACGCCGACGCAGAGCCGTGAGCGTTTCCAGGAATGCACCGAAGCGATCCTGAAGGTCTGCCCCGACGTGATCCTGATCCCCTCCACCGGCGGCGCCGTGGGCATGAGCCCGGAAGAGCGGCTCCAGTCCACCGATACCACGCCCGTGCCGGAAATGGCCACCCTCGACTGCGGTACCTGCAACTTCGGCGACGAAATCTTCGACAACACGATGCCTACCATGCGCGCTTTCGGCAAACGCATGATCGAGCGCGGCATCAAGCCCGAATACGAGTGCTTCGAGATGGGACACCTCGACACCATCCTGACGATGGCCCGCAAGGGTGAGGTCCCCGGCGCTCCGATGCAGTTCAACTTCGTGCTCGGCGTCCCGGGCTGTACGCCTGCGACCGTGGCCAATCTCTGCTGGCTCGTGAACGGCATTCCGGCCGGTTCCACCTGGACGGTGACCGGTGTCGGCCGCCACGCCTTCCCGATGGCCGCCGCGGCCATCGCCATGGGCGGCAACGTCCGTGTCGGCTTCGAAGACAACCTCTACCTCTCGAAAGGTGTGCTGGCCAAGAACAACGGCGAACTGGTCGCCAAGGTCGTCCGCCTGGCGAATGAACTGGGCCGTCCGGTCGCCACGAGCGCCGAAGCCCGTCAGATCCTCGGTCTCAAGCCCAGATGTTGAGATTGACACGATGAAGGCGTAGTTGTGGATGGCTTTTTGACAAAGCGAGCATTTTTCTGCGAGCGTGGCAAAAAGCCGGAGCAACGGAGCCTGGATGAGTAATAAATAACAAAACAATAAACGAAAAAGAATATGGCACAAAAACACGGAAACAAGTACGGAACGCACCGCGTCATCGAACCCAAAGGTGTCCTTCCGCAGCCCGCTAACAAACTCGACAACAACATGGACGAGATCTGGGACAACGAGATCCTGATCGACGTCCAGACCCTCAACATCGACTCCGCTTCGTTCACCGATATCCACAACTATGCGAAACAGCAGGCTGGGGAAGGGGCAAGCGAGGAGAAGATCATGGAAGAGGTCAAGAAAGAGATGTTCCTCAATGTCGAACTGCAGGGCAAGCACCGCAACCGTCGTACCGGTTCCGGCGGTATGCTGCTGGGCAAGGTCGAAAAGATCGGCGACGCCCTCAAAGGCAAGATCGACCTGAAGGAAGGCGACCGCATCGCCACGCTCGTGAGCCTCTCGCTGACCCCGCTGCGGATCGACGAGATCCTTGCCATCCGTCCCGAAGTGGACCAGGTGGACATCAAAGGAAAAGCCATCCTCTTCGAGAGCGGCATCTATGCCAAGATTCCGACCGACATGCCCGAGAAACTCGCCCTGAGCGCCCTCGACGTGGCTGGCGCACCCGCCCAGACCGCGAAACTCTGCCAGTATGGCCAGACGGTGGTCATCCTCGGCGCCGGCGGCAAGAGCGGTATGCTCTGCTGCTATGAGGCCAAGAAACGCGTAGGCGTGACCGGCAAGGTGATCGGCATCGCCAACAGCCCCCGCTCGACCCAGCGCATCAAGGACCTCGGCTTCTGCGACGTGGTGGAAAGCGCGGCTGGCATGACCCCCGTCCAGGTCTATGAACTGGTGGAACGCCTGACCGACGGCAAGATGGCCGACGTGACCATCAACTGCGTCAATGTGCCTGACCAGGAAATGACGGCCGTCCTCTGCACGAAGGACGACGGTATCGTGTACTTCTTCTCGATGGCCACCAGCTTCACCAAGGCCAGCCTCGGTGCCGAAGGCATCGGCAGCGACGTGAACATGATCATGGGCAACGGCTACACCAAAGGCCACGCCGAGTTCACGCTCCAGGAACTTCGTGAAAGCCCGAAGCTCCGCAAGATTTTCGAAGAACTTTATGCCTAAGCGCTTATGAATGTCTCCCGTAGAAAGGAACTCTTTCCGGAAGTGACCGACGCCCAGTGGAACGACTGGAAATGGCAGGTCAAGAACCGGATCGAGACGCTGGATGAGCTCAAGAAATATGTGAAACTCACCCCCGAGGAGGAAGAAGGCGTGCGCAAATGCCTGACGACCCTCCGGATGGCCATCACACCTTATTATATTTCGCTCATCGACCCCGATGATCCCTACGATCCCGTACGCCGCCAGTGCATCCCGACAGCCGCCGAGACCCACCAGGCCGATGCCGACCTGCTCGACCCGCTGCACGAAGATACCGACAGCCCGACGCCGGGCCTGACGCACCGCTATCCGGACCGCGTGCTGCTGCTGATTACGGATATGTGCTCGATGTACTGCCGCCACTGCACCCGCCGCCGCTTCGCCGGCCAGAAAGACGATGAAAGCCCGCGCGAGCGCATCGACAAAGCCATCGAATACATCCGCAACACGCCGCAGGTGCGCGACGTGCTCCTGTCGGGCGGCGACGCCCTGATGGTGAGCGACGCCTGGCTGGAAGACATCATCCGCCGGCTGCGCGAAATCCCCCATGTGGAGATTGTCCGCATCGGAACCCGTACGCCGGTCGTCTGCCCGCAGCGCATCACCCCGGAACTGTGCAACATGCTCAAGAAATATCATCCGATCTGGCTCAACACGCACTTCAACCATCCCAACGAGGTGACGGCCGAGTCGGCAGCCGCCTGCGCGCGCCTGGCCGACGCCGGCATTCCGCTGGGCAACCAGTCCGTGCTGCTGCGCGGTGTGAACGACTGCGTCCACGTGATGAAGAAACTGGTCCACGAACTTGTCAAGATGCGCGTACGTCCGTACTACATCTACCAGTGCGACCTGTCGATGGGCCTGGAGCATTTCCGCACGCCGGTCTCCAAGGGCATCGAGATCATCGAGGCGCTCCGCGGCCATACCTCCGGCTACGCGGTCCCGACCTTCGTTGTGGACGCCCCGGGCGGCGGTGGCAAGACGCCCGTCATGCCGCAGTATGTGATTTCCCAGGCGCCCGGCAAAGTGGTCCTCCGCAATTTTGAAGGCGTGATTACCACCTACACCGAACCGGCCGAGTACCATCAGGAATGCCACTGCCCCGAGTGCCGCAAGAAACTCGAAGGCGTCGCCGGCCTGCTGGAAGGACAGGGAATGGCTATCGAACCGGCCTTCCTCGAAAGGAAGGAACGCAGCAAAAAGCGGAACGGGTAATGCCTTTCGTAGGGGAGATACTCAAATATCGGAGCGTTTCGATCGTCGGCCTGGCCAAGAATGCCGGCAAGACGGAGTGTCTCAACTACATCATCAAGCGGTTGCCGCTCGACTATTTCAACGTCGCGGTGACCTCCATCGGGATTGACGGCGAGACCACCGACCAGGTGACCGGGACCGCCAAGCCCGAGATTACAGTACGGGAGGGGATGTTCTTTGCTACCAGCGAAAAGCATTTCCGGCAAAAGCATCCCCTTTCCGAACTGTATGCGGTGAGCGATGAGGACACGGCCCTCGGGCGCGTTGTCACGGCCAAGGCCCTTCAGGCGGGAAAAGTCCTGCTGAGCGGGCCTTCCAGCGCGACGGCTTTGAAACGCTGGATGGGTTCATTGAAAGATTTCGGGATAGACCTGATCCTGATCGACGGGGCGCTTTCGCGCCTGAGCTCGGCTTCGCCGGCGGTCAGCGAGGCGATGATCCTTTCGACCGGCGCGGCCTATTCGGCCAATATCCGGGAACTGGTCGGCAAGACGGCTTTCGTCGTGGAGCTGATCCGTCTGCCCCTGTATCTGGGGCCGGAGCCGGAGGTCCGCGTGTCTTCCTTTTCGGCGCTGGACGAGGCGACCTGGAAGGGAAAACGGGCGGTCGAGGTTGAAGGTGCGCTGACTGACAGGCTTTTGCAGAAGCTGAAGGCGGCCCTCTCCGAAGGGGAGCTGGACGTGGTGGTCGGCGATTTCACGAAGGTTTTCTGTTCGCAGGAACTGTATCGTGCTTTCGTTCGCCGCGGCGGACGCCTGTCGGTCCGGATGAAAAGCGAACTGCTGGCGGTGTGCGTCAATCCGGTCGCCCCCAACGGCATCGTGCTCGATTCGGACATCCTTTGCCGGGAGTTGTCCCAGCGGATTGGCCTGCCCGTATATGATATTGTTAAGAACGAATATGAAATTTAGAGAAATCGTCGAAAGCCCCTGCGGCATACGCTACCTGTTCGATGAACTGGACCTTCAGAGCGGTTACGCCCGGAAGGTTCTGCTGGACAGGGAGATGATGTGCGATGCCGATGCCATAGACGCTTCGTATGCCTCCCTGCGGAAGTATTATCAGCTGGTACTCAGTGACCGCCGCCGCGTAGAAGACATGCGTTTCCGGCTGCAGGGCCTCCGCGATATCTCAGGTACGCTTGCCTCCCTGTCGGAAGGTGCGGTGCTCGATGAGATCGAATTCTTCGAGATCAAGCATCTGGCCATGCTCGCCGACGCCCTTTCGATGGCTCCGGAGATGGGCAGTGTCATCGATATTCTGGATCCGGACGGTCTGCGGATTGGAACTTTCTACCTCTACGATTCCTATTCCATTGAATTGCGCCGGCTTCGCGAGGCCGTAGAGGATGCGCCAGAAAACGCGGCGCTTCAGGAACAACTGGCCAATGAGGAGGAACGGCTCAAGAAACTGATCAGCGACAAGTTGCGTCCGTATGCCGCCGTGCTTGCGCGCACGCTCCATGCGCTGGCCGAACTGGACATTTCCCTGGCCATGGCCGTCCAGATGCATGTGGAAGGCCTGGTCATTCCGTCTTCGGGTACCCTGACGGAAATTCAAGGGATGTTCCATCCCGGCGTACGGGCGGCTCTCCGCGCGAAAGGCCGGGATTTCCATCCGGTGGACTTCGCCTTCCGCTGCGGCGAGCCGGCGACCGTCATCGGTGCGAATATGGGCGGCAAGACCGTGGCCCTCAAGACCCTGTGCATGCTGCAGTATCTCTATCAGTTCGGATTTGCCCTGCCGGTCGCATCGGCGCTTATGTGCCCGTTCGACCTGATCTGGTTCTGCATCGGAGACGAACAGGACGAACGGTCCGGACTCTCTTCTTTCTCGGCGGAAATGCTGCGGATCGACCGGGCCGTCGCTTCGGTCGGCCAGGGGAAGCGCGTCCTGCTGCTCATCGACGAACCGGCACGGACGACCAATCCCGTGGAGGGAACCGCCCTTGTGGCGGCGCTCCTGCAGCGTCTGGCGGACCAGCCCGACCTGGCGCTGGTGATGACCACCCACTATACAGTGGCCCATACCGGCCGCTGCTGGCGCGTGATGGGCCTTGTCCCCGGCAGCCGGGGGCGGGAGATGGATTACCGGCTCGTGCCGACCACGAGCCACGAAGTGCCCCGGGAGGCACTCAAGATTGCGCGGGAACTGGGTATCGACGCGCAATGGATTGATTTGGCAGACACTATAATGAAACGACAATATGAATAAAAGTAAACTTGGATTGGACCAACGGAAGGTGGACCGGGCGCGTGCCCTGGCGCGGACGATTGCCGAAGACGTGCAGTCTTTCGCCGACGGCTACACCACGGTTGCCGTGGAGCGCACCATCTGCCGCCTGCTGGGCATCGACGGCGTCGATGAAAACCAGGTCCCGCTTCCCAATGTGGTGGTCGATTCCCTCAAGGCGGCCGGCGTACTGGGGCAGGGCGTGATGTTTTACATGGGAAATGCGATGGTGGCTACCGGCAAGACCCCGCAGGAGATTGCCGAAGCGGTGGCCGAAGGTACGTATGACCTGACGAAGGTCGCCATTTCCAGCGAGAAGGCGGTGGCCGCTGCCCTGCAACCCATCATCAATGGCTCGATCGAACGGATCCGGGCGCGCCGCAACCGGCGTGAAGAGTATCTCCGTACGCTGGGTGAAGGTCCGAAGCCCTACCTCTATATCATCGTCGCCACCGGCAATATCTACGAAGACGTGGTGCAGGCCGAGGCGGGTGCCCGCCAGGGTGCCGATGTGATTGCGGTCATCCGCACCACGGGCCAGTCGCTGCTCGACTACGTGCCGTACGGCGCCACGACGGAAGGTTTCGGCGGAACGTATGCCACGCAGGAGAACTTCCGCATCATGCGCGCCGCCCTCGACAAGGTAGGTGAGGAGGTCGGCCGCTACATCCGCCTGTGCAACTACTGCTCGGGGCTCTGCATGCCGGAAATCGCCATCATGGGTGCCTTCGAGGGCCTGGACGTGATGCTCAACGATGCCTTGTACGGTATCCTTTTCCGCGACATCAACATGCAGCGTACGCTGGTGGACCAGTTTTTCTCCCGCGTGATCAACGGCTTCGCCGGGGTGATCATCAACACGGGCGAGGACAACTACCTGACGACGGCCGATGCGGTGGAAGCGGCCCATACGGTGCTGGCTTCCGACATCATCAACGAGCAGCTGGCCCTGCTGGCCGGGCTGCCCGAAGAGCAGATGGGCCTGGGCCATGCCTTCGAAATGGATCCGATGCTGACCAACGGCTTCCTCTACGAACTGGCACAGGCACAGATGACCCGCGAGATTTTCCCGAAAGCCACGCTGAAATACATGCCGCCGACCAAGTTCATGACCGGAAACATTTTCCGCGGTCACATCCAGGATGCCCTGTTCAATATCATCGGCATCTGGACCCATCAGGGCATCCAGCTGCTGGGCATGCCGACCGAGGCCATCCATACGCCGTTCATGAGCGACCGTTACCTGTCCATCGAGAACGCCCGCTATATCTTCAACAATATGAAGGATATCGGCGAGGAGATGGAATTCAAGGAGGGCGGCATCATCCGCCAGCGCGCCGCGCTGGTGCTCGACAATGCCGTGGCCCTGCTCGAGGAACTGGTCAAGGAAGGCCTGTTCAACGCCCTGGAAAAAGGCAAGTTCGGCGATGTGAAACGTCCCAAGGACGGCGGCAAGGGCCTGGACGGCGTGTTCCACAAGGGCGAGCACTATTCCAATCCATTTATTGAACTGATGAAAGGGAGGAGATAAACCATGAGCGGCGGACTTTATTCCATGGATGCCAAGGATTTCGACAAGACCTTGGATCTGACCAAAGTAAAGCCTTACGGTGATACGATGAACGACGGGAAGGTGCAGCTGAGTTTCACGCTGCCCGTTCCCTGCGGCCCCGAGGCGGTGGAAGCCGCCAAGCAGCTGCTCAAGGAGATGGGTTTCAACAACCCGCTCGTGGTCTATTATCATGAACTGACGCCGGGCTATACCTTCTTCAACTGCTACGGCAGCACGACCTTCACGGTGGACTTCACGTCCATTTACGTTCCGAAAGTGGAATCGTCGGTCATGGAGATGAAGGAAACCGACGAATATATCCGGCAGAACATCGGCCGCAAACTGGTGGTGGTCGGCGCTTCGACCGGTACGGACGCCCACACGGTGGGCATCGACGCCATCATGAACATGAAGGGTTATGCCGGCCATTACGGCATCGAACGCTACGACATGTTCGAGGCCTACAACCTGGGCAGCCAGGTGCCGAACGAGGAATTCATTGCCAAGGCCCTGGAACTGCATGCGGACGCCCTGCTCGTTTCGCAGACGGTCACCCAGAAGGATGTACATATCAAGAATCTGACGGAACTCATCGAACTGCTGGAAGCCGAAGGCCTGCGCGACAAGATGATCGTCGTGTGCGGCGGCCCGCGCATCTCGCACGAGCTGGCCAAGGAACTGGGCTTCGATGCCGGATTCGGCGCCGGAACCTATGCCGACGACGTGGCGTCGTTTGTGGCGCAGGAGTTCGTCAAACGAATGAATACCAAGAAATAACAATATTTAATCTGTATTATTATGGACAAAGCTCAAATCAGAGAAACGATTGCACGCCGTGCCGCCCTGGAACTCAAGGACGGTGACGTGGTGAACCTCGGCATCGGTCTTCCGACCGCCATCCCGAACTATCTTCCCGAAGGTGTGAATGTGACGCTCCAGTCCGAGAACGGCCTGGTGGGCATGGGCCCGGCTCCGGAACCCGGCAAGGAAGACAAGGACTATGTCAACGCCGGCGGCGCTTACATTACGGCTTATCCGGGCGCGTATGCCTGCTCGTCTGCCGATTCGTTCCTGATCATCCGCGGCGGCCACGTGGACTGCACGTTCCTGGGCGCCATGCAGGTCGATGAGAAAGGCAACCTGGCCAACTGGATGATCCCCGGCAAACTGACGCCGGGCATGGGCGGCGCAATGGACCTGGTGGTCGGCGCCAAACGCGTGATCGTGGCCATGGAGCACACGCAGAAGGGCAACCCCAAGATCATGAAGGAGTGCACTCTTCCGCTGACGGCTGCACACCAGGTCAACATGATCATCACCGAGATGGGTGTGATGGACGTGACCCCTGACGGCCTCGTCCTGAAGGAAATCAATCCGGAGTTCACGGTTGAGCAGGTGCAGGAAGCCACCCAGGCCAAACTCATCATCTCGCCGGACCTCAAGCCGATGGCACAATAATCGATCCGGACGATGGACTATCACTTTTTGAAAGTTTCCAGCGAGCGGGAAGGGGTGGTCACGCTGACCATCTCCTCTCCGGCTACGCTGAACGCGCTCAACTCGACCATCCTGGCGGAAATGGACGATTTCCTGGATACGCTGGATCCGTCCCGGGTCCGCGTGCTGGTCATCACCGGCGAGGGCAAAGCCTTCGTGGCCGGTGCCGACATTTCCGAGATGGCCCATCTCTCCGAGCCGGAGGGACTCGCTTTCGGTCAGCGCGGATCGGCGGTCTTCAAGAAGATCGAGGACCTTCCGTTCCCGGTGGTCGCTGCCGTCAATGGCTTTGCGCTGGGCGGCGGCTGCGAACTGGCCATGGCCTGCGATATCCGCATCGCTTCCGCCAAGGCGCGTTTCGGCCAGCCGGAAGTGGGGCTGGGCATCATCCCCGGCTTCTCCGGTACGTACCGGCTTCCGAAACTGGTCGGGCAGGGGATTGCCAAGGAACTGATCTATACCGGCAAGATGATCGGTGCCGACGAAGCGCTGCGCATCGGTCTGGTAAACAGCGTTGTTCAGCCCGAAGAGCTGGCCGGCGCCGTCGATGCGCTCGTGACCTCGATCCTCAAGAACGCCCCGATTGCCGTCAGCTACGCCAAGGCTTGCATCAATGAGAACTACGACCTCGACGTGGATGAATCCATCGCCCTGGAAAATCAGTATTTCTCGAAGTGTTTCGCCACGGACGACCAGAAGGAAGGCATGGACGCCTTCCTGAACAAGCGTCCCGCAGTTTTTAAAAATGAATAATGACGTTCGCAGCGGTATGTCCGTCCAGGGGCGTCGCGCAGAGCGCGACCCCTCCCAAAACCGGCAAGCCGGTTTCGGGCCCCTCCCTCTTATGAGCCGAGGGTGGCTACATCCCCTGGACGGACATACCGCCGCGAAACGTCTGAACTACGATTGTTACATATTTTAATATAATTTAACAGCCTTATGAAAATTTGCGTTATTGGAACCGGTACGATGGCCAAGGGTATCGTGAAGGCATTTGCCGCCAAGATGCCCGTCGTCATGAAGAGCCGTACCCAAGCCAGCCTGGACAAGGCGATGGCTTCCATTTCGAAGGGCTACAGCAAGCTCGTCGAAAAAGGTAAGATTTCACAGGATGCGATGGATGCCATTCTGGCCAACATCGCGACCACTACGGATTACGCCACTTTCGCCGATGCAGACCTCGTCATCGAGGCGGCCGTCGAGGATATGGCGCTCAAGAAAGCCGTTTTCACGGAACTGGACGGCATCTGCAAACCGGAGACGATCTTCGCTACCAACAGCAGCTCGCTGAGCATCACGGAAATCGCTGCCGCCACCAAGCGTCCGGCCCAGTTCATCGGCATGCACTTCTTCAATCCCGCCGACCGGATGGCCCTGGTCGAAGTGATCCGTGGCCAACTGACCAGTGACGAGGTTTGCAAGTGCGTCATCGACCTGGCCGCCTCCATCGGCAAGCAGCCCGTCGAGGTGAAAGAGGCCCCCGGTTTCGTGGTCAACCGCATCCTCATCCCGATGATCAACGAAGCAGTCGGCATCCTGGCCGACGGCATCGCCACTGCAGAGGATATCGACAAATGCATGATGCTCGGCGCCAACCATCCGATGGGCCCGCTGGCCCTGGCCGACCTGATCGGCAACGATGTCAACCTGGCCATCATGGAAGTCCTCTACAAAGAGTTCGGTGATCCGAAGTACCGTCCGCACCCGCTGCTGCGCAAGATGGTCCGTGCCGGCCTGCTCGGCCGCAAGACCGGTGAAGGTTTCTACAAGTATTAACAGTCCTTTTTTCTTATACTATGAATTTCAATCTCAACAAAACGCAGGAACTGTTCCGCCAGATGATCCGCGAGTTCGCCGAGAAAGAGGTGAAACCGCTGGCAGCTGAGATCGACGAACAGGAACGCTTCCCGCAGGAGACGGTCGAGAAGATGGCCCGCCTGGGCATCTTCGGCATTCCTGTGCCGAAACAGTACGGTGGTGCCGGTGGCGACAACATCATGTATTCCATCGCCGTCGAAGAACTTTCCCGCTGCTGCGCCACGACCGGTGTGGTCGTCTCCGCACACACCTCTCTCTGCATGTCCCCGATCCTTCAGTTCGGTACCGAGGAGCAGAAAATGAAATATGTGCCCAAACTCGCTTCCGGCGAATGGATCGGCGCATTCGGCCTTACCGAGCCCAATGCCGGTACCGATGCCGCCGGCCAGCAGACCACGGCCGTCCTGGACGGTGACGAGTGGGTGATCAACGGCAACAAGATTTTCATCACCAACGCCGGCCACGCCAATGTGTACATCGTCATTGCGATGACTGACAAGTCGCTGGGAACCAAAGGCATTTCCGCCTTTATCGTCGAGGCGACGACCCCGGGCTTCTCCGTGGGCAAGAAAGAGCTGAAGATGGGTATCCGCGGCAGCGCCACGGCTGAGTTGATCTTCACCAACTGCCGCATCCCGAAGGGCAACCTGCTCGGCAAGGTGGGTGAAGGCTTTAAGATCGCGATGATGACCCTCGACGGCGGCCGTATCGGTATCGCTTCGCAGGCGCTGGGTATCGCCCAGGGCGCCCTCGACGAGACGGTCAAATACACCAAGGAGCGCAAGCAGTTCGGAAAGGCGATCGCCAAGTTCCAGAACACCCAGTTCCAGATGGCCGACCTCAAGACCAAGATCGAGGCGGCCCGCCTGCTGGTCCGCAGCGCGGCTTTCCGCGAGGACGAGCACGTCACCAACCCGAAGGTCAACTTCTCGGCCGACGCGGCCATGGCCAAGCTCTATGCCGCTGAAGTGGCGATGGAAGTCACCACCAAGTGCGTCCAGTTCCACGGCGGCTACGGCTATACCCGCGAGTATCCGGTGGAGCGTATGATGCGCGACGCCAAGATTACGGAAATCTACGAAGGAACGTCCGAAGTCCAGCGGATGGTCATCGCAGGCAAGTTGTTCGGTAAAATCAAGTAGGAGGCCCGAGAGATGAAAATTTTAGTTTGTATCAAGCAAGTTCCCGATACGACCGAGATCAAGATCGATCCGGTAACCAAGACCCTGGTCCGCGAAGGCGTTCCGGCCATCATGAACCCGGACGACAAGGGCGGTCTTGAATTCGCCCTGCAGTTGAAGGATAAATTCGGTGCCGAAGTGACGGTTGTCACGATGGGTATCCCCGCTGCCGAGATCATTCTCCGTGAAGCGTTCGCCATGGGCGCCGACCGTGCCATCCTGCTGACCGACCGCAAACTGGGTGGTGCCGATACGCTGGCAACCTCCAAGGCGCTGGCCGGTGTGGCCCGCAAACTCGACTGGGATCTGATCATCGCCGGCCGTCAGGCCATCGACGGTGACACCGCACAGGTGGGTCCTGAGATTTCCGAGCACCTGGGTATTCCGCAGATCTCCTATGTGGCCGGTCTGGAATACGACGAAGCTTCGAAGAAATTCACGGTGACCAAGGAAACCGAGGATGGCTGCCAGATCCTGGAATTCCAGGGCAAGGCCCTGCTGACCTGCCTGGCTTCCGCCGTCAAGCCGCGTTACATGAGCGTGGGCGGCATCGTGGATGCCTACGGCAAGGAAGTGGAAGTCTGGGGCGCCGACCGCATCGACGTGCCCGAGACCGAACTCGGCCTGAAGGGTTCCCCGACCAAGGTGGTCAAATCGTTCACGAAAGAGCTCAAGGCCCCCGGCCAGATCCACGAAGTGGACGCCGAGGAAGCCGTGGAGTTGATCGTGGCCAAACTGAAGGAAAAACATATCATCTAACCGTCTAAAACAGTATCACTATGGATTTTTCTGCATATAAAGATATCTATGTATTCGCTGAGCAGCGGGACGGTGAGATTCAGTCGGTCGCCCTCGAACTGATCGGCAAGGCGAAGGAACTGGCCCAGGTGACCGGTGAGAAAGTCGTCGCCATCCTGGCCGGTTACCAAATCGCCGAAAAGGCGCAGACGCTGGTTGCCTACGGTGCCGACAAGGTGGTCGTCATCGACGATGTCCTGCTGAAGGACTATGTGACCGAGCAATATACGCAGGCCGTTTTCCAGGCCGTCAACGAATTCAAGCCGTCGATCCTGATGTACGGCGCCACGACCATCGGCCGTGACCTGGCTCCGCGCATCGCCGCCCGTCTGGGCACCGGCCTGACGGCAGACTGCACCAAGCTGACGATCAACGAAGAGACGCACGAGTTCGAAATGACCCGTCCGGCCTTCGGCGGCAACCTGATGGCTACCATCAAATGCCCCGAGCACCGTCCGCAGATGTCGACCGTCCGTCCCGGCGTGATGCCGAAGGCTGCGCCCGATTTCGGCCGCAAAGGCGAGATCGTGAACTTCTGCCCGAAATTCGATGAAAGCAAGTTCGTCGTCAAGCTCGTCAAGACCGTCAAAGCCCAGAAGACGGCCGTGGACATCTCCGAGGCCAAGATCCTGGTCTCCGGCGGCCGCGGCGTGGGCTGCAAGGAAGGTTTCGACATGCTGCAGGAACTGGCAACGGTCCTGGGCGGTGAAGTGTCGTCTTCGCGTGCGATGGTCGATGCCGGCATCATGCCGCACGACCGGCAGGTGGGCCAGACCGGCAAGACGGTCCGTCCCGCCGTGTATTTCGCCATGGGTATCTCCGGTGCCATCCAGCACCTGGCCGGCATGGAAGAGTCCGAGACGATCATCGCCGTCAACAAGGACAAGTTCGCCCCGATCTTCAGCGTGGCCGACCTGGGTATCGTCTGCGACCTGAACAAAGTCGTACCCCTGCTTACCGAGCGCCTCAAGAAGGAGCTCGCCGAATAGGGTAGATGGTATTTGCCGACCTTTTCTTCCTCTTTGCCTTCCTGCCGGCTTTCGCACTCTGCTACGGGCTCGCGTCGCTGGCGGAAGGCAATCGGTTGAAGAACAGTGTACTTGTCGTGTTCTCCCTAGTCTTCTATGCCTGGGGAGAACCTCTTTATGTATTCCTTCTGGTGGCCTGCGCATTCCTGAACTGGCTCTTCGGCAGGGGCCTGGACCGGGCCGGGAAGGGCAGGGGACTGCTGCTTGCACTGGGGCTGGCCGCCAATCTGGCCATTCTGGGAACGTTCAAGTATCTGGGTTTCTTCGCCGACTTGCTGGGCCGCTTCGGCCTGGAAGTCCATGTGCCTGAGCTGGCACTTCCCATCGGCATCAGTTTCTACACCTTCCAGTCCATTTCCTACCTGGTGGATGTGTACCGGAAGGAAAGCAAGGCGCAGAAACGGTTCGGCGACCTGCTGCTGTACATCGCGATGTTCCCGCAGCTGATTGCCGGTCCGATCGTGCGCTACGGGACCATTGCCCGGGAAATCAACAAGCGGCAGGTCTCCTGGCAAGACATGGCCGACGGCAGTTTCCGCTTCATCATCGGCCTGGGCAAGAAAGTGATCCTGGCCAACCAGCTTTCCGAGGTGTCCGACCAGTTCCTCGCCGGCGACCTGGCGTCGCTTTCGACGGCCGGAGCCTGGGTCGGCCTGCTGGCGTTCACCCTGCAGATCTACTTCGATTTTTCCGGTTATTCGGATATGGCCATCGGAATCGGCCGCTGCCTGGGTTTCCATTTCAAGGAAAATTTCGACCATCCGTATTGCTGCAATTCCATCACGGACTTCTGGCGGAGATGGCACATTTCGCTGGGCAGTTTCTTCCGCGACTATCTCTACATCCCGCTGGGCGGAAACCGCCGGCATCAATTCTTCAATATCCTGGTAGTCTGGTTCCTGACCGGCATGTGGCACGGGGCCAGCTGGAACTTCATCCTCTGGGGCGTGTATTTCGGCCTGATCGTCGCGCTGGAGAAATATACGATTCTGCGCTGGAGGGTGCCGGCTTTCGTGCTGCTTCTCTACAGCCTGCTGCTGGTCATCCTGGGCTGGGGCATATTCTATTTCGTGGATTTCAGCCGGATGACCTCCTTCTTCCAGATCCTTTTCGGCCAGGCGGCCCATTTCTCCGATTTTACCGTCGGCAGCGCCCTTCGCTCCCGTTTCTGGCTCTGGATCGGCGCAGTGGTCTTCTGCCTGCCTGTGGGCCGCTGGTTGCAGGGCCTTGTCGGCGAGAAGCATTTCCTGGGCCGGAGCATTCTCTCCCTTTCGAAGATGGTCATTGCCATTGCCGTCCTTTCCATCAGCGTGGCCCTGCTGGTGGGCGCTACCAACAATCCTTTCATTTATACGCGGTTCTGATATGAAAAAGCGGGGCATCATCTTCACGCTGGTCATTGCGCTGGTCTATCTGGCCTTCACGGCAGGATTCAATTTCCTGCCGCGCAGCGTGTATTCAGAACTGGAAAAACGGGAACTGAAGCGCTTCCCGACCTTTACCCTCGATTCGCTGCTGGACGGTTCTTATGCCGCTGCCATCTCTTCCTGGTACAGCGACACCGAGCCTTACCGCGACACGCTGATGTATGCCAGCATGCAGCTGCGCGACCTGCTGGGCGTCCGTTTCGGCGCGCAGAATATCCAATATGTCGCGCAGGACCAGGATAAAAGCATCGAAGCGCATGGCCAGGAGGAAGCGCTGCCGGATATTCCGGCAGAACATCTGCCCAAAGCTGCGGAAGATACGGTCCGGACCGTGAAAGCATTTGAGCCCGATACGACGGAGGGCAGTGCAGATGATGTGGCCAAGGTTGCCTCGTCCGGGATCATCCTGGTGGGCAGCGGCGAGAACGTGCGGGCCCTGATGGGCTTTTTCGGCACGGAGCGGGGCGGGGCCAAATACGCCGAGGTGGTCAGCCAGTATGGTGCCGCTTTCGGCAAGTCGGTCAAAGTCTGGTGCATGCCGATTCCCACTTCGACAGAGTTCTACTGCCCTGAAGAGGCAGCCCGGTTTACGAAGAAGCAGTGGCCGGTATTCAACAGCATCTTCACGAACCTGACCCACGGCGTCAAGCCCGTGGACATCTATTCGGTGCTGGCCGAACATACGGCCGAGCCCATCTATCTGCGGACCGACCACCACTGGGCGCCGCTGGGCGCCTACTATGCCGCGCAGAAGTTTGCGCAGGTGGCGGGCGTTCCTTTCGCGGACCTGTCCACCTACGAGGAGCACGTGGTCCACAAATTCGTGGGCAGCATGTACGGCTACTCGCAGAACATAGCCGTGAAAAAAGCGCCGGAAGACTTTGTGTATTACATCCCTACGGGGGTCGAATACACCACGACCTATGTCAACTATACCCTCGACGAGGAGTTTCACGTTACCGGAGAGGGAAGACCTTACAAGGGCAAATACTTTTTCTCGTTCAAGGACGGCAGCGGTGCAGCCTACACGACTTTCATGGGCGGCGACATCAAGCTGACCAAGGTGGAGACTTCTACGCACAACGGCCGCCGGCTGCTGGTCTTCAAGGACAGTTTCGGCAATGCGGTGCCGGGCTACCTGTTCCATTCCTTCGAAGAGATCCATGTCGCGGATTTCCGCTATTTCACGAAGGACGTGGTCAGTTATGTGGACGAAAACCGCATCACGGACATCCTTTTTGCCAACAATATCACCAATACCTGTGTCAATTATACCTACAGCCGTTACCGCAAGTTCCTCAACCCGGCCGATCCGGGCCTGAGCGCCTTCAGCAAGGATACGATTCCCGAATCGGTCCGCCTGCGGATGACGGGCAAGTCTTACCCGGAAGAAGGGGCGGCGGTCGACTGGGCTGACCTGCGTTACCTCAAGCTGCTGTATTACGACTTCAACGGCCGGGTCCGGAAAGGGGAAATGGTCTGCAACAAGGCCATCGCCGACGATCTGGTGGCCATATTCAAAGAACTCTACAAGGCGAAGTACCAGATTGCCGGCATCCGGCTCATCGATGATTTCGGGGCGGATGACCAGCGGTCGATGGAAGCCAACAATACTTCGTGCTTCAATTACCGGACAGCGACGAATTCCGAGACCAAACTCTCGGCCCACGCCCTGGGCCTGGCCGTGGATGTCAATCCGCTCCAGAACCCCTATGTCAAGGGAGACATCGTCGAACCGGAATCCGCCCGGGAATACGCCGACCGGACCGTCGATTTCCCGCACAAGATCACGGCGGACGACCTTTGCTGCAAACTGTTCCGCGCCCACGGCTTCCAATGGGGCGGCGCCTGGAACTCGGTGAAGGATTACCAACATTTTGAAAAGAAACAATAACAGAAGGAAACTATATCATGGAAGATTTGAAGGAAATTCCGGTCCTGCTGCTGACCGGTTATCTCGGCAGCGGAAAAACCACCCTGGTCAATCGAATCCTGAACAACCGCAAAGGCATCCGCTTCGCGGTCATTGTCAATGATATCGGAGAAGTCAACATCGATGCGGACCTGATCCAGAAGGGTGGCGTCGTGGGCAAGAAGGACGAGAGCCTGGTCGCCCTGCAGAACGGCTGCATCTGCTGTACGCTGAAAAACGACCTGATCCAGCAGCTGATGGAGATCACCGCACGCCAGAAATTCGACTATATCGTCATCGAGGCCAGCGGAATCTGCGAACCGGAACCCATCGCCCAGACCATCTGCTCAATTCCGGCGCTCGGATTCGAATATGTGCAGAATGGCATCCCGGTGCTCGACTGTGTGACGACGGTGGTCGATGCGATGCGGATGCAGAGCGAGTTCGCCTGCGGTGAAGACCTGAAGAAACCGCATCTGGATGAGGAAGACATCGAGAGCCTGGTCATCCAGCAGATCGAATTCTGCAACATCATCGTGCTCAACAAGGTATCCGAAGTGACACCCGAGGAACTGGGCCGCATCAAGGCCATTATCCGCACCCTGCAGCCCAAGGCGAAGATCATCGAATGTGACTACGGCGAATTTGACCTGGACGAAATCCTCGACACGGGCATGTTCCAGTTCGACGACGTAGCGGCTTCGGCCACCTGGATCCAGGAAGTCGAAGAACACCACGACGATGATGATCACGACGATGATGACGACGACGATGATGACCACGATCACGATCACGATCACGGACATCATCACCATCATCATCACGAAGGGGAAGGGGAGGCCGAGGAATATGGCATCGGCACCTATGTCTATCAGGCGCGCCGTCCCTTCGACCTGAACAGTTTTGACAATTTTGTGGCGAAGAAATGGCCCAAGAACGTGATCCGGGCCAAGGGAATCTGCTATTTCAGCGAGGAATTCGACACCTGCTACCTCTTCGAGCAGGCCGGACGGCAGTTCGTACTCAAGAATGTCGGCCTGTGGTTCGCCACGATGCCGGAAGATGAACTGGCCGACCGCCTGCGGGAACAGCCTGACCTGCTCCGCGACTGGGACCCGACCTATGGCGACCGGATGCAGAAACTGGTCTTCATCGGCCAGCATCTCGACAAAGATTTTATCAAAACAGAACTTGACAAATGTCTCTTCGAATGAAACGCACCGCGTCCATCCTGCGCGTCGGGCTTCTGATCTGTCTGCTGGGCATTCTTGTCAGCGCTTGCCGGCCCGAGTTGGATTTCGAATTTCCCGGATCCGGCAAGGCTGCTTTCTCCGGGAGCGGCGACACGTATTCGCTCCTCTTCGATTCAGAAGCGGGTACGGCTACCCTCGATCTGTCCGCCTCGGGCAATTGGACGGCGGAATTTGTCAACGGACGGGCTTACTGGTGTTCCCTTTCCGCGATGGAAGGCAAGCGGGGTGTCGCCACACTGACCATCAACGTCCAGGCCAACGGCGAGTATGATGAACGTTCCGCTTCGATCGTGTTTACCTGCAAGGACCTGAAACGCACGATCATCGTTACGCAGAAACAGCGGGACGCGCTGCTTCTGTCGAGCGGCCGGGTGGAGATGCGTGCAGACGGCGGCTCGTTTACCGTCGAGGTCATGTCCAATGTCGATTTTACCAGTACGATTGAATCGGACGGAAACGGGTGGATCCATCCGCTTTCGACCAAAGGCCTTGAAAAGTCGAACCTGACGTTCAAGGTTGATCCCAATGAATCCCTGGACCGCCGCAGCGGTACGCTGACTTTTGTAAGCGCTGCGGGTATGGAGACGGTTTCGGTCTATCAGCGGGGTGAAACGCCGACGATTGTCATCAGCGAGGAAAACATCGGCCTTTCGGCGGAAGAAGGTGTCTTCAAAGTCGAAGTGGCCAGCAACATCGATGCGGCGCTCCTGATTCCGGAAGAATGCGGCTGGCTCCGGGAGATCAAGACCAAGACGATATCCACCAATACCTTCCAGTTCGCCTACGACCGCAATCATGCGCGAGAGATGCGCAGCTGCCGCCTGATCTTCCAAAACGAATCTTACAAGAAAAGCGATACGGTGTATGTCGACCAGGCGAAGGCAGCGATTCTACTGGAGAATCAAGACTTCTATCTACCCAGCACGGGCGACCGGATTTCGGTCCTGGCGGCCGCTGCGGTCTCTTCCCTCGATCAACTCCGTTTCGAATGTGAATGGCTCGTACCCGACGGGGTGGAACGCTATGCCGACAGCTGCCGTTTCTTCTTCCGTGTCGGGGAGAATCCGCAGCGTACGCAGCGCAGTGCCTCCGTCGCGGTGTCTCGCCCTGACTTTGACCAGCCGGATGTGTTCCGGGTCACGCAGTACTCCCTGTATCCTTCTTTCTCTTATACAGTAAAAGGAGAAGAAGTCGCAGCCCCTGAACTCACGGAGACAGAGACCCCGTATCTGGTTTTTTGGGGCGACGGAAGCCATGAATATTTTGTCAAGGGGCTGACGCATCACTATGAAAGTGCCGGTCCCCATACTATCCGTGTGGAAGGGCAGGCGTTCCCGCTGTTCGAGCTGCCGAAACCTGCTGACGGGATGCTTTACGATTTTTCCAAACTGAACCTTTAAATGACGCGTGCGATGAAACGGATATTTCTTTCCCTTTTCAGTCTGATGGCGGGCGCCCTTGCCTGCCTGGCTGCCGTCGTACCGCAGGATCGGGCGGAACGGGTCGCCGCGACGTTTTTCCGGCAGATGACGGCCGGTACGAAATCTGCCGCGCCCGGTGCGCTGCGGCTGGTGGCCACGTACCCCGAGGTCAAGACCAAGGCGGCGCCGACGCCGCCGACCATCTACGCCTTTGAACATGAAGAAGGCGGTTTCGTGCTGGTTTCCGGTGAGGACGCCGGCCGCCCCGTCCTGGCCTATGCTTTCTCCGGCCGGTTTCCGGCACCGGACCAGATGCCGGCCAATTTGCGCGACATGCTGGATTTCTATTCCGCGGTCCTCTATCGCGCCCGTGTAATGGGCTGGAGAGCCGACGCAGCGCTGCAGCAGGAGTGGTCGCTCCCGACGAAGGCCGCCGAAGGGACGCCCGTTATCCTGGAGACGGCCAAATGGAACCAATGGTCACCCTATAACGATCTGTGCCCCAAGATTAACGGGCAGGAATGCCCCTGTGGCTGTGTCGCCACGGCGATGGCCATCATCATGCGCTACCACAAGTGGCCTGCGAAAGGCACAGGAACAATTCCCGGCTACGATTTCGGCTGGGACGGCTACCAGTACCAATATCATCAGGACGGCATTACATTGGGTCATGTGTACGACTGGGATGCCATGTCGATGGAAGGCAATTTCAGCCAGGCCGGGCGCGGGCAGGTTGCCCGTCTGCTCATGGACCTGGGCATCATGAGCCAAATGGATTATGACCCTTCCGGTTCCGGTGCTGGCAGCATTTCTCCGATCAAGCTGGCCACCTATTTCGATTATGACAAGCAGATGCGCTACTATGACCGTGAAGGTTACACGCAGCAGCGCTGGGAAGAACTCGTCCGGGATGAGATCGATGCCAAGCGTCCGGTCTTTTATTGCGGTTCCTCGAATTCGGGTGGCCACGCTTTTGTCATTGACGGATACAACGGCCGCTATTTCCGCATCAACTATGGCTGGGGCGGGGTCGGCAATGCCTTTTATACGTTATCGCCGGTGGATGGGCACGAAAGTGATTTGACGGAATTCAGCAAAGATCAGGACATGGTCTGCCGCATCATGCCCAACCAGGGCGGCTCCCCTTATGTGTACCTGCGGCTCGGCGGTTTCGCCTCGTTCAGCTGGAATTTTCAGGATCCTTCCTTTACGACCGGGCAACAGGCAGTCGCTTCGTACCCCTCTGCATCCACGGGGAAGGGTCCGACCGAACTTTGTTACTGCCTCTATGACAAGGAGGGCCAGTTGAAGGAGGTCCTTTCCGATCCTGTCGTCTATGATAACAGCGTGGAGAACGACTGGTATTATCTTCTTCCGTCCGTAAATTGCAAAGCGCCATCCCAGGTCGCTGACGGTGATGTGATTCAGATCTCCCGTCCGGATGAGCGACATGGCTGGGTCCCTTTGCCCGGTTCGCGCTGGCAGCGTATCGAGTTCAATGCGTCCCGCCCGCTGGCTGAGCTTGTGACGCCTGGGCATACCTATGGCCGCCCTGCGACCGACTTTGACTATTCGCTCCCTTCAACGTTTTTCTTCCGCGCATACCGGGACATCTATTGGGAGATCCGCCGGGTCGAGGATGGCCGTGTGATGGCTACCAGTGCGATGATGGCCGATTTCATCCGTTACGGTCTGGATGTCGGCTATGCCCTGTACAATATTGAGAGCGGAAAAGGGGATCAGGCCTACTATTCATTTAGGCTTGCCCCGGGCTATGCGTATGAAATTCTCTTCCGGAATTTTACAGAGGAGATGAAACTTCAGGTGGTATTATAGAAAAAAATATCGTGCGCGATAAATTTTTTCGAAATTGTTTGGCGATTTCAAATTTTGTCCGTACATTTGTGTCGTGAACGATATAAATAAGTAAACAATAAAAACGTAAAACAATGGACAAGAACAAATCAATCCAGATTCTGCAGGCCTATGCGACGGGCCTCGCTGCACAGTCTTATGGTCACCGCGTACAGAGCAAGATTTTCGCGGACCAGGGTTTCAACAAACTCGCTGAGAAATATGCCGGTCACGCCGACGAAGAGATGGGGTGGGTGGACAAGTTCAACGAACGTATCCTCGACCTGGGTGCTACGCCGCAGGTGGCCGCTTCGCCGGCACAGCCTGTTTTCACGGATCCCGTGGAATTCATCAAAGCCGATCTCGAAATCTCGCATCGGGAAGTCCCTGCGCTGATCGCCCTGACGGCTACGCTGGCCGATGACTTCAAGACCTACGACATCCTGAAGGCCTATGCCCTCGACGAAGAGGACGATATGCTCTGGATGGAGCAGCAGCTCGACCTCATTGAGAAGATCGGTCTCCAAAACTGGCTCGTACAGCAGCTTTAATCTTAGGAGGAAAGGAATATGGCATCGATTTATGATTTCAAGGCGCTTCGCAACAACGGTCAGGAACAGGACTTCGCCGAGTTCAAGGGCAAGGTGCTGATGATTGTCAACACCGCCAGCAAATGTGGTTTCACCCCGCAGTACAAGGGCCTCGAAGCCCTTTACCAGAAGTACAAAGACCAGGGTCTTGTCATCGTGGGTTTCCCCTGCGACCAGTTCGCCCATCAGGAACCCGGTGACGATGCGGCCATCGCCCAGTTCTGCGAGATCAACTTCGGTGTCACCTTCCCGCTGATGAAGAAGATCGAGGTGAACGGCAAGAACGCGCACCCCATCTACAAGTATTTGAAAGAGGAGACCAAGGGTCTGCTCGGCGGCGCGATCAAGTGGAATTTCACCAAGTTCCTCATCAGCCGGGACGGCAGCCGCATCCAGCGTTTTGCCCCCGTGGCTACGCCAGAGTCGCTCGATGAGAAGGTAGCCGCCTTGCTCGCTGAATAGGTATCCCTATGTACGAACAGCTCAAGCTGGAAAACCAGCTTTGTTTCCGGTTCTATACCGTCAGCCGGCTGATCACGCAGGCCTACCGCCCGCTGCTCGGCCGGCTCGGTGTAACCTATCCGCAGTACCTGGTGCTGCTGGTCCTCTGGGAGCAGGACGGACAGCCCGTCAATGACATTGCCAAGCGTCTCTATTTGGAAACCAATACGATGACGCCGTTGCTCAAACGGATGGAGCAGGAGGGGATCGTGACCCGTCATGCCGGCGAACAGGATTCCCGCAAAGTCATCGTTTCCCTGACGGAAAAAGGCCGTTCCCTGGAGCGGCTGGCCTGTGAGATTCCGCTGGAAATGAGTGCTTCCTATACCTGCCGCGACATTTCGCCCGATAAACTGGGGGAACTTTACCGGCAGCTCGATTCCCTGACTGAAACCTTTAAAACCTCCGCAAGCAAACAATGAATTTCAACGGAATCCTGGTCGGCGCTGCCGTATTCCTGATTATCGGTATCTGCCATCCCATCGTGATCAAGATGGAGTATTACTGGGGAAAGAAGAGCTGGTGGGTTCTTTTTGCTGCGGGTTTGCTTTTCAGTGCCTTGTCGCTATTTGTGAGCGGAACGGTCGGTTCGACCATCCTGGGCGCAGCTGCATTTTCCTGCTTCTGGGGGATCCACGAGATCCTGGCGCAGGAGATGCGGGTCTTGCGTGGCTGGTTCCCGGAGAATCCCCGCCGCCACGACTATTATGTGCGCAGGCGGGCTGAATTGGGGGACATCAGACCGTATCCCAGCCATCGCTCCCTGAAAAAGAAAATCCATTAGGATTTGTGCGCTTTTCTGCGTATTTTTGAATTTCAATTGAAACCTGACGACTATGGCAAAGTATGTATGTGACCTGTGCGGGTACGAATACGACCCGGCAGTGGGCGACCCCGATAACGGCATTGCGCCCGGTACCGCCTTTGAAGACATTCCCGCAGATTGGGTCTGCCCGCTCTGCGGCGCTGGAAAAGAAGATTTTTCTCCTGCAAAATGAAAAAGCTTCTGTCTCTGCTCCTGAGTTTTGCAGCCCTGTCGGCTTTGCTGGCGGGCTGCAAGTCTGTTAAGCCCGTCCCGGCCGCACCCCAGGTGGAGACGGGGGATATCGTATTTGTGGGAATTCCGATCCATTACCAGGAAGAGGGGATGGCTTCCGCCATTGCCGAAGCGACCGCGGACGGGGATTCCTTGAATTACATCCATGCCGCCATCCTTGAGGTGGACAGCCTCGGCGGTATCTGGGTCATTGATGCGACGATGAAGCACGGCGTGGACCGCCATCCGCTGGACACGCTGTTTGCCGACTACACCCTGCACCGGGGCGGGAAGGCGACCTTCGACGTGATGCGCCTGAAAGACAACGGCAACGCTGCCACCTACGTAGAGCAGGCCAAGGTCTTCCTGGGCGAGGAATATGACTTGTATTTCCAGACTTTCAACGGCCGGCATTACTGCACGGAACTGATTTCGGACGCGTATGTCGATGCAGACGGCTACCGTCCGTTCGAGCCCGAACCGATGAATTTCAAAAAAGCCGACGGCACATACCCGGCCTATTGGGTGAATCTTTTCGAGAAACTGGGCGAACCGATTCCCCAGGACGAACTCGGAACCAACCCCCAGGCCATGCATGCCTCGCCGCTGCTCACCCACGTGATGTTCCTGGAAGGGAAGTAAACGGCAGCCTGCCCAAATAAATGAAAACCGCCTTTTACGATGTAGAAGGCGGTTTTTTGTGGAGCATAGGACTCCATTTTCAAGAACAATAATATTCAAAAATAGTTTTATAAGTATTTGATTATAGCCACTTTAGCGAAAGTATAGTAAATCGAAGTATATTTGGATTTTCAAAATTTTATGCGTAACTTTATGCGTAGATTTTAAACTTAGACTGATTATGCCAGTTACAGTATACCTCGAAAATCGCGAAAGCAAGCGCACCAAGGAGAAGGCGATTCGCGTCCAGTTGTCGGTGAAGGGTGTTACCCTTCAGTCCACGATTGGCCACTCCATCAATCCTGATAACTGGGATGGAAACAAGGTGAAGCCGAAGAGCTATAAGAATGCCAAGGAAGTCCCGGCCGAGAGGATCAATGCCGACCTGCAGAAGATCAAGTCCCATTTCACGGAGTGGGAGATGGACCTGAAGGAGAAGCCTACTAAGGAGGACATCAAGAAGCACCTGAAGAAGGCGCTGGAGATGAAGACGGAGGAGAATCCGATTCCGGTGAAGGTGAAGCGTGTCGGCTTCTTCACGCGCCTGGACGAATTCACCAAGGAAGAGGGGGCGGCCAACGGCTGGGCGTATGCCACGCACCAGTGTTGGAAAACTTTCAAGAATCACGTTGAGAAGTTCAATCCCAAAGTGACCTTCGAATTCTTCAACGAATCCGGCATCAATAAATTTGTCATCTACCTCCGCAACCTGGGCCTGGAGGAGAAGAGCGTTACCAAGCAGTTCAATAATCTGCGCTGGTTCATGTATTGGGCGCTCCGGAAGAATTACACCAAAGAAGACACAATCAAGCGCTACCGGCCCAAGTTCAAGGTGCTGGAGAAGCCGGTCATCTTCCTGACCAAGGAGCAGCTGCTACACCTTTATAATTTCGAAATCCCCAAGAACGGAACCAAGGTGACGCTGACGGACATGAACGGCAACGAATACGAAAAGGTGGTAGAAGACGCCGGCGGACTTGCCAAGACCAGGGACTGTTTCTGCTTCTGCGCTTTCACCAGCCTCCGTTATTCTGACATGGCCAACCTCAAACGGACCGACATTAAGGACGGTGTGATGTATATCACCACGATGAAGACCTACGACCGCTTGCCCATCGAGTTGAACAGTTTCGCCAAGCAGATCTTGAAGAAATATGAGAAGCAGACCTTCCCGGACAACCTGGCGTTGCCGGTCTTGCCCAACCAGCTGATGAACCGCTACCTGAAGCACCTCTGCGAACTGGCTGGGTTCAATGAGCCCGTCACCCGTACCTGCTACCGTGGTGGGGAACGTGTAGAGGAGACCTTCCCGAAGTATGAGATGATAGGCACCCACGCCGGCCGTCGTACCTTCATCTGCTTCGCCCTCTCCAGCGGTATTCCGCCGCAGGTCGTGATGAAATGGACCGGCCACTCCGACTACCAGTCCATGAAACCCTATATTGCCATCGCCGAAAAGACCAAGGCCGATGCCATGAAACTCTTTGATACGGAAATGAAGAAATAAGCGCCCTATGACCCAGAACGAAAGCAATATACTCAGCCTCCAGGTGGATGCAAAGAAAGCGGCCGAAGTAGCCGCCATGCTCCTCAGTAAGGACCTGAAGACAATGGACGTGAAACAATTCCTGGCGTTCACGGTGCCGAAGATAGAGAACTGGTCGAAGCAGCTGGAGCGCCTGAAGGAATACTCCCAGAAGAGGGATTTCTGCAATGCGTCGGAATTCTCCGCATATATGGGCGTTAGCCGGACCACGACAAACACATGGAAGAACCTTGGCTACATCACCTACCAAGGGAATAAGATTGATGTCCAGGGCACCATCCGGCTCTGGGAAAATCTGCACTGGCTTTTCTGATTTTCCGGAAAAATCCGCAGCGGTGGTCTACCGTGCGGAGATTAAGAATGAATTCTGCTGGTACTGGCTCCGATAGCCGGTAACGATATCCAGCAGGATGAAGCGGATGTGTACCTGGTACTGCCCGAGTTCGAAGCCCCAGATGTCCCGATACCCTGGGATTACTATGAATACGGCGTCATCGCTGCAGTAGCCATCTGCCAGGAAGTTTCGCATAAGTCCCGGGTGGCATCCCTTTCCAGGCTCCGCCAGCTGGACCTTCGTTAGCAGCCGGTACTTCTCCGGGCACAGATTCTTGTGGATGCTCACCACGGCCGGTATGATCAATGTGCCATTCTCCTTCCTGGCATCCTGCAGGGCGGCGGCAAAAGGCGGGAACTTCGCAAATCGCTGAGGGCTGGGTATGTGCTCATCGCCCAGGGTGTAGAATCCGTGGTAGGCAGATACGAAGAGATTCTGGCCGGATATGTATGCCAGGTGATCAAATGGCGGCTTGTGCGGTTCAACCTCCATCGCATAATGATTCCACATCTTCTGGATGCCGTGGGGAACTGTCCTCCAGGCGGCCAATGCCCGGCGATGCACGTCCAGGGCTGATGTCTGGGCGGCTGTCCCGGGGTATGCGCTATGGGAACGCTTCCGGTAGAAGCATTTCCCATAGCGGTGGAAGAAGGTGATGTCTCCGATGGAGCCATAGGCGTCATCAAAGAGGACTGATGGTTTGAAGGCAGGCATACGGCGCTACAAGTTTTGGGCAAAGCAATAACTTATAGGGAGTTCAGAGTAGGTTCATATATCAGACCTGGCGGAAGTCAAACCAGCCGTAAGCAAACTCCTCGATGGCGTCCACGTTGGGCTCCTTCCGGCCATCCTCGCCGGTAGTAATGAGTTCTTCCACTGGCTTTGGTTCACCCGGGTAAGTCTTGCCGTCCTCTCCCAGGATCACTGACGCTTGCTTCGCGTCAACCCACAAGGTAGTGCGGTCATCCCACATATCAAGTTCATCGATGTACTCCCACACCTTGTCGATGATGTGGTCTACCAAAATTCTCCAATTATGTAACTGTGTTCTCATAACAATACGTCTTTAAAACTATATACAAGATAGTGAAAATAAATGACATTAACAAATTTATTTTCAATAAGTTAAATAGTGCTACAAGCACTCGAACCGCACTGCTTTTCAGCACCCGCAGCGGCGCAAGCCGCTGCTTCCAGTTGTATATATTTATACCCTTTTTTTCTCCATCGGGCGGGAGATGCCGGGGGATTACGCACTGAGGCGGAAGCGGGAGTTTCCTGGTTGGCCTTGGTTGCTGGGAGTCTCTAAGGCGGGTCGTTGATGCGGGAGATGTCGTTTCCTTTCTTGATGCCGTCCGGGCGGCAGCCCGGCTTAGAGTCTCCCAGTGACCAAGGGCGCGGAACGAAGTGGAGCGTGGCCCCGGAGGGTGTCTGGCAGCGTGAGGGGCGGCGGGCTCTGGAGCGTCGTGGAAGGGAGACGCAAGGCTCCCTGGAACAGCGGAAGAGACCGACGTTGTGGGTGGGCAGACTCCCTCCGGGGTCTGGGACGGAACGGCCCATTCCCGGATCGAAGGTAGAAGGCTCGCGGCCGTCAGGCCTGGCACTATGCCCCCGGCGCAGTCTGTGGCGGGTGCAGCGTAGCGGAATCCCGACACTGTCTGCGCCAACAGCCGGGAGCGGATGCGGACGGCTGTGTCCTGCCTGCCCGGAAGGCTTTGTGGCTTTGGAGACGAGCACGGACCGCAGCGCAGCGAGGACCGCGCACAAGGCGGAAAAGACACAAGGCCTGGAGGAATAGCAGGCAGGTATGAACACGGCGAAGCCGTACCGCGGAGTGGAGGGACGGGACTCTTCTTCCGGAGCTTGCGGAGGAAGAGGAGTCACGGCCTGGAACGACCCAGCACCGGAGGTGCGTAAGGCGGAGGACTGCTCGCACTGCACTGAGGCTTCCAGCGGGCTTCTTACCCTTGCACAGCTCTGACGGTATGCGTGGTTGCACTTTGCGCCCACGAACACCTCTTTCCTTCTGATACGAGCCTTAAAGCGGAAGTCGCGGGCGGTTTATCCGGCCGCGGGTGGAGTGATGCCCGAACTGGCACTGACGTTCTCACGAAGGATGCGCAAAGTGCGCAGCCCCCCGACGGGCCTGGAGGCCGGAGGTCCTTGAGGGGGGCTGCTTGTCCTCCGCCGCCTCACCCGGGAATTCGAAGGTAGGACCTTCGCACCTTGACGACGGAGCGTCCTTAACATAATCCGAATTGTGTAATCAGACGCCCTGCAGGCCGTTTTTGCGGGCTTCTGACCCCTTGATACTTCCTCCCTTGATGCGGGGCACTGCCGGTGACGGCGGCTGTTACACAATTCCGATGGGATTATGTTATGGAAAGCGGGATACGGGCACTGCCGTTCGCGCTGGCACTGCGGCTCCCGGGTGATTATCTTCCCCTCCGGGGACTGAGGGGCATTAACCAGCACGGTGAGCTGGCGGTTGTGGAGCAAGCGCAGCGAGCGGAACAACCGACTGCTGACCGTGACCGCTTTTCCTTTAAAGTGCGGGAGCCTTGTGGCGAGGGCCAATGGAGCGGAGGGCGTCCGTGAGTCTGTGGCCGGCTTGTCCGGTCACAGTCTCACAGCGAAGGGTGGCAATAGAGGTTGCTGGTCTGGCTGTTTGGGCGGAGGCTCTGCCGGAGACCAAACTGACAGACGAGCAAGTACCTTTTCCCTTATCGACGCCGGCATCGGCAGGACGCTGGATCAGGGCACCATCGGCCCGCATATTCCCATCGGCCTACATCCATTTCCTGACGCTTATACGCATCTGTCCACTTTGTCCACCGGTGGACGGAGTGGACACGGTGGACAGTGGTGGACAGCGGTGGACGAGATTTGCCCGTTTGCCCGAAAATGGCTAAATTCGCAGTCAATCTGTTTGGACTGAATTGAATATGACCATTGACCTTCATAAGTGGACCTCTGCTGACCGGGAAGCGCTTATGGCGCTCTGCAATGCCGTTGACAGGACATTCCTGTCGGACCGGCTGCCGTATCCTTACACCGAAGCGGATGCCGACTGGTGGCTTGGGATGGTGGCGGAGAATGACGGCAAAGAGGGTGTTTGGCGGGCTATCGTAGCGGACGGGCAGATTATCGGCAGTATTTCCGTGGAGAGGATGGCCGAAGAGCAGCGCAATGCCGGGTCGATTGGTTATATGATTCTGACGTCGTTCTGGTCCCAGGGTATCGGTACGGAGGCCGTGCGGCAGATCTGCGGTATTGCTTTCCGGGAGCTGGCACTTGAGCGCATCATCGGAGAGGTATTCCCGGAAAATCAGGCATCGGCTCGGGTGCTGGAGAAGAATGGTTTCCGGCTGGAGGAAACGAAGGCCGGGGCTGTTGTGAAGGGCGTCCTGCAAGCAGAGCTTGACACGGTGGAGGAAAACCTCGAAGTGCTACGGCAGCAGGGAAAGAACGTGTCGCGGGCGATGCTGAAAGGATTGGAGAAGCGCAAGCACAACCTTGAAGCGAAGCTGGAGAAGGTGGAACACGCCATAAAGTCACGCACGGACGACGTGGTGGATTTCAAGCAGATGGGCATCGACCACATCTTCATAGATGAGAGCCACCAGTTCAAGAATCTGACTTTCAACACGCGCCACGACCGTGTGGCGGGATTGGGAAACAGCGAGGGAAGCCAGAAGGCACTTAACATGCTCTTTGCCATACGCACCATACAGGAGCGCACAGGAAAAGACTTGGGTGCGACCTTCCTCTCCGGCACGACTATCAGCAACTCACTGACTGAATTGTACCTGCTGTTCAAGTACCTGCGCCCGAAGGAGCTGGAACGGCAGGACATAAGGTGTTTCGACGCTTGGGCGGCGATATTTGCCAAGAAGACGACGGATTTTGAATTTAACGTGACGAACAATGTGGTCCAGAAGGAGCGTTTCCGCTACTTCATCAAAGTGCCGGAGCTTGCCGCCTTCTATAATGAAATCACGGACTACCGCACGGCGGAGGATGTGGGCGTTGACCGTCCTGCCAAGAACGAGATACTGCACCATATACCGCCCACGCCGGAACAGGAGGACTTCATACAGAAACTGATGCAGTTCGCCAAGACGGGCGATGCCACCTTGTTGGGCAGGCTGCCGCTTTCGGAAACGGAAGAAAAGGCGAAGATGCTCATCGCCACGGACTATGCCCGGAAAATGGCACTCGACATGCGCATGATAGACCCGAATTACGAAGATCATCCCGACAACAAAGCGAGTCACTGTGCCAAGATGATCGCGGAGTATTATCAAAAATACGACGCCCAGAAAGGCACGCAGTTCGTTTTCTCTGATTTGGGGACATACCAGCCGGGCGACGGGTGGAACGTCTATTCGGAAATCAAGCGCAAACTGACGGAGGACTACGGTATACCGCCAAGCGAGGTGCGCTTCATTCAGGAGTGCAAGACCGACAAGGCGCGGAAGGCGGTGATAGACGCCATGAACGCCGGGACGGTGCGTGTGCTGTTCGGCTCTACCTCTATGCTCGGAACGGGTGTGAACGCCCAGAAACGGTGTGTGGCTATCCATCATCTCGATACGCCGTGGCGACCGTCCGACTTGCAACAGCGTGACGGACGCGGAGTTAGGGCAGGTAATGAGATTGCCAAACATTTCGCCGGGAACAACGTGGATGTAATCATCTACGCGGTGGAGAAGTCACTGGACAGCTACAAGTTCAACCTCCTGCACTGCAAGCAGACTTTCATAAGCCAGCTCAAAAGCGGTGCGATGGGTGCGCGTACCATCGACGAGGGGGCAATGGACGAAAAATCGGGCATGAATTTCTCGGAATACATGGCGTTGCTCTCCGGCAATACCGACCTGTTGGACAAGGCGAAACTGGAAAAGCGGATCGCATCGCTCGAAGGGGAACGCAAGTCGTTCAACAAGGGCAAGCGTGATTCGGAGTTCAAGCTGGAGTCAAAGACCGGCGAGTTGCGCAACAACACGGCTTTCATAGATGCCATGACGGAGGACTGGAACCGCTTCCTGTCGGTGGTGCAGACCGACAAGGAGGGCAACCGCCTTAATATAATAAAGGTGGACGGAGTGGATTCCGCCGATGAGAAGGTCATCGGAAAGCGTTTGCAGGAGATAGCCAAGAATGCCACGACCGGAGGGTTGTACACGCAGGTCGGTGAACTTTACGGTTTTCCGATAAAGGTGGTGAGCGAAAGGATACTCAAAGAGGGATTGGAGTTCACCGACAACCGCTTCGTGGTCGAGGGGAACTACAAGTACACCTACAACAACGGGCATCTGGCGATGGCTGACCCGTTGGCCGCCGCCCGCAACTTCCTCAACGCGATGGAGAGGATACCCTCCATCATCGACCAGTACAAGGCGAAGAACGAGGTGCTGGAGATGGAGATACCGCAGTTACAGGAGATAGCGGGTAAGGTGTGGAAGAAGGAGGACGAGCTGAAGCAGTTGAAGTCCGAACTTGCCGCCCTTGACCGAAAAATTCAGCTGGAGCTTGCGCCACCCACGCCCGAAGTCGCAGAAAAGGAGAATGAAGGGCAACAGCTCAAGCCGGAAGCGGAAGATGTGAGGAACAGGCAGGCGCAATATCCCGAAAATGCACCGCCGCAGATACGCAGTCCGGCGGATAGTATCGTTGCCAACCATGTCATAATCGGGCGTCCGGGACTGTATGCCAAGGAGGAAACCCGGTCCAAAGGATTGAAAATATAACCTAAGGAATTTTATCTGAAGTATTAATAAGGGCTATCCCAAAAGGTCTAAAAGTAAATTTTATCCTTTCTGCAAGTATCTATAGGATGGCAACTGCATTTTTTTCTTTTTGGGCAGCCCTTATTAAAATTTATTCTTATTTTAGGTTATATACATTCATGTCCATTTATGTAAAAAATTCCTGCTGACCTTGTTTATGTCTTGTCAGTCACCATTTGCAAAACCATATTTGACCCTCAAAGAGGCTGAATTT